>Ga0335071_10003116_pt1 | contig 17610 bp, 15 predicted proteins | sample Lox_Sample_15_FD_206724 | JGI IMG/M metagenome (GOLD analysis project Ga0335071, IMG submission 206724) | Soil microbial communities from Loxahatchee National Wildlife Refuge, Florida, United States - Lox_Sample_1.5 | ecosystem: Environmental > Terrestrial > Soil > Wetlands | place: USA... | reverse complement strand
AAGCCGTGCGTGCCCATGTGTCGGACGTCGACTATCTCGACATGCCGAATCTCCTCCTGAAGATCAAAGGCTGCAGCGGCAACGTGGTGTGTTTCAGGGACGATTGCATCTGGCTCGACATCGGACGCCCAGACGATTTTGCGCTGGCCCAGAAGATGTTCGAGGAAGATCGCGACGCATTTTTGGGCCATGCGTAGTGCAATCATCTCAGGCGGCCGGGGATTTGTCGGACGACACCTCGTCAAGGCGCTGCGTCGGCGCGGAGTCATCGTCAGGACGCTTGGTCGCACGCAATCCGAAGATCCGGCGGATACGACGCATATCGTCCTGGCTGAGGAGGGCTGGGAATCAGACGAACTGGGCTGCATCATCGAGCATGTTCGTCCCGATTGCATATTTCATTTGGCAGGCAGAGCCCGCGGAACGCCGGATGAGCTGACGCGTGCAAATCTGGGTTTGATGCAGAGCCTTCTCCGGACTTTGCGGAGAATCAGGATGCGACCGCGCTTGATCGTAGCGGGAAGCGCGGCCGAATACGGCGGTGCGATCCGGGATGGTGAGCCAGTTGCAGAGACTGCAATCTGCGCTCCCTTGTCGCCTTACGGGATCAGCAAGCACGCCCAGACACGAGAGGCTTTGGCCTTTGCGGATGCCACCGCCACGTCTGTGCTCGTGGCACGGATTTTCAATCCGCTGGGCCCGGGAATGCCAACGCATCTTGCGATCGGCGATTTTGCCGATCAGATAGCATCGATGCGGGGACATCGCGGGACGCTGCAGGTCGGCAATCTCGATGTGTGCCGCGACATGATCGACATCGAACACGCGGCCACGCTGCTGTGCCAACTGGCTGAAAACTGTGACGCCTGCGGCGTCGTGAATGTGTGTAGCGGTCAGGCGCCGCTTTTGCGCGAGCTCGTCGATCTGCTGATCGACGGTTGCGGCAAAAAGATCGACATCCGAATTGACTGGTCGCGTATCCGCGGCAACGAGCCGTACACCATCCTCGGGAGCACCGACCGGCTCGCGGAGCTTGGGTGTTCGCCTCCGCAGACGGAGTTTACGGCTGTGATTGCGCGCGTGTGTCGCGATATAGCGGACCGCAGGGCGCAAAAGCATGATCAGGCGACGCTTCTCGGGTAAAATGGCACGCGGTACGAGACGCGCCTTTCTCGCGGCGGCGGCCACAACGACGGCTGGATTGCTCTCTGCGGCGATGGCAAAGCCTGACCGAGTCGAGCTGGATGTGTTCCGCCCGACCGACAAGCCATTTCGCTGGCTCGCATTCTACGGGATGACGGCGGAGGAAGCTATTCTGGCGACCTATGATGTCGTCGTGCTGGACTCGGCGTTCCAGGGCTCGGTGAGCCGAGTCGGCGCCCAAGGTGCGCGAGTCTGCGGCTATCTCAGTCTCGGCGAGGTCAGGACCGCGGACCCATTGATCGACGAGCTCGATGGTGGGGCGTTGCTGTCGGAGAACTCGGATTGGCCCGAGACCTATCGCGTCGACATCAGGTCGCCGTCCTGGCGCGCCCTGATCCTCGATCGACGGATTCCATCGCTTGCGGCGCAGGGCTTCACCGGCCTCATGTTGGACACGCTCGATACGCCGCCGCATCTTGAACTGCTGGACCCCACCCAGTATGGCGGAATGCGGGAAGCTGCGGTTGCACTTGTGGACTCGATCCGCGTGCGCTGGCCGCAGATGATGCTGATCATGAATCGTGGCTACGCATTGTTGCCCGATGTGCTTGACAGGATCGATGCGGTGGTCGCCGAAAGCTTCATGACCTGGCCGGATCACAAAGCGGGTGGGTTTGCGTGGGTCGAGTCCAAGCAGATCGAGTTACAACTCGCGCTGCTGAGGCCCGCGGCGAACAGGCGCCCGCCACTGCCGATCCTGAGCCTCGATTACTGGGATCCGGATGACCCGGCGACGATTGTGGAAATCTACCGGCGCGAGCGCGACCTCGGTCATCATCCATATGTTGCAACGCGGTGTCTGGATCAGATCGTGCCGGAAGAGCGTTGAGCGCGTTGCTCCGCATCTCGCTCCGCACCGGGCGAACGAACTCTCGATCTGATTCAGGTCAGAGTTCGGAATTGGCTTTCCGGAAGGGCAGCGATTAAATCTAGCAACAAGGCATACGCATAAGCCAAACAGGCAGTCTAGGAACACCTGCGCCGAGACAGCTAGAACGTGTCCCATCGCAGCGTCAGCGCTTCTGCGGAGCCGTATGATGTCGACCACGTCCATGAAGAGCGGCTTTCTGGTCCAGGCAATTCCCCACGACGAGGCCAGGGTTGATATGTCCGGTGAGGCGACGCGTTTGAAGCCTCGGCTGGCTCAATTCATTTCACTTCACGGCTGGCCTCGGCAGTTGCTCGAGACCTTCGTACTGCTCGCCGCAGTCACCGTCTTGCAGCGCTCGTTCTTCGGCGCAGCATCGTTCCCGGGCCTGCCGCACCCTTATTTGCTGCCCGTGCTGTTGGTCTCGAGCCAATATGGGATGAGTGGCGGCTTGAGCGCAGCTGTCGCGGCTTCCCTGATGTACTGGCTCGGGTTTTCAACGCCATCGGCCGGGCAGGATTTCCATGCCTATGCCGGAACGTTCGCGGTCCAGCCCGCCACTTGGCTCGCGACGGCGCTCGTGATCGGCGGATTGCGTAGTCTGCACATCCATCAGTTTTCGGAGCTCGCCGACCAGCTTGCGGCGGATTGCGCGCGTGGACACGAACTTGCCCGCGGCCTGGAACGATCGATTGCCGAAATCACCGCGCTTGAACGACGCATCGCCACCGACACGAGCAGCGTCGCGGCAATATCGCGGAGTCTGGCCGATATCGATTTGAGCAATCGACGGACGGCGGCGGCGAGCTGCGCCGAATTGTTCCGCGTCGGCACCGGGACGTCGACATTCGCCATCTATCTGAAAGATTTCGTGGGTTATGTGCCGGTATGTGCGGTCGAGGAAGACACCATCTGCTCCACCCGTGCACTGGCGCCACTCTCGCCGGCAACCATCGCTGAAATGGTAAGCTGCGATACAGCAGATCACGCAATGGGTGATGCAGCGGACAGCGACTTTTGCACCGGGCGCTATGTTGTTCCGCTGGCGCCGTGCGGCGCCGGTCCTGCTCCTTTGGCCGTAATCGTGTGCGAGCTGCACCCGTCGCAGGAGTGGCGACACTTCCGTCGCCGCGCCGCCGAGTTGGGTCGCGCTCTTGGGACGCTATTGAACGCCTGTCCGGACCAGATCTTGAAAGAGCGCGCATGAATTTGGCCGACTCGCCCGCCACCACGGAACGCACGCTCACCGTCAACGGGAAAGCTGTCGCGATGCGTCGCCGGGCTACTCCCGGATCGACGCGTGAGCTGCGCGGCTTCGCCGTTCTCGTGCTCATCGGGCAGGTGGTTTTGTTTCTCGCGCTCATGGACCGGGATGTCGAACTTGCGACGTATGTCGAGGTGCACTTGGTCTGTTGTCTTGTTTTGATGTCATGGCTCGCTTGGCTTGGGAGGCGCGATCATCGTGGTCTCGCCGCGCTTCAGATCGTTGGCTGGTCGGCGATCGCAGGGCCGTTCGGCGCGTTTGTCGCGCTGGCTCTGACTCTGCGCCGGCTTGTGGCCGCGACCGAGGCTCAGATCGGGCCCGAAGCGGCCGCCGATCGGTCCACGATCGCGCGCATGCACACGGTCTTGCTCGATCGCCGTGCCCGGTTCCAGGATGTATGCCGTGTCCGCCCCTTGAACGATGTGATCGTTGAAGGATCACGATCGGAAAAGCTCGAGGCGTTGAGCGTTGCGTACCGGAAATACGAAGCGAGGCTGGGCGTCTTGCTCAGGCGTGCGCTGGGAGATCATGATACATCGGTTCGCGTGTTGGCGGCCACGGTGATCGCCAGGTTAAACGCAACGTACGGCCGCAAGATCGGCGATTGTCAAGAGACGGTCGGGTCGAAGCCGGACGTTGCACATCACTGGCGTCAACTTGCCGAGGCCCGTCTGGCCTATGCCGAGAGCGGTCTGCTCGAGGGTGCGCGGGCGCGCGCGCAAATCGAGTGCGCCGTCGGCGAACTTTTCCGCGCCGCCGAACTGGATCCCGCCGATGCCGCTTGTGCCAGAAGTCTGACCAGGGCTCGCCGGCTGCGGGCGCGTGGAGGCTCTGCTTGACGATTGGTGCCGACATCTGCCTGATCGTGGAAGGCGGCTATCCCTACGTCGTCGGCGGGGTGGCATCGTGGGTCGATGCCCTCATGCGTGCGTCCCCGCAGATCAGGTTTCACATCATAGCCATCGGTATTTCCAGCCAGGCGCGGCGGCGAAACTTCGAACTTCCTGCCAACGCCGTGGGCGTCACCGATATTCTGCTCGATACGTGCCCCCATGGACGAACTCCGACATATCGGGAGGCCGCGCAGGTTGATCACATTCTTTCGCTGCTGGAAGTCACGCTGACGCGGGGGGACAGCTCGACGTTTGAAAGACTGGTCGAGCAGTTGCGGCTTACAAATTTCGGGCGCGCGGCGCTGCTGGACTCGAGGCCGGCCTGGCGCGCGATGGAAGAAGCCTACCGGCGGCTTCTGCCCAATGGATCGCTGCTGGACTTCTTCTGGTCGTGGCGCTTCCTGGTTCGGAGCCTGCTGGCGGTAACGAATGCGCCGCTGCCGGATGCCCGCGCGTTCCACGCAGTGGCAACGGGGTTTTCCGGCCTTGTCGGCAGCTACGCGAAGCTGGCCGCAAACGTTCCGCTACTCGTGACCGAGCACGGAATCTACACGAATGAGCGTCGGATCGAGCTCGCGGTCGCGGACTGGCTGTTCGAGTCGGGTGCCCGAGGCTTCGACGTCAGCGGCGAGCCGGCGGAACTGCGCTCGATGTGGATGAACGCATTTCGGTCATCGTCGCGCATATGCTACACGTTTGCGGATGTCATAACCTCGCAGTACCGCGCGAACCAGGCTTTTCAGCGTGCCGACGGCGCACCAGACGGCAAGCTTCGCATCATTCCCAACGGCATAGATGCAGACAAATTCGGGGCGCGCTGGCCGGAACCGGCGCAGCGGCCGCCGACGGTGCTCATGATCGGGCGCATCGTGCCTATAAAGGATGTCCGCACCTTCATCGTCGCGGTCGCGCGTCTCAGGGAAATCGTGCCGAACGTGTTGGCGATCCTTGTCGGCCCCGAGGACGAGGATCCCGACTATGCTGCTGGCTGCCATCAGCTGGTCCGCCAGCTCGGAGCAGAGTCTTCGATTGAATTCCTCGGCCGTGTGCCGGACGTTCAGAAGTATCTTCGGGCAGCCGACGTTTTGGCGCTGTCGAGCGTAAGCGAGGCCCAGCCGATCACGATATTGGAAGCGGCCGCGACCGGACTGCCGATCGTCTCGACCGACGTCGGATCCTGCCGGGAGATCATTGAGGGTTTCGACGGCGACCCGGTCAGCGGATGCGGAGGCATCGTGGTCGAGCCCTGCAATCCCGGCGCTATGGCCGATGCACTTGCCAGGATCCTGCGTGACAAAGAAATGCGGTCGCAGATGGCGGAGGTGATGCGACGCCGTGTCGCCTCCTACTACCACAAGGATCGCGTGACGCACCTGTACGAAGAGCTTTACGCAGAGTTCGCCGCACCGCTTACTGCAATCAATTCGAAAAGACATGATCAACGTCAACGTTACCATTGAAGCGATGACCCGGCGAGGCTCGCTGTCTGGCGTGTTTGGCGCCTATCTTTATGCGGCGCTTCTCGTTGCGGGCCCCTGGATCTTCACTGTCGTCGGACTCCTCGGCGTCAGCATGGGCAGATGTGAAGGAACTTGTGCCGATCTGACGGTCTTCCGCTCGGTGGTGATCCATAACTCGATGTATGCCCTCGTCGTGACCTGCCCGCTGGCGTTTCTCAGTGGCCGTTACGTCTCAGAGCAATTGCACGGCGGAAGCACCGAAGGTGCCTTCTTTGCGCTCGTGCTTTCGCTGATCGTCTTCGGCCTCCTGACCCTCGGGATCGTCGCGCCATTTTACATGTTTGCGACTACTCTCGATCCGGCAGAAAAGGTCGCCAGTATTCAGAACGCGGCCATGATTGGCTGCTCCTGGCTGTTGATCCCGTTTCTTGGAGCGTTCCGCGCCTATAATACCGTGCTGATTGGCTTTGGTTCCGGCGCTGCTTCAATGCTTGTGATCGGATCGTTCCTCCGCGATCCGCAGGCGCTGTCGCTGCTACTGGGATTCAACGGCAGCTTCGCAATCACGAATCTCATCCTGCTCAGCGGCCTGGTACGTCGGTTTGGGACAACGCTATCCCTCGCTCCAGAACTTGGGGTGCGATTGTCAAGGTTGTGGGAGCTGCCCGTCGCAGGCGCCGCTTACGCGCTGGGGTTGTGGATCGACAAGTTCATCATGTGGCATTCAGCGCCATCAGGAAGGCTGGTCGTTGCCGGCGCGCTGCGAACTATGCCGAGCTATGATACCGCCACCTTCTGGGCGCAGCTATCCTCCATACCGGTCATCGCCGTCTTTTTCGTCCATGTGGAAACACGCTTCTCGAGCCTGGTCCGTACCTACCACAAGCGAATGCAGGATCGGGCCAGCCTGCGCGAATTGAACGAGATCGTCGGGAGAATCGGGAACTACGTGCGTTCAAGCATGCTTGGCCTGTTCGCCGCGCTCGTCGCGGTTGCCGCGATGATGATCATGTTCTCGTTGGCGTTCATGACCGAGCTTGGTCTTCAGCCGGACTACATGGGAATCCTGCGTGTGGCCTTGTGTTCGATGACGTTCTACACGAGCGCGATGTTCTGTTTTACGCTTCTGCTTTATCTGGACCTGCGGCGTCCGGCGCTGCTGATCGTTTCGACGTTCCTTGCGCTGAATGCCGTCCTGACGTTTGTGCTCTTGCCTTTTGGTCCAGACTTCTATGGATATGGCAACATGATCGCAGCTACGGTGAGCTTGCTGGTGGGTTTCGGGCTCATCGTCAGGGAATTGTCCTGGCTGCATTACCATGCATTCATCACCAATAATTCCTCGCTTTAAGGGGGTGCTGTCACGATTCGCGGAAATTCGAACGAGCAAGGAGCGTGCTGATTCATGTGGAAAGGAAAAAAGGTACTCGTCACCGGCGCCGGTGGATTTATCGGCAGCCATCTCACCGAAGCGCTTGTTATCGCTGGAGCGACGACGACCGCAATGGTCCGATACAATTCCGGTTCGCTGATCGGCAATCTGGCTTTTAGCGACGCAGATGTGTGCAGGGAGATACGCATCGTCAGCGGGACGATCGAGGATAGCGACTTCGTTTACGGTGTCGTGAAAGGCCAGGATATCGTATTTCATCTTGCTGCCCTGATCGCTATTCCATACTCCTACGAGGCGCCGCGCACTTACGTGCGCACGAATGTCGAGGGAACGCTCAATGTTCTCGAAGCCGTTCGGCGCTTTGACGTAGGACGATTGGTGCATACCAGCACGTCGGAGGTCTACGGTACGGCACTGAGGACGCCGATCGACGAGGGGCACCCGTTGCAGGGACAATCGCCCTATTCGGCTTCCAAGATCGGAGCTGACAAGCTCGCCGAGAGCTATTACCGCTCGTTTGGGACGCCGGTGACAACGCTGCGGCCGTTCAACACGTTTGGCCCGCGCCAGAGTGCGCGCGCCTTCATTCCGACCATTATTTCGCAGGCGCTCGATCGGGATCAGATCAGGCTCGGCTCTCTTGCTCCCGAGCGGGACATGACCTTCGTCAGCGATACGGTCGCGGGCTTCATGGCGGCGGCGACGGCGTCGGCCGTCATTGGCAAGACGATCAATCTCGGCACCGGCACGTCCTATTCGGTCGGCGGTTTTGCGAGGCGGATTCTGGAACTCATGTGCATTGACAAGCCTGTCGTGCAAGAGGAGCAGCGGTTGCGTCCACAATTGAGCGAGGTCATGCGATTGATCTCGGACAACAGGCTGGCGAAGGAGATCATGGACTGGTCGCCGAAGGTCTCGCTCGACGAGGGGTTGCGGCGTACAATCGAGTTCGTTCAAAAGCATCCGTCATTCTACCAGAGCGATCGGTACGTCAGGTGAGACTGGCCGTATTGCTCAGCGAGGGCCGCCAACGCGTCGCGTAGATCAGTCGCTGTACGCGAGCATGGGTCGATCGTCAGATGAGAACACGTCATTTCGTCGCTGTGGTGCTCAGTTCCCTCCTGGTCGCTGCGGCCGTACTGGCGCCGGGTCGGCAGGAGCGGGTGGCGATGCTCGCGAGCGAGGGCCGTCATGAAGAGGCCATTGCGCTGCTCCAGCGGCAATTGGCCGAGTCCCCCCGCAATGCGGATCTCCTCGCGGCGCTCGGTCGCTCCTATGCCGCGCTGGGCCAGGTTGGCAGCGCGATAGAGGCCTTCGACAGCTACTTGAAGGTGCGTCCAGAGGACCTCGACGCACGCAACAGACAGGCGCAGCTTCTGCTGAAGAGCGGCTTGATGGACCGCTACCTCGAGACACAGGCGCGGCTGGTCGCGATGCAACCGTCGGCTGACCGGATCACTCGGCTCCTTGAGCTCTTTCGCCTGCAGGGACGCGTCGACGACGAGATCGCGATGCTAAAGACTTACGCCGAAAGGGACATGTTGGAGGTGCACCAACTCGAGCGCTTGGGAGCGATTCTGGCGCAGAGAGGTAACTGGCGCGAAGCGCAGCGATGGTTGGAAGTGGCGGACAAAAAGGCGCCAGCCGATGCCAGCTTTGGACGTCTGCTGCTGCTTGAAACTTTGATCCAGGGCGGTGAGCAGGATCGAATTCGCGAGCGCACTCAGGCTTGGCTGGTGGCGTGGCGGAGCAGCTTTCTCGCCGGTAAGCTGATCGTCAGACTGAGCCAGGCCGGACAGTCGGATCTAGCGTACGGACTGGCGCTCAAACAGATGGACCTTCGACCGGACGATACATTCGATCTCGTCGGATTGCTGGCCGTAAAGGGTTACCCCGACCTCGCGCGAGAGGTCCTGGTGGCGTGGGCCGAGCGCGCGACCAGGCCCAGCGGTGAGCAACTGCATGAATTCGTGCAAGGCTCGGCATGGCTCGGCGATTTCGGCGGACCGTTCACCAAGTTGTTGCAGGCTGTGGGAGGCGACTCGGACGCGGCTGGGCAGGGACGGCTGGCGGAAGAATTGGCGGGGAGCTTCGGCACGCCTGCGCTCGCCGCAATCAGGCCTCTGCTGTCGAATGAAGCACTGATGACGCAGCCGCTCTTCGCGGCGAAGCTTTCGTTGTCTGAGGGCAACCGCGAGATGGCGCGTTGGTTCCTGGATCAGATCGATCCGGCGCAGCTGTCGCCGGAGCGGTTGTCGGAATGGCTCTTGCTGCTTCATCAAGTGCAGCCGGAAGCGGAGGCGTTCGGTCGGCTCTCGATGCTTTGGAGCGAAGGCCGTCTGCCGGCAGAATTGCTGCCTCACCTGGCCGATGAAGCCGCCAAATTCGATCAGATCGCAATGCATGATTTGATCTGGGATGCCATACGGCAATCGGCCGCCGCGGGTCCGGGCAGATAATGCTGGGCGAGTCCATGTAATTGCTGACGTGAATCAGGATTTTGCGCTGGCTTTGCTGCTACGAACAATTAAGCATTATCCAGGACTAGGCCCACCATTTCGATGCGACCCTCCCGTGCAGGCAGCAGGTCGAGTGTTGTTCGAGCGGCTGCAACGTCGATGAGCATGGCGATCTGGTTCGGCGGTATCGCTTTCATTCATTGGGCAGGTGCGTCGGCGGGCGGCTGCCGCTATTTGATTGATGTTGACGTCATGAAGTGGAGCGGCTCGATGCGCGCTTTCCTTAGAAATTCAAGCATCATCATGATCATCATCATTGCCGTTCTGCTCAGCGGTGATCCGGCCTATTGTCAGGCCACCCCACGGGCCACGGAGCCGACTCCGACGCCGGCACCCAAGCTGCCGCTGATGATCGGCGACAAGCTAAAGATCTCATTCTACGAGACCATCGATGTCGGAGCCGCGAAACGCGGCGGGCCCGAAAGCGCTGCTCCGCAGCCGGCGTTGCGGACCTTCTATCAGCGCATGGATGTGAGCGGTGACTACACGATCGAGCAGGATGGCGCCATTTCGGTCCCGCTCCTGGGGCGCTTCCAGCTCGAAGGACGGGCACTGGATGACGTCCGTGACGAGCTTGCGTTGTCTTTCACGAACGCCACGGGGCGGACCGCAAACACCGACGTCAGAATCCTGGATCGTTCGCCGGTTTACGTCGTCGGATCGGTGAAGAGCCCTGGCGCCTACAAATATGTGCCCGGAATGATCGTCTTGCATGCGATTGCCCTCGCCGGCGGCCTCGATCGAGGCGAGTCGAATCTGTCCGGAATGATTGAGGGCGCTCGGCAGATGGAGCGGTTGCGAAGCGTGACCGTCGAGGTCCAGCAACTGCTTGCCCGGCGGGCGCGGCTGTTGGCGGAGCGCGACGGGGAGACCGTGCTGCCGATGCCGGTTCAATTGACGACGATCGCCGGGGAAGCAGCGGCCCGAAACTTCCTTGCAACCGAAGGCACGATCTTGCGTGCCGAGCAGTTCAAGCACCAGCAGGAGCAAAAGGAGATCGGCCTGAAGATCTTAGCCACGCAGAGCGAAGTGGAGGCTCTGAGGCGAAAGCTGGACCAGGCGGACGTTCAGAAGGATCTGAGGACGGAACGGCTCGATGACATTCAAAAGCTGAAGGACCGTGGTCTGGTGACCAGCAATAACGTCCTGATGCTTCGCTCCGAACTATCGGACGTCGAAGCCCGTCGCCAGGATTACATGGTTGCGTTCGTGCAAGCGAAGGCGCGCTTGGCAGAGGCCGAAGGAGCTGGTGCGCGACTGGCGTCGGAACGCGCGGCGAGCCTGGCGGCGGCCATTGCCAGTGCGGACCGGGAGCTCGCGGTCGCGCGAGAAGCGATCATATCGGCAAGCTATCTGGCATCGATACTGTACAGGCCGGCCAGCATCGGGCAAGAAGCGGATTCCTATCAGATCGTACGGCAATCAAGAGACGGCGCCACAACTCGCGCAGCGACAGAGACATCGCCTTTGATGCCGGGGGATGTTCTCAAGATCAATCTGAAGAGCTCCGCCAGCAAGCCCGTCTCGGCTGCGCCGGTGCCGACACCGGAGCCGCCGCGGCTTCCCGACGTTCAAACGAGCGACAAATCCTTGATATCCTGGCCGGCTGAAGGGCTTGGCGGCTCGCGCCAGCCGGCAGCCGGACTCCTCCCGGTTTCGAGCGGCGACCAGGGGCTGTGCGCGGGGTGCGGACTGTGGTTCGATCATTTTCAAGCTTGGCATCATCGCCACCGAAAAGCGGCAGCTAGCACCGCTTTGCCGACCCGGCGCTAGCCGTCGTTCGTATCCACCTCGTTACCGACATACGTGAAGGTGGTTAGGCGGACCGAGGGACCGAAACAAACATCGGGGCCGCCCGCATCATCCGAGACCTCTGAAAGCAACAAGAGCAACGGAGGACCAGTCGTTTTCAGCCGGGGAAGTTTCGCTCTACTCCTTTCTTACTAGAGAAGGCCGCAAGTCGTCCATCTATGCGTGCTGTCGCATTATAACCCGTTTGCTTCCGAGCATCCGGCTTCGAGACGTGGTAATTGGGATACTGGGCGCACTCGACATAAACCTAGGGGCAGAGGGCTCGAAAATGGACCCTGCGCGTGCGGTGTTTGTTGGTGGCTCACGATCGGCGCGGCTGTTGCAGCCTGACGTCAGTCCCGCGCCAGACAGGACGGAAATCTCGTTTCTGGAAGCAATTGGCGGCCAGGCCGACTGTTTGCAGCTGCGGCCGCAGCAGCGCGTTCCGCTGCCTCCAGCGGAAAAGATAATCGTTCTCCGGGAAGGCATGCTTGCGGTCGACGCGATGCCGTCAAAAGGAAAGCTGCAGGTCTTGGATTTCCTGGTGGCGGGCGATGTCGTTTCGGCGTCGACCGTCCTGTCCACGCCGGGAATCTCATTGCGCGCAATCACCCGAGCCTCGCTTGTCTCTCTGGACCCGCCAACGGCAGATAGCACGCGGCCTGCCCACGATTACTCGGCGTTCCTGATCGTGCAGTGCTGGAAGCAGCTGGCTCGGGTAAACATCCACCAGCTGATGATTGGTCGCCTCGAAACGGAGCCTCGCATCGCGTCGTTCATTCTCAGCCTCGCGCTGAGAAATCGCCACGAGGGCACGAACGGCATCGCAGTGACGCTTCCGATGTCTCGTACGGATATTGCCAATTATCTCGTGATCAACTGCGATACGCTGAGCAGAACAATGATGAGACTTTGCGATGGCGGAATCATCGAACGCGTAAGCCGGCATTCCATTCGGGTTATCGATATTGATGCGCTCAGGAAGAAGTCACCGCTGGCCGCACTGCTCTCAGCGACGCTCGAGAAGCAGAGTCGAAAGCGAGAGAACCGTGACGAAACCGGCTTGACGAGAAGCGCGTCGATGACTTGGCCCATGACGAGGCCTGTACGACGCAATCCGCGCCGTCGATTGGCCTGCCATTTCCCGCCGCCGGATATCGTTACACGTTGAGTGTCAAGGAAGCTGGTTTTAGATCACCCGGAGATCAAGATGTGTGGAATAGTCGGTGTCGTAGGCCGAACTCCAGCCGCAGTTCCGATTCTGGACGCGCTGAGACGGCTTGAGTACCGAGGGTACGACTCGGCGGGCATCGCAACGCTGGAGCGAGGTCTTCTGACACTGCGTCGTGCAGTCGGGAAGCTGAAGAATCTCGAGAGCAAGCTGACCCGTGATCCGCTGGGTGGGTCCATCGGTATCGGTCATACCCGTTGGGCCACCCATGGCCGGCCGAACGAGAAGAACGCGCATCCCCATGCCGTGGACGGCGTCGCGGTCGTTCACAATGGGATCATCGAGAATCATCGCGAGTTGCGCAAGGAGCTGCAACAGGCTGGGGCGCGCTTTGCGACCGAGACGGATACTGAAGTGATCGCCCATCTCGTGAGCGAGCAATTGAAAATGGGGCTTGGGCCAGTCGACGCGGTTCGGAAAGCTTTACCGAGGCTGCAGGGCGCATTTGCACTCGCTTTCCTTTTTGACGGCCATGACAATTTGATAGTCGGCGCCCGCAAAGGATCTCCACTCGCCGTCGGCTATGGCCAGAATGAGATGTACCTGGGTTCGGATGCAATCGCGCTGGCGCCATTTACCGACATGATCAGCTACATGGAAGATGGCGATGTTGCCGTCGTTACGCGTCAAGGGATCGGCTTTTTGGATACGAACGGCGATCTGATGCCGCGGACACCGGCAAAACTAGCCGGGTTGGCCTCGCTGGTCCAGAAAGGCGAGCATCGGCACTTCATGCTCAAGGAGATACACGAGCAACCGGCGGTGGTCGGACGCACGTTGGCCCAGTTCGTCGATCCTGCCTCCGGCACGATCAAGATGCCGGCCAGCGTGGCGTTGAATTTCAGGGATCTGCAGCGGTTATCGATCACAGCCTGCGGCACCGCATTCTATGCTGGGCTGATTGCGAGGTACTGGTTCGAGCGTTATGCGAATCTGCCGACGGAAATCGACATTGCATCCGAATTTCGCTATCGAAGCGTGCCGCTCGATCCGGGCAATCTGGCGGTGTTTGTGTCCCAGTCGGGAGAGACCGCGGACACGTTGGCCTCGCTGGATTTCGCGAAGGCTCATGGCCAGCGCGTTCTTTCAGTGGTCAATGTGGCAACGTCAACATTGGCGCGGGCCAGTCAGTTCGTGTTGCCGACGCTCGCTGGCCCCGAGGTCGGTGTAGCCTCGACCAAGGCGTTCACGTGTCAGCTGGCGACGCTCGCCTGCCTTGCCATTGCGGCCGGACGTGAGAGGGGCGTATTGTCGGCCGAAGACGAGATCTCGCTGGTGCGGGCACTCTGCAGTGTTCCGCGCCTCATGACGATGGCGCTTGAGCTCGAAGCCAAGATCCGTCAGCTAAGTCGGACTATAGCGCTGTCCCGAGATGCCTTGTTCATCGGCCGTGGGACGAGTTACCCGCTTGCGCTGGAAGGCGCGCTCAAGCTCAAGGAAATCACCTACATTCATGCGGAGGGCTATGCCGCCGGCGAACTCAAGCACGGGCCGATCGCGCTTGTCGAAAAGGATCTGCCCGTCATAGTGATCGCGCCGAGTGACGCAAGCTTTGAAAAGACCATGTCGAACATGCACGAAGTCATCGCTCGCGAGGGCCGTGCGCTGCTCATGACGGATCAGAGCGGAGCCTCGCTCGCTCCAGAGTGCTGGGCGATGTTGTCTCTGCCGGATGTACCGGCGTCAATAGCACCGCTCGTCTTTGCGATCCCGTTGCAGCTTCTCGCCTATCACACTGCGCTTGCCCTTGGAACTGACGTCGACCAACCGCGCAATCTGGCGAAGTCGGTGACCGTGGAATGATCTGATTTCGATACGGTGCGCGACAACTGTCGTGAACGGTCTTGCGGAACTTGAGCCGTACGGGTCATCGCGACGAGGTGCGGCTCCTTTTGCGTCTCGTTGGCCGGTCTGCGCATCGGGTGCTCGAACCTGGAGAAGCTCTGCTCACGAAACGCGAAGGAGCTCTTGCGATGAACGCTCGACATTTCGGCTTGAGAACGCCGGCTGAGGATGCCTACTCGTTTCGCAAAGCACGAACTCTCATCGCGACGTTTCTGATGCGCATCGGTTGCGCCTATGCCGAGCTCGCTTTGTGGGTCGCTCCATGGTTCTTCGAGGAAGACAGGTCTGAACGATGACGTGGACGCATGCGAAGTGCCACTCGGCCGCGGCATCGGCAATTGTGGCGGTAGGGCCTAGCCGATCAGGCTATCGAGGTCTTGGAGAGAGGGGCGGATGCTTCCGAGGCCGGGCACAGACCGTTTTGGATTGCCCAGATAGCCGCCTGTGTGCGGTTCTTGAGACCTATTTTGCGCAGGATCACTTTCACATGAATTTTGACCGTTGATTCGGCGATGTCCAGGGTGCGTGCGATGGTCTTGTTGGAATAGCCGCGGCAGATACATCGAAGGATGGCTTGTTGCCGACCGGTGAGCTGCAGGTCGCCACGGTCTAGCGGCGCCATTTCGCACTGAATGGCGGAGGGTTCGCGCGGGTGGTGGTCGCCAGACTCCGCTTCGCCGAACAGGGAAGGTGGCGGTTGCAAAGTGTCGCCGTCGGATGCCGAGACCGGCATCCGGTCTTGTGCGAAGATCGCAGGACCTGATGGCGGGTCTTCGAAGCTCGATTTAGGAAGTTTAGCCGTGGAGGTCGTTGTGTTCGTTTGGGAGCTTAGCATCGCGGCGGGAGGGAAATAGGTGCCGCCGTTCAGAATGAAGGACAGGGCATGCAGGGCCAGGTCTGGCGGCATGGACTCACTTAGATAACCGTGAGCTCCCGCGTGCAGTGCGGCGGTGGCGTTCACCGCGCTTGTATCGCCGGAAAGAATCACCAGCGCGGCGGTTGGACAGAGCTTATGCAAGGCCTGTATCTCGGCGAGGATTTGGTTGGGTAGAGGGTGCGCGTCGCCTACGCTGTAGATCAGCATATTGCAGTCGCTTTCGGTGAGCCTCGCATGCGCCGGCTCACGCTGCACGGAAATCAGTTCAACATTTTCAGCTTTGGCCCAAGGCTCCAAGAAGCTTTCGACTCTTGCACGCCGGAACGCCATCTGGTCAACAATGACGGCTGTCTTCCTGAATGGGACTAACATAACTGACGCCTCATCGAGGAAAAATGTTCGATACAGCCCCCAAAAATGCCCGCAAATGCTCCTTCAAATATTGGCCTGACTCTTTTTAAGTTGGTTCATTCTAGCTTAAGTCGGTTCATTCGTTTCTGCCACCATCGATTGTGCCGTTGCTCAAGTTGACCTCGTGCAGCACGCGAGTACCAAAGACCGACTGCCGCCTGGGCGATCACCCGCCGGAGCGGAATCTTTGTGGCCACCTTTGGCCTGCCGACTGGAGAAGGGAGTTCGAACAAGCAGCGCATCGCAAAAGATAATAGAATCAACTGGTCGCACTCGATTGACATGGATCATTGAATTCAACCAGGGGTACTCAAGCGGCAGCAGGCCAGTAGCTTTCATCGTCGACGTCGTTTCGAATTGCATTGGCAGGAGTTGCTACATTGTGGCAATTCGATGGCTTCCAGGCTGCGTGCGTTGATCAGTTGCCTGGAGCCGCTTACGAGCTTCCATTCGGTTCGGGGACATCGCCAAAGGGCATCCGGCGACTATCTGGAGGACTTGCGATTCTCGGCTCGATCGGAACCGCGAGGGTTCTAGACGCCGAAGCGGGGTCGTGTAAGGGCATCAAATTGATGGACCGAGTGACACCGGTGGCGACATAGGCTCCGTCAAGGTGCGTTATTTCGATGAGTGTTGACCATTCTCCTTGACCGCACGGAAGCAAGCTTTGTGCGATGATCCCGCAGTTGCAGAACGCGGGTGACAACCGGCTCGCAGATTGCGCCAAGGCGGTCCATAGTGTCGGTGTCGCAGGCGATGCTGGCCAGATAGCCGTTGCGGGCGCGGCGGCGGGCACCTCAGTCGGTTCGACGATGACCTCGATTCCGCGGCGCGAGGAAGCAGTGCAAGCACGTCGTATCCGCAAGTACAACCTGCAAGTTTTCATTTGGTAACGGCGGCCAACCTAGTGAAGTTGCTGGACTGCGGTTTCGGCCGTCTTTCCAAATGCGTCATGAAAGCGTTGAATAATCGAGCGGATTTTGATTCCGGTGCTCCAGATTCCAGTCAGGGGTGATCAATTTTAGGGAGTTCACTTGGTTCTTCCGACTCCAGCAAACGAATCTGAGAACCGTCGAATGGCAGCCATTCCCGACGAGACGGCGCTCTCATCCGGATCGTGTCCCCTAGCGTGGTGTAACTGCGGCGGGAGACCGCGTTGACAGGCAAGAGCGGCAGATCAACTGGTGATCGCCGGAAGGCTGACAGTGGCACCATCGCTCAACTGGGCGATGGTCTCTCGTGCGCGCCGGACCGTCACTCCTCGGTCTGTTCGAGCAGGATCGCGCCGATGGGCGGGCACCGCTGGAAATTCCCGTTTGCGATCAAGGCGCCTGAATAGCCGGTGAGGATGCATAAGTCATTGATCTTGTTCTTGGCTTTCGCCCCTGTCGTGCCCACCAGCAACTCTCTGTCTTCTAAGCGTTTCCGGAATTGTTACGAGGCGAGCTAAGCTGCCCGTGGGTAAGAAAACAGCGCTTCCACAGTAGCGGGCATAGCGATGTAGCGGGTACCAGCGACTCGAACCTCCGATGCCTCGCACGCAGCGATGTGCTGACGGTGGCCGCTTTCGCGCGTGCAGCGTCCAGTTGGCTAAGCTCCCTCGCTGCGAGAGGCACTTCCTTATTTGGAAATGCCTGCTAAGCAATTGATATTACTAAGCGCGAACTCGCGCGTTTTTTCCAAATGAGCGTTGAAATCGTTCAATAATCAAGCTGATTTTGATTCCGCGATACCGCTCCTCCTACCCCAACTTTCTCAACTCGGAGAAAAAAGCGAACAATATCAACGGGGGCTTCCCGAAGGTCTCCACTACAGGGCGGGGACTTTTGACTGCGCGAGCCTCTTCGTGGACGTG
>Ga0335071_10003115_pt1 | contig 17612 bp, 20 predicted proteins | sample Lox_Sample_15_FD_206724 | JGI IMG/M metagenome (GOLD analysis project Ga0335071, IMG submission 206724) | Soil microbial communities from Loxahatchee National Wildlife Refuge, Florida, United States - Lox_Sample_1.5 | ecosystem: Environmental > Terrestrial > Soil > Wetlands | place: USA... | reverse complement strand
TCGTCGAGGGTATGCGGGATGAAGTACTCGACCGGCTGGTCGAAAAAATAGCCCTCGCGTCGACCGGTGCCTGACCCTTCGGGGCAGGACCTGATTGAATACAATTTTTCCCGGCCGTGGGACACGCAGTGGTGTCTTCCCGTGCCCGGTACAATTTCGTTCTTTGTCGAAGCGCTGTTCGAAAATCCCTCAAATGGTATGCAGAGAAAGTAGGTATTTATATATATAAGATCATTTTATAGCTTCATATCTCCGGAGGTGAGATACTGTCGTCAACACGGCGCATCACCGATTCTTACAACGAAACGCAGGCACGGATCATCACGTGCCTCAAGTCCGGTGTAACCAAAGGTAAACATTACTTCAAATCGAAATATATTGCCAAGGAACTGGGTCTGTCGGCGAAGGAGGTCGGGACCAACATGGCGATCCTCTCTGAGATCTGCCAGGAACTTGCAATTATCCGCTGGAGCTATTCGAACAGCACGACCTGGATGGTTAAGCCACGGTCGGCATAATAATAACCCTTTACACCTATTTTTGATCCTATGACCAGGGTCACCGAGATTGTCTCGAAGATAGAATTCGTGGCAAATATCAATGAACAGAAAGACTGCCTGATGGCACAGGACTCGACGTCGCACGACCCTGCCTGCCTGTGGTTCAATATCGATGTCCTGAAGGGACATAATTTCAAACCGGGCGATAAAGTCAGGGTAACCGTTGAAAAGATTGAGGACTGATCCTTTGCAGGTGTCATTCCCTGTCTCGATTGTTTTCCCCGTACACGAATGAAAACGCTGAAGCAGGGGCAGGAATTGGACGATAAGGTAGATATGGGATATTGACCAACAGGTATGAGTGCGGGGCCATAGGGTAGCCTGGACCATCCTAGGAGACTGGGGGTCTTCTGACCTGCGTTCAAATCGCGGTGGCCTCATTATTCTTATTTTCTGTGTGTCGGAGTTGCGCATGAATGAAACTTGACGACCGTTGTTTCGAATGTCTCTTATCGAGGGTCTCCCTCGAATGTGACCTGTGCGGGGCAGACCCGGGACGTGCCCGCGAAATTATCCAGTCGTGTGCGACCCTTCTTTCCGGGCTTCGCAACTCAGAACAATCGCATCCGCAGATTGCAAGTGCCGTTCACCGGCATGCCTACGGGATGCTCGGGTGCAACGATCCCTTTGCGGGGCTGAAGGCCCACAGCAACCGGGAAGCCATGCATGTCTGCAAACAGGTCCGTCCCCTCCTTGTTTCGTTCCGGGACCTTGCCCTCGCGTCAATCATCGGGAATACCTATGATTACGGAGTCAAATCGCATACGGTAACGAGTAACTTCCTCGAATTTTTCCTGGAGAGTTTTGCCCGTGGGCTCGCTGTCGACGACACCGATAAAATAGTACCGATGACCGACCGGGTCGTATATTTTACCGATAACTGCGGAGAGATCGTATTCGACCGGCTTCTCCTCCAGTTCCTTCACGAGAGGGGGTCTGAAATCACCCTGGTCCTCCGCGAAGGCCCGATCCTCAACGATGCGACCCTTGTGGAGGCAGAGGAGCTTCACCTTTCCCGGTGCGTAACAAGGATTACAACGACCGGGATCGGGTCCGAGATCGGGGTCAGGCCCGAATGCGTCCCTCCTGTCCTTGGCGAGGCACTCGATGCCTGCACCCTGATCATTGCGAAAGGGATGGCAAACTATGAATCCCTGTCGCTCTACGAAGACCTCCCCCCGATCGCGTATTTCATGTCGTGCAAATGCGAACCCGTTGCCGAGGAAGTCGGCGTCCCCCGCGGGTCCATGGTCGCGATGCTCCGGTAGCCGGCCAGGGAATTAGCTGTTATTTTTATCAGGTCGGCCAGGAAATTTCAATTTGGAGGAACTTTTTCATTATGCCAATCGACGAATGGTTGAGTATTTCATGAAAAATGGGATATCTGACGTTCCCGGGGCTCGGCCCCGCCGCTGTGGCGACCCCGGTTGCGATAGGGCCTGCACGACTGGATTGATAAATTTCTTGTTGCCGGAACAACCCCGGTGGCTATCATAACGGAGTGAGACAAAAAGAAAGCAGGGACCGCTCCCAATCATCTATGACCCGTTAAGTTAATCGGGGAATTCAACAGGGCAAAAAACTTCAAAAAGAATTCAGAGGTGGAGGAGATAAGGAAGGGTCACGATCGCCACCAGTATGACCAGCATCAGGGTACTGATAAATGAGGTGATGTGCAAGGAATATTTTTCCCATTTTCGTCCGCTCGACAAACGCTCCACCCCTTCTTTCACGATATATCCGCCGTCCAGGGGGACCATGGGAATCGCGTTGAAAATACCCACGTTGATATTGATCCATCCGCACCAGAAGAGCAGGTGGACGAGTCCCCAGAATATCGCCGGGAATGGGACTGTATAAAAGGAGATATCGGAGGTATCGAACGCAAGGATCCTGAGGTACTGACCGGACCCCGACATGTCGAACGGGACACTGATGAGACGCAGGAACCCGATCGGTGAGAACATATTCTTTACGGCATCGATCACCAGCGTACCGTCGTAATATTCAATCCCCATGAACCCTGAACTATGGCTTCCCAGATCTGCCGGCCACGCCGTGAGATTGAGGGAGTAATCCGAAACCACCTGGTCTTTTTCTACGCTTATGGTAATTGTCTCGCCAGGGCGGGTGGCATTGAGCAGGTCGCTTACGTCCTGCCTCGTCCCGACATGGATCCCGTTCACGGCAAGGAGCACCGAGTCCTGCGGGACACCGGCTATATCGGCCGAATAGTTCTGGTAGACTCCGTGTATGACCGGGACGGTGGTGGGGACCGCCATCCCCATTACAAGGATGAGTAAAATGAAACATATCGCACCGACGACGAGGTTGTTCATGATCCCGGCACCGAACATCCTCATTTTCGGCATACCGCTGGATTTGTTGAGTTCGTCTTCGTCGGGCTCAACGAAAAAGCCTATCGGAATTACCGCGACGAGGACCCCGATCCCCCTGACTTTTATTTGCTCCACGCGACACAGGATGCCATGTCCGAACTCGTGGATGGCGATCGTGAGGACAAATGCGAACCATACTGCGAACGTGGACGGGACATACTGGTTGATCCCGGGGAGCAGCAGGATGTTCTGGGGTTCATAAATCCCGGTAGGCTGGGGTTGGAGGACCAGGGTATACTGGAGGGCAAAGAACAGGAGGAACGTGATCATCACGGAGACGATGACGACGACTATGACCCCGATTGAGCCGTATATCCGAAGTACGGTGCTCATCCGGGTAAACCAGTCAAAAAATGCTGTTTTTTGGCTTTTAATGGCCATTATCGGCCCGTAAAAAATTATATTATCGCTGAAAAGTTTTTTTGTATAAATGGTGAGGGCCACGACAGCGTAGACTGCGATAAGAAGCGCTACGACAAGCCACCAGTTCATTCGCTACATATGGCATTGTGAGCTATATAAAAATACTTAGAGGATTCGGGAGCCGGCGCGGAAGATTTAAAAATCCTCGATCAGGTGCTGCTGCTCTTTTTCCGCGATGATCGTGCCTACTGTCTCCCAGCTCCTCCGTGCAATTACCGGCGATTTTCCACGCTCCATGATGTAGTCCCTGAGGTACCTGACTGTTGTCGGATCTGAGGGATAACCGCTCCCGATCTCCCCGAATTCCTCTGAAAGCTTTGCCACCTCCCGGTCCCTCGTCACCTTCGCGACGATACTTGCTGCCGACACCGCAGGAATTGTCTCGTCGGCGTGGTGCTCGGCGATTACCCTGCATTTTACTCCGAGAAAATTGGTCACCATTATTCCATAACGGGATGCAATGACATCGCATGCATCCACGTAGGCACATTCGGGTGCGAGGTCGGTGATCACCTCGGCATGGAGCCTCGCGATGAGGACATTCATCGTGATGAACCTCCTGCTCGAATCGATCTCGGTCGGCGCGACAATCCTGACCGCGAAGGGAAACCTCCCGGTCAGCTCTTCAAACAGCAGTTCCCGCTTGGCAGGGGTAAGTTTTTTCGAATCTTTTACGCCCAGGGGTGCAAGGTCCTCGTCGTTCCGGCAGGCAACGGCAGCGACCACCATCGGTCCGAGCACGGCTCCTTTCCCTGCCTCGTCCACCCCGCAGAACATGGTATTCAGGTACACGGGCAATAATATTTGAAAGGTAAGGTAAGGGATATCAGGAATTAACAGGGACGGGATTTGCCACGGATTGGAGGATCAATCTCGTCCCTGAGTAATGATTCAGGCATTACGGATCGGCCTTGTCCATAACCTTCCGATACCCATCGTGGCCCTGGTCGGAAAGATCCTACGCCGATCCGGGTTTCTGTCCGGGATCGGAACGTTATGGCCTCCCGGCAAAGTACGTCTCGAGATCGACGAGGAGCTGGATATCGACATCTGCGTAGGTATTTTGCCCGAATTCGAATGGGTTGTCCATGTCCTTGATAAGAAATATTAAGGCGATGAGCATGATGCTGATCACGGCGAACATGACGACCCCGTCAATCGTCGGGTCGATCTTCACGAACAGCAGCACGAGGATCACGCCGGCCGTTGCAACTTCGGCGATTGCATAGGCGGCTGGAATAAATTCGGTCCTTATGATTACATCGACCCTGTTAACCAGTTTATCGAGCGTTCCCATCTCAACACGCAGTTTGACGATCTGCGGTGGTGCGACATTCAGCCTTGCCAGGGTCCTGATATCGTCGTTAATCAGATCCATCGCCCGGTTGATCGCGCTGATGTCCCAGGCATTGTTCTTAAACGAGGAAAGAATCTCATGCAGGAGTTCCCGTATATGGGACCTGGCGGTGGCGAGCGGCGCCTCGTTTTCGAGAGGAATAACGATGGTGTCATTATAGAGGGCCTTGAGGCTCGAACACATCTCACCGCCGATCTTCTCGCTCTCCTTGTAATCGATAAACGTGCCTGAGAAGATAATGGCTATGGTAAAAATCGCGCCGGTGATGAAAGCGCCGACAACGGGATTGATGGGTAACGTATCCAACCCGAGATAATCCACGATTACTCTTACGACGATCAGGATAAGTACAATTGCCAACGATTTATAAATTATTCCCCATTTTTTAATCCATACCATGGGTACCTGGTAGGATGGGATCAGGTTTAGTGGATTCGGAACCAAGGCAAAGCTCAGGATCAGGCCTTGACAGAATGTCTGATGGGCCGGATTCTACCGGAGCACCGGATCCCAGGGTAGGATAGCGGGAAAATCCAAATCCGACACCGGGCATTGAGCAGGAAACAACAACCATTAATCCCGTGATGCCATAAACAAGGCCGGGAAAAATGACCGGGGCCGGTTATCGGCTATGCCCCGGTCCGCCCGAGAGGGATGGTAACTGTCTGGTTGAAGGGGATTACGGGAGAGATCAGGAAAACATCGGGAATCGCGTTACCCCTGACCTGGATGGTAATCTCCCCCTGCAGGAGTGCACCTAACCCCGCACCTGGTATTTCGGCCGTTTTTATCGACACCGGGAGCGTCACCTGGTTCATACCGGGTGTTATTGCGATCCCGTTTCCTGATCCGTGGCTGATAAAAATCCAGTCATTCCCCTTCTGGTAATAGACATCGAAAACAATGGTTTTAAGATTTATACCCACCGGGTTCGGGTTATCCACATTCAGCGTTACATTAAGCCCTATTTCCGGTATTGAAACAGAAGTGACGGCGACATGGTCCAGGGTTATTACCGGTTCCTTAACAAGCAACCCCGAGGAGATAACCAGGACACCCGCGACGATAACAACCCCGAGCAAAACGTAATAAAACAGGTGCATGCTGGATGATCAATTAGTAACGGCATTAAAAAAGCTATTGATTCGGATTAAATCCTACTTTATCAGTTCCCTGAGTGCAGCAAGTTCAAGGATAAGTTTCGGATTTCGCTTTATCAGTTCCTTGACAAGGGAGAGGGTAGAAAACTCCTTGAGGTTCACGCAGCTGGCGGACTGGATGATGGCATTCAGCTTGTCGTCGGTCAGCTTGATGAGGTATTCCTTGATATGGTAATTCCTGGCTATGGTTTTTCCCACTTTCGCGTCACGCCAGGTTGCGTCGTAGGGCATCAGGGCTGCCTTACTGGTGTCCCCTTCCTCGATCGCCCCGATCGCCACCTTTGCAGCAAGGTCCCCGGTAAACATCGCGTTATAGATGCCGCCACCGGTGAGAGGGTCGACGACACGGGCGGCATCGCCGACGATCATGAGGCCGTCAGCAACCGTGCAGTCGAGCGGGCGGCAGACCGACACTCCTCCCACGATATATTCGATGGTTTTTCCGTTTGGAAAATGGGCGGCCGTGTACTTGTCAAGGTAGTCTTTTGCCCGGTGCCCGGTGCCGCTTTTTATGCCGCTGATGCCGATCCCGACATTGGCTGTCCTGTCGCCCTTAGGGAATACCCAGAGATATCCCTGGGGTGCGACCTCGTTTCCCAGGCAGAATACCGTGCAATGAGGGTCGATATCGATATCGGTCATGACGTACTGGGCTGACGACATGATCTCGCGAAGCGGCACGGTCGTATCGATCCCGCACCATTTGGAGAATTTCGATTCGACCCCGTCGGCTGCAATGACCACATCGGCAGTTACTTCCTGCGAAGAACCGAGAAACTCAACTTTTGCCCCGCATACTTTTCCGTCTTTCATGAGCGGGGCACTGGCCCTCGTCTTGACGGCAACGTCTGCACCCTGTTCGGCGGCCTGCCAGACGAGTTCGCGGTCGAAGAACTTGCGGTCCAGGACGTACCCTACTTTGCCCCCGGCGGTCTCGGAGTCGAGGGTCATGGTCGTCCCGTCAGGGGCAACCAGTGCTGCTCGTTCCATTTCTGCCGATATGAAACAGGGGTCAGGCCTGACAAATTCGTTGAGGGCGCCCATACCGATGCCCTCGGCACACCTGACCGGTGCACCTATTGCCGGACGTTTTTCCACGATGCATGCGGAAAGGCCTGCCTTTGCAGCGGTCCTTGCCGCGATCGCCCCGCCCGGGCCCCCGCCTATGATAAGGATATCGTAGTGGCCCTTCATTCCGGAACGACCTCCAGGGCCCCGACCGGGCACGCCTTCGCACAGACCCCGCAGTTCGAACAATCCTGCCCGACTTCGAGATATGCGTCGATCAGTTCGAGCGCACCCTCCTTACATACCGATACGCAACACCCGCAGTAGCCGCAGATGTCCCGGTGAACCTTCAACATCCTGATCAGATTGTAGGGCAGCCCGGATAATAGTTACTGGACGCCGATCGAACTGGGGTCAATGAACGTGAATCGCCGGATGGACTGTGGGCCGCCCCTCTGAAAACCCCGGGCAACCCCAGGGAACCGGATGGGAGTCCGGTACATTATCGCTGAGAGGTTACCTCTATGATGAGGGAAGAAGGGTGAATGTACCGTACTGCCCGCCGCCACCCGGGTGGAGAGAGACCCGGTGGTTCCGGAAGGCATCGATCGCACCGGCAGTACCTTCGTGAACTTCGCGGATTTCACTGACCGGGGTCGAGGTCAGCACATCGATCTCGTTCCCAAATGTGCCGATCAACTCGTTGTAGAGGCCGAGCGCCTTCTTAGTCTTCGTAGAAGAGACATTGAGTGAAGCCATGATGATCTCCCCGAGCGGGATCATGTGAAGGTAGGGAGGCCTCGGCCCCGGCTTCCCATCGGAAAGCCCTTGCGCCCGGTCGAAAACACCAAGCTTGATCAGGCCGTTATCCAGCGGGCACCGCCAGTGGTATGCGGCCGCCTCTTCGGGAGTGTATTTCTGAAAACATCTCGTGCAGGCGGTCCTGTTGTATTTTCCCTCCTCGGGAAAGAGCCCGACGTTACGTTGGATATTACCATTCTTCAGTGCCGACAGGACATTTTTGACAGTCAGGGATTTGATATCGAACGTCGTAAATTCTCTTCCGCATTTTGCGGGATCCGGACTGTGTGCATCCGAATTTGTTATAAAGGGGATATCGTACAGCTCGCTGATAGCTGCACCGTACGAACTGTCGGCCGACAGCCCGAGTTCCAGGAAATCGATCGTTTCCGTCCCATAGCATTCAGATAGCCGGTCAAAATATGCATAGAGCGAGGTCCACGGCGTAAAGGCATGGGCGGGTCCGATCAGTCCGCCGATCTCGTGGACGTGGCCGGCCAGCTCTTCACCGGAAAGTCGTACGTGGGGCCTTCCTCCGGTGGCGATATCTTTGCTGAACGTTTTTAACCGTGAATGAAGTTCTGAAAAGTCTGAAAAACTCTCCATCAGGATTACCTGGTGGACCCTGTCACGGTCCTCTACCTCGGTGGATGGGACCACGATCACCCCCTTATCATGCCACTGGTACTCTTCCCATAGTTTCTGCCACCCTGGATGGAGCGCATCGCCGCTGCCGAGGACCTGGATCCCTTTCTTTATACAGGCCCCGACAAGTGCCCCGGGCACCATATCGGGCGAGCTGGCCATGGAAAACCGCGAATGGATATGGAGGTCGGTGTTGGCGAACATGGGAATCCCGGGTACCGGATGGCCGGTACATTACCCGGTACTATCGTTCTTCAGGCAATAAACACTTTTTATCCTGATTTCCTTCCATCTATGGGTTCGGCCCGGCACAATTTTGTAAAACATTATATACAAATTGTTAAGATATCTATACATGATACCAAGAGTATCAGTATCAAAAAGGAGGTACAATGAAAATCATCGGAATCATTGTTGCAGGACTCGTACTTGTCGCATTGACCGGAGCGGTCCTTGCAGACAGGAACATTCCCGCAACCCCGGAAATCCAGGGCATTGCCACGTCGACTTCGATTCAGGCACAGGGAACGGTAACTGAAACTGACTCCCTCGCATGGACAACGGCAAGCAATGACAGCACCCAGACAGCACAGGGCATCGGAGCGCCGCTTGCAGACTCCCAGGTCCAGTACACCACCGGTTACAATTCACAGTACTCGGGTGTCTCGGGCCAGACCACCTTCGTCAAGTCAATGGCAGTCAACACAGCCAACCAGATCGCCGACGGCAGCAACGTCGCAGCCAACACGAACATCCAGTTCATCGCGATCGACACCGGCCGGGCAACCAACTCTGAGGATCTTCTCCTCGACGGAGTAGCAAATTCGACAGCAACTTCATCTGCAATCCTCTGTCCGTTCGCATCGTCGGCATCGGCTGTCATCCCGCCGTACTGTAACATCGTCGAGGCAGGCAGCTCGTTCGACTCGACGCTTACGTCGACCACGACCAAGGCAAGCGACAGGTTCGTCGGGACAGACTCGACATTCCCGGTCGTCCTTAACTACAACGTAGCATCCGAAGGCATTACCCTCTCTGACGGAACCTCGTCACCGATGATCGGTTCGGCCTCGGCCTATGTAAAGGTCCACGACCAGGAAGCACGCAACAGCTCGACCACCAAGTCCGAAGATGTCAGCTACTCGGAGACCTCTACGGCAAGCGGCCTGATCAACAGCTTTGCGAAATCAGTCGCGTACCAGAGCGGTTTCAACCTGATCTAAAACCCAGGTTACTGAATAGGGAGAGAGGAGAGAATCCTCCTACATTCCCCTGTTCTTTTTGGAATTTTTAAAAACCGGCATTGTTTTTTAGTTTTTTTTCTTGAAAATATCTGTTTTATAGTGGCTCCAGATGAAAATTGAGAAAACCCGACGCTCCTGGGGCTCCGAACCGCCGCCGGGGCGCCCTTCGGGGGCGGCGGAGCCAATCGCAATACGAAACAAGGCAACCCTCTTCTTTTTTCACAAGGATCTGGTAACGAAATTTCTTTTTTTTTTGTCGTGAACTATACGAAAAGATTGTCGTTACCAAGGTCTTCCAAAAGAATAAAAAAATCCGGCGAAAAAAAACAATAATCTGAAAAAAATTACCCGATATATCTCAGTTCTTCTTCCTGGATCCCTTTCTCGCTCTCGATCATCTTCTGGACCATTTTCTCGAGTTCCGCGCCTCTCTCCTCCAGGGTGGTCGTATCGGTCTTTATCCCGATGAGTACCGAAAGTACCGAGAGGAGGCTTGCCGCACTTTTTGGGTCAACGAGGTACCCCGAGGTCTCGCCCATCAGGCATATACCGTCGATCCCCCGTTCTGCCGCGAGACCGAGGAGGAGCCCGGCAGCACCGATAATGCCCCCACCGGGCTCACCGTTCTCGAAAACCGCCCCCGCTGCTTCAGCTTCGGCCTTTAAGTCCTCCCTGTTCACGGCACCGAGCACCCTCGGCTCGTCCACCAGGTGGCCGACCCCGAACCCGCCGAGCGTGTAAATCCTCGAAACGCCCAGTTCTTCGGCGATGCTGAGATAGCAGTCAGCGAGCAGATAATGTCCTTCGTTCGACGAGCTCTGGAAGTCCCCGACGAGGAACAGGAGCTGGCGGGGCGGACCGTCATAGAGGTACACCTCGTTGTTGGCGAGGCGGATGACGTTCTCCTCGATCATCACCTGGGGCGGGAGGTATATCGAATGGATATCGGCGATTTTCCTCGCCCCCAGCTCGTGGATCAGGTGCTCTGCAACGAGTTTTCCCACGTGTCCGATGCCGGGGAGTCCTTCGAGCAGGACGGGGTCCTTTAAGTCGTCCCGTGAAAAGGTATCAAAATAGCGGACTCTTATATCTTCCATCCTTTCGCAATCCTCCGGTAGGGCCCATACCTGTCCTGCGGGGAGAATCGCGGGGGATGAGCGGTGATGGTCGGTTCTCCGCATACCGGGCAAATCGTGTTGAGGGTATAGGTGTAGTCCACCGGACACCGCCGTATGCGCCCGCTCATGCACTCTTTCCGGACTTGGGCTTTTTGATAAACCTGCCTTCTCCGCCGGCCCGTTCGACGACACCGATGGCCGCACTCGCTGCCTTCTCTATCGCTTTCTCGGCAAGCTTGTAATCGGGGGCGGTTACTTTGATCCGGTAGGCCGGTGCACCGATGTAGGTCAGTTCTATCTCGACATCCGGGATCTTTGGTTCGGCACTCCGCAATGCCCGCCTGATGATATTGACGCCGTCAGGCTTTGGCGAGGTTAGGATGATATTTCCCGCAACCGTCACTTTCGGGATCCTGACATTCTCTTTTGCGACCTCGACAAGTGCATCGACAGTCTGTTTTGTCAGGCCGAGTTTGTCAACAACTTCGCGGCCATTCATGACAATGTCTTCAAAAGCAGAGTACAGGTCACCGTATTTTTTATAAAGAGCCGATTCGATGGCAGCCTGAGGCTCCCCCGAAGCTTCGGCAGCGAAACTGATCCATTTCGAAGCCTTCGATTCGTTTTTCCATTCCCGGATCTTTTCGCGCCGCTGGTGTTCGTTGACGTCCTTTAACGAGAGGTCGATATGACCCCTCTGGGTATCGACATGGAGGACCTTGCAGACTACTTTCTGACCTTCCCTGATATGGTCCCTGATGTACTTTATCCAGCCGGTTGCGATTTCAGAGATGGGAATAAGCCCCTCGCGTCCCTCGTACTCGTCCAGCGATACGAAAGCAACAAAGTCCTTGACGTGCTGGACAGTGCAGACGACGAGTTCTCCCTCTTCAGGCCATTCCTCACCCTTCATGATCTTCCTTAATTGTATTCTGCTATTTTCTCAACAAGGATCTTTGCCTTGCCGCCGGTCGGCTCTGCAATGACCTTCCCGCAGACTACGCAGTCCACTTTCGTGGACGCACGATCGAACATTACCTGTTCGTTCTCGCAGTCCGGGCACTTTACCCGGATAAATTTGCTCCTGTTTTCCCTGTGTTGGCGCACCATGTCTCTCACTCCGTGAGCTCGAATTTTGCTATCCTGAAACCGGCCCTGAGATGTGCTTTGCCGCACGTCTTACAGCGGTACCTGACATTGATCTTCTTGGTCGGCTTGTCGCCACCGGGGACTTTCGAAAATTTCCCCATGTTGCCGACGTGACCCCTGCGTGCCTTCTGCCGGTCGATCCAATGGAGTCCCGTGGTCTTGGCCTTCTTTACCTTCTCGACCTCGTGCTCCTCGTGTTTCCTGCAAAATGGGCAGTAGGTCTTAAATTTGACGGGCATTTTCATGAGATTTACACCTATTGAACTAGTAACAAATACCAGTATTATTTTCCCGGAATGATATTTAACACTGTGGGATTGCCGGCAACAGCATCAACATCTTTTCCTGATGGGGGGAAAACTCTCCATAGTATAGTATTTTTCAGGATAAAAAGGGATTGATGAATCCTGGGTCAACCGGTTTCTCCCGGGGTCATCACCCGCTACGAATCTTCGCCTGGTTATAGCAGGAATAATTTATTTACCCCGTCGGTCTTAATCCCGGTTGATGTCCAAAGTACGAGTGAAGCCTATACGGTCCTTGTGAAAGAAACCATGAAGAGCGTGGGGATATCACCGGGGAATATCGGCACCTGCCGAAGGTTCGTGGAAGCTGCCCCATGTATCTCGAGAACCAGTTATGTTGTGGAGAACACCAATCTTCTTCTACGGAAAGGGGTCAAGGTTTCTTTCAGAGGGATAACAGTTCTCTCTTCTTTTAGAAATGTGTCCAGCTCTGAATGTCTTTGCTGATCGTTCATGACTGATGTCGGGAATGAAGAAAACAGGATAAAAATTCGGGGATTGTTCATTTCAAATTTTGGAAATTTCAGGAATATATATAAAAATTATCTTCGATTTACGTGCTGTGGGCTGGTTCTTAACAATTGCCAGTTCAAACAGGACGGAAGCGATATGAAGAAGGGTAAAATCGGGATTATTACATTAATAATAGTCACAGTACTGATAGGGTTCACCTTTACCGTGTGTGCAGACCGAAATGTTCCGGCGGTGCCGGAAATACAGGGACTGACCACGGGGACATCCGCAGACGTGGTTGGAACGGTTACAGAGACTGACGCCGGGGCATGGTCAACAACCTATGACCCACCGACTATTATTCCAGGATCGCCTGACTTGAATACGTTCAATTCTGACATAACCGGTGGAATTGACGGAACTTACATATCTTCAGATTCCACTACCTTTCAGGAGGTGGTAAATACCATACAATCCCAGGGAGGTTCGATAACATATTTCGATAATTCAGGTGGAAATTACTATGTTACTCAGGTCGTATTGCCGACTTCACTTCTCACACAATCTGTTCCTTCAGGGTTTGCCGGGTTCCCTCATCAATTTACGTCTTACGGTGATTTTGGTGAATATGTAATAAACCGGGATACAACAACTCCTCCACCAATCGTAACCGCGGGAACACCTGCAACCGTTATTAATCATGGTCTTCACACCGGTGTTCTTGACCCGGGGCAGATCCAGTATACCACCGGCTACAACGACCAGTACTCGGGTATATCAGGTCAGCAGACCTTTACAAAATCGATGGCAGTTTCAACCGGAAATACCATCGCTGACCAAAGTAACATCAAGGCGAATACCAATATCCAGTATATTGCTGCTGATACAGGCCGTGCGACAAGGACAGAAGACCTGCTCCTGGACGGCGCAGCCAACTCGACAGATACGGCGAGTGCGATCCTCTGTCCCTTCGCTCAATCAGTCTCGACAGTGATTCCCCCTTATTGTAACATCGTGCAGGCGGGAAGCGCCTTTGACACAACGCTGACGTCAACAGTGACCTCAGCAGACACACGATTTGTCGGGACCGATTCGACATTCCCGGTTGTGCTCAATTATAACATCAATTCACAGGGAATCACCCTCGATAGTGGCAGCTCGCCCATGATTGGATCGGTGTCGGCGTACCTGAAAGTCCATGTCCAGGAAGCACGAAATAATACAACAACGAAGTCAGAGGACCTCGTCTATTCCGAGACCTCAACCGCAAGCGGACTTATCAGCAAGTTCAGCAAGAATATGCAATATCAGTCAGGATTCAACCTGGTCTGAACTTATTTTTCTGAAGGTTACGTCCTGGCTCCAAAAGCTGCAATATTTTAATCCAATAGGACTTAGCACTTCGAACGAAAGATCCTCAGCCTTAAAAATCCAATAACAGGACCGCAACACGTGAATAAGGGCATTAGGAAGGTTTGATCTAGATATTTTTCAATTTTTTTCTGATCCCAACTTGGAGTCCTACCTGAGTTACTTAAAAATATAAAGGATTTTATCTCGAATACCTGGGATTTAAGGTATAACCGATACGATACTGCGCTCTTTAAGGACTTCGGCATTCCTGCGCGGAAGGGTTACTATATCCTCTTTCTCGAGGTGATAGATCCTCCCGTCCACGCCCATGAACGGTTCCATGGTTTCGAGGACGCGGGCCACGACATAGCCCTGAGATGGGATTGCCGGGGCGTATTCATCACCGGCCGCAGTGGCCCCGGCCTCGGCGACCTCCCACGCCTCCTCTTCGGTGTGCCCCGATGGTGGTGTACCTGAAGAAGAGCGGGTGACAAGGTCTTCCCGGGCGGCGGAAATTGCCGACGTAACCTTCTCGAACATCCCGAGCTCTGCGGGGAGCATTTTTTTAATTTCTTCTTTTTCCGAGGGGTGGCTGTCGATATGGCCGGCCGCAAGGGAAAGGATCTTTTCCGCCCTGATCCTGAAAAGGTCCTGCAGGGTCTCCCTGATGCTTGCCGCACGCTGGATGAGGACCTGGGTTCGTTCACTGAACGGGTCCTCGGTTGCATAGACTTCGGATGTGAGCTCGTCCAGCTCTTCCCTGACGGCGTCGTACGTATCGTGGGGGATAATGGTGAGGCGCCCAGTCTCACGCTCCGAGAGGAGGATGGTGCGGAGATCGTCGAGATGCATTCCTTACCCGCCCCCTGCCAGATCGGCCACACCCCGGCAGCAAAGGAATACCGCAAGCGCTTCGGGGACCGTCGAGATGCCTTTTTCGAGGTTATAGGTGTTGCCGAGGATGTCCATTGACAAAGGGATTGCGAGATCGACCTGGATATCCCTGGTCCCGAATACCACCGCGTCGATAAGCGGGTCGAACCCGGCAAGGTCTCGTATGGAAAGGGGTGTTACCCGGAACCCGCTCCCCCCGTGAAGCGAGGTCGGCAGCCTGATCAAGCGCTTGATATCGGTCGTAACCGGTTCGTCGGCCAAGGCTGCCTGCTCTCTCAGGCGCCGGACCAGGGGGCCGTCATGGGCCGCGTTCAGTTCCCTGATGACAGGCCATATCACCCGGTCGTTCTGGCTCAATGGTATCCCTTCCTTAAGTTTCCTTGAGAGTTCCGGGGCGGCCCCGAGGAACCGGCCCGCCGCTGCTTCCCCGATTCCCGGAAGGGCCTCAAGGCCTGCCAGCGCTTCCTCCACGGGAAGTCCCTCCAACCATGCAAGATAGTCGATCATCGATGATATATAACGACGACGCCACCCGCGGGGTGAAGATGACCTGACCCCGCCAATCATCACACCGGGGTCGATCCCGGTCCCGCAGACATAGTCGATCAGTTCCCGCCGCTCGCTGCTCCCGAACGATCGGACAGCCGGGTCCCTGATATGGATGTGATATCCTCTCCCGCCGGAAAAGACCAAATCGATATTTCTGGAGGGGAACCCGAGTTCCCCGGTCAGCATGGCGAGGAGTTTTTCAGTCTCCTCCTTGACGCGGGAGAGCATCTTCGCGTACGGCCCGCGCACCAGGTGGTCTGCGTCGAGGTCGAAGATTAAGTCCGCGCCAGTCCATTTCTTTGCATCCATAGTGGGAGCGCCCGGCGCCTGATAATAGGCGCTCGAATAGTAGATATGGGAAGGGACCATCGACCTCACGTACTCGACGAGTTCCTGGCGACTGCAAAAGCCGATGTGCCGGCGCATCCTCACATCGCTGCCTGCATCGAACCTGATGAACCCCCATTCCCGCTCGGGGAGCGAGGGGGGCGGGTTAACGGGATCCCTGCTATAGTAAGCAGAGAAACATTGCCTGAGAAATTCTACCGTGGAAGCCTTCATGATAGTCTCTTCTGCATGTACGGTCCCTTCCGCTGGTACCCGTGGTTTTTGTAGTACGGCCTGACCCCGATCCCGCTCATCACCGAGATGAGACCGAACCCGTTTTCGGAAGCTTCGTCTTCAGCCCGGCCGAGGAGCAGGTTTCCCCATTTCCGGTGCTGGTGCTGGCCGCCCGACGCCTCCTTTCCGATCGGGACAATGCTCCCGTACACATGGAGTTCGCGCAACAGGGCGCTCCCGGCAAGTTCGTCCCGGAAGCAACTCCCCGGGAACCTGAGGCGGGCGAATCCGATTAGGGAATCTCCGGCAACGAGTGAGATGAAGTGTTCGGTCCCTCCGGCTGCGTCATACACAAGGTCATTGAGTTCAGGCCCTGATTCCGAGGGATGCCTCCCGATCTCGCGGCAGCGGATACACCGGCACCTCCCTCCCTGTTCGAAGAGCCTGTCGGCAGCAAGCTGTCTGAAATTGCTGTGTTTCGACCCTGCAACGATCAGTTTTGCAGGGATATCCCGTTGAATGCGCTGGAGCCTGACATACTCGGGGAGGAGGGATTTTCCATAGGCGATCAGGTCAATTAAATCCTCTTCGCAATACGGCTCATAGTCCCCCGATTTCCATAAGGCCTCGATCTCCGATCCGGGTGTAACGAGCGTCGGGTAGATCTTGAGGAAATCGGGACGGAGGTCAGGGTCTTCGAACAGGGAACGGAACATCCCCCGGTCCTCTTCCATGCTGCTCCCCGGGAGGTTTGGCATGACATGGAACCCTACCTTCAGCCCGGCGTCCCTGAGCATCAGGTTGGACTCCTTTGCATCTTCGACCGTGCACCCCCTCCGGTTGAAGGCAAGGATCTGGTTACTGACGTGCTGGACCCCGAGTTCGACCTTGGTGACCCCGAGTCCGAGCATGGTCATGATATGGTCGCGGCGACACCAGTCGGGCCTCGTCTCGAACGTGATCGCCACGCACCTGACACTCGAGGACTCGTTCTCTCTAAAGACCTCCTCGCGGCTGCGACAGTCGACCGGCCGCCCGGCTGGGTAATCGTTCATAGCCCTGATACACTCGGTGACAAACCAGTCCTGGTACTCCCCGGGCCGTGCGGTGATGGTCCCGCCCATGACGATCAATTCTGCCTTGTCGACCTGGTGGCCGAGCGCTTCGAACTGCCCGAGACGGGCGATCACCTGTGAGTATGGGTCGTACGAGTGCTCGCGTGCCCTCAATGCGGCCGGTTCCTCTCCGGTATAACTCTGCGGAGACCGGAATGCATGGTCCGGACCCCCGGGACAGGGAAGACACTTGCCGTGGGGGCACGCGGAGGGAGAAGTCATCACGGCAACGGGTGCGACACCCGAAAGGGTCCGTGTAGGTTTCACCTGGAGAATGGTCCTTAAATACTCCCGCTCGCAGGGAAGAGCCGAGGCGAGAATCAGGGAATTTTTCGGGACCGTGCGAAGACGGTATTTTTTACAGATATCGATGCGGGCGCGATTGATATCGTAGTCGTTTCCTGATAAGAAAAGGGAGATAATCTCCCTGCAGATTTCAGTCTCGTCCATTCGATTTAATGTCCGGCGGCAACTTTACCCGCGACGCTTTCGGCGGCATATTCCACCATCACGGGCTG
>Ga0335071_10003114_pt1 | contig 17615 bp, 16 predicted proteins | sample Lox_Sample_15_FD_206724 | JGI IMG/M metagenome (GOLD analysis project Ga0335071, IMG submission 206724) | Soil microbial communities from Loxahatchee National Wildlife Refuge, Florida, United States - Lox_Sample_1.5 | ecosystem: Environmental > Terrestrial > Soil > Wetlands | place: USA... | reverse complement strand
TCCAGGAGGGCGACTGGACGCTGGAGAGCGGCCAGGCGGGGCTGGAGCGGCTCATGAGCCTCCGCCGCCCGCCCAGCGCCATCTGCTTCTCCAACGACCAGATGGCCATCGGGGCCCTGCGGGCCGCCCACGACCTGCGGATCCGCGTCCCCCGCGAGCTGTCCATCGCCGGCTACGACGACATCCGCTACGCCTCCTTCACCACGCCGGCGCTGACCACCGTCCGGCAGCACATCGGGGCCGTGGGCGACCGCGTGGCCGAGCTCCTGCTGGAGCGGATGGAGGGCGGCCGGCTCGACCCGCGGCGGATCGTGCTGGCGCCGGAGCTGGTGGTCCGCGCCTCCTGCTCGGCCGTGGCGCGTCGCTCCGCCTAGGCGAGGGACGCCCTCCGCGCGCCCGCCCGGGGTTGACAGGTCCCCGGACCGGGTGCTACCCCAGCGACCGATGTTTGCGCACACATTTGTTCTCGCGAACATCTCCTTCCCGGGAGCCGGGAGCCGAGGAGCGCGCCATGACCCGACGCAAGGTGCTGTTCGTGGGCGAGACCTGGAACGTGACCCGCATCCACACCAAGGGCTTCGACGTGGTGGAGCTGGGGGGGTTCGAGGACTACTCGGTCTACTTCAAGGATCCGATGCGGCAGTTCCCGGAGATCGAGATCACCCACATCCCCAACCACCTGGTGGCGAGCGCGTTCCCGCGAGGCCCCGCGGAGCTGGCCCACTACGACCTGCTCCTCATCAGCGACTGCGGCCGGAACACCCTCACCATGTACCCCAACATGTTCCAGGTCCCCATGGGCCCGGACCGGGTGGCCATGATCGCCGAGTGGGTCCGCCAGGGTGGCGCGCTGGTCATGGCCGGCGGATGGGTCGACTTCCAGGGCTTCCAGGGGAAGGGCAACTACCACGGCAGCGCCATCGAGGAGGTGCTGCCGGTCAACATCCTGCCGGTCGATGACCGGGTGGAGACCACCCAGGGGGCCGCGGTGAGGGTGCTCTTGCCCGATCACCCCGTGGTGGGGGGGATCGCCGACCCCTGGCCGAGCTTCCTCGGCTACCAGCGGGTCCTGCCCAAGCAGGGGGCCACGGTGGTGGCTTCCATCGGCGGCGGCGCCGATCCCCTCATCGCGGTGTGGCAGGCGGGGCGCGGCCGCGCCATGGCCTTCACCAGCGACCTCGCCCCGCACTGGGGGACCGACTTCGTGAAGTGGCCGGCCTACGGCCGCTTCTGGAGCCAGGCCATCCAGTGGCTCACCGAGCGCTGACGCCGCCGGCGCCGGGCGCTCCCCGTCAGTTGGCCGGCCCGGCGGGCGCCGGTTCCCGCTCCTGGCCCGGGGCGATGGGGCTCGCCTGGTGGTGCACGAGCCGCCAGCGACCGCCCTCGCGGGCGAAGAGGTTGGTGGCCGAGAGGCGACCGCCGGGCAGCACCTCGTGGCAGGTCACGTAGGCCACCTCGCCCAGCACGTGGGCCTGGGCCAGCGAGCAGGTCACCCGGGGCGGCGACGCCGAGCCGAGGATCCCCCGCCAGCTGCGAAGGACCTCGTCCCGGCCGTCGAGCACGTCCCAGCCCGGGTGGGAGCAGGCCACCGGGTGGCGCTCGGCCCAGAGGGAGGCCATGGCCTCGAGGTCGCGGGCCGCGAAGGCCCGGTAGAACGCCTCGTTCGCCTCCAGCACCTCCAGCTCGGATCCGGTCATGCGCGGGGTCATAGCGGCCGCCGGCACCCTGCGCCGCCTCGCTCGTCGCCTGTGGGCCCGGACGGCCGACGGCGCCACCCCGGCCCGGGCATCGCGGGTCGCCGCCCGCCGCCCTCGACCTCGAGCGCCGTGGCGACCTGGGCCGCTGCGAAGGGCGGCGCGGGCCTCGACGGTGGCCCGGGCCCGCAGGACACAGGGGTGCGCGCTTCCCGGGCTCCCGGCTCGATGAGCGACGAGTGCTCGATCACCTGCCGGGCCCCATCATCCACCGCCGCCGACCGGGGGAGATCCCCTTCGGTCAGCGGGTCCGTGACGCTGGTCGGCCACGGCGCCGCTGCGGGGCCCGGGCCAAGGCCGGCACGTCCGCCGAGCCCGCGGGCCGCCGGTCGACGGCCGTCCTCCCGCGAAGGGGAGGATCCGGCCGTTCCGGGTCGGTGCGTCCGTGGCGCAACTCCCGCGAGGAAGGTCGCGCACCGGCGCGGGCCCTGGCCGACCCGGTGGCCCGCGCCCCGGTGGGGCCGGGCCGGCGGTCTGCGGGCCAGCCGGCCAGCGCTTATCGCTTGTCCGGATCTCGCCGCGCCGTTCGTCGAGCCAGCGGGGCCGGATGGACCGGCCCGACACGGAGGCATCCATGGCCAAGTTCGCGCTGATCTTCCGGGGCGGCGACGCCCCGGGCTCGCCGGAGGAGATGCAGCAGCACATGCAGAGGTGGATGACCTGGTTCCAGGGGCTGGCCCGCGACGGCGTCTACCACGACGTCGGCGAGCCGCTGGACCCGGCCGGGAAGGTGGTCCGCGGCGCCCGAAAGGCCGTCTCCGATGGGCCCTACGCCGAGGCCAAGGACCTGGTGGGCGGCTTCGCCATCGTCGACGCCCGGGACCTCGACGCCGCCGCCGAGATCGCCAAGGGCTGTCCCACCTACGAGATGAACGGCTTCGTCGAGGTCCGGCCGGTGCGACCCATGCCGCCGGACCGGCTCCGGCGGGCGCCGTGAACGGGGGCGAGCTTCCGCTCGCCGACCACCTGTTTCGCCACCAGGCGGGGCGGATGGTCGCCTCCCTGGCCCGTGCCCTCGGCCCGCGCCACCTGGCGCTGGCCGAGGACGCGGTCCAGGACGCGCTGGTGCGCGCGCTGGAGACCTGGCGCTTCGGCGCCCTGCCGCGGAACCCCGCCGCCTGGCTCATGCGCTGCGCTCGCAACCGCGCCCTGGACATGGTCCGGCGCCAGGGCGCCTTCGGCCGTGCGGCCGAGGCGCTCGGGCGTGCCCTGGAGGCCCAGGCGCCCGACGAGGCCCAAGAGCCGGCCGAGCTCCCGACCTTCCCCGACGACGAGCTCCGGCTCATGTTCTCCTGCTGCGCCGCGGAGCTCCCGCCGGCGGCGCAGGTGGCGGTGATCCTCAAGTACCTGTGCGGCTTCTCGGTCCACGAGATCGCCCAGGCCTTCCTCTCCACCGAGGCGGCGGTGGAGAAGCAGCTCTACCGCGCCCGCACCGCGCTCGAGGTGCTCGGAGCCCTCTACGACGTCGGCGACCCCGGCCAGGTCCGTGCCCGGCTCCCCTCGGTGCACGAGGCCATCTACCTGCTCTTCAACGAGGGGTACCACGGCGCCCACCCGCGGGAGCCGGTGCGCCAGGACCTGTGCGCCGAGGCGCTGCGCCTGTGCCAGCTGCTCGAGATGCTCCCCGACGCGGGCGGGCCCGACACCCAGGCGCTCCTCTCCCTGCTCTGCTTCCACGCGGCCCGCCTGGGTGGCCGCACCGCCGACGACGGGAGCCTGCTCCTGCTCGCCGAGCAGGACCGCGCCCGCTGGGACCACGCGCTGGTGGCCGAGGGCTTTCGCCGCCTGGGCGCCTCCGCCCAGGGATGGAACCTCACTCCCTGGCACCTCGAGGCGGCCATCGCCGCCCAGCACGCGCTGGCCGGGAGCTTCGAGGCCACCGACTGGCCAGCCATCCGCACGCTCTACGACCGGCTCCTCGCCGCCCGTCCCTCGCCGGTGGTCGCGCTCAACCGGGCCATCGCCCTGGGAATGGCCGAGGGCCCCGACGCGGGGCTCTCGGCGCTCGCCGGGATCCCGGACCGCGAGCGGCTGGCGCGCTACCCGTTCCTGCCGGCGGCGGTGGCCGAGTTCGAGCGGCGCGCCGGCCGCACCGCCCGCGCGGCGGAGGCGCTGCGCCAGGCCCTGGCCCTGGCGCGGAGCCCGGCCGAGGAGGCGGTGCTGGCGCGCAAGCTCTCCGCTTGCCAGCCTTAGCCGCGCCCACCCCCACGGGGCGCGCCGGCCAGGACTCGGGATCCTCCTCCCGGCGCGGATCTCGCGTCACCGCCAGGCGGCGAGCGGCAACGCCCGGCGAGCCGGCCCCGGGCCTCGGGCGCAGCTCGGTGTGAACGTCCCGGATCCCTTGCCGCGAGGGATCCGGCCGCGCTGGGATCAGCTCGCCCCGGGCTCCGCGGGCGCCGGCTCCTCGGCCGAGTCCGGCTTGGCCAGCACCTCCCGCGCCCGGTCGACCTCGTCCTCGGACACGAGCAGCGTGAGGCCGCCGTTGGCCAGCGCCACCGCCGGCAGGAGCGAGGCCAGCGGCTGGTCGCGGATCACGACCGCGATCCCCTCGGCCGCGAGGAGGCTCTTCGCCACCTCCGCCTCGGAGAGGTTCTCGAACGACGCGACGGCCACGAGATCCTTGTCGTCGAGCATGGTGTCCTCCGCGCCCTGGTCGCGCCGGACGGCTCCGCGAGGGCCCCGCGCCCTCGCGGCGGGCCGGCGAGGTGATCGTACGCCCAAGCGCGGGCCGGGGCACCCCCTTCACCCGGGGACCGGACCCTCGCCGAGCTGGCGCAGGAGCGCGAGGCCGAGCGGCCAGCTCCCCAGCCGGCTGGCGCTGTTCAGGTGGCCGTGGCCGCGCACCTCGACGAGGCGGCTGCCCCAGGCCGCGGCGAAGGCCCTGGCCCGAACCGGGGTGACGTAGGTGTCGTCGTCGCTCGCCACCACCACCGACGGGAACGGCAGCCGCTCCACGGGCATCGGGTCGAAGCCGGTCGGCCCCGAGGGGTAGGAGGGCGCCTCGACGTCCGACGGTGCCACGAGCAGCGCTCCCCTGACGCGTGCGCCGGCGCGCGCGTGCCGCGCCGCCCAGTGGCAGACGAGCGCACAGGCCAGGCTGTGGGCGGCGAGCAGGACCCGGGGCCCCGCCGCGGTCACCGCCGCGTCCAGCGTCCCGACCCACTCGCCCAGCGCGGGCCTCTCCCACTCGCGTTGCTCCACCCGCCGGAAGACGGCCGGGAAGAGCCGCTCCCACTGGCTCTGCCAGTGCTCGGGCCCGGAGTTCCACAGGCCGGGGAGGGTGAGGACCGGGCCGAGGAGATCCGTGGCGGTGGATTCCATGCTCCCCTTCTATCGCGTCCCCCTGGCGTCGCAGGCCCGGGCCCCTGGCGGGGCCGGTCGAGTGAACCCTTGCCAAGGGCCCCGGGCCCGGCAATGGACTCACGGATGGTCGACCTCACCCGCCTCCCGCCGCGCGACCAGCAGGGGGCCGTGCGCGTGGTCGTGGAGTCGCCCCGCGGCGCCACCGTGAAGCTGAAGTACGACGCCGCGCTCTGCGCCATGAGCGTCTCGCGGCCGCTCCCGCTCGGCCTCGCCTACCCGTACGACTGGGGCTTCGTGCCGGGGACCCGCGCCGCGGACGGCGACCCGGTCGACGCGCTCGTCTACTGGGACGTGCCGAGCTACCCCGGCGTGGTCGTCCCCTGCCGAGCCATCGCCGTGGTGCGCCTGGAGCAGGACTCCAAGGTGAACGGCCGCGTCCGCAACGACCGGATCCTGGCGGTGCCGGTGAAGCACTCGCGCGGCGCGGCCATCGGCTCGCCCGAGGACCTTCCCGGGCGGGTGAAGGACGAGATCGCGCAGTTCTTCGTGTCCACCATCTTCTTCGAGCCCAAGAACCCCCTGCTCCTGGGCTGGGGCGGGCCGGAGGAGGCGGACCGCCTGATCGACGAGAGCACGTCAGGGTAGCCTACCCGCCTGGGGGAGAAGGACCTGCCTTCGATCAAGACCACGCCGACGCGTGGGGAGCATGCTGCAGGGCTCGGAGGCCGTCGCCGTCGCTGGAGGACGCGGATGATCAAGTGGACGCCGGACCTGGCGGTGGGGATCGACGAGATCGACGCTCAGCACCAGGAGCTGTTCCGGCGCGCCGAGCGCTTCCTCACCGGCCTCGCCGAGCCCACCCGCCAGGACGTCGGGATCCTCCTCTCCTACCTGCGGCTCTATTGCGTCACGCACTTCGGCGCCGAGGAGTCGTGGATGCGCCAGGTGTACTACCCGGGCTACGACCGCCACAAGGCCGAGCACGACGGCTTCATCGAGCACATCCTCGACCTGTCGCGGGAGCACGAGCGGCGGGGCAGCCCCGGGCTCGAGCCGCTGCGGGTGGGCAGCTGGCTGGAGCGCTGGCTGGAGACCCACGTCTCCGGGACCGACCGGGAGTTCGCCAAGTTCGTGCTGTCGCGGGGCGGGTAGCGGGCGGCGGCCTCAGGTTCCCGCGCGGCGCGGCGGCGCCCGCGCTAGGCTGCCGGTGGTGACCCTGGCCGACTCGCTCGCCCTCCTCCTCCGCCCGGCCGGCGGCGGGGTACACCTCGTCTCCTCGGGGCTCCTCGCCCAGCGCGCCCTGCAGCGCCGGATCTACGGCGTGGCGCGCGACGAGGAGGTGGAGGAGCGCTGGCGCCTCGACCTCGAGGCGGCCGCGCGGGCGCCGCTCGTCCTCCTCGGCATCCCCTCCGACGTGGGCGGGGGCCTGCAGCGCGGCGCCAACCTGGGCCCGGCCGCGCTCCGCGCCCGGCTGCTGGACGACCACGCCGGGCGGATGGCGCGGCTGCGCGAGGCGGGGCTCCTGGACCTGGGCGACGTGCGCGTCGTCCCCCAGCTCCTCGAGGACGCCATGCTGGCGCCGGCGCAGCTCGAGGCGGTGCGGCACGCCCTCCACCCCGGCCTCGACGAGGCGGTCCGGAGGACCCTGCCGGTCTCGCCCCTCGACGTGGCCGAGCGGGCCCTCTCGCTCCTGCTGGCGGAGAACCCCCGGGCCAGGGTGGTGGCCCTGGGCGGCGACCACTCCACCGCGCTCCCGGTGGTGCGGGCGTTGGCGCGGGTCCGGACCGGCCTGGCCGTGGTGCAGGTCGACGCCCACACCGACCTCCTCCCCGAGCGGCTCGGCATCCGCCACTGCTTCGGGACCTGGGCCTTCCACGCCAACGAGCTCCTGGGCCGCGGGGGACGGCTGGTGCAGATCGGCATCCGCGCCTCGGCCAGGGACCAGCGTCACTGGGAATCGACGCTGGGCGTGCGGCAGATCTGGGCCGAGGAGGTGCGAAGGGACCCCGCCGCCGCGGTGGAGAAGGTGGTGACGGCCCTCCGCGCCGCCAACGCCTCCTCGGTCTACCTCTCCAACGACATCGACGGCACCGACGCCGCCTTCGCCGAGGCCACCGGCACCCCCGAGCCGGGTGGGCTGGCGCCGGAGACGGTCTCGCTCCTCCTGCGGCGGCTGGGCGAGGAGGTGGGACTCGCCGGGGGCGACCTGATGGAGGTCGCCCCCGGGGTGGCCCGGAGCCCGGGCGGCGGGGCGCGGACCCTGGAGGTGGCCGCCCGCTACCTGGTGGAGACCCTGGAGGTGGCGCTCCACGGGCGGTGACGCTGGGTCGCGGTTCCGCGTGGGCGGCGGTGGTGGGGCGGTCCCTGTGCTAGGGTCTCCGCAGGATCATGCAAGCCTTCAAGCCACACCTCTCCTCGCCGGCCGAGTACCCGTACCTCCGCTCCGACGCGCGGGTGAAGCTCGACCAGAACGAGAGCCCAGAGGACCTCCCCGCCGAGCTCAAGGCCCGGGCGCTCCAGCGCCTGGCCGCGCTCCCCTGGAACCGCTACCCCGAGCTGCACGCCGAGGACCTGCGCGCCGCGGTGGCGCGCCACGAGGGCTGGGACGAGGCCGGGGTGGTCCTCTCGCCGGGATCGAACGTCCTCATCCTCGCCCTGTGCACGGCGGCGCGGACCGTCCTCGACACCGTCCCCTCCTTCCCCTACTACCGCGGCGGCGCCGAGGCGGCCGGCACGCCCTGGCGCGGCATCCCGCTCCTGCCCGATTTCGCCCTGCCCCGCGCGGCGCTGCTCGAGGCCCTGGACGGGCCCCCCGGCGTGCTCTTCCTCCCCGTCCCCCACGCGCCCACCGGCCGGCTCTTCGAGGCCCAGGACGTGGAGGCGCTGGCGGCTCGGGCCGGGGAGCGCGGCTGGCTCCTCCTGGTCGACGAGGCCTACCACGACTTCTCCGGCACCGACTTCCGGGGGCTGGCGCGGCGGAGCGAGCACGTGGCGGTGCTGCGCACCTTCTCCAAGGCCTGGTGCCTGGGCGGCATCCGCGCCGGCTACCTCCTGGCCTCGCCCCGGGTGGCGGCCGTGGCCCGGGCCTGCGTGCCGCCCTTCTGCCTCCCCGCCCACACCGCGGCCATCCTCCAGACGGCGCTGGAGTCGCCCGGCTACGCCGTGGCGCTGGCCGAGCGGATCCGCGCCGAGCGGGAGCGGCTGCGCTCGGCCCTGGAGCGGCACACCGCCTGGCGGGTCTACCCCTCCGCCACCAACTTCCTCCTGGTGCGCACCGCCGACGCCGCCGCCACCCAGGCCCGGCTCCTGGCCGCCGGGGTGCTGGTGCGCCGCCAGGACCGCTACCCGGGCATGGAAGGCTGCCTGCGCATCACCGTGGGCTCGCCGGCCGAGGACGACGCGCTCGTCGAGGCCGCCCGGGGAGCGCGGTGAGCCGAGCGGTCGACCTCGCTGGAGCTAGAGCTCGAACCGCTCGGCGTGGATGTCCTCGAGCGGGACCTCCAGCGCCGCCAGCGCCCGCTCGGCCAGGTCCATCACCGCTGCCGGGCCACAGACGAAGCACACCCGCCGGCCGCTGCGGGGCAGGTGGCGCTCCAGGAGCTCCTGGCCGATGACGCCGGTCTCGCCCAGCCAGCCCAGCGGCGGCCGCTCCAGGACGTGTACGACCCGCAAGTCGATGCGGCTGGAGAGCTCGGCCAGATCCTCGCGGAAGGTGGCCGACTCCCAGTCGACGCTGCCGTAGACCAGCGTGTGCGGCCGCCGGTCGCCGCGATCGGCCAGCGTCCGCAGCATGGAGACGCAGGGCGCCACCCCGATGCCGCCGGCCACGAAGAAGTACCGGTCGGCGTCGGGGAAGGTGTCGATGGAGAGGGCGCCGAAGGGGCCGTCCACGTAGGCCCGGGCGCCGGGCCGCAGCCCCTGTACACCCTTGGTGAATTGCCCCACCGCCTTCACCGTCAGCTGGAGCTGCGGCGCGCGCTGCGAGCTGCCCGAGAAGGAGAAGGGGCGCTCCCGGCCCAGGAGGGGCGAGCCGGACAGGGTGACCCAGGCGAACTGGCCGGCCCGGAAGCGCAGGCCGTTGTGGTTGTCGGGATCGAGCACCAGGGTGATGGCGCCGCCGTGCTCCGGGCGCACCCCGGTCACCCGGTACGGCCGCCGCAGCAGGGCGAGAGGCTTGACCACCCGCACCCGCAGGACCAGGGCCAGCCAGCCCAGCGTCCAGACCCACAGCCCGGCGCGCGTCACCGCGTCGTGCTGCAGCCGGGCGGAGGTGGTGGCGTGCCACAGACCCAGGCCCACCGCCAGCACCGTGAGGATCCCGTGGGTGAACCGCCAGGGGACGTACGGGATCCTGAGCCGGCGCCGGAAGGCCCCGGTCGCCACCAGCAGGAGGAGGACGAGGAGCCCGAGCACGCCGGCCGCCTGGCCGGCGCCCGACCACCGCACCAGCGAGGCGAGGGTCCGCGACGGACCCAGCATGAGCAGGGGGTGGAGGAGCGCGAAGACCACCGCCACCGCGGCCATCCCGCGGTGGAAGGCGTAGAGCACGTCGGTGCCGAAGGGCGGCGCCAGCACCTCGTAGCGGGCCGTCAGCGCCGACTCGATGGCCAGGATGGAGAGGGCCAGGGAGCCGAGCATGGCCCCGAGCTGCTCTCCGAAGTCCCCGGCCACCCCCCGGCCCAGGGCCAGCCAGGGCACCGGGAACAGCACCACCAGCACGTAGAGCCCGACCCACAGCGCGCAGCGCGCGATGCCCCGCACGGTGAGCGTCACGGCAGCAGGCTCCGCGCGAGGGCCAGCAGGGCGGCGGCGGCGAGGAGGATGACCCCCGTCGCCCCCGCGACCAGCAGGGCGAGCTTCTGACGCACCCCGGGCTTGTACCACGCGGGGGGGTGGCGAGCGTGCGTTCTGGGGTCGCACGACGCGCCGATCCTGGCATCACGTGATGGCGATCACCGCACCGGATCGGGCCCTGCGGCTAGCCTGGGGGCGACCTCGAGGGGAGGGGACCACAGGGGGCCGGCGGGGTGGCCGCGAGCACGGCGCGGCCACCCCGCTCGTGCCTCGAGCGCGCGCACCGGGAGCCAAAGCTCCCCCTACCCGAGCAGCGCCAGCGCGTCCCGCTCCGCCAACCGGGCCGGCCCGCGCCCGACCTGGTCGAGCGAGAAGCCGGGGAGGAGGTCCCGGGGCCACATCCGCTCGCCGGGGGGCGCCAGGCCGGAGAGCGCGGCCAGGAGCCCTACCACCGCGCGGGGATCGGCGCCGCGCTCCCCGAGCTCCCCCAGGGTGAGCGCCCCGTGCCGCTTGGCCAGCCGCGCCCCGTCCTCGCCGACCACCAGGGGGACGTGGGCGAAGCGCGGCGGCTCCGCCCCCAGCGCGCGGTAGAGGAGGATCTGCCGCGCCGTGGAGGCGAGCAGGTCGTCCCCCCGCACCACCTCGGTGACGCCCATGGCCGCGTCGTCGACCACCACCGCCAGCTGGTAGGCCGGGACCCCGTCGGCACGGGTCACCACGAAGTCGCCCACCTCCGCCTCCACCTCGCGGCGCTGCGGACCGTGGACACCGTCGGTGAACTCGACCACGCCGGGGGGGACCCGGAACCTGTAGGACGGGGCCCTCCCGCCGCGCGCGCGCACCTCCGCCGGCGAGAGGTCCCGGCAGGTCCCCGGGTAGCGCGGGCCCTCGTCCCCGGGCTCCTGGGGTGCCCCGGCCGCCGCCGCCACCTCCGCCCTCGAGCAGAAGCACGGGTAGGCCAGCCCCACCGCCCTGAGGTGGTCGAGCGCCGCGGCGAAGCGCGGCAGCCGCTCCGACTGCCGGTGCGGGCCCGACTCCCCGCCCACGTCCGGCCCCTCGTCCCAGTCGAGCCCCAGCCAGCGCAGCTCGGCCAGGATGCGCGCCTCGGCGCCGGGCCGGACGCGCGGCGCGTCGAGGTCCTCGACCCGCAGGAGGTACTCCCCGCCGGCCGCTCGCGCCGAGAGCCAGGAGAGGAGCGCCGTCCGGGCGTTCCCCAGGTGGAGCGGCCCCGTCGGCGACGGGGCGAAGCGGCCGCGCGTCTTGGGCGTCATGCGGTCCGGCTCCCGGGTCGGTGGCCGGCGGCCCTCGCCGACCCCTCCCCGCGGGTCGCCGTGTGCCGCCTCCCCGAATTTCGGGTGACGGAGAGGTGCCGCGATCTGATATCCCGGGGTCGGCGTCCCCACAAGGGCCGGGGACCCCGGCGAACAGGTGACCCCGACATGTCCTCCCGGCAGGCAGGCGTCCTCCTCCCCCTGTTCTCCCTCCGCTCCGCCACCGACTGGGGCGTGGGCGAGATCCCCGACCTGGTCCCGTTCGCGCGCTGGGCCCACGACGCCGGCCTGTCCCTGGTCCTGCTCCTTCCGGTGAACGAGGCCGCCCGCGGGCAGACGAGCCCCTACTTCTCCCTCTCCGCCTTCGCCATCGACCCGGTCTACGTGGCGCTGGAGGCGCTCCCCGACTTCCAGCGCGCCGGCGGCGCCGACGCGCTCACCCCCGGGGACCGCGAGCTCCTCGCCGCCCTGCGCCGCGCCCACCGGGTACGCTGGAGCGAGGTCCGGGCCCTGAAGCGCCGGGGGCTCCTGCTCGCCTTCGACCGGTTCCTGAAGGAGGAGTGGGAGAGGCGGACCGAGCGGGCCCAGGCCCTGGCGCGCTTCGCCGAGGAGGAGCGCTCCTGGCTCCGGGACTACGCGCTCTACGTGGCGCTCCACGACCAGGAGCTCGGGGGCGTGCCCTGGTCGGAGTGGCCCGAGCCGCTCCGGGAGCGCGACCCCGACGCCCTGTCGGCCGCCCGGGAGCGACACGCCAGGGAGCTCCTCTTCCAGCAGTGGCAGCAGTGGGTGGCCGAGGAGCAGTGGCGGGCCGCCCGGCGCGCGGCCAACGCCGGCGGGGTGGCGCTGGGGGGCGATCTGCCCTTCATGGTGGCCAGCGACTCGGCCGACGTCTGGGCGCGCCGCGAGGACTTCCGCACCGACGCCCGGGTGGGCGTGCCGCCCGACGCCTTCAGCCCCACCGGCCAGGACTGGGGCTTCCCGGTCTACCGCTGGCCGGAGATGCAGGCGGCCGGGTACCCCTGGATCCGCGAGCGCGCCCGGCGCATGGCCGACCTCTACGACCTCTACCGCGTGGACCACGTGGTGGGGCTCTACCGGACCTACTTCCTCACCGGCGAGGGGCCCCCGGGGGCCTTCGTCCCCGCCGAGGAGCCGGAGCAGCTGAAGAACGGCGAGGCGGTGCTCAGGATCTGCTCCGAGGGGGCGCGGGTGGTGGCCGAGGATCTGGGGGTCGTCCCGGACTTCGTGCGCGAGTCGCTCACCGCGCTGGCCATCCCCGGCTACCGCGTGCAGCGCTGGGAGAAGAACTGGAAGGAGGGAGGCGACGCCTTCCTCGATCCGGCGGAGTGGCCGGCGCTCTCCCTCGCCACCACCGGCACCCACGACACCGACGCGGTGGCGGACTGGTACGAGGGGCTCAAGGAGGAGGAGCGCACCCAGCTCCTCGAGCTGCCCGGGCTGGCCGAGCTGCGCGAGCGCGTGCCCACCGGGTTCGACGAGCAGGTGCGCGACGCGCTCCTGGAGACCGTCTACGGGGCCGGCTCCGACCTGGCCATCTTCCCCTTCCAGGACCTCCTCGGCAGCCGGGAGCGCGTGAACACCCCCGGCACGGTGAGCGACGACAACTGGTCCTACCGCATCCCCATGGACCTCTCGGCCCTGGCCGCCGACCGCGCCGCCCGGGAGCGGCTCCGAGGCCTCGCGGCCCGGTCCGGCCGGGCGCCGGGTGGCCCGCCGTGACCGGGAACCGCGTCTACCTCGTCCGCCACGCCAAGGCGGAGGCCCGGCGCGAGGACGACGGCGACCGGCGCCTCACGCCCCATGGCCGCGCCCGGTTCGAGCGGCTCCTGCAGGCGCTCGGCGACCGGCTGGAGGTGGCCCGCGTCCTCACCTCGCCGCTCCTGCGCGCCCGGGAGACCGCCGAGCTGCTGGCCCGGGCCACCCGCGCGCCCGTCGAGGAGGAACCGCGCCTGGGGAGCGGCGAGTCGGGCGGCAGGGAGCTGCTGGCCCTGGCCCGCCAGGCGCCGCCCGGGACCGCCCTGGTGGGCCACAACCCGGAGCTGGCCGAGGCGATCGCCCTGGCGGCGGGGCGCGACCTGGAGGTGCCGCCGGGCGCCGTGGCCGCGCTCGACGTCCGGGCCCGGGACGTCACCCTGGCGTGGTTGGAGGCGCCCAGCAGATGACCGCCGCCCTACGAGCCCTGGTCACCCGTGCTTACCCGAGCTGCCGGCTGGCGCTCCGCGCCGCCCTCCTCCAGGCGCTCGTCCTCTTCGCCTTCCGGGTGGCCTTCCTGGTCCGCTACGCCGGGCCCGGTGCCCACCTCCCGCTCGCGGACGTGGCCCGGGCCCTCCTCATGGGCGCCCGCTTCGACCTCAAGGTGGGCGCGGTCCTGGCCCTCCCGGCGGCGGTGATCCTGGCGGCCTGGCCGGGCAGGTGGGGGGGCCGGGCCGTGGCCGCCTGGTTGGGCCTGGCCGGGTTCTGCGCGGCCCTGGCGGCCATGGTGAACGACGGCTTCTTCGGCTTCTACCACACGCCCATCGACCCCATCGTCTTCGGCCTGTTCGAGGACGACACCGGCGCCGTGTTCCAGTCGCTCTGGGCCGAGCACCGCATCCTGCTCGGACCGCTCTCCGCCCTGGCCCTCGGCGTGGCCCAGGCCTACCTCGCCCTCCGGCCTCGGCCGCGGGCGCGGAGCCTCGCGGTCCAGGCCGCCTGGGCGGTGCTCCTCCCCTGCCTCTGCCTCCTGGCCATCCGGGGGCGGCTGGGCGGCTTCCCCCTCTCGGCGCTCGACTTCTCGGTCTCCACCGAGACCCTCCTCAACGCCGCCGTCCCCGACGGCCCCATGGCCCTGCTCACCGCCTTCTCCGAGCGGCGCCTGGCGCAGCCGATGAACGGGGATCCCCGCGCCGCCCTCCGCCGCGCCGGCTTCTCCGGGCCGGCCCAGGCGGCGGCGCTGCTCGGCCTGGCCCCCGCCGGCGCCTCCGACGACGAGGTGGCCGCCGCCCTCTTCACCAGGAGCCGCGAGAACCCGGTGGCCGCCGCCCACCCGCCGCACGTGGTGCTGGTGGTCATGGAGAGCTGGGGCGCCGACGCCCTCCGCTACCACTCCGAGCGGCTGGACCTGCTGGGCCGGCTGGCTCCTCACCTCGCCCGGGGCATCGTCTTCCGCCGCTTCACCTCCTCCCAGAACGGCACCGACCCGTCGCTGGAGAGCCTCCTCGTGAACTCGCCGGTGACCCCGCTCCTCTCCGGCGCCGCCGGGCGCGTCCCCTTCGAGCAGGCCGCCGCCCGCCCCTTCCAGGCGGCGGGATACCACACCGCCTTCGCCCTGGGCTGGAGCGGAAGCTGGCGCGGGTTCTCGCGAGCCTTCCCCAGCCAGGGCTTCGACGAGGTGGACGACGTGGCCGACGTGCTCTCGGTGGTCCCCGACGCGCCGGTGGGGACCTGGGGCGTGCCCGACGCCGCCCTGTTCCGCTGGGCGGCCGATCGCATCGCCAGGGCCGACGCCAAGGGGGAGCCGCTCCTCCTGGTCATGATGACCTCCACCAACCACTCGCCCTACGGCGTGCCCAAGGGCTACGCGGTGCGCCCCCAGGACCTCTCGGCGCTCCAGGGGCGCGAGCTGGGCGATGCCCGGGTGATCCGCCCCCAGCTCGAGACCTACCAGTACGCCTGCGACGCCCTGGGCGGCTTCCTCGACGATCTGGCGGCCCGCGGGCTCTCCTCCCGCACCGTGGTGGCCGCCACCGGCGACCACAACACCCGGGAGCTCTTCCAGTACACCCGCACCAGGGACCTCCCCTGGCGCGACCGGGTACCCTTCTTCCTCGAGGTGCCCCCGGCCTACCTCGCCGGCCGCACCCCCGACCTCGACCGCTGGGCCAGCCACCGCGACATCTTCCCCACCCTGGCCGGGCTGGCGCTCTCCGGCGCCCGCGTCTACCGCTCGGGCGAGGACCTCCTCTCCCCGCCCAGCCGCGCCCCCCGGGCGCTGGCCCGCTACCAGACGGTGCTCACCGACCTCGGGATCATCCCCTCGCTGGGCGCGCCCGGCGAGTTGTGCGCCGGGCCGGACGGCGCGCTCCTCGAGGACGCGGCCCAGGCGAGCTGCAAGGAGGAGCTCGAGCCCTTCCGCCGCGAGGAGGCCGCCTACCTGGGCCTGCTCGACTGGAACATCCGGCGCCAGGCCGTCAGGCGAGCTCGCCCAGGTACTTCCGCTCCAGGTACTCCCGGAGGTCCCGGTCGGTGAGCCCCTGGCCGGTGACGGCGCGGACGATCTCCTCCGCCTGGCGCCGCCGCCCCACGGCGTGGACGTTCCGGCCCAGCCATTCCTTGAGCCCGGAGAGCTCGCCGCGCTCGATGGCTCCCTCGAGGCCCGGCAGGGCGCGCCGAGCGGCGGCGAAGAGGCTGGCGGCGTACAGGTTCCCCACCGTGTAGCTGGGGAAGTAGCCGAACGCGCCCCAGGCCCAGTGGATGTCCTGGAGCACCCCCTCCACCTCGCCCGGCGGCCGGATCCCCAGGAGCCTCTCCGACCGCTCGTCCCAGGCGGCGGGGAGGTCCCTCACCTCCAGCTTCCCCCGCAGGAGCAGGAGCTCCAGCTCGAAGCGGAGCACGATGTGGAGGTTGTAGGTGACCTCGTCCGCCTCCACCCGCACCAGCGAGCGCTCCACCCGGTTCACGGCGCGGAAGAAGCGCTCCGGCGAGACCCCGGAGAGCTGCGGGAGGTGGCGGGCCATGCGGGGCAGCGCCACCCGCCAGAAGGGCAGCGAGCGGCCCACCTGGTTCTCCCACAGGCGGGACTGCGACTCGTGAAGGCCGTTGGAGGCCGCGGCGCAGAGCACGGTCTGGCGCAGGGCCGCGGGGAGCTGCTGCTCGTAGAGGCCGTGGCCGGCCTCGTGCAGGGTGGAGAAGGCGGCCGAGAGCGGCAGGTGCTCGTGGATGCGGGTGGTGATGCGGACGTCGGAGGGATCGAGCCCCACGGTGAAGGGGTGGACCGAGCGGTCCTGGCGGCCGGCCTCCCGGTCGAAGCCCATGAGGTCGAGCAGCTCCAGGGTGAAGCGCCACTGCGCCTCGCCGTCGAAGGTCCCGTGCAGGAAGGAGTCGTCCGGGGGAGGCCGAGCGGTGATCCGGTCGAGCAGCGGCACCAGCCAGGCGCACAGGCCTCGCAGGAGCGGCTCCAGCGCCACCACCCGGAGCCCCGGCTCGGAGAGGTCGAGCAGCGCGTCGTAGGGCTCGGGCGCGGGACCGCCCCCCGGCCGCCCCAGGACGGGGAGGAGCGCCGCCGCCTGCTCCCGCCTGAGCTCGAGCAGGCGGGAGAGCGCCGGAGCGAACCGACCGAACCCTTCCCCCTGCCGCGCCACCCGCCAGGCCTCGAGCCCCTCGGACTGGGCCCGGGCGATGGCCCGGACGAGCGCCCCCGGCACCGCCGCCGCCTGGGCGTGGTCGCGGGAGAGCTCCCGCACCGCCGCCGCCCGGTCGGCATCCTCGGGAGGATGGGCCTCGAGCCGCTCCAGCGCGCCCCTCACCTCGGCCGAGGCCAGCCGGTCGTGGATGGCCCCCTCGATGGCCGCCACCTGCTCGCCCCGCGCCGCCGAGGCCTTGGGGGGCATGTACGTCTCCTGGTCCCAGCCCAGCAGGCCAGACACGCCGGCCAGTGCTCGCAGCTCGGACATGGCGCGGGAGAGCGTCTCCCAGGCGGCGGCGTCGGCGCCCTCCGGGGCCTTGGGGTGTGCGGGCATGGCCGGACTTCTTACGCGATGGACCGCCTCCCCACAAGGCGGAGCGGGGGTCCTTTGCGGTCGCCCGCCTGCTAGACTCGCGGACCGTGCCGGCACCGCCCGCCCCCCCCGCCCCCCCCGCCCCGCCGACGCGCCGTCCGGCGCCGCGCTTCGTGCAGGAGCTCGACACGCTCATCCGGGCCCGCTACCCGCTCGTCTACCTCGTCTCCCCGGAGGAGCAGCGGCTGGAGGCGGTCCTGGCCGAGCTGGCCCAGGGGCACGGCAAGGCGCTCCTGGGCTGGTCCATCACCCGCGGCTTCTCGCGCCTCGACGGCGGGAAGGGGGTGCCCGAGGGGAAGGAGCCCAAGGAGCCGGTGAAGGACCCGGTCGAGGCCCTGGCCCAGGTCGAGCGGCTGGCCGACCCGACGCTGGTGGTGCTGAAGGACTTCCACCCCTTCCTCTCCGACCCGGCCGTGGTCCGCGCCGTGCGCGAGCTGGCCCACGCGCTCAAGGCCACCTACACCACGGTGATCCTGCTCTCGCCCACCCTGGTCATCCCGCCCGAGATCGAGAAGGAGGTCTCGGTGCTGGACGTCCCGCTGCCCACCTACCGCGATCTGCTCGAGCTCCTCAAGGAGATCGTCGACGTGGTTCGCAGGACCAACCGCGCCAAGGTGGAGCTCACCCGCGACGACGCCGACCAGCTGGTGCAGGCGGCCCTGGGGCTCACCCTGGCCGAGGCGGAGAGCGCCTTCGCCAAGGCCATCGCCGACGAC
>Ga0335071_10003111_pt1 | contig 17626 bp, 16 predicted proteins | sample Lox_Sample_15_FD_206724 | JGI IMG/M metagenome (GOLD analysis project Ga0335071, IMG submission 206724) | Soil microbial communities from Loxahatchee National Wildlife Refuge, Florida, United States - Lox_Sample_1.5 | ecosystem: Environmental > Terrestrial > Soil > Wetlands | place: USA... | reverse complement strand
GTCAGCTTTGGCGTCTGGGGCGGCGGCGTTCGGGTCGTAGGGGGCGTTGGGATCGTAGGCGGCGGCGTTTGGATCGTAGGGAGCGTTGGGATCGTAGGCGGCGGCGTTTGGGTCGTAGGGGGCGTTGGGATCGTAGGCGGCGGCGTTTGGGTCGTAGGGGGCGTTGGGATCGTAGGCGGCGGCGTTCGGGTCGTAGAGAGCGTTGGGATCGTACGGTGCGGCACTCGAATCCGATGCCTCCGCTCCCTGATCGGCGTCGACAGCGAGCGATCCGGGCTCGAACAGCGCATCGACCGTGGGCGCTCCTTCCGGCGGCAACGGCGTGAACGGCTGCTCCTCGTAGGCTGTGGCGATTGCCTGCGCCTCCTCGGTCGGTGGCTCGATCTCCGGGAGGGGCTCGGGTGCGGGCTCGGGTGTCGGGGGCGGCCGGTTGCGCAACCCTGCGGGCAGGAGCGATTCACGGAGCCTGGCCGCCGCGGCGTTCACGTCGAAGCCCGGGCGCGCACCGGGCGCACTCGAGTCGGAGCCGACGAGATCGGTCAACTCGCGGTAGCGCGCCTCCTCGTCGGCGGACAGGCCTTCGGCGTGCCGCTTGTGGTCCAAGGCGCGAAACTCCTTCATTACGCTGCGGGCGTCGGACATTTGGCGATATCGCCCGGCCAGGCCCGGCCCGGGGACACTCCGGCACAGATGATACCCCGGGCTCCCCGTGTCACCAAAAGCAGGGCGGCTTGCTTTTCCGACCTGAGCGCGGCCATCAATTGCGCCTGCATGCGGGGAGGAAGGCCACCCACCACGCCGAGGAGGCGCTCCCCCGCGCCCCCGGCGGAGGCGTTCCTGCCCACCTCGGCAGCGGAGATGGCCGATCGGGGCTGGGAGGAGGTGGACGTACTCCTCGTGACCGGCGACGCCTACGTCGATCACCCCAGCTTCGGCGCCGCGGTCATCGGTCGCGTGCTGGAGGCAGCCGGTTACCGGGTAGGCATTGTGGCCCAGCCGGACGTGCACTCGACATCGGACATCGCGCGGCTGGGGCGGCCACGGCTCTTCGCCGGGATCACCTCAGGCGCGATGGACTCGATGGTGAACCACTACACCGCCCAGAAGCGCCGCCGCTCCGACGACGCCTACACGCCGGGGGGTGTCGCCGGACGCCGCCCAGATCGGGCCGCCATCGTGTACGCCCGGCTTGCCCGCCTGGCCTTCGGACCGCACACGCCCATCGTGCTGGGCGGCATCGAGGCCTCGCTCCGGCGGCTTGCCCACTATGACTACTGGGACGAGCGGGTCCATCCTTCGGTGCTCATCTCCTCCCCCGCCGACCTCCTCGTCTACGGGCAGGGGGAGCGGCCGGCGCTGGAGATCGCCCGCAGGCTCGCCTCGGGCGAGGACATATGCGGCCTCACCGACGTGCCCGGGACGGCCCTGGCGCTTCCCGATCTGACGGGTGCCGGGCTCACCACGAGGTCCCGGAGGGTGCTGGAACTGCCGCCTTTCGAGGAGGTGGAACACGACAAGCGGCGCTTCGCCGAGTTCAGCCGGCTCTACCACCTGGAGCACAACGCCGAGAACGCGCGCATCCTCTTGCAGCGTCACGGCGCCGGCCAGGCTCTCCGCCAGGTGCTGGTCAACGAGCCCACAACACCGCCGACCACCGGCGAACTGGACCGGATCGCAGGGTTGCCATTCCGGCGCGAGGCGCACCCTTCTTACGGTGGCGCGCACATCCCAGCGCTGGAGCAGATCCGCTGGTCGGTGCAGATCCTCCGCGGCTGCGCCGGTGGGTGCGCGTTTTGCTGCATCACCGAGCACCAGGGGCGGGAAGTGGCCAGCCGCTCGGCGGCGAGCGTTCTCCGCGAGATCGCCCATCTGGCGAGCAAAGAGAGCTTCCGCGGCACCATCACCGATCTGGGCGGGGCTACGGCCAACATGTGGCAGATGGCCTGCACCGATGCCGACGCCCACCGCGCCTGCCGCCGGACGTCGTGCCTCCATCCCAAAGTCTGCCGCTTCTTCCGGGTGGACCACGGGCCGCTCCTGGAGCTGTATCGCAAGGCCCGAGCGGTGCCGGGAGTGAAGCACGTGTTCGTGGGCTCGGGCCTCCGCTACGATCTGGCCCAGGAAGACCAGAAGAGCGGCGGGCGCTACCTCCGGGAGCTCATCGCCCATCACGTCTCGGGGCAGCTCAAGGTCGCGCCCGAGCACGTCTGTCCCGAGGTGCTCGAGCTCATGAGGAAGCCGCCGGTTGCCTCTTTCGAGCGGTTCCGCGAGGATTTCCAGCGCTACACCCGCGAGGCGGGGAAGGAACAGTACCTCGTCCCCTACTTCATCTCCTCCCACCCCGGCTCCTCGCTCGAGGAGGCGGTGCAGCTCATGGAGTACCTCAAGCGGAACCGCTGGCGGCCCCAGCAGGTGCAGGACTTCGTGCCCACGCCCATGACCTTGGCCTCGGACATGTACCATACCGGTCTCAATCCCATGACCGGCCGGCCGGTGCACGTCTCCCGGGACCTGAGGGAGAAGCGGATGCAGAAGGCGCTGCTTCGGTGGGCCGATCCGGCCAGCCGGTCGCTCGTGGCCGAAGCGCTGCGCCGGACGGGGCGGCAGCCGGGACGCCGGCTCCGGCTCTCGCCAGCTCGTGGACAAGCGATGAATGGTGGCCCTCACCGCCCGCGCCCGGAGTGATATCGGGCGGGAAGCGGGATCCTCGGCTGCGGGTCAAGATCCAGTTTTCGCCCCGCCGTCGCGAAAATGGATCGTCGCAGCGATCTCTCCTAGAGATCGCCGCGTGCTGAACGTCGTCGATCTGACCCTCGTCTCCCGCGCGCGCCGTATCCTGCACCAGTTCCTTGAGGAGCGCGGCCTGGGCTTCTTCCTCCTCCCCACCTCGCGCCTTCCGCGGCTCGATCCCAGGCGCATCGCCTGGGTGGTGGAGGCGGCTCGCCGCGGCGCCGCGCCCCAGGCTCAGCGCGATCCCAACGCCCTCTCCCGCACCCGGCGGGTCGTGCGACGCGAGCTGATCCGCAGATTGAGCGAGGCCATGATGCAAGCAGGGCTCTGACCCCGCCCCCGGCTCAAAGCTGACCCGCTTTACGAGGCGGTGAGCGACCAACGGTCGGACCGTCCTCGGACCGATCAGGGCTTCCCGGACGCCTTGGCCACGTAGCGGAGCCGGAGATCGGTGAGCAGGTTCTCCAGGAACTTGCCCTCCTCGGGGGTCAGGTTGCCGCGCGTCTTCTCCCGGAGCATGTCCAGGATGTCGATGGCTTGGTGGGCCAGCGGCAGGTCGGTCTGCGCAACCTCGCCCGACTCGGGGTTTGGGGCATCTCCGAGGTGGACGAAAGCAGACGAGGCCAGGGAGAGCACGAACGTGTAGAAGTCGATGGTGGGCTTCTTCTCGTCGGCCATGGATGTGCGCCTCCGCCAGGAACCGGACCGATCCTACTCGAAGTCGAAGGCGATCCTCTCTGCGGCATAGCCACGCTGAACGAGCAGCACCAGCTGCCCACCCCGCCGGGCCCGGGCGGCGGCCCGCTCGAACTCGCTCACCGTGCTCACCTCGGCCGAATTCACCTCACGAACCCAATCGCCCGGCTCGATACCGGCCTCGGCGCCGGCGGAGCCGCTCGCCACCTGTCGCACAACGACTACCCGCCCGCCCTGCACTCGCTCCTCCCCCACCGAGAGGCCCACCCTTCGCCGCACCAGCTCGACCGCCTCTTCGGGCGACAGCTCCACGGCGGTCATGGAGAGGTCCAGCCGTTTCCCGCCCCTCGTGAGTTCCAGCCGGGCTGCGGCACCGATGTCCAGGTCGCGGACGCGGAAGCGGAACTCCTCGGCGCTGCGGGGGGCATAGCCGTTGACCGACTCGATCCGGTCGCCGCGCTGCACCCCGGCGCGGGCGGCAGGCGAGCCGGGATCGACATCACTCACCTGGACTCCACCCGACGCCTCCTCGTCCTCGGTCGCGTTTTTCGCCGGTAGGTCACGCACCGCCATCCCCAGGTAGCCCTCCCGGACCTCGCCATGGGTGATGAGGTCCTCGGCCACCCGCCGGGCCCGGTCGATGGGGATGGCAAAGCCGATTCCGGCGCTGCGTTCGCCGAGGATGGCGGTGTTCACCCCGATGAGCCGGCCGGTGATGTCCAGCAGTGGGCCGCCGGAGTTCCCCGGGTTTATGGAAGCGTCGGTCTGGATGAAATCGAAAAGGGTCCGGTCATCCGCCTTGAAGTTCCGGTGAAGGGCGGAGACCACGCCAGTGGTGACCGTGTGGGCGAGGCCAAAGGGGTTGCCGATGGCGATCACCGTCTCGCCGGTGAGGAGCTCGCCGGACCGGCCCATGGGCACATAGGGGAGGCGTTCCTTGGCGTCGAGCTTCAGCACGGCCAGGTCGGAGGAGGCATCGGTGCCCACGACCTTGGCGATGAGCTCGCGGCCGTCGAGCAGCCCCACGCGGAAGCGGGCCCCCCGCTCCACCACGTGGTTGTTGGTGAGGACATAGCCGTCGGGGGAGACGATCACCCCGGAGCCGAGCGAGGTGACCTGATAGCCCTTGCGAAAGCGGGGGTGCAGCTCGCCGAAGAAGAGCTCGCCGAGCGACTGGGGGGCCCGCTGGGAGGGAACGCGGATGCGCACCAGCTCCTCGGCGGCCACGTTCACCACCGCCCCGCGCACCTTCTCCACCGCCAGCACCACCGGGGTGCGCCGGGGGGAGACCGGGCTCTCCTCGGCCGGCGGCAACGCCGCGCCGCGGGCAGAGAGGGCCGCGGCCAGGTAGAGGAAGGCTGCGGCCGCGGCGGCCGGGCGCATGCGGACCTTAGGGCTGCGGCACGGGCTGGACCGGGCCGGCCGGCTCGCCCTCGTCGTCCGCGTCGCCCTCGATCGACGCCTCCACCGTCAGCGCCTGATCGGACAGGTCAGGGAGCGCCTTGAGGTGCCTCTCCCACTCCTTCTCGTCGAGGAGGCCCTTGCGGAGGTAGCGATGAGCGACGCGCTTGTCGACGAGCTTCGTCTCGATGGGGTCTGCCATGTGGCTCGGCTCTCTTGAGGAAGGAACGGGGACGCGGAAAATAGTCGCCGCCTTGCGGCCCCGTCAAGCGCGTGTTAGCGCATGTGGCCATGCGGGGTTCTGGCGCGCCCAGACCTGGGCGTCTGGCGCGCCTGCACGGGCTGTACGCGATCGTAGGCGGGATGGATCCGCTGGCGCAGGCGGAGGCGGTCCTCTCGGGCGGGGCAGCCGTGGTTCAGGTGCGCATGAAGGACGCCCGTCCGGGCCAGGTGCTCGAGGTGTCGCGGCGAATCGTGGCGCTCGCGGCCGGGCGGGCGCTGACCATCGTGAACGACCGGGCCGACCTCGCCCTCCTCTCCGGCGCCGACGGCGTGCACCTGGGCGAGAACGACCTGCCGATCGTCGAGGCCCGGCGGCTGGTTGGCCCGGACCTGCTGGTGGGTTGGACGGCTCGGACGGTGGATGAGGCCCTGGCCGGCGTGGCAGAAGGGGCCGATCACGTCGGTTTCGGGCCGGTGTTCGCTTCCCGCACCAAGTCCATGGGGCTGCCGCCCCACGGGATCGCCGGCCTGACCGAGGCGGTAACGGCGCTGCCCGTTCCGGTGGTGGCGATCTCCGGAATCGACTTGGCCCGCATCGGCGAGGTGGCCCGGGCGGGGGCGGCCTGCGCCGCGGTCATCGAGGCAATCTTCGGCGCCGGCGATCCGCGGCAGAATGCGGCCACGCTGGTCAGGGCCTTCGCCGCGGGAGAGGAGGGGGGATGAACAAGCCGCGACCACGCATCGGTCTCACCCTGGACGCCGACGAGGCGGGGCGCTACCGGCTCGAGCGGGGCTACGTCGAGGCGGTGCTGGCCGCCGGCGGCCTGCCCATTCTGCTCCCCCACGAGCCGCCGGCTGCGGCTGCCTATCTCAGCCTGCTCGACGCACTGGTGGTGACCGGCGGTGCCTTCGACGTTCCACCCGAGCTCTACGGCGACCAACGGCGCGAGGTATGCGGCCCGGCCAAGCCGGAACGGACCGGGTTCGAGAAGGAGATCCTCGAGGCGGCACTCGCCTCCGCACTCCCGGTCCTGGGCATCTGCGGGGGGATGCAGCTCCTCAACGTGGTCCGCGGCGGCACGCTCTACCAGGATCTGGAAGCGGACACCGGCAAGGCCGGCCACGAGCAGCCCGCTCCCAAGGACGTGCCCAGCCACGGCCTCAAGGTGGCCGTGGGAACGCTCCTCTGGCGGCTCATCGGCCCGGGCGTTCCCGAGCACCGTGTCAACTCCACCCACCACCAGGCGGTGCGCCAGCCGGGAACCGGCGTGCTGGTCGCCGCCACCGCGCCCGACGGCGTCGTCGAGGCCATCGAGCTGCCCGATCTTCCCTTCGCCATCGGCGTGCAGTGGCATCCGGAGGCGGTGCGCCGGCACGACGCACGCCAGGCCGGGATCTTCACCGGGTTGGTGGAGGCAGCGCGGGGCGTGCGCCATTGACGCCGCGCGTGCTCGTGATCGCCGGCCTCGATCCTTCCGGCGCAGCCGGGCTCCTCGCCGACGTGGCCGCGGTCGCCGCGACGGGTGCGCGAGCCTGGGCGGTGGCCACCGCCATCACCGCCCAAGGGCAGGGCGGCGGGCGCGGATACCAGGCGGCCACGCCGGAGTTCCTCCTGGCGCAGCTCGGGGCGGTGCTCGGCGGCCGCGAGCGACCGCGGGCCGTGAAGACCGGGATGCTCGCCACGGCCGTGCTAGCTCGGGTGCTGTCCGATCTCCTGGCCGAGCGCCCGGTCGCTCGCCTTCCCCTTGTGGTCGACCCGGTGCTCCTCACGAGTTCCGGCCTCCCGCTCCTCGACACCGGGGGGCTATCACCCGGCGAGGCGCTCGCCCCGCTGCTCGGGCGGGCGAGGCTCGCGACGCCCAACCTCGACGAGCTGGCCCGCCTCACCGGCTCGGACACCTCCACTGACGAGGCCGCGATCCGAGCCGCACGGCGGCTCCCATCGCGCGCCGTGCTTGTGAAGGGGGGCCACCGCGCCGGCGCCCCAGTCGACCTTCTGGTCGAGGGGCGGCGTCTCACCCGGCTACCCGGGCGTCGGCGGCCGGGCACCGCCCGGGGGACGGGCTGCCGCCTCGCCTCCGCCATCGCCGGGCACCTCGCCCGGGGCAAAGGGCTTGAGGATGCCGTACGGCAAGCCAAGCGCTTCATCGAGCGCTACTTGGATGAGCAAGCCACTACCCACTAGGGGCGCCTAATCCCCAGCGGTTCTTGACACCCCTCCAGACATCGACGGCACGCCCCAGTTGCTGGTAAGAAGCAGCCCCTGCGACAAGGTGGCGCACCTCGTGTGTAGGGATCTCTCGGCGATGCAGATGAGCGGCGCCCGTGTGCGGGCGCTCAACTCGAGGTTTGGGTCACCCGGGATCCTGTTCCGGGAAGGCCCGGGTGGCCTGGAGCGCATCGACATCGAGAACCCACATGCCACCGCCAGCCTCGCCCTGCAGGGGGCGCACCTGCTGGAGTGGACGCCGCGGGACGAGCAGCCGGTCATCTGGGTTTCGGAGGCAGCGCGCTACGAGCCCGGCGTGGCCATCCGCGGGGGAATCCCCATCTGCTGGCCTTGGTTCGGTCTACACGCCACGAACCCTCGCCTTCCCCAGCACGGCCTCGCCCGGACGGCCGAGTTCCAGGTGGTGGCGGTGGAACGGCTCTTCGATCACCGCACCCGGATCACCTTCCGCCTCCCCGACGGCCAGGTGGAGGCGGCCTGGCCTCATCCCACGGAGCTGCTCTACATGGTGACGGTGGGCCGGGCCCTCGAGCTGGATCTCGTGACCCGCAATGCCGGGCCGGAGCCAGTCACTATAGGTCAAGCGCTACACACTTACTTCCGGGTGAGCGACTACACTCGGGTGACCGTCCATGGCCTGGAGGGTTGCCGGTACCTGGACAGGGTGGCCGGTGGCGAAAGGGTGCAGGACCGCCCCCTCACCCTCGCCGGCAAGACCGACCGCACCTATCTGCAGTCGGTGCGCGACTGCATCCTCGAAGATCCAGGGCTGTCCCGGTCCATCCGCATCAGCAAGCGGAACAGCCATTCCACGGTGGTCTGGAATCCCGCCCTTGGCGGCGTCTCCCCCGGAAGCGACTTCGGGGCGAGCGGGTCGCGCCACATGCTCTGCCTCGAGACGGCCAACGCCGGCGCCGATGCGGTCCGCCTCGAGCCGCACGCCGTCCACCTGCTTTTCGCCCGGTTCACCGTGGCGCCGGTCGGGTAGGAGGAGGAAGATCATGACATCCCGCTCGTTCGTCGTCTGTGCCTTGCTCGCCGCGCTCCCGCTCGCCGCCCTGGCCGCCCCTACCCAGACCCCGGTCGGAAAATGGCGAACCATCGACGACGCGAGCGGCAAGCCCAAGTCCGTCGTCGCCATCTGGGAGGAGGGCGGGAAGCTCTTCGGAAAGGTGGACCAGTTGCTCGATCCCAAGCCGGACGATCCCGACCCGAAGTGCACGAAGTGCCAGGGCGAGCTGAAGGATCAGCGCATCCTGGGGATGCGCATCATGTGGGACTTCCGGCCGGACGCGAGCGACAATACCAAGTGGTCGGGTGGCAGAATCCTCGACCCGGACAACGGCAAGGTGTACCGCTGCACCCTCACCCCGGCTGAGGACGGGAACAAGCTCCTCGTGCGCGGTTACGTCGGCATCCCGGTGCTGGGCCGGACCCAGACCTGGATCCGGGAGGAGTGAGGCGAGCCGGCCGAGAAGGGCCCGCCGGCCGTCCCCTTGAGCAGGAAAAAGCGGGGGGGCGGTCTACGCCGTCTGGCGCTTGTCCATCTCGGCGAAGAACGTGGTGGTCCGGAAGAAGACCAGGTCCACCACACCGGTCGGCCCTTGGCGCTGCTTGGCGATGATGAGCTGGACGGGGACGGTGTCCCCGGTGGCCTGGCCGGCTTGGGCCTCCTTCGAGTCCTCCTCGTTCCGGTGCAGGAAGAGGACGATGTCGGCGTCCTGCTCGATGGCCCCGGACTCGCGCAGATCGGAGAGCATGGGCGGCTCGCCCCGGCGCTTCTCCACCCCCCGGTTGAGCTGGGAGAGGGCCAGGATGGGGCAGTCCAGCTCCTTGGCCAGGGCCTTGAGCGAGCGGCTGATGGTGGCGATCTCCTGTTCGCGCGACTGGCTCTGCCGGTCGCTGGGTGCGTGCATGAGCTGGAGGTAGTCGACCACCACGAGGTCGAGCCCGCCGTTCTCGCGCTTGAGCTTGCGGCACTTGGAGCGGAGCTCGACCGGGGTGAGGACGAAGTTGTCGTCGAGCCAGATGGAGGCGGCGCCGATCCGATCGGCCTGGGTCGCCAGACGATCCCAGTCGTGCCGAGCCAGCTGCCCCTGGGAGAGCCGGCGCCAGTCGAGCTTGGCCTCCGAGGCCAGCATGCGCAGGGCGAGCTGCTCCGAGGGCATCTCCAGCGAGAAGAAGGCGACCCGCTTGGCGGCGCGGGTGGCGGCATGCACGGCGACGTTGACCGCGAGCGCCGTCTTGCCCACCGAGGGCCGGGCGGCCAGCACCACCAGCGTCCCCGGCTGGAGGCCGAGCGTGTTCCGGTCCAGGCTGTGGATGCCGGTGGGCACGCCGGTGATGGGAGAGAGCCCCTGTTGAACCCGCTTCTGGACCGCCTCGATCCCTTCCAGTGCTCGCAGAGCTGGCTCGGAGATGCGCTTCAGCGTGTCGACGCTCGCCCCCTGGGCAGCCCCGAACACCTCCTGCTGGGCGGTGTCGATGAAACCCTGGATGTCCGGCCCGGCCTCGTAGCCCATCTCCACGATGCGCTGGGCGGTGAGCATCATCCGTCGAGCCATCGACTGATCGTGAACCAGGCGGGCGTAGTGGCCGACGTTGGCCGCCGATCCGATGGCTCGCGACAAGGAGAGGGGCAGCTCATGGGGCACGGCCGCCCCGAGGAGCCCCTTCGCGTCGAGCCGCTGCTGCACGAGGATGGGGTCGAGGCTCTTCGCCTCCCTGGCCAGCTCCTCGCACGCACCGTACACGTGCTGATGGGCGAGGAGGTAGAAGTCGCCCGGGCGCAAGAGGGCGGCCACCTGATCGAACGCGGTCTCGTCGACGAGGATGGCACCGAGGACCGCCTGCTCGGCCTCGAGACTGTGCGGGAGGTCGCGCGCAGTCCGTAGCGGGGAGACGGCGGCGTCGCCGGTGCGCCGGGCGTGATCCTCGGCCATGGGTGTCGCGACTCTAGCAGCCGGGGCCGACGGGGATCATTGTCGAAGTGCGGTGGATAACTCCGAAAATCACCAGGAATAACCGGGTGGAAAGAAGGTGGAGAGGGCGTGGATGGCGGTCCGGGCGCGCGAAGGAAGTGAGGCTCGCCCTCCGCTATCTGTCCAGGGCGGCGGCGCTTTCGCCCCGGGTGGCCGCTCCCCGGCGGGGGCGAAGAACACGTCCGGGGGCGGCCACGCCCAGAACGCCGCTCGGCGGCGGAAGGTCATCCGTGCTGACGGGGTCATTCCCGGGGGTGGTCCGGACCTAGGCGGGAACGAGTCCGCGCACCAGGTAGTAGATCGCCTCCGGGTGATGGAGCACCACGGCGCTCGTCGACTGCTCCGGGACCATCTGGTGCGCTTCGGTGAGCGAGACCCCGATGGTCCGGTCGGGCTCGAGCAGTCTCCACAGGTGGACCTGGTCGGAGAGTTCCGGCCAGCTGGGGTAGCCGGGCGAGTAGCGCTTGCCCTGCTCCCGGCCGAGGCCCAGCTCCGCCCGGACCCGGCCGTGCCAGTGATCGGCGAGCGCCTCGGCCGCCTCGACCGCCAGCCCGTGCACGAACAACGCCCGGCTGTAGTCGCCCCGGTCCTGCGCCTCGGCGGCGGCGCGCGAGGCCGCGTCACCCACGGTGACGACCTGGAAGGCGACCACGTCGGTCCCCGGCTCCTCGCGGAAGTAGTCGGCCAGGCACAGGTGTCGGTCGTCCGGCTGTCGCGGGAACCGGAGGCGGGCCAGCTCCGAGCGGCGGTGGACTGGATCGAGGACCACGAGGTCGTTCCCCTCGGCGTGGCAAGGGAAGTATCCGTAGACCACCTTGGGCGCGAGCCAGCCCCGGGCCTGGGCCTCGCTCTTCAGTTCCTCGAGCCGCGGCCCGAACTGCTCGCGGATGAGCCGCTCGTACTCCGCCCCCTTGGCCTTGACGCCCCACTGCAGCTTGTAGAGCTCGGCCAGATCGAGGTGGGGCCAGACCTCGGCCAAGGCGATCGAGCCCGCCGGCACAGCCCGCGCGCCCCAGAACGGCGGGGCCGGGATGTGGTTCGCCCGGGAGACCGAACCGGTGCGGCGGGTCGGCGCCGGGGCCGGGGGCGTCTCAGCCGGCCGGTTCCGGTCGAGGAGCGCCTTCTCGAGCACCTCGTGGCGAAGGCCGTCGCGGCGGGCCGGGTCGACCAGGGCCTCGCACAGGTCTAGCCCCTCGAAGGCGTCCCGGGCATAGAACACCCCGCCGGCGTAGGGCGTGCCCTCCTGGGTGAAGTGGGTCCTGTAGCCGAAACGCCGGTTGATGGCGGCGCCACCGATGATCACCGGGAAGGAGAGGTTGCGCCGGTGCAGCTCCTCGACGCAGAAGGGCATCTGCTTGGAGGTGGAGACGAGCAGGGCGGAGAGGCCGATGGCGTCGGCGTTCACCTGCAGCGCCTTCTCGAGGATGGTGGCCACCGGGACCTGCTTACCCAGGTCGTGGACGGTGAAGCCGTTGTTCTGGAGAATGGTCTTGACCAGGTTCTTGCCGATGTCGTGGACGTCGCCGTAGACGGTGGCCAGGACCACGTTGCCCTTGGTCACCCCTTCCCTTCGCTCCAGGAACTTCTCCAGGTGGGCCACCGCCTTCTTCATCACCTCGGCCGACTGGAGCACGAAGGGGAGGATGAGCTCACCGGCACCGAAGCGGTCGCCCACGTCCTTCATGGCCGGGAGCAGGACCTCGTTCAGCACCTCCACCGGCCCGTGGCGGCCGAGGGCCTCGTCGATGAGCGCCTCGATCCCCTCCGGCCGGCGGTGCAAGATCTGCAGCTGGATGCGCTCCTCCGCCGGCCGGCCGGCCAACTCGGCGAGCGGGTCCACCGTCGCCTTCTCCGGCTGCCCCTTCTCGCCGAAGTAGGCGATGAGGCGGGCCAGGGCGTCCGGGCGCCGGTCGAGGATCAGGTCCTCGGCCAGCTCCCGCTCCTCCTCGGGGATGGAGGGATAGGGGCGGATGTCCCTGGGGTTGACGATGGCCAGGTCCAGGCCGGCCTTCACCGCGTGGTAGAGGAAGACCGAGTTCACCACCTCGCGGGCGCTGCGGGCGAGCCCGAAGGAGACGTTGGACACGCCCAGGGTAGTGAACACTCCCGGGTTCTCCGCCTTGATGCGGCGGATGCCCTCGAGGGTCTCGAGCGCGCTGCGCCGGTACTCCTCCCCGCCGGTGGCCAGGGTGAAGGTCAGGGCGTCGAAGACCAGGGAATCGGGCGCGATCCCGTGCTCGCGGGCCACCCCCACCATCCGCCGGGCCACCTCCGCCTTTCGCTCGGCGGTCTGGGCCATGCCCTTCTCGTCGATGGTCATGGCCACCACCGCCGCGCCGTACCGGCGGCACAGCGGCAGCACCTTGCGGACCCGCTCTCCCGACTTCTCCAGGTTGACCGAGTTGACGATGCAGCGCCCGGGGTAGGTCTTGAGCGCGCCCTCCACCACGTCGGCCTCGGTGGAGTCGATCATGAGCGGCGCTTCCACCGACTGGGCGAGCAGCTTCGCCAGCGTGCGCATCTGCGCCGCCTCGTCGTCGCGCTCGTTCAATGCCACGCACACATCGAGGAGGTGGGCCCCGGCCTCGACCTGTCCGCGGGCGATCTGCAGCAGGCCCGGGTAGTCGTCGGCAAGAAGCAGCTCCTTCACCTTTCGCGAGCCCTGGGCATTGAGCCGCTCTCCGACGATGAGCGGCCTGGGCTCCAGCGCGAGGGGGACCGCCTTCATGGCCGAGGAGAGCTCGGGGGCCGGCAAGGGGCGAGCCCGCCGGTGGGGCCCGAGGGCCCGGACTCGCTCCACCACCGCCCGGATGTGCTCCGGGGTGGTGCCGCAGCAGCCCCCCACGATCTCCACCCCGTAGTCGGCCACGAACCCGGCCAGGGCCTCGGAAAGCGCCTGCGGGGAGAGCCGGTACACCGCCCGTCCGTCCACGTTCTCGGGCATGCCGGCGTTGGGCAAAACCGAGACGAAGTGGGAGCATCGCTCGGCCAAGTAGCGCACCGAGGCGCGCATCTCGGCCGGGCCGGTGGAGCAGTTGAGTCCGATGCAGTCCAGGGGCAGCCGCTCCAGCGTGGCCAGGGCGGCGCCGATGTCCGTGCCAAGGAGCATCCGGCCGTTCGAGTCGATGAGGGTCGGCTGAGCGATGAGGAAAACCTCGCGCATGGCCTCGCGGCGGGCCGCGTCGGCCGCCAGCACGGCGGCGCGCAGCTCGAGGATGTCCTGCTGGGTCTCGATGATGAGCGCGTCGACGCCCCCCTCCACCAGCCCGCGGGCCTGCTCGAGGTACACCCGCTCCAGCGCGTCGGCGGTGATGTTGCCCAGGGCCGGATCGGAGGACGAGGGGAGCATCCCGGTCGGCCCCATCGAGCCGGCCACGAAGCGCGGCTGCTCGGGGGTGGAGAACCGGGCTGCGGCAGTTCGGGCCAGGATGGCCGCTCGGTAGTTCACCTCGTAGGTCCGGTGGCCCAGGCCGTACTCGTCGAGCTTCAGCCGGGAGGACTGGAAGGTGTTGGTCTCGACCACGTCGCAGCCGGCGGCGAGGTAACGGGCGTGGATGTCCTCGACCAGGTCGGGTCGGGTGAGGGTAAGGAGGTCGTTTGCCCCCTCCTTGCCGCCGAACTCGGAGGCCTTAAGCTGGTGGCGCTGGATCTGGGTGCCCATGGCGCCGTCGAAGACGACCGGGCGGCGCTCGACGAGCTCGCGGATGGTCACGGTCCGTTCACTTTTCCCGGGGCGAGGCGAGGGGGCCCATTCACTCCTCGGGAGGCTTTTTAGCGGTGGGCTTCACGTGGCCGCAATACGCCTCAAATCACCACGGGTGCCGGCCAGTCCCTCGCGAGCACCGGAGCGGCACCGGTTCGAGATCTACGGGCCCTGTCCCTCCCCTGTCAAGCTCGCGGAGGATGCTCCGGTTTTGCGGATGGCGGCCACCCGGACGTGCGGCGGGCCGGCCGGCGCGTCGCCTGCCCGGCGGGGGTGGCTTCGCCGGGGGGGGGCACGGCGCGGTCCCCAGGGCGGCGATACACTCCTCCCGTGGTCCGCGAGGCGCTTTATTGGGAACCGCTTCCGGACGGGCGGGTGCGCTGCACACTCTGTCCCCGGGATTGCCGGCTGCGCGACGGCCAGGCCGGCTTCTGCTTCGTCCGGGAGAACCGGGGCGGGAAGCTCGTGACCACCGCCTGGGGCCGCTCCACCGGCTTCGCCGTCGACCCGGTGGAGAAGAAGCCGCTCGCCCACTACCGCCCCGGCTCGACGGTCCTCTCCTTCGGCACCGCCGGCTGCAATCTCGGATGCCGGTTCTGCCAGAACTGGGACATTTCCAAGGCGCGGCTCAACGAGCGAAGGGCGGAGGACGGCTTCACGCCGGAGCGGGTAGTGGCGCTCGCCCGCCGGGCGGGTGCACCGGGGATCGCCTTCACCTACAACGACCCGGTCATCTGGGCCGAGTGGGCCGTGGCCGTGGCCGAGGCGGCTCACCAGGCCGGGCTCTACACCGCCTTCGTCACCGCCGGCTACATCTCCCCCGAGGCGCGGGCCGACGTCTTTCGGCACATGGACGCCGCCAACGTCGACCTCAAGGCCTTCACCGAGGACTTCTACGCCAAGGTCACCCTCTCCCACCTCTCCCCGGTGCTCGACACCCTAGAGTGGCTGGCGAGCCAGTCCCGCACCTGGGTCGAGGTGACGAACCTCCTCGTTCCGGGGAAGAACGACGACCCGGAGGAGACAAGGGCGCTCTCCCGGTGGATCTTCGAGCACATGGGACCCGACGTGCCCCTCCACCTCACGGCCTTCCACCCCGACTACCGGATGCGGGACCTTCCGCCCACCCCGCCGGAAGAGGTGAGGAGGGCCCGCGACCTGGCCCGGGGCGAGGGGCTCCGCTACGTCTACACCGGCAACGTCCGCGATCCCGATGGGCAGACCACCTTCTGCCCTTCCTGCGGCGAGGCGGTCATCGAGCGCGACTGGCACGCGGTCACGGCGGTTCGCCTGCGCGGCTCGGCCTGCGCAGCCTGCGGGGCCAAGATCGCCGGGTGCTTCGAGGCCGGGGCGACGCCGAGCAGCGGCCGGCGCCGCCGGATCGGGCTGCCCGAGGCGTGAACGCCCGGGCAGCTACTTCTGGCAGACGGTCGGGCCGGTGGGGTCGTTGGGATCGGCTGGGGTGTTGAGCAGGGTCTCGTAGTCCTCGTTGGAGAGCCCGCAGGCCGCCTTGCCGCAGCGCCCCTGGATGAAGTCGCAGAAGTCCACGGTGCTGGGCGCACCGCAGGTGTCGAGGAGATGGCTGCAGGTGCTCTGCTCGCTCTTGCTGGGATTCACCCGCTGGATGTCGACCTTGATCGCGTCGGTGCAGGAGGCCTTGGTGGTCCCCTCCGGCCGGCAGTTGCAGAGGCGATCGGCCAGCTCCTCACAAGCATTGTGGCAGCCGTTCATCGCCAGGGCGGCGCCGATGAGGAGGGCGACAGGAAAGCGCATGAAGGAGCGGGAGAATCCCCCGCGCGCCCCGAGAGGTCAAGTGATCATGTCGAAAGGCGCGGTACCCCCCGGACCGCCCGCAGCGGGAATGTCCGCCGGCCCCGGGCGTCTGGTATGGGGAAGCCCATGCTCGCCGCCGCCCTGGCACTGACCCTCTGCGCCGCCTCGCCGCCCGTCACCGACGCGCAGACGCTCGCTCGCAAGGTCCAGGCCTTCTACGAGCACACCCATGACCTGACCGCCCGGTTCCAGCAGACCTACACCTACGCCGGGTTCGGCCGGAGGCAGGTCTCCTCGGGGATCGTCAAGGTGAAGAATCCGGGAATGATGCGCTGGGAGTACCAGAATCCATCCCCCAAGGTTGTGGCGGTGAAGGGGAACCGGCTCGTGCAGTACGAGCCGGAGGAGAACCAGGCCTACGTGGACGAGCACTTCGATTCGAGCGGGATGAGCGCGGCCCTGGCGTTCCTCCTCGGACGGGGCGACCTGGAGAAGGAGTTCGAGGTTTCCTCGAGTTCCACCGGGGCGTTGCTCCTCCGCCCACGCCAGGCCGACCCCCGGGTGGACGTCATCGAGCTCGTGGTCGCGCCCGACGGACAGATCACCGCCACCCGGGTGGTGGACGGCGCCGGCAACGTGAACGAGATCGCCTTCGAGGAGGTGAAGCGAAACACCGGCATCTCCGACGAGGCCTTCGAGGTGAAGCTCCCGGCCGACGTTGTCCGGCTGGCGCCGCCATCCAAGTAGCGGCTCGGTCGGGCCCGGCTTATCCATGACCATGCGCCCCGGGCTCGCCCATGCCGCGCTCATCGCCCTCCTCATGACCCCCGCGAGAGCCACAGACGACCGGGCCGCCGCCTTCGCGGCCTGGCGCGAACGGCGCGAGGCCCGGCTGAGAGAGCCGGAAGGCTGGCTGGCCCTCGCCGGCCTCCACTGGCTCTCCGAGGGTGCCAACCGGGTGGAGGAGCTTCCCGGGCAGTTCACTGTTCGCAATGGAAGGGTGACCCTGCAGGCCGATCCCTCCGACGGATACCTGCTCGACGGCAGGCCCATCGCCGAGCGTGTGCTGCTGAGCGACGCCTCGAAGAGGCGGGACCGGCTACACGTCGGGGACCGCATCGTCCAGGTCATCGAGCGCGGCCCGGCGCTGGCCATCCGCGTCTGGGACCCGGCCAGCCCGGCCCGGAGCGCGTTCCGGGGGATCGACACCTTTCCCTACGACCCTCTCTGGCGAATCGAGGCCCGCTGGGAGGCATACCCGACGCCGCACGAGGTGCAGGAGCCCTCTGCCGCCGGGCCACCGCAGAAGGCGCAGGCGCCGGGGCGGGTGCACTTCCAGGTGGCCGGCCGCGAGCTTTCGCTCGAGCCCACCCGGGAGGACGACCTGCTCCTCTTCGTCTTTCGCGACGCGACTGCCCCCGCGGAGACCTACGGCGCCGGTCGGTTCCTCTCCGCTGAGCTTCCCTCCCAGGGCAGGGTGGTGCTCGACTTTAACCGCGCCTACAACCCCCCCTGCGCCTTCACGCCCTACGCCACTTGTCCGCTGCCCAAGCCGGAGAACGTCCTGCCGGTGCGGATCGAGGCGGGCGAGAAGAAGCCGACCGGGCACTGAATCCAGAAGCCACCCGCGAGCGAGGGGGACCGCTAGCGGAGCACCTTGAGACCGGCCCGGCGCGTCCGGAGCGCTCCTTGCCTCGTTCCGGATACCGGGCGCTCCACCACCCGACCCACGAGATCGTAGTCGGAGGCGTCGGTCACCTCGACGGTGACGAGCTCCCCGGGGTAGGCCATCCCCTCGTTCAGGTAGGTGACCCCGTCGATCTCGGGTGCCTGCTGGGCGTGGCGGCCGACGAGAAGGTGCTCGGTCTCCTCCGATGCACCCTCCACCAG
>Ga0335071_10003109_pt1 | contig 17627 bp, 12 predicted proteins | sample Lox_Sample_15_FD_206724 | JGI IMG/M metagenome (GOLD analysis project Ga0335071, IMG submission 206724) | Soil microbial communities from Loxahatchee National Wildlife Refuge, Florida, United States - Lox_Sample_1.5 | ecosystem: Environmental > Terrestrial > Soil > Wetlands | place: USA... | reverse complement strand
GAATCGCGGAACTGGATTCGCCCTGCGTCTGCGTGACGTTCCTGGACGAACTCTCCGCTGCGAACGAGAAGATCGTCAGCGTCGTCGCCGGGGTCGCGCCGGAAGACCCGACGGTCCGCACCTTCAAAATCGAGCGGCGACTCGCCGACGGTCTCGCCTACGCGCTGGCCATTGCCGAAAAATACCGGGTTACGTATGAGCGCCTGAAGCCGAGGCTAGAGGCCCGCGTGAAGGCCCGGCGCCCCGTGACCGGGCCGGAGCGCGGACATTCCTGTCCGCCCGCGGGCAGTTCCATCCCAGAGGCGGACAGGAATGTCCGAGCTCCGGGTGCCTGTCTCAAAGCCCACCTGATGTTCCGTGATCGGGACTTCCCGTGGCAGGAACCGCCGGCGGCGCGTCGGCGCTACCAGGAACCTGAGCCGGCGCCCAAAGTCGTGCCGAACGAAGACGCGCTGACGCAGGACCTGGAGCTGAAAACGCTTTTCACGGCCATGGCGGGAGAGGACACGTTCTTGTTCGATGTGTCCAGACAGGGGGTGCTGTCGAGTCTGCAAAACGAGCCGGAAACCATCCTCTACCGTCAGGCGGTCCTGCAAGACTGTTTGCGGAACTACTCCCTCATCCGGGGCGCCTACGACCTCATCGTGGAGACGCTGGAAAAGGAAAGAAGACAGTGGTACCACTTCAGCGACCGTTCCCCGGGTCTCACCCTGCACAGCGCCATCCGCTTAATGGAAATGCACGTGGAAACGCTGCGCAAGCTCCGGACGCTCGCGGACGAGCATGCCACCAAGTTTGAGTCTGAAGGTTTCCGCACCCTCTTTGCACTTCTGAAGGCGGAGCTGACGGACGGCTATTTTTCCGAGATCCAGACCCACCTCCACGAGCTCGAAGGGCGCCATGGTGTGCTGCTCAGCGCCCAACTCGGCAACGGCAACCAAGGCACGAACTACACGCTGCGCAAATCCACCGCTAAAAGGCCGGGATGGCTCCAGCGGTTGTTCGGACCCCGTCCACCCTCTTACAGCTTTCGGCTGGCTGAACGCGACGAAATCGGCGCCCGGCTAGTGGGCAACCTGCAAGACCGCGGGTTAAACCTCGTTGCGAACGCACTCGCCCAATCCTTCGATCATGTTCTATCCTTCTTTGCCATGCTGCGCCGGGAGTTGGGGTTCTACGTGGGCTGCGTGAGTCTGCATCGCCGGCTCGAATGGAGAGGAGTGCCGTTGTGCTTTCCCGTGCCGACACCTGCGGGCGAGCCCAGGCACGCTTGCGTCGGCCTGCGCGACGTGTGCCTGGTCCTGACCACGAATCAAACCGTCGTCGGCAACGACTTGAATGGCGACCCCAAGCGCCTCCTCGTCATCACCGGCGCCAATCGGGGCGGGAAATCCACCTTCCTGCGCGGCTTGGGGCTGGCACAATTGATGATGCAGAGCGGCCTGTTCGTCGCGGCGGAGTCTTTCAGTGCGGATGTTTGCCGCCATCTGTTCACGCACTACAAGCGTGAAGAAGACGCCACAATGAAGAGCGGCAAACTCGACGAAGAACTCAGCCGGATGAATGGCATCGTGGATGCGCTCGGGCCGGATTCGATGCTGCTGTTCAACGAGTCGTTTGGGGCCACCAACGAGCGCGAAGGCTCCGAGATTGCCACCCAGATCGTGCGGGCCTTGGTGGAGGCGCGAGTCAAAGTCTGCTTCGTAACCCACCTGTATGAATTTGCTCACCGCATCGCCCCGCACACGGCCGACGGCGTCCGCTTCTTGCGCGCCGACAGACAGCCCGATGGTCGGCGGACCTTCAGGTTGCTTCCGGGCGAGCCGTTGGAGACGAGTTTCGCCGCCGACCTGTATGAACGAATGTTCTATTCGTCCCCGCCGTCAGTGCCCGCACAACCGCCACGAGCAGATGCGAGTTCTGGGCTGGTTTGACGGTTGCTTTGCTGACCTATTGACATTTGCCGGACTGCTGGTAAATGTTACACAGAACAGGCGATGGAGTTCGCCTTGGATTGCCACGCGCGAGTGGCTGATGACTCCTACTGCTGGACAAAACTGGTAGTGGGAGCTTTCTGCTCTACTCTCCCACTACATACAGCTCAATTGAGCTTATGGAACGTATGCTGATGGCAATTTCGGGGCGGCGAGAGAGACCTCGGGCCGATGCGGCCTTGATGGAGGAAGCGCTATGACGCAGCGCATCCTGTTCAATCTGCTTCAGGTGCTGGTGGTGATGATTTTTGCGCCGCTGGCTTCCGGGGTCTCCAGCCGCCTGAAGGAGATTATTCAGTCCAAGCGCGGGCCGAGCATTTTCCAGCCATACCGCGACTTGTGGAAACTGTTCCACAAGGACGAGATCGTCTCGGAGGACAGTTCCTGGGTGTTCCGGTTTACGCCCTACATGGTGTTCGTCGCGCCGATTTTCGTGACGCTGTTGATTCCGGTGCTGACCAATTACCCCCTGTTCTTTGCGTTCATGGGGGACATGCTGGGCGGGGGTTTTGTGCTTTCTCTCGGCGGTTTTTTCGCCACGCTGGCCGCGGTGGATACGGCCAACCCCTACGGTCCCGTCGGTGCGAGCCGCACCCGCATGGTGGGGTTTCTGGCGGAGCCGGTGTTTATGATCGTGTTTTTTACGGTGTCATTCGTCGCCGGTTCGACCATCCCTTACATCGTGCAGCAGAAATGGGTCACGCCGCTGGCGAACTTCTTCCTCCCCTCGCACGTGCTCCTGGTGCTGGCGTTCCTGATGCTGATCCTGGCCGAGGGCGGGCGCATCCCGGTGGACAACCCGACCGGGCATTTCGAGTTGGCCATGATTGATGAATCGAAGTCGCTGGAATACTCCGGGCGCGGGTTCGCCTTGATGAAGTGGGGCGGCCAGATGAAGTTCTTCGTGCTGCTCTGCATCTTCCTCAATGTGCTGGTCACTCCCTGGGGCCTGGCCGGCAACCAGACTCTGGGCGCCATCAGTCTGCTGCCTCCGGTGACGGGCCCGGACTTGCGCCTGATCGCCGTGCTGCTGGCGATCCCGTTGGTTCTGTTCAAGATCCTTTGCTTCCTGCTGGTGCTGGTGGCCATTGAATCGTCGCTCTCCAAGCTGCGGCTATTCCGCATTTCGGAATTCCTGGGGGCGGCCTTTATCACGTCCGTCGCGGCCATGATCGCCCAGGTATTCCTATGAACCAACTGGTCGAAAACCTCAACGCCCTCATGGGCGGATTATTCCTGCTGGCGGCGTTCGGCATGGTGGCGATGCGGCAGGCGCGAGGCTGCCTCAATTTGTTCATCACGCAATCCGTGCTGCTGGCGGCTTCCGCCGCGCTTTTGGGGGTACGTTACCACTCGGAGCATTTGTACGGGGTGGCAATCGTGAATCTCATTAGCAAGCCGCTGATCGTGCCATGGCTCCTGCGCAAGACCTCGCTGGAAGAGATTTACACGCGCCGCGAGGTGGACCAGGTGTTGAACATCCCGACCGCACTGCTAATCGCTTTGGGGCTGACCATTCTTGCGTATTTCCTCGGCCGTCCGCTCTCCAATGCTGTCGGATCGGAGTTTCGCGGCCCGAATGTGTCCATCGGCATAGCGGGGCTGCTCCTCGGGGCGTTCACGTTGACCGTGCGGCGTGAGGCGGTACCGCTGCTTCTGGGGGTGCTGGCGATGGAAAACGGGGCCTTCTTTGCCGGCATTGCCATCTCGCGCAACCTGCCGATGCTGGTCGAGTTGGCGATTGCCACGGATGGCTTGATCATTGTTTTCATTATGGGGGTGTTGACACGGGCAGTGCAAAAGCATATTGGCACCACGGCCGTGGGCGAGTTGGCAGCTTTGAAGGAAGAGGCGGCGGAGCCGGCCAGCGAGGAGGTCTTGGCGAAATGAGCGTCATCGTACTCCTGCTCATTCCGTTGGCAGCCACGGCGTTGGTATGCCTGCCGCTCAAGCGGGCCTGGCCGATGGGGGTGACCGTCGCGGCCAACCTGGCGCTCCTCATATTAACGGCGCGACTCGCCTGGTGGGTGGCGGATGGGAACGCGGCGGTGAGCGCGCCGCAGGTATGGTTATTGAAGTGGATCGCCGTGGATGGGCTGAGCGCACTGATTCTGCTACTCATCGCGCTCGTGGCAACTACCGCAGCCATCTTCTCCATCGGCTACCTCGGGCATGAAAACCTGCCGCCGTTCAAGCTGCGGCTTTATTACGCGAACTACAATCTTTTCATCTTTTCCATGCTGGCCGTGCCCGTGCTGGCGGAACCGACGCTGGTGTGGATCGTGGTGGAACTCACGACGCTCTGCTCCGCGCTATTGGTCTCGTTCGACAACACGCGCGAGGCGCTGGAAGCGTCGTGGAAATACGTGCTGCTCTCGCTCATGGGCGCGGGCCTGGCGTTGTTCGGGTTTCTGGTGTTGTTCGCCGCGATGCAGGCGTCGGGCGTGCAGACGGCGTACACGTGGAATGGACTCGTGGCCGCGGCCCCGAAGATGCCTCCTATTCTGCTGCAAACGTCCTTCGTCTTCATTCTGATCGGCCTCGGCACGAAAGTCGGGCTTGTCCCGATGCACACCTGGTTGCCGGATGCCCACAGCCAGGCGCCCTCGCCGGTTTGCGCCTTGCTTTCCGGGGTGGAGACCACGGCGGTGCTCTACGTGATTCTGCGGCTATTCCCGGTGATGCATGCCTCGCCCGGTGCTCATGCGGAGATTTGGGCCCTGGTTCTTGGGCTAATTTCCGTAGGGACCGCGGCGTTTCTGCTGCTGCAAGTGCGGGATTACAAGCGGATGTTCGCCTACTCCACAGTCGAACACATGGGGGTCATCCTGACCGCAGTGGGTTTGGGCGCTGCCGTGGCTGGCTATGGCGCCATGCAACAGATTCTCGCGCATTCAGTGACGAAATCATTCTGCTTCTTCGCCGCCGGGTCCGTATTGCTCATGGCCGGGACTCGGGAGATAGCCGCGGTGCGCGAGTTGGTCCGCCGTTCTCCCGTGGCTGGGGCGGCGCTGGTCTTCGGAGGGTTAGCCATAACGGGCGCCCCGCCACTGGCGATTTTCCTGAGCGAGTTCACCATCCTCAAAGCCGGCCTGACGCAAGGCCAGTACCTTGCCACGGGCCTCCTCGCTGCCTTCATTGTGATCGCCTTTTTCGGTGTGATGTTGCATGTGAACCGGATGGTATTTGGCTCTCCCACCGAAGGGCGGATGAATGGATCGTCGGATAAATGGATGAATGGGAGCCAACCAGCTTCAAGCGACGGAGCCACGACTCCATCCATCCATCAATCCAAGAGTCCACCAATCCAGCCCGCTCGGCTGCCATTCAGTTGCGGGCTGGCGCTGGTTCTAGCTGCCATACCGGTCCTGGTATTGGGCCTCTATATGCCAGAACCGCTGCATGAGTTGCTGACGCAAGCAGCAGCCGTATTGAAATGAGCAACGGACCGCCATGAATCGCGAACAATTGAAACAGGAAGTCGAACGACGCTGGCCCGGACAGGCGCAGTGCCGTTTGAGCGCCGCCGATGCGAAATGTGAGGTGGAGTGCGCGCGGCCTGTGCTTGCGGAATTGTGCGGTCGTCTCTTCCTGGAATGGGACTTCAGCTTTGCCAGCTTGGTTGTTGAGGAAGGCAAGAGCGAGTGGCATTTGCGTTACATTTTTTACGGCGGCCCGGGCGCCGGCTGGGTCCACGTGCTCGTGACCGCGCCGCTGGCGGAGAAGACCGTCCCGAGCGTCGTCAAATTCGTCCACGCAGTTGATTGGCAGGAACGGGAAGTCGAGGACTTGTTTGGCCTCAAGTTCGAGGGGCACCCGCGCCTCGGGGATTTTATCCTGCACGATGATGCCTGGCAGGAAGGCGTTGAGCCGATGCGCCACGGTTTTGACGCGCAGGCCATCATGCGCCATCGCAAACCCGCCGCCGATTGGCGCCCGCACCGCATTGTCGAGGAGCCGGGGGCGTTTGTGATGCCAGTCGGCCCCAAGTATTCGGGCGTGACTGAGCCGGCTCATTTTCTGTTGGAGACAGTCGGTGAAGATGTGATTCGCGCCACTCCGCGTCTGTTCTACAAGTGGCGCGCGATGGAGAAGTTGGCGGAGGGCAAAATGGTGGACGAGGTCCTGCTGCTAGCGGAGCGGTTCGCGGCGGTGACGGCCTTTTCTCATGGACTGGCCTTCTGCCAGGCAGTCGAGGCCGTGTGCGGTGTGAAACTTTCTGCTCGCGCCCGGACCTTGAGGGTATTCCTCGCCGAACTGGAGCGCCTGCGCCAGCACGCCGGTGCCATTCAGGAAATCTGCGAGTCCACGGCGCTGGTCGTGGCCAACAGCCAGGCGGGCATCTTGGAAGAGGATTTGCTACGCATATCGGGCGAACTTACCAACCATCGGTATTTGCTGGGGTTGCTCGCGCCGGGCGGGTTGATGTGCGACCTGCCGGACGCAGCTTGCCAAAAAGCAGTTAAGCAGGCCCAAGCCGTGCTCGGAGGGTTAAACGCTCTGGAACGGAGTTTGCGCGTTTCCAGCAGTTTCCTCGACCGCCTCGAGGAAGTGGGTTACGTCGCGTTGCGCAACGCCACTGTTTACGGGCTTCTCGGCCCGGTCGCCCGTGCGTCGGGCCTCAGCCGCGATTTGCGCCGCGCACAGCCTTACTTGGGCTACGATCATTTCCAGTTCGACGTGCCCAGCGAACGAGAGGGCGATGGCTATGCTCGCTTGCGTGTATTGTTTGCCGAAGCTCGCCAATCAGTGCGCATTATGGAGCAAGCCGTCGCCGCGCTGGCGCCGGGAGGCGTGCGCGAACCGTTTCAGCCTCGTGCGGGGTGCGCGCTGGGCTGGGTCGAAGCGCCGCGTGGCGCGACCTTTCACTGGGTGCGCTTGGACGAAGATGGAAAAGTTGCCCGCTACCGAGTGGTAACACCCTCGTTCGCCAATTGGCACGGGTTCCACCTGGCCGTCGAGAAGTTTGCGTTTCAGGACTTCCCGATCATGCTTTCCACGTTCGATCTGTCTGTTGCCGAAAGCGACCGCTGAACTGAAACCGCTAATTCACGCCAATTCACGCTAATTTATGAGCCAATGGGTCATTAAAGGTCTCCGCATGGGGATCAAGACCACTGCCTATCCGGCCAAGCCGGAATTGGCCGCCGGTGTGTCGCCCGGACTGCCCGTCGGAGGTGAGTATCCCGAAAGCGCGATCGCTTCGCTAATTGAGCGCTGCCCGACCGGTGTGTTCAACGAGCGAGACGGTAGCATCGTTGCGGACTACCGACGCTGCGTGCATTGCTATCGTTGCGTCCGCGGCGTCGAGCAACCGGTTAATTGGCAGCAGACCTACGAGTGGGGAAGCTTTCCGGACGGCCAACACGAGTTTGCACAACCGTTCCACCGGTCTATTCACATCCTCGTGGTGGATGCGGGCGATTGCGGCGCGTGCCTCAACGAAGTCCGCCAGCTTAACAACCCCTATTACAACATGCACCGACTGGGGTTCTTCATCACGCCCACCCCGCGCCACGCCGACGTCCTGCTGGTCGTCGGAACGGTGACCGATCACATGCGCTTTGCACTGAAGAAGATCTACGATGCCATGCCGACACCGAAACGAGTGATCGCAGTTGGGGCGTGCGCCCTCTCCGGCGGGGTCTTTGCCGAGAGCTTTGTTTGCTCCAAGGGCGTATCGGAAGTGATGCCGGTGGACGTCGAGGTGCCGGGCAATCCTCCGCCTCCGCTGGCGATTCTGCATGGCTTGCTGGTGGCGGTTGGGCGCAACGCGCCGATGCCGTTCGATTCCCCCGGCAAAGGCGCCACGACCTTGCCGGCGAGCGCTCCGGTTGTGGCTGGAGCAAGCCGAGGCCTAAAATGACCACGCTCTGGCTCGAACTCTTCTTCGCCCTATGCGGCCTCGGCATAGTGGTGTCCTTAATTATCTCCCCATCGCGCCAGGGAACGTGGCTGGCCTGGGTGGGCTGCCTGGCGGCGATTGCGCTCATATTGGCGGGTGCAACCGTATTGCTGGGTGGCACAAGGCTCCACTGCAGCCTCTGGTCGCTGCCCAGTTTGGCCGCTACGCTGACCCTTAGAATAGATGGGCTTTCCGCAGCGTTTTTGTGCATAACGGGCCTCGTGCTGTTCCCGGCTTCGATTTATGCCGGCAACCAGCTCGTTTCCCAGCCTGCTCGCCATGACGGACGCGTGTTTGCCGTATTGCTGCTGGGATTGTATGCCTCCATCGGCCTGGTGTTTGCCGCAGGCGATGTTGTCCTGTTTCTGCTGGCTTGGGAGGTCATGTCCATTCTCTGCTACCTGCTCATTGTATGTGCGCGCGAGCGGGCGAACGGCCATGCGGCCTCAGGTTACCTTCTGCTGGCGATGGGTGAAGCCGGGACGCTGGCCTCCGCGCTCGCGTTTCTTCTGTTGGGGGTCGGCGCTGGTTCGTTGGAGTTTGGCGCGATCAAAGCCGGCGCCCCCACATTGGGTGCAGGAATCCGCTGGGCGGTGTTTCTGCTTTCGCTTTTCGGGTTCGGCGTAAAGGCCGGGCTGGTGCCGGTCAATTCCTGGCTCCCGCGCGCCTACCTCGCCGCCCCGCGGGCCTTTGTGCCCGTGCTGGCAGGAGCCACTTTGAACCTCGGGCTCTACGGCATTCTGCGGGTCAACGCGGACCTCCTGCCGCCCACGAGCGCCGTACCGGGGTTGGTGGTCTTGGTCATTGGAACCCTCTCGGCGCTGCTGGGAATTCTCTACGCAACGACCGATAACGACCTCAAACTCATGCTGGCGCACAGTTCGATCGAGAACGTCGGCATCATCGTTGCCGGCTTCGGCGCGGGAATGGTTTTCGTAGCGACCAACCATCCCGCCCTGGCGGCCATCGCTTTCCTCGCCGGGCTGTATCATCTCATCAATCATTCGCTGTATAAAACGTTGCTGTTTTTCGGTGTGGGCACTGTGGAATTGCAAAGCGGCACGCGCGACATGGACCAGTTGGGTGGTTTGATCAAATGGATGCCGCTGACGGCGCTGGCCTTTCTGGCCGGCACGCTCGGCATTGCCGCGTTGCCCCCGTTTAACGGGTTTGTCAGCGAGTGGCTGACCTTGCAGACGATGTTACGTTCGGCGGAACTGTCCTCGACAGCGGCTAAAATCGTTTTTGCCCTGTGCGGCGCAGGATTGGCACTCACAGCGGCCTTGGCAGTGACTTGTTTTGTGAAGGTTTTTGCCATGAGCTTCCTGGGAATGCGCCGCCTGGACGAGGAGCGCCAGGTGACGGAACCCAGGACCGGCACCTTGGTCCCGATGTTTATTCTGGCAGCTCTGTGCCTGTCCTTTGGCGTGCTGCCGACCTACGTCATCCCGGCATTGGACCCCGCGGTGCGCCCGTTGGCGGGAGGCAGCGCGACCGCGGAGTTAGTTCCGCCCTTCTTTGCCTCGCATCCGGCGCATCCGGAGTTGCCGGCTGCCTTTGCGGGCGAGTTTCATGACCTGGGCGCGCAGGTGGGGCAAGACATTCTACCCGGGCACGGCCTGGTAGTGCTGCACCGTGGCGGCAAGGAGAATCCCGTCGTCTTCGCCATGTCCACCTCCTACACGCTGGTCGTTCTGGCGCTCTTGCTGGTCCTCACCTATGTCGTGATCCGGCTCTGGCTCACGCGCAAGCGGCAACTGGCACGGCGCACCCGTTGGGATGGCGGCTTGAGGCGGCTATTGCCGGAAATGACCTACACCGCCACCGGTTTCTCCAACCCTGTGCGCGTGATTTTTGATGCGGTTTTTCGGCCCACTACGGTCGAGGACACACGCGAGACGGTGGCCGAGCACTTCCGCACCGCTATCCGGCGCGAGAAGGAACGGGTTCACCTGGTGGACCGCTTGGTTTTCCAGCCGACGCGGGCGGCAGCGTTGGGTTTCGCGCGCTGCCTGGCCGCCATGCACCACGGCCGCATCAACGCGTATATCACCTACGCCCTTTTGACCTTGTTGATTGTCTGGATTGTATTCTCGCTGGTTCCGGCCTCGTAGCGCCAGCAGTTTGACACCGCGAGGCCAGGACAGCGGCCCTTGAATCTTATGGGCCCTGACGGCCTCATGCTCGGTTTGGTTTTCGCGCTTTGCGGCGCAGGCGCGCTCTTGGGGATTATTGTTCCCGACCGGCGCAATCCCGCGTTGCTGGCCTGGGCCGGTGCGTTGGCCTCCGTGGCGGCGCTCGGGGCGAGCGGAGACGTGCTGTGGTCTGGACACGCGCTTCGCGGCGACCTCTGGACGATTCGCCCCATCGGAACCCTAACGATCTGCCTCGACCGCCTATCGGCGTTGTTCTTGTTCGTCGCGGCGGTGGTGGTTCTGGCCAGTTCCATTTTCTCGGCCGGCTACTTGAAACGCTATGCCGGGCACTACAGCCTGCGCGCGCTGAACGCCTGGTATCTGTTGCTCTTCGCTTCGATCGTATTGATTCTGATCGCCGACGACGTGCTGCTGTTTCTGCTGGCTTGGGAGGCGATGTCCATCTTGAGTTATCTGCTGGTCAATTTCGAGCATGACCGCGAGGAGGCGAGCCGCGCCAGTTACCTGATGCTGGCCATGGGCGAAGCCGGGTTCCTGGCGGTCGCGCTGGTATTCTTGTTTCTGGCCGTGCAGGCGGGGTCATTGGAGTTTGGCGCAATCCGTCACCAGTGGGTGGATGGAACCGGCGCGGCTGCTGCTCAGGCAACAATCCATCCATCCATCAATCCAATAATTCACTCCCCCGCAGCGCGCTGGCTGGTCTTCCTGTTGACGTTTTTCGGGTTTGGCGTCAAGGCGGGCTTAGTCCCGGTCAACAACTGGCTGCCGCGCGCGCACCCGGCCGCCCCGGCGAACGTTTCGGCGCTCCTCTCGGGTGTCATTTTGAACCTGGGTCTTTATGGCATCATTCGGATGAATCTCGACCTAGTGCCAGCCCGGATGGTTGGCGCAGGTGTGCTGGTGCTGATCGTCGGGACAGTTTCGGCGCTGGTAGGAATTCTGTATGCGACGACCGCCAATGACCTCAAGGCGATGCTCGCGCACAGCTCGATCGAAAACATCGGCATTGTGACCGTGGGCCTGGGCGCAGGCATGGTCTTTACGGCTTACCATCGGCCGGTGCTCGCCGGGATTGCCTTTATCGCGGCTTTTTATCACATGATCAACCATTCGGTTTATAAGGCGCTGCTCTTTCTCGGTGCCGGCACGGTGGACGACCGAACCGGCACTCGGGACCTGAACAAGCTGGGTGGGTTGGTTCGCACTATGCCTTGGACTGCCGGCGCGTTTCTGGTGGGCAGCCTCGCGATTTCCGCCATGCCGCCCTTCAACGGTTTCGTCAGCGAATGGCTCACTCTCCAGACGCTGTTGCGGTCGGCGGAATTGCCTTCGATCCTGGTCAAACTGGTCTTTGTGCTCTGCGGGGCGGGGCTGGCCCTGACGGCGGCGCTGGCCGTGACCTGCTTTGTGAAGGCTTTTGCCATGGGCTTTCTGGGCATGTCGCGCTCGGACCGGGCGGCGAGGGCCGTCGAGGCCAAGGGCGTGTCTATTGCGCCGATGGTTTTGCTGGCCGTCCTTTGCTTAGCCCTCGGCGTCCTGCCGACTTATCTGATTCCGGCCTTAAGCCGTCAATTGCAGCCGCTGACCACCGTCGAGGCCGCCGAGGCATTAGTGCCTCCATTCTTCGCTTCGAGCCCGGCGCATCGGCAACTGCCGCCCGCCTTCGGGAGTGAATTTCACGACTTGGGCGCGCAAGTCGGACAAAGCCTCCTGCCGGGTGATGGACTGGTGGTTTTGCATCGAGGCGGGGTGGAAAACCCGGTTGTCTTCGCCATGTCCACTTCCTACATGTTCCTAGCGCTCCTCGCGCTACTGGGTCTCGCCTTTGCCATCACCCGCTTGTGGCTCACGCGCCGCCGGGTCCTGGCGCGGGGAACACGCTGGGACGGTGGCGTGCGCCGATTGCTGCCGGAGATGACTTATACCGCCACGGGGTTCTCCAACCCGGTGCGCGTGATCTTCGACGCTGTCTTCCGGCCTACGACCGTGGAGGACACGCGCGCCGCGGTAGAGCATCATTTCCGCACAGCCATCCGGCGCAACCGGGATGAAGTGCATATCGTGGATCGTGCTCTGTTTCAGCCGGCCAGGCGCGCCGCCCTGGGGTTGGCGCGCGGGCTGGCCGGCATGCATCACGGCCGCATCAACGCGTACGTGGCCTACGTGCTCCTGGCCTTGCTGGCGGCCCTGGCCCTGGGGCTGTTGCTTTGAACCATCAGTCCTGGACCAACCCGCGTGACGGCTCAGTGATGCGACTCGTTCCGGCCGGCGAATTCATCATGGGCTCCACGCCGGAGCAGATCGAGGCCGCAAGAGGGATGGACATTTACGGGCATGAATTCACGCTGCTGGACGAGTTGCCTCAGTTTCGCGCGTTCCTTCCGGACTTTTACCTGAGTGAGCGCGCCATCACCAACGACCAGTTCGCGAGATTCCTTTCGGAGACCCGTCCGTTGCTTCCCGATGAACTTAGGCACCTGGCGCCGATACTTGAGCATGTCCGCGTTCCCAAAAGCAAGACCGGCCTGTATTCGGTCGCACCTGGCTTCGAACAGCACCCGGTAATTCACGTCTCGTGGTTCGGGGCCGAAGCCTACTGTCGTTGGGCGGGTTTGCGCTTGCCCACCGAAGTCGAATGGGAGAAGGCCGCCCGCGGCACTGACGGGCGGCTGTATCCGTGGGGCAACCAGTGGCACGACGACTTCTTGCGATGGGCCGGCGATAAACGGCGCCCGTACGACTCCCCGGCGCCGGTGGATGCCTGCCCCGAAGGCCGTTCGCACTATGGCATCTTTCAAATGGCGGGCAACGTGGACGAATGGTGCGCGGATTGGTACCAATGGGACGTTTATCGGCGCTACACCACGGGTGATCTGCGGCTGCCGACGGCCGGCGAGAGGCGCGTCGTGCGTGGCGGAACGTGTGTGGCGGCCAAGAAGATCCTCTTTCGTTGCGCCCATCGGCGCGGCAATGACCCCGCGATCGTAAACGTCCTCTACACCGGCATACGCTGTGCCGCCGACGCGCAGCCGCTCGCACAAGCCGGTGCTTTGCGCCAATGAGCGTGACTCTCCCTTTCACGGGCCGGACCGAAGCGATCGCGCGCTTACGGCAACTCCATGCACAACGCCGGCACGTGCTGCTGGTGGGCGCTGCGGGCATGGGCAAAACGGCGCTTATCGAGCATCTGCAACGCAGCTTGCCCTTATTGGTGTGCTGGCACTCGGGCAGCTTTCAGGCCATCGCTAGGTCACTGAACCGAAGTTCCGCGCAGGCTTCCGGGCGGCGCATTCTGCCCCGGCAGAGCGAATTGCTCTCCGTGCTCACCAAAGCCAAGACGCCGGTGGTGTTCGATGGTTTGCCGTGGACCAATCTCAAGCTAAGTTCCTTTTTTGAGTGCGTGGGTCAGCGCACGCCGGTGTGGATTTCCTGCCGGTCCGCGGAGCTTTGGGACTTCGGGTTCTACCAACCCTTCTTGTGGAAGTTCGCGCGGGTGGAACTCAAGCCGTTTTGTCTCTCCGAAACGCGCGCGCTGGTTGAAGCAGCGACCAAAGCCGGATGCCTTGCCCCGAGAATACCGGAGGAGATTGAAGAATTGCACTGCCGCTGCCGCGGAGTTCCGGGCGTCTTGTGCGGTTTAATCGAGCGACACGAATGCCGCAAATTGACGCGGAATCGTGTGCTCCCCCGTTCGGGCTAATTCGTGAAATTCATGTCTATGAAACAATCCATCGTCACCCTGGACTTTGAAGGCGTCCTGGTTCCCGAAATCTGGATCGCGGTTGCCGACAAGACAGGCGTCCGCGAGCTGCGCCGAACCGCACGCGATGAGCCGGACTTCGACCGGCTCATGCGGCGGCGCTTGGAGATTCTGGCCGAACACCGGTTGAAGCTATCAGACATCCAACAAGTCATCAGCACGCTCCGGCCCCTGGCAGGCGCCATGATTGAGAGGGTGCTTGTCATCATGGTCCACGTTTTCTACACTCAACTCGGCAATGGGGTTTGCCTTTCCGGTCTCCGGGAAACCGCCCTTCGGCTAATAACTCCTACCAAACAGACGGATTCGTGCCGGCATTGAGTTATTATGAAAATCCTGCTTTTGTCCGACATCCACGGCAATTGGCCCGCCCTTCAGGCCGTGCTGGAGGCCGAGTCGGACGCTGACCAGATTCTGTGCCTGGGGGACCTCGTGAACTATGGTCCGCAACCGGCCGAATGCGTGCGATGGGCCATGGAAACACTTACCTCCGACTGGCTGATGCAGGGCAACCATGACCGGGCCGTGGCACTGAATGAGGGCTCGCGCTCCTCAGCGGCCTACCAAGCCCTCGCCGTGGCCACGCAGGAGGCGAGCAGTTCGCTATTTACGCCGGAGATGAAGCAATTCCTGGCTGACCTCCAACCGCTGCAGCGGTTCCAGCTCGATTCGGCCATCTGCGTGGCTTGCCACGCCGTTCCCTCGGACCCGCTCTATTTCTACCTGCCCGAAATCAGCCCGATTAGGCTGTGGGAATCGGAATTGAACCTGGTGAACTACCCCGACTTCCTCTTCGTCGGTCACACCCATCTGCCCACCAAGACCCGCATCCGCCGGACGCTGGTGGTGAATCCCGGCAGCGTCGGCCAGCCCAAAGACGAAGACCCCCGAGCAGCCTACGCGATTTGGGAAGACGGGGAAGTCACTCTTCGACGAGCAGCTTACGATGTCGAGAAGACGATCGCGGCTTACGGCGGCCTGCGGCTCGAACCGCATATCGTCAGCACGCTCGCCGAAGTGCTGCGTACCGGCGGTCATCTGCGGCTGGACCAGAGCCCGGAAGAGCTGTTCAGCGCCTACTATCAGAAGCATCCAGACAAACTGGAAGCCATGTTCTACCTCCAAAAGTTGCTGAACCGGCGGATCGGGGTGGATACGGACAAGCTGGACGATGCCCAGCGGCAACAGTGGATGTTGAACTACTGCCGCGCGCTGATCCAGGAGGCCGCGGAACTGACCGACTGCATGCCGTGGAAGTGGTGGGCCAGCTACCAGAAGTTCGACAAACAGAATGCGCGCGTCGAGATCGTGGACTTGCTGCATTTTCTCATCTCGCTGGCCCAAGTAATGGAGATCACGCCCGAGGAACTGTTTGAAGCCTACACGAAAAAACACCGGGTCAACCTCAACCGGCAGGACTCCGGCTACAAAACCAAAGACGAAAGTGACAACCAGGACATTTGATCGCTTTGGCGGACGCTCCAGGTGAGCGTTGGCCACGCGACTGCAGAATATGAGTTTTTTGACCCATCTTGAGTGCACGCGCTGCGGCAAACAGTATGCCGCCGAGGCGTTGCAGACCACGTGCCCCGATGACGGCAAACCGCTCTACCCGCGCTACGACTACAAGGGCATAGCCGCCGCAGTGACGAAGGACCAAATCGCCCGACGTCCGCCCAACCTGTGGCGCTACCGCGAGTTCTTGCCTGTCCGGGAGGACGCGAACATCGTTTCGCTGGGCGAAGGGATGACCCCGCTGCTGCGCACGGGCCGCCTGGCGGCGCAACTGGGCGTGAACAACCTGTGGGTCAAAGACGAGGGGCAGATGCCTACCGGCAGCTTCAAAGCGCGCGGCATGAGCGTAGCCGTGAGCCGGGCCTTGGAGTTAGGCGTCAAACGGGTGGCGGTGCCCTCGGCTGGAAACGCCGGGGGCGCGCTGGCAGCCTATGCGGCGCGCGCGGGAATGGAGGCCTACATCTTCATGCCGCGCGATGTGCCGCACGCGAACCAGGTGGAGGTGCAAGCCGCCGGTGCGCGGGGTTTCCTCGTCGAAGGGCTCATTACCAACTGTGGCGCGCTGGTGCGTGAGGGAACCGCGGCCATGGGATGGTTCGACATGTCCACGCTCAAGGAGCCGTATCGGGTGGAAGGCAAGAAGACCATGGGCTTCGAGGTGGCTGAGCAATTGAGGTGGGAACTACCCGACGTGATTGTTTATCCGGCAGGCGGTGGCACCGGTTTGGTCGGCATGTGGAAGGCCTTTGAAGAGTTGGAGCGGATCGGTTGGCTGGCCGGCAGGCGGCCACGCATGGTGTGCGTTCAGGCGGAGCACTGTGCCCCCATTGTAAAGGCGCACCAGGAGGGCAAAGCTGAAGCCAGCCCCTGGCCGGACGCGGCGACGGTGGCCGGGGGCATCCGCGTCCCGTCCGCCGTGGGCGATTTCCTCATGCTGCGTGTCTTACGAGAGTCTCAGGGAGCTGCGGTCGCGGTCAGCGACCCAGAGCTGCTCGAGGGCGTTGGGCTGCTGGCCCGGACCGAAGGTATATTCGCTTGCCCGGAAGGGGGCGCAACCGTGGCCGCGCTGCGCCGGCTGGTCGAGCAAGGCTGGATTGCCAAAGAGGAACGAGTGGTGCTGTTCAACACCGGCTCAGGTTTCAAATACCTCGAGGCCTTTCCAGCAAAACTGGAGACGGCTGCGCCGGGGTTCTGGCAGCAGCCGCCAGCACACACGAGCTGATTTATGGACGAGGTAAAGGGCATTCTTAATCGCATCTCCGGCCTCGCCAAGGAGTTGAAGCTGGCCAATCTCCAGCCGCAAATCGCGGTGTGCCGGGGCCAGTTCAATGGCAACCATGGCATCGACGTTGCCGTGTTCGGCCGTTTCAAGGCGGGCAAGAGTTCCTTCCTGAACAGCCTGACGGGTCGCATGGTGCTGCCCATTGGCGTCGTGCCGCTCACCGCTGTGGTCACCCGGCTGCGCTGCGGACCTGTGGAAAAAGCCGAAGTCCGTTTCCTGGATGGGACGACCAAGCCCGTCCCCTTGGAGGAGATCGGGCTCTATGTCGGCGAGGACGCCAATCCCAACAACGAAAAACGGGTCGCCTCGGTCGAGGTGGAGTTGCCCGCGCTCAAGGGCCTTGAGCCCTTGCAGTTCGTTGACACGCCGGGCCTGGGCAGCGCCTTCGTTCACAACACCCAGGTCACGCTGCAATGGCTGCCCAATGTCGGCGCGGCCCTGGTCGCCGTCAGTTGCGATGCGCCGCTGTCCGAGCCGGACCTCGCGCTGCTCGAGCAACTGCGCTTGCACACGCCCAAGATTGTCCTGTTGCTCACCAAGGCCGACTTGCTCACTGGGGCGCAACGCAACGAGGTGCTGACGTTCGTGCAGCGGCAATTGAAGCGCAAATGGGGGACCGAGGTGCCGGTCTATTTCTATTCCGTGCGGCCGGAAGAGGTCCCGCTAAAGACCGAACTCGAACAGAAGCTGTTCCTGCCCCTGATTCAGAACTGCGACCAGGCCGCCGGCCAGATTGCGCGGCACAAATTGCTCTCGCTCCTCACCCAGGTGCTCAACTACCTGCAAGTGGCTTTGGCCGCGGCCACCCAGGCCGAGTCCGCCCGCCAGGCCCTGCGGGACAGCCTGGCCGAGGAGCGCCGCCAGTTTGACCTGCTCCGCGCCGAGCTCAACGTGCTCGCCCGCGAATGGTCGGCCAACGCGCTGGACTGGTCTTTGACTCAGCTCAATCCCACCCAGTTGGACCTGCAGGCCCGGGCCACGATGGCACTGCGCGAGCAGCTTTCCCGCTGGCGTC
>Ga0335071_10003107_pt1 | contig 17632 bp, 13 predicted proteins | sample Lox_Sample_15_FD_206724 | JGI IMG/M metagenome (GOLD analysis project Ga0335071, IMG submission 206724) | Soil microbial communities from Loxahatchee National Wildlife Refuge, Florida, United States - Lox_Sample_1.5 | ecosystem: Environmental > Terrestrial > Soil > Wetlands | place: USA... | reverse complement strand
CAGTAAGCTTTCTGCGACGCCTTGAATCGCTGCTCCACATACCGCAAGAACGCCAGTGCCAATCCCACGCCGGCAACCACCGCCCATATGCGCCATCCCGAACCTCGGGTGGCGACTTCGTTCCCGATCACGACCAGCATCACCGGAACAAAGCTGCGGAAGAACTTCGAATCCGCCTCAAAGCGGTTCACAGCAGCCAGCGCTTCGGGGTGCTCAACCGCCAGCCGCGCCTTGCACCATTGAAATGCGTTGATCGACCCGGGCGACGAAATCCGCTTCAGATAACTGTCTCGGATCGGCAACACGCAAGCCAGCGCGGCATCCGGATCGAGTTTGAAGCATACCGAAGCCAACCATCTTAGCGATTTCGGAGACAGTTCCCGCCCGCTCAGGATGCGCTCGATCTGCTTCTTTCTGGTCCTCTTGCGCAAGGGATCATAGGCATAATCGTCCAGCCACGATCCCATGAAGAAAAGAAAATGCCCCAGTAGATAACTGCTGAAAAAGAAGATGAGCCACCCCTCCACGCCAGCAATGTTCCAACGGCTCAGTCCGAAGGTGGAAGCAGGCACCCGACGATACATGTAATAAGACAGCACCGCCCCCGGCATCAGGATCGAGAACAGGTCGATCACGCCAATAAAGAATTTCTGCGGTTCAAATTCCATCCGAGGCTTTGTACTCCTTCCGCAGCCGTGTCGCAACTTCAGCCGCAAAGGTCCCGCAGGGACCACCGAAAGTAGCCCGCCAGTTTACTGGCGGGTAAGCACCCCAAGATATCCCCGCGTCCCGGAGGGACGCCTGAAACCCATCCCAATTGCGTAACGGGTCGACCCGTCATTCATATATCTCGACAGCGGCGGCTGTCCGAAGTAAAGAGACACTGCCGATTCCATCTAACCCGGTTCAGGCCCCCACCGAAATCCACAGCCCCAATGTGACGCATGTCCTAGACTTCCACAGGCGCAATGTCCAACAATGACAGGAGCCGCAAGGCATCGGCACTGGTCAGTCCGGAAAGCTAAGTCGTTCTTTTCCAATATTTTACCTGTAAGCCGTTTGGAATCTAGATTTTGCGCGCTCCGGCTTGCCTTCGTGGAATGGCAAGTCCTTTCTCGGCAATATTTTACGGATTTCGATCCGAAAAAATAACGGAGCATGCAATCGCCAGAAGGCGGAAATCGCGGCGCTAACTCCTTATTTTCCAAGATTTTACCTGTAAGTCCTTAGAAATCTAGATTTTGCGGACAAGGGAGCAGATAAAAAATCGTAAACCGTTTAGATCCAATATTTTGCGCGATTTGATCTAAAAAAAACGAAAGCACGCCTAATCACCGTCCAGCTCGATATACCGTCGCTCCCCCGATCATGGTCCACACCACCTGCGCCTCTTTCAAATCATCGGGCGAGACGGTGAGCAGGTCGCGATCGACGAGCACCAGGTCGGCCTCCATGCCGGGCGCCAGCGATCCGATCTTGTCCTGCTGTTTCAAGGCTCGCGCGGAGTTGCGCGTGTAGGCGAAGAGCATCGCTTCCCGCGGCATCGCCTGGCTCGCGTCGAGCACGCCTTCGGGCCCCTTCCGCGTTTCGGCCTGATAGATCGCGTAGAAAACATTCGGCGTGCTCACGAACCAGTCGCTCGCACCTGAGATGGTTGCGCCGGCATCGAGCAGGGACCGCGCCGGATACTGCCAGCGGTACAGCTCCGAGTCGACATAGGGTTTCATCAGGTCCACTGAGTCAGGTTCGGCCGTCGCCCAAAACAGTTGCAGCGCCGCGATCACGCCTAACTGTTTGAATCGCGGAAAGTCTTCGGGGTCTGCCAGTTGCACGTGCGTCAGGGTGTGCGGTAGGCCGCTGTCACCGTTCGCCTTGCGTGCTGCTTCAATTCCGTTGAGCGCCTCTTTGACTGCGCGATTGCCGATCGCGTGCACGTGAACGATGAGGCCATCCTTGTCGGCCATCGTCGCCAGTTCCGCGAATCGCGCCGGTTCAAACAGCAGATCGCCGGAAAGTCCCGAGTTTTTGTACGGCTTGGTCAGCGCAGCCGTTTGCGACGGATACTCCACCACGCCATCGGCAAACACCTTGATCCCGGGCATGGCGAAATGCGGGAGCGTTTCGTATTTCTGCCGAAGAGCACGAAATATCTCCAGCTCTTTCGCTGGCTCGTTGCGCGGATTCACTTTCCAGAATCCGGCGACATGCCCCGGCAGTTCGCCTTTTTCGGCGAGCGCCTTGTAGGTGGCGAGTACGGGTTCCGTGGCCCACGCCTCCAGCCACGACGTGATGCCCAGGCTGTACAACTGCTGGATGGCGGCGCGCCCGCCTGCGAGGTACTGTGCGGGAGTGGCGTCCGGCAGCGCTCGCTGGATTTTTTCGCGCCCGGCATCGACCGCGAATCCGTTCGGCTCGCCGTTCTTGTCGATGCCGTAATAGGCGCGCTCGGCCGCAGGGAGTTTTGCCAGGGAGTCCTTCGATACTCCTGCCCGCTTGAAGAAAGCCCGGTTGCCCCAAGCGGTGTGTCCGTCGGAGCCCGTCAGATATATGGGCATGTCGGCAAACTCGCCGCGGCTGAACTTGGCATTGAGTTCGCCGGTATGCGACCAGAGTTCGGTGGGCAGTCCGCTGATGTAGAGGATGTCGCCACGCATCCCCTTGCCGGATTTCTTCGCCTCGTGGACCAGCGTGTCGAGAGCGTCGAGCGAAGCAGGTCGCTCGCCCCAATCGGCGCCCACCAGCGCGACACCGTCCTTTAGCGCATGGCAATGGCTGTCGATGAATCCGGGCGCGAGGAACTTCCCCTGCAGGTCAATCTTCTCTGCACCAGACGAGACCGCCTTCGACACTTCGGACAGGTTTCCGACGGCGATGATTTTGTCGCCGCGAGTGGCGACCGCCTCGGCGTAAGGATGGTCCGGCACCGCGGTGAAGACCTTGCCGTTGTAGAACAGTCGCTCGGCATGGTCTGTGCCCTGCGCGAAGGCGATCGCCGACAGCGACGCGATTACAAGAAGAAGTGGAACTGCGCGAAGCGTGGTGATTGAGATGGACTGCTGCCAACTCCGGATTCGATTCACCTGGGTCCCTGAATTTGAGGATCGACGCGTTGACAGTTTGCGCCGTCTCCGATTGAATGAATAGGTACTGTGCAGCGCTTCCGCTGCGACGACATTCTAATTCACATCAGGAGCAACTCATGTCCGCACCTAGCCGCCGGCCCGAGATTCGCCGGCGTCGTACCCGCAAAGACAAGGTCGTTCAACTGCGCAAGCGCCTGGCCGCTGCGAAAACCGACGCCGACAAGACACGCATCCTCGCCAAGCTGCACAAACTCTCCATCGCCTCGCCCGGGCAGCCGCTGGTGAAGTAATTCTGGATTTCTAGTCGGCGGCCGGCTGTTGGATCGGTTGCCGACCGTGCGATCCGATCTCGCCATAGACATCGAGAATCCGCCGCACCGAATCGTCCCAGGAGAAGCGCGTGGATTGCTGGTATCCGCGCTCTTTCATGCGCTCACGCAATGCCTGATCGGTGAGCACGCGGTGCAGCGCCCGCATGATTTCGAACACGTTCTCGGGATTCACCAGCACCGCCGCATTCCCCACCACTTCCGGCAACGACGAAACATTCGAAGTGACGACGGGCGTGCCGTGCGCCATGGCTTCGAGCGGCGGCAATCCGAAGCCTTCGTAGAGTGAGGGGAAGACGAACACCTTGGCTTCGTCGTAAAAAATTCGCAGTACTTCGATCGGGATGAAGCCGAGGAAGCGGACGTCGTTCTGCACGCCGCTACGGATGACGGTTCTGCGCAGGTCGGGATTGCCCGACAAGTCGTCGCCGATGATGATCAGCTTCAGGTCGGGATAGACGCCGTCTCTCTCCAATTCAGTTTTCAGCGCGGAGAAAGCTTCGATCATGCGCACGACATTCTTGTGCGGGCTGATACGGCCGGCATACAGCAGGAAGGGATAGGTGACCTGGTAGCGCTGCGCGATCATCTCGCGGTCGGCAGCGGAGGCGTGGCCGCGCAGGAAGCGCTCATCAATCGCGTTGTAGACGACTTCGATGCGATCGGGCGCGATGCCGAAGAGCTTCTCGATTTCCGTTTTCGTGAAGTTGGAGACGGCAAAGATTCGCGCCGCCCCAGTCATCGTTCGTTTGGTGAGCTGGAAGTGCACTGAGCGCCAGAAGCCGCTCTGCTCGCGGGCGCGCGACATGTGTTCGAGCATGTCGTGCACGGTCATGACATAGGGACAAGGCAGGCCGCGCGGAATGGAAAAAAGATTCGGGATGTGGACGAGGTCGCATTCGAGCCGCTTCACAGCGGCGCGAAATTCGCGATAGCCCTGAATTGAGCGCTCCGGAGCGGAGAGCGGGACGGTGTGAAAATTCGCCGGTAATGGTCCGATCTCCTGGACCTTGGGCGGAGGACCGATCAGCAGGTATTTATTTTCGCGATCGAGACGTCCTAGCGCACGAACGATATTGCGGATGTAAGTGCCGACGCCAAACTCCGTCATCCTCCGGATGTCGATGGCGATCTTCACCGATTGAATTTAACCACAGACGCCGATAGGCGATGCAAGAGAATTACGCGCGCACCTCGGCCTGGGCCTTCGCCCTGCGTTCCGCGTAGAGCGGGAAGGCTTCGCAGAGATCCAGCACCTGCTTGCGAACCTTGGTGAGCACGGCTGCGTCGGTGCGGTGCAAGAGCGCTTCGGCGATCCAGCGGCCGATCTGGCGCATCTCGTTTTCCTTCATGCCGCGCGTGGTCAGCGCCGGCGTGCCGACGCGGATGCCGCTCGGCTTCATCGGCGGATTGGTGTCAAACGGGATGGCATTTTTGTTAACCGTAATGCCGGCCTCGCCCAACGCCTTTTCGGCTTCGCTGCCCAGCATGCCTTTGGAGAAGACGTCGACGAGCATGAGGTGCGTGTCGGTACCGCCGGAGATGATGCGGAAGCCTTCGTCAGCCAGCGTCTGCGCCATGACTTTTGCGTTGGCGACGACCTGACGCGCGTAGTCCTTGAACTCGGGTTGCATGGCTTCGAGGAAGCAGACCGCTTTCGCGGCAATGATGTGAACCAGCGGACCGCCCTGCATGCCGGGGAAGACGACCTTGTCGATGGCCTGGGCAAATTCTGCTTTCGAGAGGATCATTCCCGAGCGCGGGCCGCGCAGGGTTTTGTGGGTGGTGGACGTGACGATGTGCGCGTGCGGTACCGGCGACGGATGCGCGCCACCTGCGACCAGTCCGGCGAAGTGCGCCATGTCGACCAGGTAGAGAGCTCCGACTTTGTCGGCAATCTGCCGCATGCGGGCGAAGTCGATGATCCGCGGATACGCGCTGCCACCGCCGATGATCAGTTTCGGACGCTCTTTTTCTGCGAGTTTTTCCAGTTCGTCGTAGTCGATAGTCTCAGTTTCTTTGGTGACGCCGTAGGGAATGATCTTGTACGTCTTGCCGGAAAAATTCAGATGATGGCCGTGCGTAAGGTGTCCGCCGTGCGCGAGGTTGAGGCCGAGGATGGTATCGCCGGGCTGAAGAATGGCAGCGTAGGCTTCCATGTTCGCCTGCGATCCGGCGTGGGGCTGCACGTTGGCGTGCTCGGCGCCGAAGAGTTGCTTGGCGCGGTCGCGGGCGAGATTTTCGACGACGTCGGTGAATTCGCATCCGCCGTAATAGCGCTTGCCGGGGTAGCCTTCGGCGTACTTATTCGTGAACACTGAGCCGGCGGCTTCGAGCACGGCCTCGCTGACGAAGTTTTCGGAGGCGATCAGTTCGAGCCCCTCGTGTTGGCGGCGGGTCTCGTTGTCGATGGCGGCAGCGATCTGCGGATCGGATTCAAACAGCGGACGGTACATGCGCGAGTCAGTCTTCATATTTCTTCCCCGGTTCTATGAATGTCAGCGTTGTGCAATTCCATGTAGCGATCAGGCGATTGCAAAGCCTTAAACCCAAATTGTGAATACAGGCCGTGCGCATCGCGGGTGAGCAGGATCCAGCGGCGCAATCCCTGCAGGGCGGGATGTTGCATTATGCACTGCATCATCCATTTGCCGAGTCCGTGGCCACGATGCGAGTCGAGCACGAACACATCGCCGAGGTACGCGATGGTGGCGAAATCGCTGATGACCCGGGCGAAGGCTACCTGTGCGCCCGTACCATCATAAACTCCAAAGCACAGGGAATGCTCGATGGATGCGGCGACGACGTCGCGGGGAATGCCTTTGGCCCAGTAGCAGTTGGTCAGGAAGTTGTGGATGACATCGAGGTTGAGGCGGGAGCGGTCGGTGCTGAGGAGGAATTCACCGCGGCGGTGTTCGAAGCTTGTTTCGGGGTTGGGAGTGGAAGGCATCAGAGTCTCGAGGCGATCATAAATGAAGCAAACGGAACCGATGCGACCCTCAGCGGCTAAAGCCGCATTCACCGGAAGGCGCGTTACGGCGCGGCTTGAAGCCGCGCCCCTTCAAAGCATTCTCGGCCGACGGATTGTGCTGCCCTTTAAAAAGCTCCGCGGAGAAACGACGCCAAGTGCCAGCCATCGATGTACTGGAAGGGCGTCTCTCCAGTCGTGTAGTGGCCGCAGGGGAGAGCGACGACCTTGTGGTCGAGCTCGTGGCGGGCGAATTCCGCGATGATCTGTCGCGAGAACTCGGGAAGAAAAGTCAGATCGTATTTTGCGTAGATGACCAGCGACTTTTTCGGCCAGCGGGAATACTGGTTGAAGAATGACATGGGGCTGACGGCCAGCCAGGACTGCCGCAGTTCTTCCAAGCCGATGGCCTGCTCAATCCCCTGCCGGATGTGGCGTGTGGATTGTCCGTGCCAGACGACATCAGCGAAGTACGTGGAGGCGTGGTTGAAGGCAGCGACGCGAATGCGCGGATCGTGTGCGGCAGCGATAAACGCGTAGCAAGAACCGAGACTGGTGCCGACGATGCCAAGCCGGTTGTAGCCTTGCTCTTCCAGCCAATCGAGACAGCAACGAACGTCGATGACGCCCTGGCGCGCGGCGTCGAGCGTGCGGCCGATGTTGGCGGAGACCGCGTAGTCGGCGCGCCGGATCTCGGCGGGCATGCGGATATCGTGATACGGCATGGTCAGACGCAGAACCGAAATGCCGAGCAGGTTCAGAATCTTGCACAGGCTGACGTAGGAAATGCCGTCGGAGTTCCAGTGCGGCAGCAGCACAACGGCGCGGCGTCCTCGCACCGGAAACCAGCGCGCGTTGACCAGATTGTTCTCTGGGTAGGGAGACTTCACGGGCGAAGTGAAGCGCAGGTAGTCAGCGTAAGTGCCCTTGACCTTGGCTTCCAGCTTGGGATCAGGAACTTCGCGAGTGGAGAAGACCTGAACCTCGCGGTGTTCCAGACGGAAGTCACTCGGTCGAGTGTAGGAGTAAAAGGAATCGCTGTCGGTCAGGATGCTGTGGTTGTAATCGATGATGTACTTCTCGGGATTTTCCGGAGCCTGGCCGGGATGGTATCCGTTGCGGCACGGCCAATTCCGCGTCCATTCGATACCCCATTCGAGCGGGCGAACGACACGATTGTTGTCCACCGAGGTGAGGCGGTGCTCCCAGTCATACATCCACTGTGCGTAACGCGAGGGCATGGTGAAACATATAGTTTAACAAGCGGAGGCAGGGCTTTGATCGCTGGTGCAGGCAATGGCAAGAAAGGCACTTTAGAGCGCGTATTTCGAGGTTAAGCAGCGAGCCCAGAATCAGTCAGACCCGAATCGGGAAGTTCATAACCAAAACAGGTCTCGGAGTGACATCGATCACCGAAGAACACGCCCGTTGGACGCGAAGATAGGAGGCTGTATCGAAAAACTCTTCTTAGTGTAACTACATTTGGAGTTACAATGAAATTTGAGTGGGATGAGCGAAAGAACCGCGCCAACCTAGTAAAGCACGGGTTCGACTTTGGCGACGCGGAAGAGCTGTTTCGAGGTTTGCTCTACATCCTCCCGGAGGGTCGAGAGGATTATGGCGAAGAAAGATGGGTTGGTCTGGGCTTGATAAGAGGTTGTACGGTACATGTGGTGTTCACAGCCCGTGAGTTTGAAACGATTCGTATCATCTCACTCAGAAAGGCAACTTCACGTGAAAGAAAAGAATTCGAAAAGGCGATCCAGGACCGACTGGAAACGAATTGACGCGATGCGGGACGAGGATATTGATCTTTCCGACAGCCCGGAGCTTGGTCCCGATTTCTTTGCCAATGCGATCTTCTGGCCGGGACCCAAGAAGCAGATCACGCTGCGGATCGATCCTGATGTGTTGAAATTTTTTCGGAAGCAAGGCCGTGGGTACCAGAGCGCGATGAACGCAGTGCTGCGCAAGTACATGGAGGCGCAGGAACGCAGGGCGTAGATGGCGCGACCGCTCCAGGGATAAGGTTCAGGCATCCCTACGGGATGCGGCGCGATCAATCGCCTACCCAACGTTGAACGTTCAGCGCAGGGACAACCAGAGCACACCTCAGGCGCTAAAGCGCAATCCATTTCGGCCATCCGTCGGCACGAGTGGAACTCGTGCCCTTCCCCACCTTTCTACGACAAAAGAGAGCATGCGCTCCCTATGAGAGAGAGAACATCCGCCCTCGTCAACCCAGATACCGTCGCGGCACGCGTTTGGAGATATTGCAGAGGATTTCGTAGGGGGAGCTGTTGGCCAGGCGGGCATGTTCGAGGGCGTCGACGCTGAGGCTGTCGAAGCCGCCGAGCAGGATTACTTCATCGCCGACGCCGACGCCGGGGATGCCGGTCACATCGACCAACGTAAGATCCATCGAGATGTTGCCCACGATTGGGGCATAGTGATCGCGTACGATCACGCGGCCTTTGTTCGACAGCTGGCGATTGAATCCATCGGCATAGCCAACGGGCAGCACCGCGACACGCGCCGGAGCTTTGGTCACGTAGGTCCCACCGTAGCCGAGAGGATGATTCGCGCCCAACTCGCGTAACGACAGGATGCGCGTCTTCCAGGTCAGGATTGGCTTCACCGGCAAGCGAAGCGTCCCTCCACTCACTTCGCGGCCCGCCCGCTGAAAGGGAAGAAAGTAGCCGTAAAGGGCAACGCCGGGCCGCACCATGCTGTTCCCTTTCAGGTTGGCACGGCTGATGTTCGCCCAGGTCTCTTTGCGGGAAATGATGGCGTTGGTGTTGGCCATGTGCACGAACACAGGCTCGATGCCCGCCTCGCGCAACAAGCGGCGCGCCGTTTCGAATCTGCGCTCTTGTTCGGTCACCGAGGGAGCGTCCATCACTTCGGAGGACGCAAAGTGTGTGGAAAGGCCTTCGAGCATGAGATGCTTCGCCGCCACCAGTGCGGAGAGTACGGCGGGAAGCTGATCGATGGCGACGCCGAGGCGTCCCATGCCAGTGTCGACTTTCAGATGCACAGGGTGACGCGGGACGCCTTGAGCTTTCGCAGCGGCGTCGAGTGACTCAATCTGCCAGGGCTCCCAGACGGTCGGTGTGAGGCGCTGGCGAACAATTTCGTGTTCTTCGCCGCGCCAGAATCCGGTCATTAGAAGGATGTTGGCTTGAATGCCGGCTTCGCGCAGGGGAATGGCCTCGTCGAGCGAAGTCACGCCGAGCCAGCGCGCGCCTTCGGCTTCGAGGGCGCGGGAACATTCGAGAGCGCCGTGTCCGTAGGCGTCGGCCTTGACGACGGCGCAAACGGTCACGTTCGAGCCAACATGTTTCTGTACGGTGCGGAAATTTTGGCGCAGCGCGGTCAGCGAGACTTCGGCCCAAGTGGGGCGGGTCGCGACGCGGCTCAGAAATTCGGCGGTGGTGGCCACTTTCGCGATTATAGCGGGAGCAGCCGTGGCGCCGAGGTTACGCCGGGGCTACTCCCGCACTTTGAGGCTAGTTGCCAGACAGATTGAAGTTCACTGTGATCTGGGTTTCCACCTCGACTGGCTCGCCGTTCAGGATGTAGGGCCGGTAGCGCCATTGGCTGACGGCCTCGATGGCTGCGGGGATGAGCATGGGGTGTCCAGAGAGAGCATGCAAGTTGTCGATCGTTCCTGCCTTGCTGATGACGGCGGCCAGGACCACAGGACCTTGAATGCGTGCGGCGCGCGCGAGGGGAGGGTAGATAGGCTGCACCTTTCGAATGAGCATGCCTTCGAGCATGCTGGAGGTGCGGAATGTATGAGTTGGCGGCGGTGCCACAGGATGAAGAACCGGCAAACGGCGATTACCGGAGATGGGGAGTGCCGGCCCGTGCGGCTGGCCGTCAATGCCGTCAGTGTATTCGCCGATGTACGGGGCATCCGTTGCGGCGTCGTCATCCTGCTGCTGTGCCCCCGTGACGGAATGGCTCTCATTCTGCCGGAGATAGATCATGCCGTGGTACGTCGGCATCGTTGCCGGATGCCCCGTGATCGGATGTAGAGATGGCGGCCGTGTCCTGATTCTTCCAGAGAAGATGGGTGTAGAGACGTTTTGAACTCTGGGCAGGACTACCGTCTGTAGAAGTGAAAACAAGATCACCACTCCGAGCACGATGGCTTGCAGGCCGAACGAGGTCAAGGTGCTCAAGCTTCGGCGCGAACGTTGGGCCCAGGAAACATCGAGCATGCTATCGGCGAACATGGCGTCCTCCAGCGTGAAATCAGCTTGGTGAGAATAGACACCAGTGACGAACGCGCGGAGGGCGGTCGCGAAAATAAAAAAGGCCGCGCTTTGACGCGGCCTATGGGAACTTTCCCGACACGCGAGGTGTCGGAGAAAACTACTTTGGAGTATCGGTTTTTGGCGCTGCCGGCTTCGGCGTAGTCGAGGTCGGCCTTGGAGCAGCAGGCTTCGCCGCGCCGGTTCCAGCAGCAGGAGCGGGAACGCCGGACTGCGCGTTGTAGGCGTCGACGACGGGCTTGGTGATATCCACGCTCTCCCCTGCCAGAAGAACCGGGCTCTGCGGCCAGGGCTTCGAGGTGTCGATGATCATGCCGAATCCGTTTTCCTGCGCGTACTTCACGATCATGGGCGCCATCTTCTGCAGGATACGCTGGGCGATTTCCTGCTGGCCGTTGCCGAATTCCTCCTGGGCATCCTGAACCGAGCGATCGAAAGTTTTCTGCTTGGTTTCGATCTGCTTCTTCAAGTTGGCCAAAGCTTCTTCGTTCAGCTTGTCCTGCTGGGTGCTGAGCTGCTTTTTCAAACCTTCGAGTTCGTCGTTCTGATTCTTGAGCTCGGTGTTCTTGGGCTCGAACTTCTTCTGGAGGGTCTCGACGTCGCGGCGGCCTTCGTTGCTGCCGAAAATCGCGCCCTCAATATTGATCGCCCCTACCTTGGTGCCGGTGATGGGGCCGGGGCCAGCGGTCGTGGCTGGATTGGTCGGAGTCGAGGAGGGAGCGGATGGGAGAGCGCTCGAACCGGACGATGTGGCACTGCTGGTTTGGGCGAATGCGGAGATGGCGAATAACAGGACCGCACTTCCCAGGGAAAGTCGCAAGAACTTGCTTGTCATTGGATCAGTTGAACTCCTTGGAACAGGCTCGTCGGAACATAGTTCCGGGAATGAACTTCGCACTCAAATCGCTAATCTTCACTCAGTAATCAACGCTGGGCCGCACTCGATGAAGGTCTCCGCTGCGGTAAGCGGCCGCGGTCGGAAAGTGCGCTCGATTGTCTGTTGTCACACGCCGAGAAGATGGGCTGACCGTCCAGCCCGCAAACGCTCCCTATGTGGCGCGGATCATAAGCATTATAGAGAGCCCATTCTCGCCGCGTCAAACCTTCTAGAACGTGGTTGCGACCGTGAACCGGAACGTCTTGCGCGGCTCGCGCAACAGGAAATTCGGGGCATAGAGTGCCTTCGCCAAGCCATAAGTGTAGGCGCCCGCCGCGGTGTCGGGGAACATTTGCGGCGTAATCGGAATGGGAGCATTCGCCGGGGTGTCGAGTCGCAACGGATTGTAGGCCCAGTATATGCGGAACGGCGCATTGACCACAGGCAGGAACATTTGCAGTTCGAGGCCGGTGGACATGCGGGGCCGCCAGTTGGTCGCGCCCAGAACCTGAAGTTCCTGGGCCGGTCTGGGATTCAGAATGCTGCCAGGAGTACAGCCGCTGGCCTCTTGCGGATCCTGTTGCGGACAACCGAACGGCGTGCTGATTACGGTGTCGTATTGTGCCTGCGCGATCTGCAGTTGCGAGCGGCGCAGGATCGGATCGAGGCCGGCGTCGACAAAGGGCACGATGGCGACCGGACCAGCAATCGTGATGCGGTATTCGAGGTTCCCCCACAGGCTCATATCGCCGCCGGGGAAGACGATCTGGTCAATCGGGATGGGCACGCTGATGGCGCCGCGGCGCGGATTGTTGGGATCTTTCGGCACCGGCGTACCGTCGGAGTTGGTGAGTGTGATCGCGCCCGCGCTGGGCAGGAATGCGACCGGCGAGATCGAGCGGATGTCGAATCCGCGAACGTCGTTCTCGCCGCCCATGAAGAAGCGCTGAAACGGAGGCGCCACCAGGCCACCGTAACCGGTGATGAATGATCCGTTGACGCTGTAGCCGATCGTGTTGCGATGTTTCTGGACCGGGATGAACTTCTTGTACTGAATGATCGGACGAATCGAACGGACGGTACCGCCGAGGCCGGCAAGCTCCGCGCCGATGGTCAATTGGCGGCCGCTGTGCGGGAACAGGCCGCTATCCAGCGTGTTCATCGAGAAGTTCGGGAAAATCTTGCTGGTGATAATGCCGTTCACGGCATTGGGGCCGGAGATGCCGCGGAACTGGATGAATTCGAAAAGATTCTTGGAGGCCGTGCTCAAGGGCAGCAGCGTGGAGCGGTCGAGCGAGTAGGTCATGCCGACGCGCTTGAAGGAACGGCTGCGCAGCGGGTAGCTGGCGGATGTGGTGAAGCCGATGCTCGATTGCGAGTAGTTCTGAAGGTTCTGCAATACGGCGCTGGATAAATTGAGATTTTGTCCGCTGAAGATGGACAGCTGACGCGCCTGGTTGTAACTAACCTTGTTGCCAAATACCGTGAAGCCGAACTGCAGCGGGCGATCAAACATGTAGGGCTGGGTATAGCCGAATAGAACGCTGCGGGCCAGGTTGCCCAAGCTGATCTGGACCTGCAGGGTTTCGCCGCGACCGAGAAAGTTATTGGTCGAATAGTTGAGGCCGATGAATGCGCCTTCCAATCCGCTGACACCGCCGTTCAGGCCGATGCTGTTCTTGCCCTTCTCTTTGACTTTCAGGGTCAGGTCGACGAGGCCGTTCTTTTCGTCGAGCTTCTTGTCGGTGACGTTGGGGTCGTCGGGCTTCAACTGATCGAAATACGATAGTTGATTCAGGCGTTGCAGGCTGAGTTCCCACAAGCGCGAGTCGTAGACGCCACCTTCTTCCAGCAGCAATTCGCGGCGGATGACTTTGTCGCGCGTCGTGGTGTTTCCCTGGAACTCGATGCGCCGGACATAGAACTGCTTGCCTTCGTCGATGTCGATTTCCAGGAACGCGAGCTTTTTGTCGTCGTCGAAGGTGGTGGAGGGCAGGCCCGTGTAATTGATATATCCGATTTGCCCGTAGGCCTTGCGCAGGTTCTCCAGGCCCTTGGCGATTTTCTCGCGGCTGAAGATATCGCCGTCTTTCAGCGGAATCAACGAACGCAGAGCCGCCTGGTTGGTAATGGCCTTGTTGTTCTTGAAGGTAATTTTGCCCAGCCGGTAACGATCGCCTTCCTCGATGGGCATGGTGATGTCGACCGCCTTGCCCGGTCCCTTTTGAATGAGGGGGATGCGGAAGCCCTTGGTGCCGGTATCGTGAATTTCGGCCTTAGGATCGCTCACGATGACTTTGAAATAGCCGCGATTCTGGTACTCGGCGCGCACCCGCTCGGTGTCTTCTTCGAGCTTGGTGGCGTCGTAGGTCTTGGAAAAAATATTTTCGAGGAAGATGGAGTGCGGAACGCCGATGGGCTTCAAGTTCTTCATGGCCGCCCGCAGAATGCGGCTCTTGATGTTCTTGTTCCCCTCGAACTTGATCTTGCCGACCTTGACCTTCGGGCCTTCCTTCACCACGAACGTAATGCCCACGGCAGCGGGAGGAATCTGGCGAACTTCGGTACGGATGGTGGCGAACTGGCGTCCGTGCTCGGAGAGCAGGTCCTTGATGGTAACTTCGGCTTTCTTAATGCGAGTCGGATCGTACTGACTCTCGACCGAGAGGCCGACTTTGGCTTGTTTAAAGCGGTCGAGCACGTCGCTGGTCGAGACCGAACTGAGGCCGACGTAGTTAATCTCGCGGATGGTCGGCTTCTCCTTAACCTGCACGATGATGCGCCAGCCCTTCGGGGTCTGTTCGCGGGAGAACTTGATGTCCTCGAAGTAGCCGGTATTCCACAGCGAGTTGAAATCGCGCTCCAGTGCGGCCTCGTCGTAGATGTCGCCGGGCTTGGTAAAAATGCGGGCGCGGATGGTTTCGGCAGGAATGCGGCGGTTGCCGCTGACCACGATATCGGAGATGACGTCGCTCTGGGCCGATGCCGCAACCGGAATGCCTACGAGAATGCCCAGAAGGGCCAGCAGCGAGAGAACGACCCGCAGCCCGTAACGCGGGCAAGGCCGTCGAAATAAAGGAGATGCAGCTACCGCGCCGCGCGCTGTGGAGACGCGCTCGGGCACAACAGGGTTCTCCGGATGAAAGCGAAACGGAATCGCTAAGACCTCAGCCTCTGGGATGTAAGAAAACTGTCATTATACGGTAGACCAGTGGAAAGCGTCCAAACCGCAACTCTCAAAAACAATCTCGGAGTCGATTATTGGAAGCGTTTTGGAGCCCATCGGCGGCGAAAGTCATCCGATCTCTGGTCCCCGCCTGTTGACTTCTGAGTGTATTAACTCTACTTCAACCAAGACGGAATAAAACGTAGCCGAGTTGCCCATGTCGGTAAGTTTTTCTGAGGTTAAGCTGTTGATACTCTGAAAACCAGGGGTCATCTTGGCCCAGTTGAGGGTTGCAGAGACAACTCCCGGCTGCACTTTACCGTCCACTCGCGCCCGTAACAGAATGTCGCCGCGGTCATTGAAGACCCGAACCTTGTCGTTATTTTTGATGCCGCGTGCTGCGGCGTCAGCGGAACAAATCTCAAGTAGCCCTGTCTCTTCCATCTCTTGCACCGATGGCAAGTTCGTAAATGTCGAGTTGAGGAAGTTGTCGGCCTTTCGGGCCAGCAACTCCAGCGGCAAGGATTCCTTTTTCTTGCCGTGCCGGGATTCGGAAGGCGGCGTGAACGCAACGACTGGATCGAACCCCTGCGCCTTCAAGTCTTCGCTATAGAGTTCGGCCTTGCCGGAAGCGGTGCGAAAACCGCCATGGGCGAAGGGGAGGAACGGCTCTGGCTCCTGCGAGAAGTTCAGCCGGACCGGCCCTTGCTCCAGGCGTTCTCGATTCAATCCTTCGAGCCACGGTTCCTCGACGTCGAGCGCCACATCAATCATTTCGTCGACGGTTTCGTTGAAGCAGTCGTCCGTGAATCCCATGCCCTGCGCCAGCGCGCGGAATACTTCGACATTGGACAGGCATTCTTCCAGTGGCGCGATCGCCTGGTTCGACACCTGGAAGTAGTAGTGACCGTACCCCTTCTGCAGGTCTTTGTGCTCGAAGAACGTGGTCGCGGGAAGCAGGATATCGGCGTAATCGGTGGTGTCGGTGAAAAATTGCTCGTGAACCACGGTGAACAGGTCGCTGCGTTTCAGCCCGCGAATGACGTCGTTGTGCTGCGGACAAACAGCAGCTGGATTCGAGTTGTAGACAAACAGCGCCTTCACCGGTGGATCATTCACGAGGTTCAGGGCGCGCCCGAGCTCGACCATGTTGATGGTGCGAGCGGGGCGTCCGAGCGCGGCGTTCATCAGGTCGGGACGCTTCAGAGCTGCCCCGTTGAGATCGACAGCGCCGCTGACAGACATCTGCAGACCACCACCGATTTCCTTCCATGATCCGGTGATGCAGGGCAACATGACGATGGCCCGCGTGGCCATGCCTCCACCCTCGGAGCGCTGCACACCGTAATTCAGACGAATGACCGCGGGATGCGTGGTGGCGTACTCGCGCGCCAGCTTGCGAATGTCGTCGGCGGCGATGCCAGTCCAGTGCGCGACACGCTCAGGCGTATATTCCTTCACCTTCTCGCGCAGTTGCTCAAATCCATGCGTGTATTTCGACACGTAATCGGCGTCGTGCAGGTTTTCGCCGATGATGACGTGCATCATGCCGAGAGCAAGCGCAGCATCGGTTCCGGGATTGATGGGCAAATACCAGTCGGCGCATTGCGCCGTGCGCGTGCGGTAGGGATCGATTACAACCAGCTTGGCACCGTTGCGGCGAGCCTCGGCGATGAACGGCCACAGATGAACGTTGTTGCCGTGGATGTTGGCCGCCCACGCGATGATGTATTTGGAATGACAGAATTGTTCCGGCTCGGTTCCCATCTTCGCACCGAGGACGGATTTCAGGCCGGCCTCTCCGGCGGCGGAGCAGATGGTGCGATCGAGTTGTGATGCGCCCAGGCGATGGAAGAAGCGGCGATCCATGGAACCGCCGTTGAGAGTTCCGAGCGTCCCGCCGTAAGAGTACGGGAGAATGGCTTCGCTGCCGAATTCCTTGCTGATAGCGCGAAAGCGTGCAGTGATCTCGGTGAGGGCTTCGTCCCACGAAATTCTTTGCCACGCCTTTGCGGCGGAATCGCCGTGCGCGGCTGGACCTTTGGGCGCAATGCGCCGCATGGGATGGAGAACTCGATCCGGGGAGTACACGCGATCCAGGTATTTCGCCACTTTAGCGCAAAGAAACCCGCGCGTGACGGGGTGGTTTGGGTCCCCTTGGATTTTCGTAGCCCGGCCGTCCTCAACCGTGATCAAGACCCCGCAAGCGTCGGGGCAGTCGTGGGGACAAGCGGCATGAACAACACGCTTCATTCGGTCTTTCGATTATACGGTGGTTGTGAATCGGCGTACGGTTCCGATTGTAAAAACCGAAACCTGTCACCACAGAGGTCACAGAGGAACACAGAGCCGTTACTTCAACTCCATCACTTCTTTTTCTTTGGCTTTGCTCATCTCTTCCATCTTCTTGATTTCGTCGTCGGTGAGCTTCTGGATTTCGTCCAGGGAACGCTTCTCTTCGTCCTCGGTGATCTTCTTGTCTTTGAGCGCCTTCTTGATGGCGTCGTTGCCGTCGCGGCGGATGTTGCGAACGGCGGTGCGGTGTTCCTCGAGGACTCGGTGCAGATGCTTCACCATTTCCTGACGACGTTCCGTGGTGAGGGCCGGGATGGGAACGCGAATCAGCTTGCCGTCGTTCATGGGATTTAGTCCGAGATCGCCGCCGCGAATTGCCTTTTCAATGGCACCGAGCTGGGAAGGATCAAAGGGCTGAACGGTGATCAACTGGGGCTCGGGAGCGTGCACCTGCGCCACCTGGTTCAACGGCATCTGCGATCCGTAGGCTTCGACGGTGACGCCGTCGAGCATGTGCACGGAGGCGCGGCCGGTGCGAACGGCGGCCATTGCCTTGCGAAAGTCTTCTACGGCTTTTTCCATGCGCGTCTTCAGTTGCGCATACGTTTCTTTCAGTCCAGCAATTGAAGCCATA
>Ga0335071_10003106_pt1 | contig 17633 bp, 22 predicted proteins | sample Lox_Sample_15_FD_206724 | JGI IMG/M metagenome (GOLD analysis project Ga0335071, IMG submission 206724) | Soil microbial communities from Loxahatchee National Wildlife Refuge, Florida, United States - Lox_Sample_1.5 | ecosystem: Environmental > Terrestrial > Soil > Wetlands | place: USA... | reverse complement strand
CCCATGAGTACGTATGCAATCTGACACTCTTTCAATAGCAATTAAATTCGTGGCCGGGGGAGGAATTATCGCCGGGGTCACCTGGCTTGCCAGGTATGCGGATCCTAAATACGGTGGAATCCTGGCCGCGGCACCGATCACGACGACCATCGCGTTCCTGTTCACGAATTATGAAAGCGGTCATGCAACTACGCAGCAGCTGGTGCTCGCCGCGTTCTATTTTGCCGTCCCAACGCTTTTGTTCCTTGCATGTCTTTTCTTCCTGATGAGCAGGGTCTCGTTGCTGCAGGGACTGGCAGGCGCGTACGCGGTCTGGTTTGCCGGAGTGGTTGGGATGAACCGGGTGCTCGCAGGCTTTTAACCGGTCGAATCTGCCCGATTATTGCTAATCAGGCTCCTTTAATATTATTCCAACCCGGCCGCCGCTCGTGCCGGTCGCTCTTCGATACCGCCAAAAAAGAGGTGATTTTCCTTTGCGGAAAGATCACCGGGATCCCTCAAGTTCCCGCAACGATCAGGTAATGATAAGGACCCGCTTCTTCAACCCTCATGATGCGGAACCCAAGCGATGCAATCAGCAAGCTTGCCTTGCTCTGGGAAAACCTGATCTCCTGGGGCGGGCCGAAAGGTGTAGGCTCGGCTTTCCAGTCGAGATCGACGAGACGTCCGGAGGGTTTCAACATCTCCCGGGCATGCATGATCGCCCTCGCCGGGTCGGAAAAATCATGGAGATCGATCCCGAAAAACACAATGTCCGCGCACCCCTGGCAGACAACCGTATCTTCGGCTGTTCCCAGCGAAACGACCATGTTGGTGAGGCCCTTTTCCCTGGCCTGGCTGGCGAGGTGTCCTATTGCGTCAGGGCTTATGTCCACAGCGTAAACTTTTCCTTCCGGGCCGACCAGCGCTGCCGCAGGGAGAGCAAAATATCCCTCGTTACAGCCCATATCCACGAACACCATCCCGGGTTTAAGTCCGATCCTGTCAAGGATCAGGTCGGGATCCTGCCATTGCCGCCTCTCGGGGTCGTCAGAACAAAAACGCTTCACCCTTACGACCTCCCTCTGTCCTTAAAAGATTTTCTCCCGAAAAACCAGTTTTTCCTTGATAAACCATGACGATCTCTCCTGCTCCTCTGTCGCATCTGGACTACACCCGGGTATGAGACCCTGCTTTCTGTCGGTGTCATTTGTCCTGGGATCCTGGCTTCGCATATCCCTCTCACGTACAGAGTGCCGTGAGATAGATTTATCGTGGCCGGTAATAATCCGTTCATATCGAAAGAGGGACGGTCCTTTCCCATGGCAGCGTGGGCCGCCCCGGCGGTGATAACGTTGAACAGGGCTGAAGAATTCCGGATTGTCGGGATAAAACGGATCGCAATCGTTCTTCTCGCAGGTATCGCAATAGCAATGATCCCCGGAAACCTGGTTTCGGGGCAGGTTTTCGGTATTGGAATGCAGCAGACCGGATCGATTGGCGTAGCATCGGTGCCGTACCAGACCACTATTTCCATCGACAACAGGCAGGCCGGGGTAACCCCGGCGGTGCTCAATGGGATCTCTACGGGTACTCATACGGTTCTCCTGGCATCCCCGGGATACCTCCCGTATTCCCAGCAGGTGACGGTCAGTGCAGGTGCCGTGGCCCGTGTGTATGCGGTCCTCATCCGGGACCAGGCCGCTGTCCCTGTGTCGGGTTCTATACATATTGTTTCGACCCCCTCCTTTGCGAGCGTCTGGCTCGACAACCGGCTCACCGGAGTAACCCCGGAGACAATCGCCGGGGTGACGCCCGGACTTCACCAGCTGAAGATTTCGAAGCCGGGATATCTCGGGACGACAAGAAACATCTCCGTGACAGGTCACCAGATCACGGAAATAACCTTGGTACTGCCGGTAAATTCTCAGGTATACCGCTGATATCACCAATATTCCCGACATTTTTTCCGGTGAAAAAAACTTCGGATTGGTCGATACCGTCCAGGACCAGACGGGTCCGGGACCGATATAAATCTCACCATCAGGCCAGAACCTGGCAGTTTTATCACCATACCGCGGAGTATTTGAAAAAATCTCATTAAATACTATACAGTTTCAGGATATAATGTGTCCCGGCTCACCGGGTCACAAGAACGACAGGAGGAATTTATTTGAATTCAACCAGACCTCTCAACGCTGTCCTTATTGCCATTGCAATGATGATGGCGCTGACCGGTACCGTCCTGGCTGACAGCGCCGCAAGTGCAGGAAGTTCGACCGATACCCAAGTGACATCGGTGACTACTCACGTCAGTGCCGGGTTCGTAGGAACCGACCCGGACGTACCAGTATCCTTAAACTATGGCATTTCGGCGAAGGGGATCACCCTTGCCGATGGGACGTACGCACCGATGACCGGGACTGCGACAGCCTTCTTTACCGCACACTTACAGGGAGGAGATGCCGGTACCGGAACAAAGAGTACGGATGTGTACTACTCAGAATATTCTTCGGCAAGCGGCTTCATCAACAGTTTCAGCAAGTCATTCTCGTACCAGGGCGGCGTAAGCCTGGTATAAGTTCAGGAACAGGGATCACTATGGAGGACAATTCCTCCATAACCTGTTTATAATGACCAATGACGCCCCCTTACTCACAATTTTATGGCATAAAGGCATTTGGGACCGTTCCATGATCAGGATCCCGGATACCAAAGCCTGCCCGGGACTGCCGGTGCATCAAAGGATATGCCGGGAGGAAGGTAAAAACATCGTTACTCCGGGAACATGGCCATGTGGCTATTATTATGCCGATACCGGCAACTTATGAATGTATACACTTAATATTCCCGAACATTTACCTAATCACTGCGAATTAACTGGAGTTCCGGCTATGGTCAAAATCCTTGTTATCGATGATTCTGCTTTCCAGCGGAAAATTCTCACCCATTTAATCAATGGATTAGGTTATGATGTCGTTACCGCAGATAATGGCGAGGACGGGCTCAGCCAGGCTCTTCTTCAAAAACCGGATGTCATCCTTACCGATCTCCTCATGCCCGAGTACGACGGCTACTGGTTACTTGAACAAAGGGCATCCCAGGGTATTGCAATTCCGGTCATAATCGTCACATCCGACGTCCAGACAACGACAATGACCCGCTGCCTGGAGATGGGAGTTGTCGGTTTCCTCAACAAACCTGTTAAAGCCGAGGAACTCCAGTCTGCAATCCGCAAGGCCTTGCAGGTGTGAACCGATGACTGCAGTCGATGCCGAAACTGTCGATGCCGTAACCGAGATCGTGAATATCGGCGTTGGCAAGGCGGCCGGGCAGCTCAACCAGATGACAGGGTCGCACATCAGACTGCAGATCCCTTCTTTAAGTATCGTACCCTTTGCAAAAATCAGCTCATCGGAGACAGCGATTTTTTCGGGAGATAAACTATCTGCGGTACTTTTGAATTTCAGGGGGTCATTTTCAGGCATATCGGCCGTCGTGTTTCCTCCGGAGAGTGCATCAGCCCTCGTCATGCTGCTCACCGGCGAGAAAGAGGACAGCCAGGATCTCGACCCCATGCGGATAGAGGCCCTCAAGGAGGTAGGGAACATCATCATCAATGCGATGATGGGATCGATCGCAAACGTCCTTTCAGAGCACCTTGAATATTCCATACCCACCTATTACGAGGGGTCGATCCTTGAAACCACGGCGATAAAAAGGAAAAGAACCGGCGATGACTGGGTGCTGATCGCAAGGACAAATTTCCTGATCGAGTCGATTAATATTCAGGGAGATATCCTGCTGCTCCTCGAGGTCGGCTCTCTCGACCGGCTCGTCGAGAGCATCCATAAAACGAGAAACAGGTGAACCGGTAATGAATGAGGCGAGCCATGCCAATACGGCTTTCGGTCCTTACGACCTCATCCCGAGCGGGGTCATCATCGTTGACAAGGACTTTTCTGTATTCTTCTGGAATTCGTGCATGGAAGAATGGACCGGAATACCCCCTGAGCAGATCGAAGGCACTAACCTCCTCGATCGCTATCCGACACTAAGAAACCCTTCGATAATGGCAAGGATCGACCAGCTTTTCCATGGCGGACCCGCTGTTCTCTTCTCGCCCACGTTTCACCCACACCTCATTCCCTGTACGCTCCCGAACGGGAGCCTCATGGTCCACAAAATTTCTTTCATACCGCTTGTAAGGGATGACAAGGCATATGCACTGGTCCTGATCGAAGACGTGTCCGATCTGACGACCCAGGTAAAGGCCTACCGGGATATGAAGAAAATCGTCGAGAAACAGTTGAATGAACTTAAGATAGCGCAGGATGCTATTTTTACGGCAAACAAGAAATTGAACCTGCTGAACAGCATAACAAGGCACGACATCATGAACAAACTTACCATCCTGATCGGGTACCTCGAACTCACAAGGGAAAAGGATCTCGCCGACCCGGAACTGGTAAAATACCTGCATACCGAGCTCCAGGCTGCCGAAGCAATAAAGGACCAGATCCAGTTCACAAAATTTTATCAGGATATCGGCGTCAACAACGCCATCTGGCAGGACGTCAGGCAAGCGATAGAATCGGCTATCAGGCCGTTGAACTGCCTTGGAATTCAGGTTGTTATTGATCTTGCGGATGTCGAGATCTTTGCCGATCCGCTCCTGCAAAAGGTCTTTTATAACCTCGTGGAAAATTCGATCCGCCATGGTGAAAAGCTCACCCGGATCAGGTTCTCTTCGGTGGGATATCCCGGGGGACTCTCGATCATCTACGAAGACGATGGTGTCGGAGTGGCCGGGGAAGTAAAAGAGAAAATTTTCCGGCGCGAACATTTCAAGAATACAGGGTTTGGCCTTTTCCTGAGCCGCGAGATCCTTGGCATCACCTCCATTACTATCGGTGAAAATGGCGTCCCCGGTCACGGTGCCCGCTTCGAGATCAGGGTGCCGGACGGGGCGTGGCGATACAAAGGACAAGAAAACTCGATCCATGAAACCGGAAAGAGGTATGACAGAAAGGTCGCACCATAACTATGTGCAGATCCTTCTGCCGCCATCAGCAGAAAATTAAGGGATATATCCGTACATAATACCTATGAAATATACCGCCCGTCACATCAGGAGATTTCTCGAGCAGGGAAGAATAGACCCCGATCTCTGGAAAGCCCATTTCCCCTCCCTCCTCGATTCCCGTGTGCCCGAATGCAGGGACTGCGGGGATTACAAATCAAACATCTGCCAGGGTGGCAAAGACCCGGTAGAATGTTTTCTCGGGCTGCAACGGGATCCGGATACCGGGAAAACCAGGAAATCTCAAGTCAGCCGCCTGAAACAATGGGAAGGAGCCGCGGCGGGAAAGCAACATTCCAAAGGGGCCAATAAAGTGTTCGACCAGTCGAAGATGTGATACCAGTCAGTCATCAGACCGCTTTTTCAAATATCATTTTTTTTACTTCAGGAAGGATGCCGATACGTTATCTTCATCAGGGCATCAAATTCTGCCTGACCTGTGCAAGGCGATAGTTAGAACACTCCATTTTTTTCTTTCATTGCTATCAGTTCTCATCATAGCCCCCAGGTCGCAATTCCGGTTTTTGGGTCCGAATGGGGAAGCATCCATCTGCACGGCACAGCTGACTCGCAAATATTGATAATACCGGCTGGAGAATAGCCACGTGCCGGTCATAAGGGGGGTTGTGGCCGGTTCTGCAGGGGGGATTGCCAGTGTACAGGAACAGGAACATGAACCAAATCTCGGTCGAGGCACAATACATCTACAGGAAAGCCGTGGAATTAGCACAACGGGGAAAGTACGAAACTGCTCTCAATTACCTGAGACAGGCCGTGACGATCGCACCACGGTTTTCAAAAGCATTCAACGAGCTTGGTAACTGTCTCTGCGCCATGGGCCGGGATAGAGAAGCGCTTGCGAAATACGAAAAAGCGATTGCAATCGATCCGGGTTTTCTGGAAGCCCGCAATAACCGGGATTCCATTCTCCGCGGGCTGGATCAGAATCTGCACTGATCCGGACCGTTCCACTTTGGATCATTCAATGCCCGGATGCGCATGCCATTGGACCGGAGAGAAGACTATTATAAGGTCCAAATTGTTGCTGCGATCGCCCGCAATCGCCAGGGCGCTTGAAATGGCTGCGTCGATCGGTGAAGGCGTCTTCGCAACCGTGTTCCCAGACCGTGGCGACGATACCTCAGCAACGCATGTCAAGGTCTGTCTGCGGAACGTGCAACCCGCAAGCGGGTAGTGGGTTGGAAGCCCCTGACCCGTACAGCTTCAACTCCCGGATTACCGCGCTGCAGGTATAGCCGTTCAGACCAGCCGGGTCCTGCCCTTTTTCGTCCCTTCCATCGTTTCTCCAATATGCAACGTCCCCGGGACGAGAGCGCGCAAAACCACCTAAAAACCGGATCTGGATCTTCAGTCCCGGGTTTAGATTTATATGGTAGAGGGATCAAAACCACACAACCCACCAGGAGCATTATAGATATCGAGGTCGACAGCCATGCTCAATGAACTGGAACAAAAAAAACCGGTCAGCGCCAAAGTCTTCGATGACACTCTTCCCGGACTGAAGGATCGTCTCGCGATCGCGCAGCGTGCACACTACCGTGAGAAAATTCCCGTCATTATCATAATCGAAGGCTGGAATGCAGCAGGTATCACCATGGTGACGAAAGCGATCATCGATGCCCTCGACCCCAGGGGGTTCACGCTCCATGCCATCGACATCCCAACCGACGAGGAACGGATGCGCCCGTTTATGTGGAGGTTCTGGATAAGGACGCCTCTCCGGGGGCGCATAGCACTCTTTGCGCGGGGATGGTACAGCAGGGCCATCTCGTCGGAGATGCAAAAGGTCTCGTGGAAGAAATCGTTGAAAGGCAGGACGATCTCGATCAACAATTTTGAACGAATACTCTCCGATGACGGCACAATTATTATCAAGATCTTCCTGCAGATCAGCAACGCAGAACAGAGAAGACGACTGGAAGAGAGGGAGAAAAATCCCCTGACCGCGTGGCTTGTCACCCCGGCGATCTGGAACCTCCATCGACATTATGCAGATTCCCTGCCCATTATCGATGAATTCCTTGAAAAGACCAGCACCGGATATGCACCATGGCATATTGTCGACGCAATGGATCGGAATAGTACGATCCTCTCGGTTTATTCGATACTGCTTGAAACCCTGGAGAAGGAGGTATCTGACGGAAAAGAGAGCAGCAGCAGGAAAGATAAGTCAACAGATCTGCAGAAACCGAAGAAGAATCCCGTGAAGAGACAGTCCATACCAGACGTGGTATGCAATAAGGAGGAATGCCAGCCTGTTCTCGACGAACTCCAGAAGGAGATGCTGGATCTGCACTCTCTCATTTTCAAGAGAAAGATCCCTCTCATCATTCTCTATGAAGGCTGGGACGCGGCCGGAAAAGGGGGGAATATCACGAGGATATCCCGGTACATGAACCCGCTCGGATACGATGTTATACCGGTAGGTCCTCCTGATGAGACCGAAATGAACCACCACTACCTCTGGAGGTTTGTCAGGAACTTCCCGAGGGCAGGGCACGTCGCTTTCTACGATCGCAGTTGGTACGGGAGAGTTCTCGTAGAACGGGTCGAAGGTTTCGCAAAAAAATCAGAGTGGCACCGGGCATTCCAGGAGATTAACGAATTGGAGGAGGACTATATTTATTCGAGCGGGGGTGGTATCATAAAGTTCTGGCTCGAGATAAGCCGTGAAGAACAACTAAAACGGTTCAGGCAGCGTGAGAACGACCCTTTGAAAGTACATAAGATTACCGATGAAGACTGGCGTAACCGCGAAAAATGGTTACAGTATGAAGAGGCTGTTGACGAGATGCTGGCCCGGACAAATACCAGCATTGCACCCTGGACCGTCATTGCGTCCGACGATAAACTCTTCGCACGCGTGACAGCGACCAGGTCTGTAGTCGAATGTATCAGGAGCCTCCTCTGACAACCTGGTATTTTGGAATTGTGAACGAGGGATGTTTTTACTGCTGATTACGGTGTTCCCACCCCCGATACCGTTTCCCCTGTCTGATCAGATTATACAGGCCGGAATCTGGGCATATTTAATCGTATTTCTCCTGCTGACATTTACATCCACGATCGTAGGCGGAGTAATTCCCGATAACATGATCCTTGTTCTCATCGGGGCTTCGGCGGTCGACAACGGGCTTTCATTGGGAGGACTCATCATAGTGGCGGTCCTGGGGGGATTTGCAGGGTATGAGATAAACTACTGGAGCGGCAGGCTCCTGGGTCACACCACCTGCAAAGCAGGATGCCCACGGGTATTGAGCGACGAGAATGTCGGTAAAGCAGTCGCTCTCATGGATAAGTTCGGTCCGTTATCGCTGATCCTCGGCAGGTTCCTGCCTGTCTTCAACATTCCCTCGTTCATGGCAGGAGTGAATTCCATGAACAGCAACAGGTTCATCGCGTACAATATCATCAGCGCCTTTCTCTGGTGCGGTATTCTTCTGGCATTTGGATTTTTCATAGGAAATATCCCAACAATCAATGTATACCTCGACTTCATTACCGATATTTTCCTGGTAATCGTGGTGGTGATCATCATAATCGTCGTTCTGATGTCGATCCGGGATTATTATGTGAGTAAAAAATCTTCCCGTTAAACCGGCGCCTTCCAATATAGCTATTTTACCAATGGTATGAAAATTACGGGTTTCACAAAGTGACTTTCTTTTTCCAAAAAAAAAATCATAATCCATACGCAGGTTTTGGGGAGACGTGAATACCCCGGTTGATAAGTCCGCAGCGTGGCAATGGTTGTTCTTTCCTGATAGGCCTTGCCATGTTCCTGTTAATCGTCTTGATCTTCATTGCATCTCACCTCCGGTTGGTGGCTATGATAACATCTCAAATAAAAAATTATTCCCCTGATGCAATTTTTGAAAAGTGACCGTTGCATCGGGGATGCCATTCCATTACCGATAGATGTTAACCGTGTGAAAGGGTAAAAAACGTCATGAATAAATCGGGTATTTTACGTATCCTTGTTTTTCAAGCTTATTGATTGACAAATTCAATTTTCCTCGGGCAGATCCCGGGGTCGCAGAGTGTCCCGGTTTCCACGCACTGCTTCCCGACATTAAGGTAGGGGCATTTCTCTTTCTCGATATGGATACTCCATTCGGATCTCATGACCCTCTCAAATTGACGCAGGCCGTAATTAATTTTTTTGATTGTTCCATTTTCCGGCGACAACCCGGGCCTGACAATCTTTTCAGGCCACCGATCTGGAAAGTAATAAAAAGGAGCATGCAGTAGCATTCACCAAAACCGGGGTGGACATGTGAGATTAATTCATGTCGTTGCAGGTGTCGTCTTCGCGTTGCTTCCAACACACGCGATCGTTGCGGACGTTCCGTCGGGTCCAGTATTACCCGGGGACGCCATATACCAGGTCCACGTCTCATCAGTGGTGCTTGACCCGCCGGTGTTTTTACCCTCCGAAACAGGAACGGTTACGGTACCTGATCAACCCCGGAAACCAGACGGTCTCGTTGTCCATTCCGACCATCCTCGATACCCATATCAGGGAACTGAACGGCAACAGTTATGGCCCGGTGGTCTATCTCGGTCCCGGGAATTCGTTCAACTATTCGCTTCTCATAAGCCAGGAAACCGGAGACGGAACGTACTTCCCGCTCTTCACCGTCTCGACGACCGAAGCAGGGAGCATCAGTTATCCCTTCCAGTTCGAGGTCGATTCACGGAACCTTTCTGTAATGGTCGTCGACAAACCCGTTAATTTTTCACTGGAGACCACAGACAACGTGACCCTGAGTGTCGCGAACCCCCGGAACGGAGCGGTCGGAGACATCACGATCACGGCAGATGACACCGGTGCCGACGTATTCCCATCCAGGTAATTCATCAGTTCTCTGGATGCAGGAGAATCCAGGGATTTTATGTTCCAGGTCACCCCTCACTGGGCTTCGGACGTTAATTTTCACGTCACGTACGAGAACGGGAATAACGAACATAGTGCCGATCTGGTAATGTCATTAAATCTCGGGGCAAACAAGGCGGCTGCCGTACCGTTAATAAATAATATTGCGTTGACAGAGCAGGGTGCCGCAAACAAGATGACCGGAGACGCGACCAATGCAGGAATAACCGATGCCCGGGGGGTGGTGATGACGGTTGTGCCACCGGCACATCCAATCGAGCCATACACTTTGTATGCGGTCGGATTGCTTGCTGCCGGTGATTTTTCCAGTTTTACCCTTACCTTTGCGGCCGGGAATCTTACCGGTGTTCCTGTGGAAGTGACGTGGAAAGATGCCGGTGGCAATTCATTCTCAACCGTACAGACCCTCGATATCAGGTCATTCGCCAACACTACAGCAGGATCGTCTCAGCGGGCGATATTCCCATTTGGCGACGACACCGTGGGTGGTTTTTCACGTTACTACCTGGTGATCGCTTTCGTCATCGTTCTCACTACCGGGATAATCATCTGGCTTGCGAGAAGGCACAGGGAGGGCTAATGGATCCTGATGCTTCCAATTCCTGCATAATTTTACTTTTTTTTCACCCCGAATGGGACGCAGTCGTTTTTGTCCCGGAATGGCAAAGATATTGATGGAAGTAAAAAAAAAATCGAAAGGGTGGGATTCCGGGCAGGTTCCGGAAAAATTATAGAAGTATGAGTGTATCGGAAATATTGTGAATGCAATCGGAGTAGGTGATTGTAATGGGGGTATACTGAAATCCGATCATCGCACGAGCATTTTGCACCTGACGACTTCACCTCCTTTGCTGTTCACTCCTTTCCATCGGCCCCGGAAAACCAGGTTTTCAGGGAGCAGCCGATATTTTGGAACCCGTGGAAAGATTTCACCTGCACGGTCCGTCACGCGGGTTCCTTGGGAGTGGCACACAATGTTGTTCGTTTTCGACTGTCTGTACTCCCGGGCGGTTCTATAGGAGGACTCGCCCGATTGTATAGTATGTTTGACATTATGTCTAATATACTTTACTATTGGTATAAATAATTCCACACTTTTCATCACCCGCATCTCCCTATAACCCTGTAAACCACGGGGCGCTGGAATAGTGTACCAGGCCCGTCGGGAGGATCCGGCCAGTTCAGCCTGGTGCGGTGGGTGGGTGAGGTACGAGGAAACCGGGCTTGTTTAAGATCACGTTTTATTGCCGGGGTTAGCAGGTTCCTCTTCAGGGTCGACGAGAAAGATCTCGTCGATCCTTTTCCCGAAATAGTGTGCGATCTTTGCTGCGAGGAGGAGGGACGGGTCGTACTGCCTGTTTTCGAGGGCAAGGATTGTCTGGCGGGTGACCCCGATCTCGCGGGCAAGTTCTTCCTGGGTTATGTTGTTCATGGCCCGGTAGATTTTGATGCGGTTGTTCATTCTAAGATGCCCCGAATTTCCTGTCATAATACAGGGACAGGACGACGTAGAGGAGAATGATCCCGCATAACAGTCCCATCAGCCGGAAACCGACGAGGCCTAGACGGCGATTGTAGTTAAGCTCCCCGCTGAGCGCATCGATAACTACCCATAGCGCATAAAGAAAGAGACTGATCCAGGTGATCTGCAACGTCCTCAATGCAGTAATCCCGTTGATTTTTTCCGTGCGTTCGTCCCCGACCACCTCGTCGATATACATCCTGGAAACATAAACGAATGCTATGCCGAAAAGAATTGCCGCAAGGGATGGCAGGGGATCTGCTGTTTCAACCGACCACCAGAATATACCCACCTCGATAAAGGCAACGGCCGCAATCAGGAGATAGAATACATTTTTTTTCATCGGTATCTCATGCCCGGGTTGCCCTGTCCGGGAAATGACGAGTTCGTTCGCATCATAATGGTGGCCAATCTTTCCCCGGGATTTTGAAAAATGGGTGTTGACATCGTTATTCGCTCCTCAATGCGTCGATCGGGTCCAGGTTCGACGCATGCCATGCCGGATACAGTCCTGAAAGCATACAGACGATGATTCCGATGATCATCCCGTATGGGACATAAATAATACTCTCAGGCAGGAAGAAATATGCCGTATTGCCGATCATTGCACTGACGACCGAGTAGCCAATAGTAAGGCTGCATATACCGCCTACCACAGCACCGATAAGCCCGAGGATAAATGCCTCGTAGAGAAACATCCGCCTCACCTCGCCTTTTTCGGTTCCAATCGACAGCAGGATACCAATTTCCTGAATCCGTTCGTTTACCGACATCATCATGACATTGAATATACTTACGGCTGCAACGACGAGGGAAATACCTCCGATTGCAAGGATGAATGTGGTGATGGTGCCCAGGGTCGCCGTTATGCTCGTCAGCCGCGAACTGGCGTCGCTGATGCGGACCACGTTGGTTTTCCGGTTTACCTTGTCATTAATCGCGGATTCCACGGCGCCGATGGTATCGACATTCTGGACAACTACGTTTACCTGATCGTAGAGATCCTTATCGCCATAGTGATCGGTATACCAGGTATCGGGCACAACGATTGCATTGTCTGTGTTGACACCGTCGGAAGCAAATCCACGTGCTGCAAGGATGCCTGATACCCGCACGGTTGGCCTGTCCGGAGTATTGGGCGGTCCGATCTTAATCCTCGTGCCTATTGCAAGATTAAAATTGGTGGCAATAGTCGACCCTACGAGGACATCATCTGTCCCTCGCGGAAAATCGCCCTGTGAAACAGTCAGGAACTTTTGCATGTCGTTCGGATCGAGCCCGTAGATCCCGCCTCTCCCATCGGTCGACCCTATCGTAAACTGGGCATTCGTCCGATGTATCGGGATAACGACGTTCGTTCCCGCAGCATTCTTGATGTCATTGAGCTGGCTCTTATCTATTCCCGATGACGTGACAGGAGTTCCGGCAGTCGATGTGGTCCTGACGACATCCGAAGAGATCATCACGGTGTTAACATCGGTCGAGAGCTGCTGTTTGACAGACAACTGCATGTTCGCCCCGAGCATACCCATCGATGAGATCGCGACGACCCCAATCACGATGCCGATTGCTGCAAGAAGTGACCTGAGAAAGTTCAGCCGTACGCTGCGTACCGAAAGGTCGAAAAAGATATCCCTCATGATGCTACAATCCTCCCGTCCTCGATTTCTATAATCCGGTGGGCATATTCTGCTATTTTTGCATCATGCGTGACAAGGATGACCGTCTTTCCTTTTTCCTGGAGATCGCAGAGGATATCCATGATCTGAAGGCCGGTCTTCCGGTCGAGATTTCCGGTCGGCTCATCGCAGAGAAGGATCTTCGGATCGTTTACCAGTGCGCGGGCGATTGCAACACGCTGCTGCTGTCCACCTGACAGCTGTGAGGGCCGGTGAGCACTGAGCTCGTCGCTAAACCCGACTGAATGGAGCGCCGCCGAAGCTCTGCCCGATTTATCGTGTTGTTTGTACTTCAGGATCAGGGGGTACTCGACATTTTCATAGGCCGAAAGCAGGGGGATCAGGTAAAACTTCTGGAAGATATACCCGATGATATCCCGGCGCATATGTGTTCTTTCAAGGCCCGACATCTTTACAACATCTTTGCCGTCGATATACAGGTGCCCTGACGTCGGGACATCCAGGATGCCGAGCTGGTTCATCAGGGTCGACTTTCCAGAACCTGATGGTCCCATGATGGCGATGAATTCGTTCTCCATTATGTCGAGCGAGACATGATCGAGCGCTGTGTAATCACCGCTCTCAAGATGGTATATCTTCGAGACATCCGAAAGCCGGATGAGGGGATCATTAGTCATCCCGTCCCCTCACTGTTTCTTCAGTTTTTTCATGATTGTTTTTCGCTTGATCCAAAGGACAATACCGATAACGACTACTATTCCACCGATGATGACCGGGTAGAATGCCGAAAGACCTCCGCCCCTGCTGCCGCCTCCAAATCCGAATATGCCTCCGCCTCCGGGAGCTCCAGGACCCCCAAAGCCCCCGCCCCTGACCGAGCTGTTGCCCGTGCCTGAACTCCCGGAACGCGAGCCTGATAAACCGGAGCTGGACGCGAGATTGAGCGTCGTTACCGACGAGAAAATATTACCATCGGCATCTTTCCACTGTATGTTCACAGGGATTGCCGAGAGATCGTCGGCGGTAAAGGTAAGGGTGAAACTCGAGAAATCATTGGATGCGAGCGAACCAATCGCATAGTTGGAGTAAGGTTCGATCGGGTGTGCCGGTGCCGCGACGGTAACAACCATGCCGCTCGCATCGGTCACCCCTGCATTGGTCACATCTCCGGTGAGCTGGTACCCGGCACCCTGGGCGGTCAGTGCGACATTGTTGATCACCGGCACAGCAGCGAGCTTGTTGACGCCGATATTCAATGGCAGGACTGTATCGGTAGAGTGCTCATTATTCCCGTTGTTATACGTAACATGGAACGTAAGATCAGATGCCTTATGAGGGGTGACCTGGAACGTGACCAACTGCGATTGCCCGGCATCGAGCGAACTAATAAATTTCTGTGTTGGAATGACGTCGGTTCCATCTCCGACCGGCGTGATCATGATGTTTTTAACCGGACCGTTGCGGGGGTTTACGATGCTTAAGTTTACCGTATCCTTGGTGCCCAGTGAGAAGTTGTCAGGTTTATCGACGATGATTGCACTGACATTCTTGGAATCCACTTCTACCTTGAAGGGGTAACTGATGCTTCCGGCCTCGGTCGTCGATACCGTGAACAGCGGGAAGTACGTCCCGTCAAGGGTATCGGGGCTTACGAGGAAAGAATACGTCATCGTGTTACCCGGGCCCAGGTGAACGACCGTATTGTAACTGTTATCGTTCAGTTCCTTGAAGTGGGTATCCAGGATATTCGGGTGGGATAGCGATACGGTCTGGTTACCAGAGTTTGTCAGTTCGATGGTAACCGTCCCGGTTTCATACGGGAAGAAGACCTGCGGGTCCAGGGTAACCGAAGCTACATGGACCTGGTATATTGCGTCCGCTGACGTTACGGTATCTGTCGGAGCGGCTGTTACGGCACCGACTGCACCGACGGCCAGCAGGATTAGACTGAAAAAGACAGGATAAAATTTCATGAATAGTCCTCTGTTTTTATCGCGATGATATGATCCATTACGCGCAGACCGATGGTCTTCACATAAGGATTCACAGGTTATCACTCGTTGCATTATATGTATGTAAAGTTCATTTGACATTATGTTATATAAACCATACTTAAGGACACAGGGTTCGAATACTGGATCCACTCCTGCGGTGACTAACCGGCGTCCCGCCCGGATGCGATGAAACCGGAAGACGCGCCCCGGCAGTACCCGGCTCACCGGCATCCCGGTGCAGGGTGAGTTTCCTCATTTTCTGTTTCTGTGGTCCCTGGATCTCATTCATTAAATTTTCGGTACAGCCTGTTACCGGCCACCTGGAAGACAATGATAAACATGAGGAGCAACGCAATATCAATCCCGGTCCCGAACTGGGTCGTCCCGGAATAGGCCCCAACGATTAGGTCGTTGCCGTACGTAAGCGGAGAGCAGAAGGCGACCGCCTGCCCTATTGCCGGCATCGATGCTATCGGGATGAATACACCGGAAATAAAGATAAGGGGGAGGCGGACGATATTGAGGATTGACATCACCTCCCCGACGTTTTCCGTCGGATATGCGGCAAACAACGTTCCCATAGAGGAGAAACAGAATGCAGTAAGAATAAGGCCCGGCACCAGGAAGAGCGGTGCGTTTAACAGGGTGCCGAAGGCGACTACCCCGATGATAAGCGGTATAAATGCAATGATGATGCTATAGAGGAACCCTGATAGGCTCTCCCCGAATACCACCGCTGACAACGACACCGGGGCCGAGAGCAACCGGTCGAAGGTCTTCATCCGCCGTTCGATCGGTATCGACACTGGCTCGATCGAAGAGGCGCTGAAGAGCAGGGTGATGCCGATGAGACCTGGTATCAGCGAGGCAAGAGGAGCGTTCCGACCGATTGCGAATGCAAAGAACATAAAGAGGGGGAAGAGAATGCCTGCCACAATAATATTCGGCTTTAAATAATAGATCTTCATGTCTTTTTTCGCGATTGCCCACGCCCCGTTCAGTTCCCGGAAGAACTGGTCCCGATGCTCCCCCTGATCAGTCAATCGCATGGACCCCCTTCAGTCCTGATCTGCCTTCGAGTCCGGTAAGTTTGATGAAAACGTCCTCAAGACTCGGACCGACGGTATTTAAGGAGACGATATCGAGATGTTCCCGTTCGGCAAATGAAACAACCTCGGGAATGACGGCTGAAGGGTTTCCTGTGAACAACCGGAACTTGTCGCCTTCTTTTTTCGCATCGTTCACCCCTGGAATTGCGGACAGTGCCGGAAGGGAATCGGGCGCAGGGCGACTGAATGATACTTCCACCGATTGCACGCTCTGTATCGTACCTTTTAATTTTTCAGGCGAATCTATTGCCGCGATTTCCCCCTTATTGATGATTGCGACGCGGTCGCAGGTGACGTTGGCCTCTTCGATGTTATGGGTCGTGAGGAAGATCGTCACCCCCGATTTATTCAGTTCCCTGATGACGTCCCTGATGATCAGGTTGCTCGCTACATCGAGGCCGGACGTCGGTTCATCGAGGAATACCAGTTCCGGGTCGTTGATCAGTCCCATCGCGAGGGTGAGACGGCGTTTCATTCCCTTGGAAAAGCCATGTGCCAGGTCATCTCTCCGGTCGTACAGCCCGAACAGGTCCAGCAGTTCCCTGGCTTTCGCCTCCCGGACGGCACGGGGCACGTAATAGAGTTCGGCAGTGAACATCATGTTGTCCCATGCCGACAGTTCGTCGTAAACGTTCGATGTTTCCGAGACGATACCGAGGTGCCGCCGTGCCAACAGGCGTTCGCGTTCAATATCGAAGCCGAAAATCGTTGCATGCCCTGAAGTCGGCGCGGAAATTCCGGTCAGGATGCGGATCGTCGTCGTCTTTCCGGCCCCGTTCGGCCCGAGAAATCCGAATGTTTCTCCTTTTGCTACTGAGAAGCTGACCCGGTCCAGGGCTTTAACGTGCCTGAATTGTTTTGAGAGGTCGCGGACAACAATCGCATCCATCACCAGAAGGGGTACGGTATTCCTGTTTATAGTTTTTGAAATGTCGGTCGATGGTTCACAAGGAAAGAAAATAACCTTCCGTGAAGGGAGAAACAGGTGGGTACTACAGGGGTTAAATCGCACGGCACTGCCCCGTATGAAACAGTATGGTCTCTGCCTTTCCTCCCTTGTTGGGGATACATGCCCGGATATGAAATACTTAAGGGAGCGCAGGGATGTGTTATTTATCATCCGTTAATCGGAGCCGTTTCAATCGTCCCTTTTTCAATCGGTGCTGCAGGTACATCTCGTGCGGGGATTTCCCCTGATGCAATGGTTGCGCCGACATGATATTTCAAATTATTTTGTAATAATATTAAATTATTACCACATATTTTTATTGTTTCAAATAATTTTAAATTAAACTCAGTTGAAGCAGCAAACCATTTTCACCTGTAATATCGGATTTTACCGGATTGTTGTCAATTTGCCTTAAAAATTTGCATGGTTTTCACATTAA
>Ga0335071_10003105_pt1 | contig 17638 bp, 16 predicted proteins | sample Lox_Sample_15_FD_206724 | JGI IMG/M metagenome (GOLD analysis project Ga0335071, IMG submission 206724) | Soil microbial communities from Loxahatchee National Wildlife Refuge, Florida, United States - Lox_Sample_1.5 | ecosystem: Environmental > Terrestrial > Soil > Wetlands | place: USA... | reverse complement strand
TTCACCGCGATGCCGAGCCGCGCGGTGGGGATCGCGAACGTCGCCTCCGGCGCCGCGACGCGCAGGTCGCAGGCCAGCGCGAGCTGTGCGCCCGCGCCGATGGCGGGGCCGTTGACCGCGGCGATCACCGGCACGCTCACCTCGGTGACCGCGGCCAGCATGGCGTACAGCGAATCGCGGAACGCCGCGTCGTAGGCGGCCGCCAGGTCGGCGCCGGCGCAGAAACTGGAGCCGGCGCCGGTGACGACGATGGCACGGGCCGTCCCGGTCAGGGCCGCGCGCAGGTCCTGGCAGTGCGCCGTGTCCAGGGCGTTACGCCGCTCGTGCCGGTCGATCTCGATGACGGCGACGTCGCCGTCGCGGTGCTGGGTGATCACGGCGCCATGAGCTCCCACAGGCTGCTGGGCGTGATCGGCAGCCGGTCGACCGCGACGCCGAGCGCGTCGCCGACCGCCCCGGCCAGCGCCGCGGCGGGGCCGAGGGTGCCGCCCTCGCCGACGCCGCGGACACCGAGCGGGTTCGCGGCCGGATGCGCGACGTGCCCGATGACCAAGCTCGGGGATCTCCGCCGAAGTGGGCATCAGGTAGTCGAGCAGGCTGCCGGTGGACAGGTTTCCCTCCTCGTCGTAGATCAGGTGCTCGTACAGGGCGCCGCCGATGCCCTGGGCGACGGCGCCCGCGATCTGCCCGTCGACGATCAGCGGGTGGATGATCCGGCCCGGGTCCTCCACGCAGACCCAGTCCAGGATGCGCAGCTCCGCCGTGTCCGGGTCGATCTCGATCCTGGTGACCTGCGCCCCCGCGGCGAACGCGCCGCGGATCGGGTCGTAGAAGCGGGTCTCCTCCAGGCCCGGCTCGATGCCCTCGGGCAGCCGGTTGGATTCCAGGTAGGCGACCCGGCCGACCTCGGCCAGGCTGAGCGAGGGCTGCTCGTCCCCGTTGATGAAGACCTGGCCGCCGGACAGGCTCAGCTCGTCGGCCTTGGCGCCCAGCAGGCCCGCGGCCAGGCGCAGCGCGCGGTCCCTGACCGCCTCGCCGGCCCGCCGGGCGGCTCCCCCGCTGATGACCGCCTGGCGCGAGGAGAACGCGCCGAAACCCCACAGTGACTCGTCGGTGTCCCCGGTGCGCACCTCGACGGCGTCGTAGCCGACCCCGACCGCGTCCGCGACGACCTGCGCGATCGTGGTCTCCAGGCCCTGGCCCTGGGAGGTCGCGCCGCTGAAGGCGGTGACCGTGCCGTCCGGGTTGATCCGTACCGTGCAGGCCTCGTGGCCGGTGCGGAACGGCATCCGCGGCCCGGCCGAGGCGGCCCGGCCCAGCCCGGTCAGCTCGTTGTAGCAGGCGAAACCGACGCCGAGCCTGGGCTCGCCGGCCGCCGCGCGCCGTTGCTGCTCGGCGCGGTGGGCCTGCTCGTCAAAGCCGGCCAGCTCGACCGCCTTGTCCAGGCAGGCCGCGTACTGCCCGGAGTCGTCGACCAGCCGAGACGGCATCCGGTAGGGGATGTCGCCGGGCCCGATGAAGTTACGGCGGCGGATCTGCTCGCCGGACAGGTCTAGCGCGCGGGCCGCCGAGTCCACCACCGACTCCATGGCGAAGGTGCTGGCCGGGCGGGCGACGCCGCGATACGGCCCGGCGGGCGCGGTGTTCGTCGCCACGCCGCGTACCGTGCAGTCGTAGTTCGCCAGCCGGTAGGGGCCGCTGAGCAGGCCGCCGGCCATCAGCGGCTCGATCCCGGCAGTCCACGGGTAGCCGGAGTACGCGCCGGCGTTGCAGGTGATGTCGGCACGCAGCGCCAGCAGGCGGCCGTCGCCGGCGAAACCCGCCTTCATCAGGTAACGGTGATCGCGGGCGTGGCAGGCGGCCAGCAGGTGCTCGCCGCGGTCCTCGACCCACTTGACCGGCGGGTACTGGGCCAGGATCTTCCGCATCCGCTCGTCGTCAGTGCCCCCGGTGTGCGCGTCCAGGCTGTCGGTCTGCACCAGGGCGATGGACACCGCGTTGGCCCGGATCTGGTGCCGGGCGAGTTCCCTGGCCAGCGACTTGGTCAGGCCGACGGTGGCGGACCGGGCGGTGGCGGTGACCAGGAGCCCGGCCTCGCCCACCCGGCCGGAATCGCCGAGCAGGCTGACGATGGATCCCCCGGCCCGTTCGGCCATCCGGCGGGCAACCGCGTGCGTGACCCGCAGCGTGCCGGTCACGGTGACGTCGACCTGCGCCTGCCAGCCGGCCGGGTCGGAATCGAGGAACCGCTGGCGCTGGGTCGCGGCCGCGTTGTTGACCAGGATGGATATCGGGCCGAGGACGTTCTCGGCTCGCGTGACGGCCGCGTCGACCGCAGCGTCGTCGCGCAGGTCGGCCTGGACCGCGATGGCCTGGCCGCCGCCCGCGCTGACCGCGGCGGCGGCCTTCGCCGCGCCTTCGGCCGAGGAGTTGTAGTGGAAGGCGACCCGGGCGCCCTCGCCGGCGAAGGCCAGCCCGATGGCCCGGCCGAGCCCCTGCCCGGCCCCGGTGACCAGGACCGTCTTGTCGTTCAGCTGCAAGTCCACGGCTGCTCCCTGGATACAGGTTCCCGGCTAGGGGAAGATCCACTCCCGTCCCGCCGCCTCGGCCTGGACCAGGCGACCGAAGTACGGTTTACCGAAGTGCGCGGCGGCGGCCGGATCCTGGCTGTCCAGGAGCTCCGCCGTGACCTGGTCCCGGACGGCCCGGGCCGCGGCCCGGTCCACGTCGAAGGCGAACTCCCAGCCCGGCTCGATCAGCTCGACCGGCGAGTGGGCGACGTCGCCGAGCAGCAGGGCCCGCTGCGTGCCGCTGGACAGGATGTAGATCGTCGAGCCCGGGGTGTGCCCGGGGGCCGGCCTGGCGTCGACTCCCGGCGCCAGCGTGCACTCCGAGCCGAACGTCTCCAGCTGCGGCTTGAGCGGGGACAGCTTCCGTACCGCCCCGGGCAGGGCACCCGGGCTCTCCACGAAGTAGGCCCAGTCCGCTTCGTGCGCCCGGTAGGTGGCGTGGCGGAAGACCACCTCGCCCTTGGTCGTGGCCCAGCCGACGTGGTCGAAGTGCAGGTGGGTGAACATCACGTCGGTGACGTCGTCCGGCGCGACGCCGTGTTCGCGCAGGCTGGCCAGGAACTGGCCGCCCCGGTACTGGCCGGTGTCGATGGTGCCGGCCCCGGCGTCGACCAGGATGACCCGGTCGCCGGCGCGGACCAGGAAACCGCCGAGGGTGAACTCCAGCCGGCCGTGCGGGTCGAGCCGCGCTTCGTGCCGGGCCCAGGGATCGGTCCCGGCGTCGCCGGGCCGCAGCAGGACGTCGCGGGCGAGCTCGTAACCGAAGCCGTCGAAGACCGGCAGGACCTCGATCTCGCCGATTCTCATCGCGGCGGGACCTTCCGGGTCTCGGCGGTCTTCACTGTCTTCACGATTCCACGGTCTCACGGTTCCGCGGTCGCCGTGGTCTTCACGGCGCCGGTTCTCGCACGACGCCGGCGATGACCGTCCTCACGACCTTGCGGATCGCCCCGGCCTCTGGCGGGGCACCTTGCCGGTCGGCGAACAGCAGGTGCGCCGCCCCGAGCAGCGTGGGAGCGATCGTGCCGACATCGGCGTCGGCGGCGATCCGGCCTAGGTCGCGTTCGGCGGCGAGGTAGCCGGCGATCATGGCGGCTGCCTCCGTCAGCACCGGGACGCCGGAGTGCCCGGCCCGGCGTAGCCGGGCGCGCAGGTCATCACGAAAGGTGATCAGCGCGACGATCGCCACGGCGACCGAGGCGAACAGCTCCGTCAGCACGCCGGTGAGGTTGCCGGCCACGGTCCCGGTCCCGGCGCGGTCGCGCAGCGCGGCGGCCTCGCCCGCGATCCGCGCGATGCGGTCCTCCACCAGCTCGGCCAGGAACGCGTCGAAGTCGGCGAAGTGCCGGTGCAGGACGCCCTTGGCCACTCCCGCCTCGGCGGTGACCGCCCGGCTAGTCAGCGCGTGCGGCCCGTCCCCGAGCAGGATGCGCTCGGCGGCAGCGAACAGCTGCTGGCGCGCGTCGCGCAAGGCCACCCCGGTCGGCACCGTCCGTCCCTCCTTCGCCGCGCGCGAAACCGATTGTGAGCGGGCATGCGCCCACTTAGAGTGGGCGCATGCCCACTCTACCTCCGGCCCAGGCGCCGTTCGGCGGCCGGGAATCTCATCAGGCCCGGGAGATCGCCGAGTCGTTCGGCGCGGATCCCGATCGCTATGACCGGGCCCGGCCGCGCTATCCCGGCGCGCTGATCGACCGGATCGTGGCTCGCATCCCAGGGTCGGATGTCCTCGACGTGGGCTGCGGGACCGGCATCGTCGCCCGGCAGTTCGGGGCGGTCGGCTGCCGGGTGCTCGGGGTCGATCCTGACGCGCGGATGGCGGACCTGGCCCGGCGGCATGGGCTCGAGGTCGAGGTGGCGACACTCGAGACCTGGGAGGGCACCGGCCGGGCCTTCGACGCGGTCGTAGCCGGGCAGGCCTGGCACTGGGTGGACCCGGTGGCCGGCGCGGCCAAGGCGGTGCGAGTGCTGCGTCCTGGTGGCCTGCTGGCCGTGTTCTGGAACGTGTTCCAGTCTCCGCCCGACGTGGCCGGGGCATTCGCCGCCGTCTATCGCCGGGTGCTGCCCGATTCGCCGTTCGCCCGGGGCGGGGCCGGGACGAGCGGACCGGACGCGTACCGGGAGGTGTGCGCCCGGGCGGCCGGCGGGATGCGGGAGGCGGGCGCGTTCGCGCGCCCGGAGCAGTGGCGGTTCGACTGGGACCGGTCTTACACCCGGGATGACTGGCTGGACCAGGTGCCGACGTCAGGGTTCTGGGCCCAGATCCCGGCGGCCGGGCAGCATAAGCTCCTGGCGGGCATCGGTGCCGCCGTCGACGCGGCGGGCGGCAGCTTCACGATGCATTACACGACCGTGGCGGTCGCCGCCGCGCGAACCGCGGCCGCCTGGCCGGCGCCAGGCTAGGTGCCGACGCCAGTCAGGGGCGCGGGGGTAGACTCCCCGGCCATGCCCGAGCTTCCCGAGGTCGAGACCGCACGCCGCCTGATCGCCGACGAGGCGCTGCACCGGCGCATAGCGGACGTGGACGACAGTGACACGTTCGTCTGCCGGCCGCACTCCCCCGGTGAGCTGCGCGCCGCGCTGACCGGCCGGATGCTCACCGCCGCGTGCCGGCGGGGCAAGGCCATGTGGTGCGAGACCTCGGAAAACGGGCCGGACCTCGGCATCCACCTGGGCATGGGCGGCCGGATCGTGGTCACGTCCCAGGACGGTCAGGTCGCCTGGGGTGGCGAACCCTTCCGCCGCGACGTGCAGCCGCCCAAGGCCGAATGGGACCGGTTCACGCTGAGCTTCGCCGACGGCGGCAGCCTCGCCCTGTTCGACAAACGCCGACTCGGGCGCGTCCGGCTCAACCCCGGCATCGACGAGCTCGGCCCGGACGCCGCCGAGGTCACCCCGGCACAATTCTGCGACCTGATCACCAGGGGGTCGGTGGCGGTCAAGGCCCGGCTGCTCGACCAATCCAGGATCGCCGGCGTGGGAAACCTGCTGGCCGACGAGATCCTCTGGCAGGCCAGGGTGTCACCCGCCGCGCGGACGAACAGCCTGCGGCGCCAGGACGCGGCCCGGCTGTACCGCGCGCTCGAGTCGGCCCTGCAGTCCGCCATCGCCAACGGCGGGGTGCACACCGGCGACGTCATCGCGGCCCGGCATCCCGGCGGGACCTGCCCGCGGTGCGGCGCCGAGATGCGCCACGGCACGGTGGGCGGCCGCTCCACCTGGTGGTGCTCGCGCGAGCAGGTCACACTGGCTTTCGGGCCACCGGACGAGGAGACGGCAGATGAAGGTTGACACCGGGGTTTCCATGACCGCGACCGCCGACAGCCGGCCAGCGGCTGCCGAGGCCGAACGGGCCGGTTACGCGGCCATCTGGACCAGCGAGGTGAGGCACGACCCGTTCATCGCCGTGGCGCTCGCCGCGATCGCGACCGAACGCGTCGAGCTCGGCACCTCGATCGCTGTGGCGTTCGCGCGTAACCCGATGACGACGGCCGTCCAGGCCAACGACCTGCAGCAGCTGTCCCAGGGCCGGCTGCTGCTCGGCCTCGGCTCCCAGATCAGGGCGCACATCACCCGCCGGTTCAGCATGCCCTGGTCGCACCCGGCCGCGCGGATGCGCGAGTACATCCTCGCGCTGCGGGCCATCTGGGCCTGCTGGCACGACGGCGCCAAGCTGGACTTCCGCGGCGACTTCTACTCCCACACGCTGATGACGCCGTTCTTCAACCCGGGGCCCAACCCGTACGGGGCGCCGCGGGTGCTGCTGGGGCGCACTGTCCGACGAACTGCACGCGCTGTCCCGGCAGGGCAGGTGGCAGCAGATGGGAACCCTGGTCGACGACCAGGTGCTTGACGCGTTTGCGGTCACCGCCGAGCCCGGCCAGGTCGCGGCGGAGTTGCTGCGCCGCTACGGCGACATCATGACCCGGATGACGCTGTATACGCCCTATGCGATCGACGCCGCGGTAACTCAGCAGATCGCGACGGACCTGCAGGGCGCGTAGCGGGACCAAGGGCACGCGCCCAGGACCGTTCGGTATAAAAGATCCTTGATCCCGAACGGACTGGGTGCCCGCCCGTCCGAGGAGGTGGGAGCGTGCTTGACGACGACGCGGTCACCGACGCGGCCCGCCGCCTGCTAGCGGCCGAACGTTCCCGGCAGCCGATCCGCCAGCTGTCGCTGCAGTACCCGGCGATGACGGTCGAGGACGCGTACCGGGTGCAGCGGGCGCTGGTCGCGGCCAAGGTCGCGGAGGGCCGGACGGTGCGGGCCCGGAAGATCGGGCTCACCTCGCGCGCCATGCAGCAGGCTGTGTCGATCACCGAGCCGGACTACGGCGTCATCTTCGACGACATGGTCTTCGCCGACGGCGGGGTGGTGCCGTTCGGCCGGTTCATCCGCCCGCGGGTCGAGGTCGAGCTGGCGTTCGTCCTTGACCGGCCGCTGACGGGTCCGGGGGTGACCGCGCTGGACGTCCTCGACGCGACCCGGTGGGTCACCCCGGCGCTGGAGATCCTGGACGCGCGGGTGCAGATGAGCGATCCGGAGACCGGTCACCTGCGCACCATCGTCGACACGATCTCGGACAACGCCGCTGACGCCGGCATCGTCACCGGCGGGCGCGCCGTCCGCCCGGACGCCCTCGACCTGCGCCGGGTCGCGGCCGTGCTCTACCTGAACGAGGCGATCGAGGAAACCGGCGTGGCGGCCGGGGTACTCGGCCATCCGGCCAACGGCGTCGCCTGGCTGGCCAACAAGCTCAGCTCCCACGACGAGTTCCTGCCGGCCGGGCAGGTGATCCTGGCCGGGTCTTTCACCCGCCCGGTCTTCGTCGCCGAGGGCGACGTGATCCACGCGGACTTCGGCGAGCTGGGCGCGGTGACCTGCCGGTTCCGTTAGCGCCGCGGCTATGATCCCGGCCGCTTTGCTCATAGCGCGTACATAACTCGGCTTCAGCCGCCACGGAACGTGGTCGCCCATCCTCGCTGCCATGAGAGTTCTCCAGGTTGACATAGTGGTGCCTGTTCGCAATGAGGAGCGTGATCTCGGGCCGAGCATCCGGCGGCTAACCGGCTTCCTGCGCGAGAGCTTCCCCTTTACCGCCCGGGTCACGATCGCCGACAACGGCAGCACCGATGCCACCTGGGCCATCGCGGACACGCTGGCCCGGGAGCTGCCCGAGGTCCGGGCTGTCCGGCTGGAGCTGCCCGGGCGCGGCCGGGCGCTGCGGGCCATCTGGTCGCAGAGCGAGGCCGAGGTCCTCGCCTACATGGATGTCGATCTGTCGACAGACCTGAACGCGCTGCTCCCGCTGGTCGCCCCGCTGCTGTCCGGGCACAGCGACCTGGCCATCGGCACCCGGCTCGCCCGCGGTTCCCGGGTCATCCGCGGGCCCAAGCGGGAGCTCATCTCGCGCGGCTACAACCTGCTGCTGCGCACCCTGATGGGGGCGCGCTTCTCGGACGCGCAGTGCGGTTTCAAGGCGATCAGGCGCGACCAGGCGCGGGCGCTGCTGCCGCTCACCCGGGACACCGGCTGGTTCTTCGACACCGAGCTGCTGGTATTGGCCGAACGGGCCGGGCTGCGCATTCACGAGATCCCGGTGGACTGGATCGACGACCTCGACTCGCGCGTCGACATCATCGCCACCGCCCTAGCCGACCTGCGCGGCATGGCCAGGCTCGGGGCCGGTTTCGCGCGAGGGACCATCGCGGTCCCGCGGCTGCGCGGCCCGGTGCTGGTCGCCGGCCGCCCGGCCGCGGGACTGCCGCTGCAGATCGCCCGGTTCACGATCATCGGCGTGGCCAGCACGATCGCCTACGTGGCGCTGTTCCTGCTGCTCCGGCTGGTGATGCCGGCCCAGGCGGCGAACGTGCTCAGCCTGCTGCTGACGGCGGTGGCCAACACGGCCGCGAACCGGCGGCTGACGTTCGGCATCAGCGGGCGGTCGGATGCGGCCAGGCACCAGGTCAAGGGGCTGATCGCGTTCGGGCTCGGGCTGGTCCTGACCGCGGGCTCGCTGGCCGCGCTGAGTCCGGCCCGGCCGGGCCGGCTGGCCGAGGTCGGCGTGCTGCTCGCGGCCAACCTGGTGGCCACCGTGATCAGGTTCCTGCTGTACCGGCACTGGGTGTTCGGCCGTCCGGAGCGGCCGCCAGACCCCTGGCCCGTGACCAGCACGGTGCAGAGAAACGACATGGCTACTCAGGGAGAGCGAACCACGTGAGCGCGACCACCTCCGTTCCCGTCCCCCGGCCCGCGACCGGCGCCCCCGGGGCCGGCCGGGCCCGGCGCCTGCTGCGCGGGCCGCAGGCCGATCCCCGCTGGGCCCGCCCGGCCTTGTGCGGGCTGCTCGCGCTGACCGCGGTCCTCTACCTGTGGGATCTGACCAGGAACGGCTGGGCGAACGACTTCTACGCGGCCGCGGTCCAGGCCGGCACGAAGAGCTGGAAGGCGTTCTTCTTCGGCTCGTTCGACCAGTCCGGCTTCATCACCGTGGACAAGACCCCGGGCTCGCTGTGGGTGATGGAGATATCGGGGCGGATATTCGGCTTCAGCCAGTGGTCCATGATGGTGCCGCAGGCGCTGGAGGGCGTGGGCTCGGTCCTGCTGCTGTACGCCGCGGTCAAGCGCTGGTTCGGGCCCGCGGCGGGGCTAATCGCCGGGCTGGTGCTCGCGCTCACCCCGGTGGCCGCGCTGATGTTCCGGTTCAACAACCCCGACGCGCTGCTCGTCCTGCTGATGACCGCGGCCGCCTACACGCTGATCCGGGCGGTCGAGAACGGGCGGAGCAGGTGGCTGGTGCTCACCGGCCTGCTGCTCGGGTTCGCGTTCCTGGCCAAGATGCTGCAGGCGTTCCTGGTAGTGCCGGGTTTCGCGGTGACCTACCTGTGGGCCGGGCCGCCCCGGCTGGGCCGGCGGATCTGGCAGACGGTGCTGATGGGGGCCGGCATCGTCGCCGGCGCAGGCTGGTGGATCCTGGCCGCGGAGCTCACCCCGGCAGCCGACCGGCCCTATTTCGGCGGCTCCACCAGCAACAGCATCCTGCAGCTGGCCATCGGCTACAACGGCCTGGGCCGGCTGACCGGCGACGAGACCGGCTCCGTCGGTCCCGGGAATGGGCAGGGCGGCGGGCAGGGAGCCTCGTTCGGCGGCGCGACCGGGATCTTCCGGCTGTTCCACGCCGAGTTCGGCGGCCAGATCAGCTGGCTGCTGCCCGCGGCGCTGATCTCGCTGGCCGCCATGGCCTGGGTGTCGCGCCGCGCCCCGCGGACCGACCGGACCCGGGCCGCGGCGCTGCTGTGGGGCGGCTGGGTGCTGGTGACCGGCCTGGTGTTCAGTTACATGAACGGCATCATCCACCCGTACTACATGGTCGCCCTGGCGCCCGGGATCGCCGCCCTGACCGGCATCGGCGCGATGGGCCTGTGGCGGGCCCGGCCCGGGCTCGCCGGGCGGATCGTAGCCGCCTGCGGCATCCTGGCCACCGCTGTATGGGCGTATATCCTGCTCGACCGGACACCGGACTGGCTGCCGTGGCTGCGCTGGGTGATAGTCCTCGCGGGCGCGGCCGCCGCAGGCCTGGTGCTGGCCGGCCCGGCACTAGCCCAGCTGGGGACGGCACGGCTGGGGACGGCGCGGCTGGCGGCGTCGCGGCGCGTCCGGCTGGCGCTGGTCACGGCGCCGCTCGGCCTGGCCCTGGTGGCCGGCCTGGCCGGCCCGGCCGCGTACGCGCTGGACACGGTGGGTACCGCCCACACCGGCGCGATCCCGAGCGCCGGCCCGGAGGCGGCCAGGTTCGGCGGCGGCCCCGGCGGCCCGGGCGGATTCCCCGGCACCGGACAGTCCGGACGCGGCTCGGCCGGGACCGGGACCCCGACCGGCACAGCCCAGGGCGGCACGGCCGTGGGCGGCACGGCCCAGGGCGGCACGGCCCAGGGCGGCACGGCCCAGGGCGGCACGGCCCAGGGCGGAACCGGGTCGGCCGCACCGGGCGGGACCGGCACTGCCGGCGGGACGGGACCGGGCGGGACGGGCTCGGCGGCGTCCGGCGCGACGAACGGGGCGGGCACCGCGCCGGGCGGCACCTCCGCCGGCGCGATGCCAGGCGGTTCTTCAGCCGGCGGGATGCCGCAAGGCGGGGACGGCGGCTTCGGCGCAGGCGGGGGGCTGGGCGGCGACACCACCGTGAGCAGCGCCCTGGCCAGGCTGCTCGAGAAGGATGCGGGCCGGTACAAGTGGGTGGCCGCCACCGAGGGCTCGGAGTCAGCGGCGCCGCTCGAACTGGCTACCGGGGACGCGGTGATGGCCATCGGCGGGTTCAACGGGACCGACCCGTGGCCCACCCTGGCGGTATTCAAGGAACTGGTGGCCAAGCACGAGATCCACTACTACGTGGGCCAGGGCACTCAGAGCTTCGGCGGCGGCCGCGGCTCCTCGGCCATCGCGGCCTGGGTGGCGGCCCACTTCGAGAAGCAGACCGTGGGCGGTCAGACCGTCTACGACCTCACCAAACCGCTGTCCTAGGCGAGTGGTTCTCCTGGGCGGGCGCCCAGATCTGGTCGCGCCCGCCCAGGCGGCCGCCATGATCGTGGACAGTTACCCCCCAGATTGCGCGGGTTTCGGTCCTCGATCACGCGCGGTCCAGCCGCGCCCCGCTCCTGCGAGGCTGGTGTGACTGCTGATGCGGTTCGTCCGACGGCGGCCATGATTCTGAGCCGGGACGGGAGGTCAGTATGCATCACCAGTAACGGCAGCGTGCCGTCGCCGTGCCGCAGGCCTCGCGGGCCATCACGACAGCCGGCCTGGCGCTGGCGGCGAGCTTCGCCATGCTCGCGGTGATCCCCCTCGAGCAGTTCAGGCAGATCGCCATCGCCATGGGCCTCGGCGTGGTGCTGGACGCGATCGCCGTCCGTTCCCTGCTCGTCCCGGCCCTGGTGGCGCTGTTCGGGCGGCTGGGCATGTGGCCGGGTAACTGCCGTGCCCGGCCGGCGCCGGCCCGGTCACCCGCGCTAGCGCCAGTGCGGGCCGGCGATCAGTCCTGACCGGTCCGTTCCAGGACGGCCAGCCACGCCTGCGCGAGCGGGATGCCGATCCCGGCCCGGTTGAGATCGAAGGCCGCCGCCTCGATGCTGACCACGGTCCAGCCGTGGCTGAACGCGGCGCGCAGCTCGTCCTGACTCACCCGGCGTGGCCCGCAGGTCCCGGGCTGGCGGTCGCTGAAGCAGATCAGATAGCAATGCCCGCCCGGCGGCAGCACCGACGCCAGGCTGGTCACGTACCGGGCGCGGTCTTCGTCGTCGAAGACGTGGAACACGCCGCTGTCGATGATGACGTCGAAAGTCAGGCCCAGGTCCGCCAGCCGGAGCGCATCGCCTACTTCGAAGCGAGCCACCAGGCCCCGTTCGGCCGCCTTCTGGATGGCCCGCCGGATGGCGAGGCCGGATACGTCGACGCCGGTCGCGTCCGCGCCGTGAGCGGCGGCCAGCAGGGTGTGCTCCCCCGTGCCGCAGCCGGAGTCGAGTACCCGCCCGGCTAGCAGACCCTGCTCCGCGAGCCGCACGAGAGCCGGCTGCGGCCGGCCGATGTCCCACGGGGCGGGCACGTCCCTGGCGTATGCGTCATCCCAGCTTGGCGTCGTCACGGTGTCCAAAAATACCGGACTCGCCGCCCTGCACAGATAATCTGTTGACAGATTATCTGTGCATAGTTAATCTGCGTACAGCGCAACTGGCGAGGGAGGAATCATGTGGGAGTACGAGTACAGCCTCGAGTCCGGCGCCGCTCCAGGGGCGCTGTGGCGGCACTGGGCGGACATGCCGGCCTGGCCACACTGGAACGCCGGCATCGAGACGATCGACGTGGAAGGGCCGTTCGAGGTCGGCACCACGTTCACCATGACCCCGCCCGGCGACGAGCCGATCAGGATGCGGCTGGTGGAGATCGAGCCGGGCACGTCGTTCACCGACGAGATGGACGCGGGTGACTTCGTGGTGCGGACCGAGCACCGCCTCGAGCCCGCGGCCGGCGGCCTGACCAGGATCGTCTACCGGACGCAGATCACCGGCGAGGCGGCCGGCCAGGTCGGCCCCGAGCTCGGCCCGCAGATCACCGCGGACTTCCCCGACGTGGTGGCCGCCCTGGCCAGGCGCGCGGAAGGCTGACCGGTGCCGCTCGATCCGGAGGACAGCCCGGGGTTCCTGCTCTGGCACGTGACGCTGTGCTGGCAGCGCGAGATCGCCGCGGCATTGGCCCCGCTCGGCCTGACCCACGTTCAGTTCGTGCTGCTAGCCGCCGCCTGGTGGCTGAACTCACGCGGCGAGGACCCGAACCAGCTCAGCGTGGCCCGGCAGGCCGGCACCGACGTGAAGATGACCTCGGAGGTGCTGCGCAAGCTGGAGGCCAAGGGCCTGGTCGTGCGGACCGTGGACGCCGCGGACACCCGGGCCAGGAGAATCCGGGTGACCGAACGAGGCGGCGAACTCGCTGCGGCCGCGGTGACAGCCGTGGAAGCGGTCGATGACGCGTTCTTCCGGGCCGTCCCCGATCCGGGTGCGTTGCTGGCGATGCTGCGGACGCTGGCCCGTGGCCCGGCTGATATACCGGGACCATGAGCGTGGAATCGCTGGCCGGCCAGATGCGCGCCGCCGCCGGGGCCCTGCTGGCCGGGCTGGACGGCGGCCAGCGCGAGCTCGCCGCCCGGCCGTTCGGTGACGACACGGCCCGGCGGTGGCTGGAGTACCGGCCGCGGAGCCGTCCCGGCGCGTGCATAGCCGAGCTCAGCGGGACCGCCAGGAAGGCCGCGTACCGGCTGCTCGCCACCGGGCTGAACGAGCACGCTTACGCGCAGGCGCTGAGCATCATCGCCCTCGAAGAGGTGCTCGACCGGAAGGAGCAATGGCGGCGCGGGCGGCACAGCGGCGACTACTGGGTGAGCGTGTACGGCGTGCCGGAAGGCGATCAGCCGTGGTCATGGCGCTTCGAGGGACATCATCTGTCGGTGACGATGACCGTGGCAGGCGACGAGGTCTCCCCCGCCCCGGTGTTCTTCGGCGCCAACCCGGCCTGCGTCAGTTACGCCGGGCGCCCGGTATCCCGGCCACTCGGCCCGGAGGAGGACCTGGTCCGGGAGCTGCTCGACGCGATGGGCCCGCCGGGCCGCTCGGCCGCCGTGGTGGCGAGCCAGCCTCCGGCCGACATCCGCACCGGGACCAATCCCCGGGCCAGCCAGCACATCGAGCCGCTCGGCGCGCCCGCGGGCGGGCTCCGGCCGGCCGCGCGCGCCCTGCTGGCCCAGCTGGTCGCGCTCTATCTGGACCGGCTGCCCGCCGAGCTCGCGGCCCGTGAAGCCGCCCGGCTGGACGGGTCGGACCTGCACTTCGCCTGGGAAGGGCCGCTGACGCCGGGTGCCCGGCACTACTACCGCGTGCAGGGCGACGACCTGCTGATCGAGTACGACACCACCGCCGACGGCAACCACGCGCACACCGTGCTGCGGCGCCCGTGCGGCGATTTCGGCGAGGACGTGCTCGCCGCACACTACGCCCGAGCACACCCCTGACCGCCTCTGGGTCAGGTGGTGCAGGCCAGGTGGATGATGACCGGCTTGCTGCGGTTGCCGTCGCTGTCGTAGATCCAGGCCTTGACGTTGCTGGTGAATTCCAGGCCGGTCCCGCAACCCTGGTTCAGCGGGTAAGCGATGCTGTTTCCCGCGACGATGCCGTCCGCCGGGTCGGAGAACGAGTGGTGCTGCTCGGGCCAGTCTGACCCTTCGACGCCCACGAAACCAAAGCCCGCGGCATTGTGACCCGGGTCTGCATAGGAGATCTCGAAGTACACCATCGCACCTTGCTGATAAGTGAAGGTGCCGGTGATGTGCGGGGGCGCGGCCGAGGATACCCGCCCGGGCGCCAGCCCGGCCGGCTTAGCGGCCACCCCGGCCGCTATCTGGGACAGGGGCCGGTCGACGTCGCGCTGATGCTGGGTATCGGCACTCAGGCCGTATCCGGCGCCCGACGCCACCAGGATGGCCGCGACGGCAGACGCGGTGATCAGCGGCCGCCGTGGCCGACGACGGCTGCCGCGGGCTAGGGGCCCGGGCGATCGGGCCGCGCCGGCTGGGCCCCGGAGCGCCGACTCGGATCTGGGCTCCATCGCCGACTGGGCGGCGGTCACCCCGGCCAGCAGTTCGGTGGCCGTGGGACGCAGGCCCGGGTCCTTGGCCAGGCATCGTTCGATCAGCGGCCGTACCTCGGCGGGAGCGTCCTTGAGGTCGGCGGTCCCGCGGACCACCCGTTCGAGCACCGCGGCGGGCGGGCCGGTGCCGAACGGCTTGCGTCCCGTGGCGGCGAAGGCGAGCACGGCGCCCAGGCTGAACACGTCGCTGAGCGGCCCGACCTCCTTCCCCGCGGCCTGCTCGGGGGCCATGAAGCTGGGCGTGCCGACCACGAGGCCGACCCGCGCCAGCGGAGTTACCTCCGCGGCCTGGGAGATCCCGAAGTCGATCACGCGCGGGCCGTCCAGGGCGAGCAGCACGTTGGACGGCTTGAGGTCGCCGTGCACCACACCCGCCGCGTGGATCGCGGTCAGGCTCTTGGCCAGCCCTGCGGCCAGCGCCAGCAGGGACCCGGTGGTCAGCGGCCCGCAGCTCCTGACCGCCTCGGACAGCGAGGGGCCGGCCACGTACGCGGTAGCCAGCCAGGGCACCCGGGCGTCCACGTCCGCGTCCACCACCAGCGCCGTGAACAGGCCGCTCACTTTCCGGGCGGCGGCTACCTCGCTGCTGAACCGGGCGCGGAACTCGGGATCGGCGGCCAGTTCGGCGTGGACGATTTTCACCGCCACCGGCCGGCCGACGGCCGACATGCCGAGGAATACCCGCCCCATGCCGCCCGCGCCGAGCCGTCCCAGCAGCTGGTAAGGGCCGATCAGCCGCGGATCGACGGGCTGCAATACCCCCACCACGCTAGATCCCACCCCTATGCCGGCAATGACATCATTCCTGCCACATGAGACAGGGCAATAATAATGGCCGGACGCCGGGTTGCCTATGGCGGATGCCGTTTTCCGGGTAAATCGTTTCACCTGCTCTGGCTTCCCTCCAGTACCAGCGGGATCAAGGCTCAGCGCTCCCGGTGGGCCCCCTCGTGAGCCGCCCAGCCAGGACGGGGCGGGGTCTCGCGGGTCCGTACGGCGCCGCGAGACCGGGATCGGGGGGTCAGGATGGGCAGGCGAGAGTGATCGTCACGGGATCGCTGCTCTGCCCGGCCGTGTCATAGATCCAGGCTTCCACTTCGGCCGCATGCTGCCTGGCGGTGCCGCAGCCGAGGTCGATCGGGTAGGCGATGTTCCCTGGTTCCGCAATGCCCTGATCAGGACTGGAGAAGGTATAGCTTGCGTCTATCCGGCGAGAGCCATTGACGCCCATGAAGCCGAATCCCCATGCGTCATTGCCGGGGTCCTCGTATTGGACGTCGAAATAGATCTGCGAGCCTTCCTGGTAGGTCCCCGAGCCCGTTATCTGGGGTGCCGGTGAGGAGGACGGCGACGCGCCTGGCGATGTGGGCGCGGAGGCCGTGGGCGAGGGGGATGCAGTCGGCGAAGGGGAGGCCGCGGACGACGGGGATGCCGTTACCGAGGGAGAAGGGGACGGCGACGTGGTCGGCGAGGCGGTCGAGGGCGGCGGGCTGCTGGAGTGGGGCGAGCGGCTAGGGCGCGGCGTGCTGACCGTAACCACCGGCATAATGGCCGACCGCGGTCCGGGCGCGGGGGACGTGGACGGGGCAGAAGCCGGACGGGTGCGGGGGACCGCGGGCGCGGACGGCGCGGCCGCTGACGTCGGCAAGGCATCGGCCCCCGGCACCACCCTCGCGGCGGATGAGCGCGGGGGCTGGCCGCCCAGCGCGAAACTGACCGCGACGGACGCGGCGAGCAGGCCCGCCGTCACCCCCGCCGCCGTCAGCGGCCGCCACCAGCGGCGACCCGGGGATCGCCCGGGCGGCGCGGCGAGCCCGAGGGAGGCGCCGGGTGACGCGATCGCGCCCAGGTTCGCGCCAGGCAGCCAGCCGGGCGCGGGCTGACCGTCATTCGCCGCGGTCAGGACGTCGTCCGCGGTGGGGCGCTGAGCCGGGTCCTTGGCCAGGCAGTGCCCGACCAGCGGGCGCAGCCCGGCAGGCACCTCACCGAGGTCCGGCGGCCCGTAGACCAGCCGGTAGGCCAGTTCCGGGCGTGATCCCTGGCCGAATGGCCCCCGGCCGGTGAGGGCGAAGGTAAGCACCGCACCCAGGCTGAAGATGTCGCTCGGCGGGCCGATCTCCTCGCCCAGGGCCTGCTCGGGGGACATGAACCCGGGCGAGCCCGTTATCCAGCCGACGCCAGCCGCGGGCCCGGTCCCGGCGGCGCGGGAGATACCGAAGTCGATCACCCTCGGCCCGTCCGGCGATAGCAGCACGTTGGACGGCTTCAGGTCGCAGTGCACCACGCCCGCGGCGTGGATGGCGCTCAGGCCCTCGGCCAGTCCCGCCGCCAGGGCCAGCGCGGGCCGTGCCGTCATCGGGCCGTTACCGGTCACCGCCTCGGCCAGCGAAGGACCGGCCACGTAGGCCGTAGCCAGCCACGGCACCGGGCTGTCGACATCCGCGTCTACCACCAGGGCGGTGAACAGGCCGCTCACCCGGCGGACCGCGGCGACCTCACGGGCGAACCGCACCCGGAACTCGGGATCAGCGGCCAGCCCCGCGCGGATCACTTTCACCGCGACCGGCCGCCCGCCCGCGGACAAGCCTAGGAACACATCTCCCATGCCGCCGCGGCCAAGCCGGCCGACCAGCCGGTACGGGCCGATCCGCTGGGGATCCCCGGACTTCAAGCCCCCGAGCACGTCATACGCCACCTAACGTCACAAGGCCCCTTTGACGTCATCCGGACAAAATAATCCTAAGTCGGCAGCGGAAAGACAGACCAGTAGCGTAGGTTGCTTTTCGGACACGCACGCGATTGCGCCGTTCTCGGTATGTCTTAACACCTCTACCTGCAGTCACTTCATGCTCAGCAGTTTCTGGAATACGCGCAG
>Ga0335071_10003104_pt1 | contig 17639 bp, 13 predicted proteins | sample Lox_Sample_15_FD_206724 | JGI IMG/M metagenome (GOLD analysis project Ga0335071, IMG submission 206724) | Soil microbial communities from Loxahatchee National Wildlife Refuge, Florida, United States - Lox_Sample_1.5 | ecosystem: Environmental > Terrestrial > Soil > Wetlands | place: USA... | reverse complement strand
CACCTACTCGGGCGGCATGCGCCGCCGCGTCGACATCGCCTGCGGGTTGGTGGTCCGCCCCGAGGTGGTGTTACTGGACGAGCCGACCGCGGGGCTGGATCCACGAAGCCGGCGGGCCATTTGGGACCTGATCAGCACGTTCAAGGGCGCGGGCATTGCGACGCTGCTGACCTCCCAGTACCTCGAGGAGGCCGACGCGCTCAGTGACCGGATCATCGTGCTTGACGGCGGCAGAATCGTCGCGCAGGGAACCGCCGAGAACCTCAAAGAGCGCATCGGCGGGACCTTCTGTGAATTCGTGCCGAAGAAGCCTGCTGACGTCTACGCCATTGCCGAAGCGCTGGGACCACTCCTCCCCGAGACCAGCCGGGCCGCGATTACCCCGGAGTCCGATCGCGTGATCATGCCCGCCCCGGACGGGCCGGGCACACTTGCCGTCGCTTTGGCGCGGCTCAACTCGGCGAGCATCGAATTGGCCGAAATCGCTCTGCGCAGGCCGTCGCTCGACGACGTGTTTCTTTCGTTGACCGGACATGCCGATGGCGGCGGTGCCCGTGAACCCGATGCTGCAGACGAGGCCGTCTTGTGAGGGGCGTGACTGCCACCGGAACATCGCCGTCCGGGATGCGGCAGTGGTGGGTACTGACGGTGCGACTGATCGCTCCAACCTTGCGCAACGGCGAGGTGGCCGTGGGCGTGGCCGTCACGGTGGCGGTGACGGCGAGCATCTATATCCCACTGCATCGCCTCATGGATGGTCCGGATCTGGGGATGAGCAGTTACGCGCAGTTCCTGGTGCCCCTAATCGCGTTGCAGGCCATCTCCTTCGCGTCGATCTCCACCGCTTTTCGAGCCGCAACTGACTCAGTCGCGGGGATCAACCGCCGTTTCCGGTCCTTGCCCGTCCCGGTGCTGACGCCGTTGGCCGCCCGAATCACTGCGAGCGTCTACCGCTGCGCTCTCGGGCTGGCCGTTGCGCTGGCATGTGGATATGTAATCGGCTTTCGCTTTCACCGCGGATCGGTTTACGCCGCGGTGTTCTGTCTGCTGGCGCTGCTCACCGGCCTGGCTCTCGCCCTGCTCGGCGACACCCTCGGCACGCAATCGCGGGATCCTGGGGCGACTGCGCAGTGGCTGTTGTTGCCGCAGCTGATATTTGGGTTCCTGTCGGTCGGAATTCAACCGCTGCACCGGTTTCCGGACTGGATTCAGCCGATTGTCCACTGTCAACCCATCTCTCGGATTGTGGATGCGTTGCGGGCACTCGCCGGTGACTCTGGTGACGGGGTAGCCCCAGTTAGCTGGTCTGTGATCGGACCGGCCCTGGCGTGGGTGGTGGGGACCATGGCAGTGACACTGCCCTGGGCGTTCGTGGTCTACCGGAGGAGAGCCTGATGGCGGTACTCGCCGACGCGCCCCTTGGCGCCAAGGGGCGTTCACCAAACCCGCTGAATGGCCTGATCTCGGAGACCCGGGTGCTCACATGGAGGCTGCTCCTCCGGTCGGCTCGGACTCCCATGACGCTCGTTCACGGCGTGCTGCTGCCGGCGTCGTTTCTGCTCATGCTCAAGGTCGTCTTCGGCGACTCCATCACCACGATTACCGGTCAGAACTCGATCTACCGCAGCGTGGCGCTGGTGGCCCTGCTTTCGGCGATGTCAGGTTCCTCAACAGGTATGGTCGGCATCAATACCGAGCGCCTCGGCGGGTTTCTAGGCCGATTGTGGGCGCTGCCCATTCATCGCGCCGCAGGACTGGTCGCTCGATTGGGGGGCGAAACGGTGCGGCTGGTCTTCACAACGCTGGTCATCCTGGGCGTCGGCCTCGCGCTCGGGTTCCGCTTCCATCGTGGGACGGCCGGTGCGTTGCTGTGGGTGGCGCTTCCGGTGATCTTCGGCGTGGCGTTTGCGGCGCTGTCCACTACCGCCGCGCTGTACTGGCCCAAAGCCATCATGGTGGAGGCGACGCAGCCGGTGATCGTTCTGAGTGTCACTTTCTGCACGGGGTTCGTGCCGTCGAACATGTACCCCGACTGGGTTCAGCCGGTGGTCCGCAACCAACCGATGTCGCTTGCTGACGATGCGATGCGCGGACTGTCGGCGGGCGGGCCGGTGTGGTCGCCGATGATGGGCTGTCTGCTGTGGTGTGCCGCCATCGTCCTGGTGTGCCTGTGGCCGATGATGGTCGGTTACCGCAAGGCGAGCACCAGTTGATCGCGGTCGCGATGCGATCAGTTGCGCGAGCGCACAGCGGTACTGCTTACCTCAGCGCACGAGGCCCTGGCCGACGATGCTCAGATAGAAGACGATGACGAAGACCGCCGGCAAACTTCGGGGATGATCCCCTACCCGGGCACGCAGGAAACTCCACGCTGACACCAACGGCAAGGCCGCGGTCGCCAGTGGAAGCCACGCTATCGGCCAGCGGTACCCGGCCCATGACCACGGCATGGTCACCAGGATCTCCGCGAACACCGCGAAAAGCCCGAAGCCACAGGCCACCAACGCACTGGCAGTGACCCCGAGCAACTCCGAGTAGGAGTGCGGGTCGTTTACGACGCCGCCCGCATCGGCCACGCGCGTGATCTTCCTGGCGAACTCCACATGCAGCAGCGCGCTGGTGAACACCAACGGCACGGCGGCGAGCCGCCACCAGGGCGCCTCACCGATTCCGGAGCAGCCCGTCATCGAGAAGCCAGTAACCAGGAACTGTGCAGGACAGACCGCAGCCAGGTTGGCAATCGCGTTGTCGCGCAGCATATTTACCTTTGTTTCCAGCCACCACAACACCAGGCTGTACGCCAGAGTGGCCGCGAGCAGTGCGACGGCCCATGGCGATACCGCCGCGGCCAAAGCCAGCGCGGCGCCGGCCGCCGGAACCATCGCCCGGCGAAGTTCACTCGTGGTGATCCGACCCTGCACCAACGGACGTGTCGGGTGGTGGCGCATGTCGTAGTCGAGATCCTTTTGATCGTCGACCATCCGCATGAAAGCACCGGCCGCCATCAGCGCCAGTGCTTTCGTCGCGGTACCCCACGACGGACGCCACGGGCCGGTCGACCCGCCGACGACGACGGTGATGCTCTCCGCCGCGACCACCCACAGAGCCAGATAGACCGGGTAGACGGGGAGGCATCGCTCGACGAGAAAGGCTCCGATACGCCCGGTGCGCGCGGAGACCGTCATTGCGAGGGATCTGTTTCGTCGGTGTCGTCCGCGGTGACGAATGCCAACTCCACCGTCGCCCGTGTCTGACCGGACTGGTTCACCTCTCCGCGGAAAACCAGCGCGTCATCGGCGGGTGTCAGTGCGACGTCGTTCACTGCATCCATTTCGGCGAAGGAGTGGAAGTCACATCGCAGCCGCGTCGGTCCGACAGTCATCGCGGCTCGGGCCCCCAGCTCGGCAAGCGAAAGTTGCCGGCAAGCCTCGAGAATCAGCCCGCCGGGCAGGTGGTCGAGTGGGTGGTCGAAGAACGTTGGATTGTGGATGTCCACCACAATGGGCGCACGTGCCGAACCGTCACCGCTGAGGTGAACCGGCTTGCCGATCACGACGTTTGCCGAGCGCGTCCGGCCCACGGTCAGCGGATCGGTCGCGGACGGCTGCGCCACCGGTTCCCATCGCGATCCGGCACGCATCCGCTGCCATGCCTCCTCCGGCATCCACCCGAACGCGCCGGACAATTCCATCGCCTTGGTCCCGCCCCAGGCCGCTATCGCGGTAATGTCCAGACCGTTGATGTGCGCTTCCTCTCCTCGCCGAATTTCTTTTCGGACGACGATATTGAACTCGACATCGAGATGTTCCGGTCCGGATTCGAGCACACCCAAATCCAGGACGGAGAACTCGTAATAACGCACGGTGTGGTGGAAGTCGAGAGGTACGTCGTAGAGCAGGTGGCTGGCGGCGATGCACCCTTGCCGGAGAGCTTCCAGCACAAGAAGGGGATCGTAATAGCCCGATTGCCGACCGACGGAGTCCGCGTGGAAGCTGTGCCGGCCCGGCAGTCGGGCATGCGCAGTCCAGCCGTTGGCGTCGGCGCCGACGGAGGTGACGAACGCTTCAGCGACCACCCGTTTATGCACCAGCTCAGGCGCAACTGGGCGAAACTTGTTCCCTGCGTCCATCTTCACCTCGCTCTCAATGTCGATGCATCGGCAAATAGGACGCTTCGATCACCGTGGTGAACCAGGGATCGAGGCGAATACCCCGCCTGCCCGCCTCGTCGAGAGCGCTCAACCACTGGCTCCCCGATTTCGGGCGTTCCGTCATGCCGATGCGCATCAGCTCAGTGAAGATCGCGTCCTGCGCTGTCGTGAGGTCACCGCTCTTGCGGTCCACGCCGGACTCGATGCGGTCGACGATCCGGACCGCCTCCGCTGAGGCGCCCGCACCGGTTGCACATGCCGAAATAACCTCGCTGAGAAGAGGTTCGGCAAAGTAGATGCTGAGCTCTCGCAACACTTCGTCTGGGTTGTCGGGAGTATGGATCAGATTGAGCAGATACGTTCCTGCACCCAACTCATGCCGCAGCTGACCCGGTTCTCTGCATGCCGGATCGGCGGGCCCCTTGTCGGCAGTCAAGCGGACCGAGACCGGCTGAGCATCGTCGGGATGGGTGACGATCAGGACAACGGCTGGCGACAAACCCGCGAGGCGGTCGGCAAGCCGTCGCCGTTCCCGAGTCGCGTCATGCCAATTGAAGTACCAGAGCGCGCGGATGTGCAGCCCCGTGAATTGCACCGGGTACGCGCCGACGATCCGGTATCCGTGGTCGAGAAGCCACGAAACGGCGGGCCGCATTGCCCCTGTGATTGCGGCGTCGGGTTTCAGGAGCAACAGCGCGTTCCGGCGAGCGAATGCACCGGGGTCGATCTTTAGCGCGGCAAGGGCATCGCACGTTTCCAGGAAGTAGGTATCGCAGTCATACCGTCTGGCAGCGCCGGTCATCAACAGCTCCTCATCAGTTGCAGACCGGCCAGCACGTCGGCCACCGTGGGCTCCGCCTTACCGAGATAGCCGGTCTGCAAGCAGGAATCGAGCACGCGCCGCATGTACCCGGCACCTATCGGCGGAGGCACCACACCGAGCCGATCGCGGGTGTTGGTGCTGTCGAAGTGTGGGCGACGATGCAGATACGTCGTGTACAGAGTTCCGACTTTGTGGAAGTAGCCACGTTCGATGTCGTCCAGATCGTCCGGACTGAAGGTACTCGGGGGCACCAGATCGACCATCCTGAGGCTGGGATATTCGGCGAGCACGTCGCCCATCGACTGCAGCGAAACCGCGTTCGCACCCACTGCGTGGAAGGTATAGCCGACGTTATCCTCGAACCTCTCCACGGCGTTGACGACGGTACCCGCGACGTGGCCGATCGGGGACAGCGCCAGCGTGGCCGCATAGTTGCCCGGCAGTGTTCGTAGCTTGCCTTCGGCGATGAGCTTCAGCACCGGGTAGATGTGTTTGTGCACCCGGCTTTGACCGGTGCGGTATTCGCCGGACACGATCCCGGGCCGCACGATGGCCCACTGCAGCCCCGCCGCGTGCACGAGATGCTCGGCCTGGAATTTGCTGCGCTCGTAGTCATTTCCGAAAGACTGCCCGATGTCGAGTTGATCCTCGCGGAACGTCCCGTCGAACTCGCCGCAGACGTAGGCCGTGCTGACATAGATGATGCCGGCGTCCCAACTCTGTGCCAGCTCAAGCGCGTTCGCCGTTCCCTCGACGTTCAGCTCGGTGTATCGGTGTTCAGGCAGACCGAATTCGGTCAGCGCGGCACAATGAACGACCAATCCGACCTGGTCAACTAACTGCGAGACCAGCCTGCGCTCGAGCCCGAAACCCGCGCTCCGGACATCGCCCCGCAGCACATGCGCCGGATCTACTCGGCGGCCATTGTTGGCGATGATCTCAACATGGTCGTGTACCAGGGCCACCACGTTGTGACCTCGCTTGGTCAGGCGGTGGACGACCTCGGCGCCGACGTGTCCGGCGGCCCCGGTAACGAGTACAGCCGTCTTCATGACGAGTCCTGTTGCTTCCGAACGAGATTGACGAGATCACCCACCGTGGAGACACCGGCCAGCGATTCCGGGGTGAGCGGCGGCAGGCCGAACGCGCGTTCGAGGGCGATCGACAGCTCGAGCAACCGGAGCGACGTGTACCCGAGGTCGACCATGAGGGTGTCATGGAGATGGGGATCATTGGCGGCGGGGGCCATGGCCGCGACAAGGGCGAGTACCTCCTTCTCGATCACGCTCACCGCTGCTCCCCCGGCTGGGCGCCGCCACTGGCCAGCAGATCCCTGGTTTCGTCGAGTTCGACGTCGGCATCGAGGTATGCGCCCATCCGCAGCCACTGATACCCACGGCGGAGGGTCTGCTGCCACTCTTCCCGCGACGCAAACGATGCGGGGAACGCCTCTCCCCCGGTGGCCTGCCGCACGTGCGCCACGAAAGTGTCGAGATCCGCCTGTGCGCGGAGCGCTTCATCGCGGTCCCGGATCGACAGCTGCATCAGACCGCGGGCAGTCTCTGCCAGGTGGCGATGCCCGGGCACGAGCTGCTCGAGGGCGTCGAAAAGCACGGGGTCACCCGGCAATGGGGTGATTCCCCACGCGCTGGCGAGAATGCGGACGGCCATGACGGCTATGCGGCGTCCGCACAGCGACGCCACGCGCCACTGTTCGTCCTTGACCGCGCCGTTGAAGTCTTCGCGGGCGTTCTCCAGCACCATGTTCGCCAGCATCAATGCACCCGCGCATTCAGCGAACGCCTTTGCAAGCAGCGGAGATCGCGCGATATCGCCGTCGGTGGGGGCGCCGTCGATCGTGATGACCGGCCGTCGCGTCGACGGCAACGGGGTCAGGGGTCGATCGGGCTCGCACATGGCAGCCACCGGCCGGATCACTCCCGCACCGCGCCATGCCAGGGCGATGAGCCCGTATCGGGCGAATACCCGGATGTGCTGGCTCGTGGCTTGGGTGGAGGCGACGGTCTGACCGAACACCACATGTCGCCAGGAGTCGGCGCATGCGGCGGACAACACGAACACGTCTGCGTTGTTACGCACGACGTGCGTGGTGGACCCGATCGGCCACGTCGTCACCCCGGGGACGCGCTTGAGGATGACGTTGGCGGGATCGAGCGTGACCGTCGGCCCGCCGAGTCGCGCCGCCAGGTCCAGCAGCCGTTCGATCAACTCGCGGCGTCCACCCGCCGTGATGTGCGCATAGTCGAGAACCTGGTACGCGTCGAGCAATTCACCCATGGCCCGGTCGGCTTGCGTTCGCAACCGGGCGATCTGCTGCGGGAGCCACTTGACCTCGAGATAGCCCTCGCCGTGCTCGGCGAGGAAGGCTTTCATGGCCTGTACCAACCCTTCCCGGGCCCAGCTCACCGCCTCCTCCTCGTGGTCCAGGGCGACGAGGGCGGCACTGTGGCGCAGGCAATGGCCGGACCGTCCCCGCCACCACACCGCGGTCAGCTCCGTCACCTCCCGGTAGGAGACGATCTCGAGGAGCCCCCCGTAATGCGGCCCGACGCGCAGGGGCACGCCCCGAAGGAATCGCTGAACTCGGTTGAGCACGTCCTCCGTGACACCCTTCAACGACCCGGTGTCGATCGCGCTCCTGACTCGCAGCAGCCGCTTGCGCACCTGGTCGTGTGACTGCGCGCGAATCTCGACCCGGTGGCCGTCCACGAACAGCACGGTCGGCATCACCGCCCGCTTGGCCGTCCCCGGAACCAACAGCAGGAAGTCGATGTCGGAGCCTGCATTTCCGAAACCCTCGGCGAGCGAGCCTTCGAAATGCACTGTGGCGTCGTCCGGTACCACCGCCATGGCGCGCGCACTCTCGAACAGTGATCGCACCTGTTCGAGCTCGCGTGATTGGTGCCGAGGGTCACGGTCCGCCACCAGTTCGGCCCCGGTGAGGCGCCCCGACCGCCATTGCTGCCACATGTATGACCGACGAGGTTTACCGCTCGAGGTTCGCAACAGTCCGCCGCGGGGAACGCTGATGAACCACAGCGGCGTGTCGTCACCTGCATGTGCACGTACCGCCGTGATTCCCGCGCTGATCGTGTCGGCAGACATTGGCGCTGAGGGCGTTTCGAACAACACCGCGATGCCTGGCAAGTCGCCGTCGTTGACAGCGACGGTGACCAGTCGACCCGGCCGCAGGCCCATCGCCTCAGCCGCGGCGACGTCGAGATCCTCGGCGAACACAGTGCGCCCGTTGATTTTCAAGCTTGTCCCCATCCGGCCGAGAACGTGGAGCTGCCCGTCAATAAGGAAGCCGGCGTCTCCGGTGTAGAGGTCACCACGCTCAAACCGGGTCGCGCTACCGGGATCGCCGCGGTAGCCGTGCGCCACACAAGGCCCGGAGAGGACGATTTCACCCAAAGTCCCCTCGGGTGCAACGGCTCCGGACTCATCGATGATGCGGACGGCGTGGTCGGGTATCGGCCGACCGACGGAGACGACCCAGTCGGGTGACGATTCGGCCGCCAACCCGTCGCTGGTGCGGCCGAGCACATGTACAGGCCGGCCGGGGCGGAGGGCGGATCTGTCGATCCGAGTCATCCGGATCGGCTCGCCGAGACGTTGGCCAGTGGCTATCAAGGTCATCTCCGCCAGCCCGTACGACGGGAGAAACGCTGACGGCGAAAAGCCATGGCCTGCAGTCAGCTCGGCGAATGCCCGCAGGTGCGCGGGATTGATCCGATCGGCTCCGATCACCATCGTGCGCAGCCCGGACAGATCGATGTCACCGAGATCCTGCGGTGTGAGCCTGCGGCTCACATACTCCAATCCGAACGACGGCGAAACAGTGTGCTCTGCGAGGGCCGCTGCCTGCAGCCATCGGAGGGGGTCGCGGATGAACTGATCCGGACGCAGCAGACGAATCTCGTACTGACCGGGGACGGAGAGGAACAACCCTCCGATGAGGCCCATGTCGTGATACAGCGGCAGCCACGAGGCACCGCGTTCGCCGGGTTTTGTATCGCACATCGAATGGATGGCGCGGAGGTTGGTGACGAGGTTGCGCCAGCTAACGCGGACTCCGCGCGGGGCTTCCGTCGATCCCGATGTCATCTGCAGCATTACGAACGGCCCGGGCTCAGCCAACCTTTCCAGCGGAGCAACGTCTGGAACCTGCCCCAGCAGAGACACATTCGGCGGCTCGGCCATGCCGGAGATCGCCCGGTTCACCGTCTGGGCGAATGCCCGCGAACTGACCACGACACGCGCCCCGGATGCCGTGAGGATGCCGCGCAGGCGATCGGCGTATCGGTCCGGATGCTCGAACTGTGGTGGCGTGATAGGTGTCAGGGTCCCGCCCGCGGCCAGCACGCCGAACATGGTCGCCACACAAAGGCGAGACGTCGGTATCAGGACGCCCACAGTGGTACCGGAACCGACGCCATCAGCGATCAGCAGTTGCGCGATACGCCGCGCGTCATCCGCAAGTGCCGGATACGGGACGAAATCCCATCCGCCGTCATCGGTCGCCAGATGTATTCCGGTGTCGGGCCGCGGTGACATCAACCACCCTCGCAGTGCAGCGGCATCGTCCGGCGTCAGGCCGGGCATGATTGCTGCCCTTCCAGGACCACGACGCGACCGGCCGCACCGTCCACACTGACCGTCATTCCGGTTCTGATGGCTTTGGTCAGACCGTCGATTTGCACGACGGTTGGGATACCGAGTTCGCGGGCGATGATCGCCACGTGTGTGAGGGGCGATGCGCGTTCGATGAGTAATGCCGAGGCGAACGGGAGTGCTGCTGCCCAACTGGGCTCGGTTCGGTACGCCACCAGGACGCCGCCGGAGAATTCCTCGGGTTTCTCGACGATCACCACCCGGCCGGTCACCACCCCCGGACTTGACGGTGTGCCGGTCAGCACCGCCCCAACGGGCAGGTACTGGGAATCCGTGCGTTGGCGCCAGCCGGCTATTTCCAACTCCTGCTGCGTGTAGCGGGATCCGGTGGTGGTGAAACGGACAGGGGCCGCAAAGCGCCGGTAGGATTCTTCGAGAATCTTGCGTTTGGCGACGACGGTTCGCGCCCGGCCGCCGGACATGGCGCCCTCGTACACCTCGAAAAGTTCGTCAAGACGCAGCTGAAAGATGTCGGTTCGGCTGTCGATGATCCCACGTTGTTCGAGGTCGCGTCCCATCACCGCGGCGAGCGATTTGATGATTCCGAAACCGCGGGTGCGGCAGAAGCGAAGGTGCTCGCGATACGTCGCCGCCCGTTGAATTTTCCCGCGCAGCGCATCAAACACCTTGCGGCGCGGCCCACGCAGGTGCGCGTCGAGGTAGTCCTGAGCCAAATCGCTCACTCGTTGGTTGTCGTCGGCGGTCTTCATCCTCAGCATGTGGAAGAGACCTGCCGGGTCGTGCCGCAGGTCCGGCGCTTCGAGCTTGAGTTCGTCACGACAGCGGTATCCGAACTTGTCGATGTAGTCATCGATTTTTCGTTGAAGCTCTTGCCATTCCGGAGGGCCGGACGTTTCAGCTTGCTCGACGAGGCGGGGGTAGGCAACGGTAGGGTCAACCGAGTCGATGAATGTCCTCAAGGCCGGGACCGAGTCCACGAATTCCGCGATACCGACCAGCGCTCTGGCGGGTTCGACGGATTCGACGTCGACTCCGGGATTGAGCAGGGCGAATCCGACCCACTCGGGCGCCCTGGGCAGAAAAACCTTCATCAGGACGGCGAGGATGCCGACCGACGTCAACAGGATGGCGTCGAGAACCAACATCGGACCCCAAATGTCGGCCACCTCGTGGTGAGTCTGTCGGAAGTGCCGGTACGCATGGGTCCCGTCGAGGCCGGAGACGTCCGAGAGGCCCTGGCGTGCGATGAAGGCTGCGAAAGTCCTGTCGAAGTCCCGAACCATCGAATCGATTAACAGAAAGCGCCGGGCATAAGTGAATGCCGTGCGTGTCCGTGAGACCACTCTGGCGGCCAGCGAGGGAAAGACGAACGGGTGCAGGTTTTCTGCCATCGCACGGTCGAGCGGCTCACTCACGCCCAGGGCGAGTTCCAGGACACGCCGATTCAGCGCGTACCCCGGCGCGATGCCCACCATGCGGTACCAGTGCAGGAGGTTGTAGTAGACATGGCCATAGAACTGACCAAGCATCACGGGCAGCCACGACTCCATCTGCTCGAGTTGGGCACGCGGTACGTTCAGGCTGCGGGCGTACGCCCGGTAGACATCGCCGTAGAGCTGACGGGCCACGGTGAACGTCAACGGCGAAGTGACCCCGGAGAAGCTTTCGATGATATTCGAGTTGTCCCAGATTCGAAGTTCATCGCCGGCGACTGTCTCACCGAGATGCTCTGCGGCCAAACCAGTCTCTTGGCTGAGGGTGGTGATCGGCCGAGTCTGCAGGATCCATGTGGTGGAACCGTCGTACGCCCATTCCACATCTTGTGGACCGTCGAAATGCTGCTCCAAACGGGAAGCCAGATCGACAAGTGTCGTCCGCAGCGCGGAGCCGATGGCCGATTCCCATTGCCGCCCAGGAGGAACGGCAGCCGTGCCGACGCCGCCCCCCTCACTGGGGGTAACCATGAGCGGTTTAGCAACCACCGTTTCATCGAGCACCTGGTGGGTGTTCTTGTCGACCACAACGGAGTCCGAATCGACGGTTCCGCGAACCAGACCCTCCCCCAGGCCGAGCACGCCATTGATCACGATGTGGTCCGATGAGCCCCTGACCGGGTCCGCAGTGAACATCACCCCGCTGCTCACGGGTTGCACAAATTGCTGAACGATCACGGCGAGGGCAACGTCGCCGAAGCCGAGCCCCCGGGCGTGGCGGTAGTGCGTCACCCGCGGCGAGAACGCCGACGCCCAGCACATCCGGACGGAGTTCTCGACAGCGTCGAGTCCGCTCACGTTGAGAAAACTGTCGTACAGTCCCGCGTATGAATGGCGGGACTCGTCTTCGTGCCGGGCCGACGAGCGCACGGCCACCGTCGGCGTGCCCACATGATCAAGGGCAGCCTCGATGTCATCCCTGATTGCTGACGGGATGGGCGACTCACGCATGGCCGACTCGGCGTAGGCCGCTTCCCGAAGGCGTTCCTCGAGGGTCAGCGGTGCAACGCTAAGGCGTAAGCCGAGAGCGGCCAAGGCAGCCTCGAAGGCATCCGTTCCAAGAATCGCCCACCGCGGTACCGCAAAGCCAGCGGCGGTCAGAGTGTAGAGGTTGCGACCTTTAACACCCGCGAGCACAATGTTTCGACCGCTGGGGGCTTGTTCGCAGGTGACGACTGTCATTGCCCGTCCCGCACAGCTAGTGCCTCCCCGCCTCGAGACGCCGGCGGTAAGAGTAGAACCATCTCTATCGCCCGAAAGCAATTGTTTGCTGCCGACACTCCGACGGTAAGACTGGGTGGTGGCCGACACGAGTGGCTAAAGTCCTTTGAATCCGGCGATTGGCACTGTCGGCGCCCTGTCGGGGACATTGCCGCAGTTGAACTTCGGCTATCAATACCAGTGCATCGGGGTGTTTCTCAGGCGACCTGCGATCCGGCGGTCGCGGTGTTGTCGGCCGGTTCGGCCGGAGTGATGTCGGTGGCCGCTCGAGGAGTTTGCCCTTGTGGAAGACCGCGCCGGCACGGACCCAAGCGAGCAGGTGCGGGCGTTGCCGGCGCGCCAGCGAGCCTCGGCGGCGTCGATCAGCTTGTAGGCCATGGCAATATCGGCAGCCCGCTGATGTCGTCCGTGCAGCGCCATTGTCTCGATCAATCCCAATCGAGTGCATGCGGCCGGCATCAGCAACGGTGGCGGGCTGGCCTTCACTCCTGGATGTCCGTGCGGTCGAGTTAGTCACCATTGACGGTGGGTGGCACGCCTGGCCGTCCTTCGCCACATCGATGATTGGGAGTTTTTACGGCCCCCTCCCGGCTTACGAATCGCCGTGGTACATTCCCGGACTGTCGTACCCCGGGGGTTGTGCGGAGGTTCGCGATGGTCACACGCCGATGGAACCAGTCGGACGAGGCCAAGAGCAGCTACGTCAAGGAGCTGTTTTCGGCGCTGGCGACGCGCTACAACGTGATGACCGATCTGTGGACGCTCGGGCTTCATCGCGTGTGGAAGCGGCAGGCCATGGAGCTCTGCGCCCTCCGTGCCGGCGAACGAGTGCTGGACGTTGCGACCGGGACGGGCGATCTGGCGTTCCTGGAGGCGGCGGCCGTCGGGCCGGAAGGCCAAGTCGTCGGCGTCGACTCCTGCGCGGCGATGCTCGAAGTCGCCCGGGGGCGGCAGCGCGGGCCCGTCGACTTCCACGAGGGCGACGCTACGGACCTGCAGTTCCCGGACGCGTGCTTCGACGTGGTCACGATCGGCTTCGGGCTGCGCAACGTCGCCGATCGCGGCCGGGCGCTGCGCGAGTTCCGGCGGGTCCTGCGGCCGGGCGGCCGGTTGATGGTGCTCGACTTCAGCACGCCGGACTCGAAGGTGTTGAGGCCCCTTCACGACCTGCTCTACTTTCGCCTGATGCCGGCGGTGGGCTGGGCCGTGGCCTGGCATCGCGACGCCCATCATTACACCGCCGATTCGATCCGCACCTGGATGTCGCGGGACGCGCTCAGCCAGGCGATGCGGGAAGCGGGCTTCGTCGACGCCCGCTACGTGTCGCTGAGTACCGGGTTCGCAACGGTCCATTTGGGTATGCGCGCGGCTACCGACGCTTAGCTCCCGAAAGCCTTGGCCCGCAAGGCAGTTCGTCAATAGCGGCCGTGTTCGGTGACGACGGCGGTGATCAGAGCGGCCGGGGTCACGTCGAAGGCGGGGTTGAAGACGTCCGCGTCCGGCGGGGTGATCGCGGTGCCGGTGAACGTCCGCAGTTCGTCGGGCGCGCGTTCCTCGATGGCGATCTCGGCGCCGGTGGCCAGCGACGCGTCGATCGTGGACGACGGCGCGACCACGACAACCGGCACGTTGTGGTGGTGCGCCGCGATGGCCAGGCCGTACGTGCCGATCTTGTTGGCGACGTCGCCGTTGGCCGCGATCCGATCGGCGCCGACGAGCACGCAGTCGACGAGGCCGCGTGCCATCGCCGCCGCCGCGGCGCCGTCCGGCTGCACCCGATAAGGCACGCCCGCCTGCGCCAGCTCCCACGCCGTGAGCCGGGCGCCCTGCAGCAGTGGGCGTGTCTCGTCGACCAGCACAGACTCGACCAGTCCACGCTCGTGCAGATGCCAGACCACGCCGAGCGCGCTGCCCCAGGCCACGGTGGCAAGGTGACCGGCATTGCAGTGGCTGAGCAGCCGCAGCGGGCGGCGGTCGCACAGTTCGAGGACGATCTCGGCGGCGTGGGCGGATGCGGCGCGGTTGAGGCGTTCGTCCTCGTCGAGGATTTCCAGCGCCTCGGCGAGCACGGATTCGGTGCCCTCGTCGAGCTTTTCGAGCGCGCGCGCGACTCCCCAGCCGAGGTTGACAGCGGTCGGCCGTGCCTTCGCGACTCGTTCGGCCGCAGCCCGGACGTCGCCTCCCTCGCGCGCCGCGAGCACCACGCCCAGGGCGCCCGCCGCGCCCAGCGCCGGCGCGCCGCGCACGGCCAGGCGGCGGATCGCGTCGATCAGCTCGTCGACGGTGCGCAGGGTGAGAACGCGAAAGGCCCCTGGCAGCGCGGTCTGGTCGATGATCGTGACCGCGTCGCCGTCCCAATCGATGGTCCTTCGCACTGAGCCGACCCTAGCCCTCGAACCAGTGGAACGAGCCGCAACGTGACGGGCGAACTCGTCATCGTCGGCCCGTCATCGGCTCCGCCTCCGGGGTGTGGCAGCCGCCCGTGCTCAGAAGTCGAAGGTCGTCGTCCCGACGCCGCCGGGGCTGTAACTGATGTACACCGGCCCCAGCGCGAAGGGCACGGACCCCGTATTCATCTGGCCCGGCACAACCAGTGGGCCGTTGGTGGCGGTTGTAGTGTACGAGTACAGCAGCGTCGCACCGTCGTCGGTGTAGACCCCGATGGTCGTTCCCGCCGGCACGCTTCCGGAGGCCTGACCGGTCCCGAGTAGCGATGACGGAATGGATCCGTAGTCGCCACCGGAATCGACCAACGCGGAGACCAGTTGGAAAGGCCCGTCATTGACTCGTACTTCGAAGGTGGTAAGCGGCGCCCCGGAAATTGCAATTCCGGGTAGCGGGTTGGCACCGAATTGCAAGTAACCCTTGGGTTCGTTTATCAGCACACCCTGATTCAATTGGCCCGGCAATGCCGTGATCACAGAGCTGTGCGAGCCCACCGCGTTCGCCCCGATACCCAGGATGCCGTCTGCACCACCGAAAGTGTTGCCTTCCAGCATGTTCACAACGCCGCCGACGGAGATCGGGAACGCAAACATATCGACGTCGACTCCGGTTGGCGCGGTGACGAGCCCATTCCCAAAATTCACCGGTGTGTTGAACGAGAGCCAGATATGTGCGACCCCGTCGCCGTAGGCGATGATGCCGATATTGGTGGGCCAGCCGAGGTGCTGTAGGCCGATGTCCCAGAACGGGATGAGAAGGCCATTTGATCCGGTGTCAACCGTCACGGGCACACTCGGTCCGCCGTTTATGGAGACGTTTACCGCCGGAAATGGACCGTTCATGTGCAGCGGGACGGCTCCGCTCACCAATGAGCCAACGCCGGCGGCCCCGTTGTTGCCGTGCAGGAGGCCGCCGAAGCCTCCGGCGCCGCCGCCGCCGTCATCTCCGCCGGCACCGCCGTCGCCCCCGTGGCCGAACAGAACCGCGTTACCGCCCGACCCGCCGGCTCCGCCAGCGCCTCCCTGTCCACCGGTCCCACCGGAACCGGCCAGCCACCCACCACGACCACCGGCCCCACCGGCTGCGTGGGCTCCCCCGGCACCCCCGGCACCTCCATTGCCGACCAAGCCGGCCGCACCACCGGCCCCGCCGGCCGCCCACGGCGCCGTGCCCGAATAGCCGGCGCCACCATTGCCAAACAACAGCCCACCGGCCCCACCATTTGGACTCGCGGCCGTGCCGTCTGCGCCGTTGCCGATCAGCGGGCGCCCCAATGCCAGCTCGGTGGGCGCATTGATCACCCGCAACGCGTCCTGCGTGAGGGGCTGCGACGCTTCCTCGACGATCTGCAATGGCGAGGCGTTGGCCGCCTCGGCGGCCACATAAGCCTCCCCGGCGCGACTGAGCGCCTGCACAAAGCGGGTATGAAAAGCCGTCGCCTGCGCGCTCAGCGTCTGATATGCCAGCCCGTGCTGGGAAAGCATTGTCGCAACGGCCGCCGAGACACTGTCCGCAGCAGGCGCCAACGCTCCCGTCGTGGACGCCACCGCCGCCGCGTTGGCCGCGCTGATCGTGGAGCCCACGCTCGCCAAGCCTCTTGCCGCGTCCGTCAACGTCTCGGGCGCCGCGATCACAAACGACATCGGTGTCCTCCCACCGGCTATTCATCAATCCCCCCGGCGAGAAGCAGCACGAATGTACCAGATTCTGTAAGTTATGAAAACCCTTCCTTTCCAGACTATGGGTCGTGAATAGCTCGGATAGCATGAGTCTCGGGTATCCGCACAGCGGACCCAGTCATGGCGTTAGATCTCAGCCATGGGAGAACGCGTCACGTTCCCGAGCTCCACCGGCCCGACCCTGGCGGGCATCATCGAGGTGCCGGAAAGGGCGGTGCGCGGCTGGGGCGTCTTTGCGCACGGGTTCACCCTCGGCAAGGACAGCCCCGCAGCGGCCCGGATATGCAAGCAGTTGGCCTCCGACGGCATCGGCATGCTGCGCTTCGACGCACTGGGCCTCGGCGGATCGGAGGGAGACTGGGGCGACGGGTCGTTCACGGTGAAGGTCGACGACATCGTCAAGGCGTGCGAGTTCATGGCCACCCGCGGGACCCCGGCCGGCATCCTGGTCGGGCACTCGTGGGGCGGCGCGGCCGTGCTCGCCGCGGCGCGTCAGTCACCGGGCGTGCGGTCGGTCGTCACGGTGGCGGCACCGGTTGACCCCAGTCACGTCGAGAAGCACTACGACGCAGTAGTGGACCGCTGTTTGTCCGAGGGCAGTGCCGAGTGGATGGTCGGCGGGCGCACGCTGACGCTGAAGCGGGCATTCGTCGAAGACGTCCGGATGGCCCACCTGCGCGACAAGATCAGGGGCTTGCAACTGCCGCTGCTGATCCTGCACTCGCCCACCGACAACACGGTCGGCATCGAGAACGCCAGTGAGATCTTCCGTCTGGCCCGGCACCCGCGCAGCTTCGTCTCGCTCGAAGGCTCCGATCACCTGCTCACCAAACGCGGCCAAGCTCACCGGGCGGCCCGAGTCATCGGCGCGTGGGCCGACGCGTACCTCGGCGATCCCTGACCGATCAGTTATCAAGCGGGACAACGAGTGGCCGCAGCATGGCACCGACGTCACGACGCCGCGTTCGATTCCCACAATTCGTCGCACGGTGCGCACGCCGAACTGCTTTGATATTAGGCGTCCGTCCAATGGGGGGTACTCAAAGGAGAAGTAGCTATGGCAGCACATCAGCGTTATGGCCGGCTTGTGTGCACCGCGCTGGTAGGTGGCCCCCTTCTGATAGCCGGGATCGTCCTGGCCGGTCCGGCGCAGGCCGACTCGGTGTCCTATC
>Ga0335071_10003103_pt1 | contig 17642 bp, 15 predicted proteins | sample Lox_Sample_15_FD_206724 | JGI IMG/M metagenome (GOLD analysis project Ga0335071, IMG submission 206724) | Soil microbial communities from Loxahatchee National Wildlife Refuge, Florida, United States - Lox_Sample_1.5 | ecosystem: Environmental > Terrestrial > Soil > Wetlands | place: USA... | reverse complement strand
AAAAACGAAGTCCGTCTGCTGTTCGGGAAGAAACTTCAACTGGCTCTGGGTTCCTCGCATGAATCCCTTGCCGAAGATCCCCCCGGACCCGATGGCGATGATGGACTGGATAATGTGGTACCCCGATCCCAGAGGGTCCCGCTCCGGGTCGATAAAGGTCAGGACCCGTTCCTTCTGGTATTCCGCCAGGAAATTCCACCCCAGGGGAATGATCAGGAGCCCAATGGCACACAGCGAAAGAAGCGCCCTCCACCGGATCCCCACGAACAGCACCATGGAGCCGAAAAGGATCATGAGCATCAGGGCCGTCCCCAGGTCCGGTTGCTTTAATACCAGAACAAAGGGGACAAGAACAATCAAAAAGGGTACGACCAGTTCATGGATCCCGTATTTTCCCTCGATCCGGTGATCGTTGAAATACTTGGCCAGTGCCAGGATCAGGGTGATTTTGACCATCTCCGACGGCTGGAGGGATAGGCCCGCCAGGTTGATCCAGCGCTGGGAACCCTTCGTCACCGCTCCGAAGGCGAAGACGATGATCAACAGTGCGACGGCCAACCCATGCACAACGTAGCCGTAACGGGCGATCCAGCGGTAATCGAAGGCAAAGGCAAGGATCATGATGAAGAGCCCGAGGAAGGCCCAGCGGATCTGCTTGAGGTAGGGCTCCCCCGAGATCCCGTAGCCGGCGCTGTAGAGGTTCAGGATGCCGACCCCGACGATCAGCACGACGAACAGCAGCAGCATCCAGTCAAAATTGAAGATAAGCCGACGGTCGATCTTCATGGTTTGTTCTTCCCTGCAAAATAGGCTTCGAGGACCTTTTTGGCCACCGGTGCTGCCGCCGAGCCGCCATGCCCAGAGTGCTCGGCCACCACGGCAACGACGATCTCGGGATTGTCCTTCGGCGCAAAGCTGACAAAGACGGCATGGTCACGATGCTCGTAGAGATTGGACGACCCGTCGTTCCCTTCAGTCATGCCGATGACCTGTGCCGTACCCGTCTTGCCGGCCACGTCCCGGCCGGGCAAACGGGCCTGGCCCCCCGTTCCGCCCGCCTCGTTGACAACGCCCCAGAGGGCCTGTTTCAGCAGTTGGATGTTTTCCTGGCTCACGGGCAAGGCTTTTTTCTCCACGGGAAACTCTTCGATGATTTCTCCGTCATCCGTCTCGACCCGCTTCACGATCCTCGGGGTAAAGTACTCCCCGTTGTTTGCAACGGCCGCATAGGCGTTCGCCAGCTGAATCGGAGTCACGGTGTTGTATCCCTGGCCGATGGCGAGCGAGATCGTCTCACCGGGCTGCCAGGGAACGCCGAAGCGCGTGAGCTTCCATTCCCTCGTCGGGATGAGCCCCCTGCGTTCGCCGACGAGGGCGATACCCGTCCGGCTCCCCAGCCCAAAGGCCCGGGCGTACTCGGCAAGCTTATCCACGCCGAGCAGCCTGCCGACATTATAGAAATACACGTCGCAGGACTCCACGATCGCCCGGTGCAGGCTCACACGGCCATGGCCCTGCTTGCGCCAACAGTGGAAGGTACGAGTCCCCATGTCGAAATGTCCTGGGCAGTTGAAGGCCGTCTCGGGCGTGATAATCCCCTCTTCCAGAGCCGCTGCCGCCACGATGAGCTTATAGGTGGAGCCGGGTGGGTACTGGCCCGCAATGGCGCGGTTCTCCATGGGATGAAGAGGATTCGAGGAGAGCTTGTCCCACAGATCCGACGTGATCCCTCGATTGAAGAGGTTGGGATCGAAGCCGGGCCGGCTCACCAGCGCCAGGACGGAGCCGTCCCGCGGATCGAGGGCCACAACGGCTCCCGCCTTCCCTTCCATCGCCGTCCAAGCCGCTTTCTGAACCTGCGAATCCAGGGAGAGGACGACACGGTAGCCCTGGACAGGCTCGACCCGCCCGAGCGTTTTAACTTTTTTTCCGATGACATTGACCTCGACTTGCTCACCGCCCGCCTTGCCGCGGATGTAACGATCGAGCGCCTTTTCCAGCCCGAATTTTCCGATCAGATCGCCGCTCTTGTAGCCGGCGGATTTGTCGCGCTCGAGATCGTCACGGCTTACTTCGCCGATATATCCGATGATGTGGGCCATCGACTCCCCGTAGTAATACTCCCGGACAGGCATAACATCAATGCCGACGCCGGGCAGATCCAGCGAATGGGTTTCGACGAGGGCGAGTTTCTCCCGGCTCACGTTGCGGTCGACGCGCAGCGGGGTGAAAGGCCTTCGATTCTCGAGGATGGTTTCGTAGTCCATGGGAAAGTTCAGGTTCACCTTTGCGTACAGAGTCTCCATCTTTCCCACCAGCCCCTTGAGGTCCTTCACATCCTCCGGGAAAATGACGACATCGAAGGACGGGCGATTTTCAACGAGGACCACCCCCCGGGCATCGACAATGATCCCCCTCAAGGCCTTGACCTCGCGGATGCGGATGCGGTTGTCTTCAGAGCGCTTGAGCAGGGTCTCACCCTTGATGATCTGCAGATACCACAGGCGCATGATCAGCAGGCAGACGGCCACGAGAATCACCCAGAAGAAGAAGGTGAATCGTTGACGGTACTCGCCCGGGTCATACCGGACAAGCTTATCGGGCTTCTCCAGCATGGACATAGACCTCCAGACGATTGAACAGGGTGAAGAGTGCCGGACTCAGAACGCCCGCAATGAGGGCCTGAGGCAGGTAGATCCGAAGCAGGTCCGCCGACACATCGGTGCCGTAGATGAACCAGTAGATGGCGATGACGAAGATTCCCTCCAGCATCGCACAAACGAATGTGTATCCCATGATGAAGAGCATCCGCTCCCCGTAGATCCGCGGGGAAAGTAAATGGGAAAGGACAAAGATCAGGACATAGAGGAAGCTGTAGAGTCCCATGATCGTCCCCGTCAGACAGTCGAGAAGGAACCCCGTAAGAAAGGCCAGCACTCCTCCCCTGATCATGTCAAGATGAAACCCGGCAAAGATGACGAGGATCAGGGATACCTCTATTCCGACCCGGCCTGCAAACAGAAGCTCCAGGAGCGTCCGCTGAAGAACGACCACCAGGATCGTGAAAAAGGGAAGAACGAGAAAATATGCCATGCGATGGGTCTATCCGATCTATCTGGTCTGTCCTGTCAATCAAATGCCGGGTATCAGGTACTAGGTATCAGGTGTCAGGTAGGAACAAGACCTTGTACCTTGTACCTTGTACCTTGTACCTTGTACCTTGTACCTTGTACCTTGTACCTTGTACCTTGTACCTTCTACCTTGTACCTTGCACCTGCCGCTCCGCGGCATGCTGTCTACTGTTTGCCGTCTGCTATTCCTTCTCCGTCTGCAGCACGAGCACTTCTTCGATCTTCGACAGATCCACCGAGGGTGCTACCTCGATGGTCTGAAAAAGCCCGGGGTCCTTCTTATCGGCCCGGACAACAGTACCCAGCATCAGCCCCTTTGGGAACATCCCACCGAGCCCCGAGGTGACGACGGTTTCGCCGGCCTTCACCTCCTCGGTGCGCTGGACATACTTCAGGCGCAACAGCCTGTGGCCTCCGCCCTGAAGAATCCCCTGGGCGCGGCTTCCCTGCACGAGTGCATCGATGTTGCTGTTGTAGTCGGTGACCAACAGGATCTTGGAGTAGTTCCAGGAAGATTCGATGACGCGGCCCACGACTCCGTCAGGCACGATCACGGGCAGGCCTTCCTTAATGCCGTCCGTCGTTCCCCTGTTGATCAGGATCGTTCGAAAGGGAGAGGAGCCCTCGTTACCGACCACCCGTCCGGCAATCGTCGGGTAGACAGTGCTTTCCTCGAGGTCAAGGACCCTTTTGAGACGGCTCCCTTCGAGGGATCGTTCGCGATAGTCGTTGAGCTCGCTCTGAAGGGACGAGATCTTCTTCTTCAGCTCGCGGTTCTCCTCCTCCAGGCCGACCAGGAAGAGATACCTCTTCCAGACGCCACTCACGGAACCCACCCCGGAGTTAATGGTATACTCAACGGGGGCCGTCACCTCGAAAACGAGCTTCTTCAAGATCCCCGGACTTCCCGGACGTCTGAGGCTCTGGGAAAGGATGACAAGGGAGGCGGCAATCAGGATGAACGCTATGATGACAGCGAGATACTTCTTGAAAAACAACGCTCCTCACCTGCAATGAAGTTTGGACCGCGGGCCCGTGTGTCGAGGTGTATCCGTTGCGCGTGAGGCAGTTTCGTCTGTGATGCGCGAGTCGACGGAGGTGGATCCCGCCTGCCGGTTTAGAGCTGGATGGCTACCTCTCTGAGGAGTTCCAGCTCGTCGAGGGCGATCCCGGAGCCCCGGGCCACCGTGGACAGGGGGTCGTCGGCAACACTGATGGGAAGCCCCGTTTCTTCGCGGAGCAGCACGTCGATGTTTCTCAGCAGCGCGCCGCCGCCGGTGAGCACGATGCCGCGGTCCACGATATCCCCTGCCAGCTCCGGGGGCATCTGCTCCAGGGCATCGCGGATCGTGTCGACAATGATGCTAACGGGCTCCGCGATGGACTCCCGGGCCTCTTCCGAATTGATCTCGATGATCTTTGGAATGCCCGAAATGAGATCCCTGCCCTTCACTTCGACGGTCTTGGGTACCTCGTCGGGATAGGCACAGCCGATTGTTGTCTTGATCATTTCGGCAGTGCGCTCTCCGATCAGCAGGCTGTACTTGCGCTTCAGGTACTGCACGATGGCTTCGTCCATCTTGTCGCCGGCCACGCGGACCGACTTGGCATAGACGATGCCGGAGAGGCTGATCACGGCCACTTCCGTCGTGCCCCCGCCGATATCGACCACCATGGAGCTTACGGGCTCCTTGATGGGCAGCCCGGCACCAATGGCCGCCGCCATAGGCTCCTCGATGAGGTAGACCTCCCGGGCGCCGGCCGATTCGGCCGTTTCCTTCACGGCCCTGCGCTCCACCTGGGTCACTCCCGAGGGGATGGACACAATGATGCGGGGCCGAATGAGCGTTCGGCGATTATGGACACGCTGGATGAAATGCCGAAGCATGGCCTCGGTGATATCGAAATCGGCAATGACGCCTCCCTTCATGGGCCGGATAGCCTCGATGTTTCCCGGCGTCTTTCCGAGCATGAGCTTCGCTTCAGCGCCAACCGCGAGCACTTTCTTTATCCCTCGGGAATCACGGTGAACGGCCACAACGGAGGGCTCCCGAAGGACGATCCCCTTGCCCCTCACATAAACAAGGGTATTGGCCGTACCGAGATCGACGGCGAGGTCGTTGGAGAATTTTCCCAGAATAAAGTCAAACAGCAAAACACTTCCTCCTGATATTACTGGAGAAACCGCCTGCAAGACTGGGCGATTTACCATTTGAAAAGCGACATATACAGTATTTCTGCAGACGAATCAATGCATTTCTGTCAAAAATTTATTGCATTTTCAGCTTACATGTAATAGGAATTTTCCCCTTATATCGCTTATCAAGGGGCACTCCATGCTTCAGTTCATGAGAAAACATGCGCAGAGCTGGCTCATCAAGGTTTTGCTGGGTCTCATCATCGTCGTATTCGTCCTGTATTTCGGATCGACACGCTGGCGCGAGCCTGCCGAGTCTCTCGTGACCATTGGCGATCGAGTCATCACCTTCAGCGATTACCGCAAGGAGTATCAGAACCTTCTCGAGATGTATCGCCAGCGCCTGGGCCAGAATCTGACGGAGGACGTCGTCAAGAGCCTCAACCTCAAGGAGCAGGCCCTGGACAACGTCATCAACCAGGCCGTGCTGCTCGTCAAGGCCGAGGAGATGGGCATCCGGGTCAGCGACGAGGAAGTCCAGGCCATGATCACAATGCAGCCTGCCTTCCAGCGCGACGGCGTCTTTGACCCCAAACGATATGAGCAGCTGCTTCGCTATCAGAAAATGAGCCCCGAGGAGTTCGAAGCCCTGCAGAAAAAGTCCGTCATGGCCGCCAAGGTGCAGGATATCTTCCGCCAGGGGGTCAAGGTCTCCGAAAAGGAGATGCAGGATCTCTACCGGTTCCAGTCGGAGCGGATCAACGTGGAGCTGTTCAAGCTTCCCGCCAGGGCCTGCCGGGGCAAGGTCAGCGTTTCCAGAGAGGAGCTCGAAAAATATTACAACGATCACAAGGACGATTTCCGAATCCCGGCCAGGGTCCAGGTCAAGGTGCTCACCTTCGCCGCCGAGGATTACCTGCTGAAGGCGGAGGTCTCCGACGCGGAAATTCGCAGCGCTTACGATGCCAACAAGAGCCGCCTGCCTCAGGTAAAGGGCGCGCCTCCTTCCTTTGATTCCATCAAGGGTCGCATTGCCGAGGAGATCCGTCTTATGAAGGCCATGGGATTTGCGGCCGAGGACGCCAAGAAAGCCCACGACACAATCTACCAGGAGGAGAACTTCGAGGCCTACGCCACAAAGCACGGCCTTCGCATCCAGGAGCGGGGCTTCTTCTCCGCCAAAGACATGCCGGCGGAATTCAGACAGATCCGGGACGTGGAAAATCAGATCTTCAGTATCCGCACGGATGAGATCACCTCCGTTCTTTCGTCTCCCCGGGCCCATTACCTGATGAAGGTCGTCGCAAAGAAAGAGGCCTCTACGCCGCCTTTCGAAGAAGTGAAAAAGGACGTCGAGGAGCGCTGGGCTCAAGCCGAGGCGATCAAGGTCTGCCGCCAGGAGGCCGAAGCTGCCCTTGCGCAGCTCCGGAAAGGCGAAGACTTCCGGAAGATCGCCCGGCAGACAGGCGCCGAGGTGGTCGAGACGGGACTTTTTTCTCCGGGCTCCGAGATTCCGAAAGCCGGCTCTTCTCAGGGGCTGCTCAATGCCGTCTTCCAGCTCTCCGAAAAGTCACCCTACCCCTCCGAGGTGTACACCACGGACGATGGCACCAGCATCATCCCCCGGTTCAAGGATCTCAAGCGCATCGACGACGGATCCTGGGAAAAGCAGAAAGGTATGATGCGGATCATCCTGCTCAGGGCAAAGGAGACGGAAGCCTTCCAATCCTGGCTCAGGGATGTGCGGGAGACCATGGAAAAGGACGGGAAGATCAAAATGAGTGAGAACGTGAAAAAGTTGTAAACTTTTTCACGGGGCTTCTGGATTCCGGCTTCTGGCTTCGGGATAGAAATGAAAGGAGTCGCGGATGGAATATCCGCGACCCCTTTTTTCTGTTTTATCCGGAAGCCCGATGCCCGAGTCCGGATGCCTTTTTGTCCGGCCCGTCACCACCCGTAAGGCCTTCCCCAGGGGCCCCAGGAACGCCACGGGTAGGGCCCCCAGTACCATGGGTCGTAGTAGTACGGCGGGTAGGGAACCGGCTGCTCCCAGAGTTTCAATTCTCTTGCCCGCACGACAGGATAGCCATATTGAATCTCGCCGATGGGCTGGATCTCCTTGCCGGCAATCTCGCCGCCCACGGTGACCTGCCGCCCCTTCTTGAAGATATCGGGATCGAGGAAGCGGTCGACCACGACGATGAAGCGGCCTTCGGAGCGGTCGGTCTCCATCGGCCGCTCCTGGATGTCCAGGGCTGTCTGCAGTACCTTGATGGCTGTCGACTCCTTCAGGTTCGTCGTTTCGATGATGACCCCGCCCCAGATGACGATGGTCCCGACGAACGAGTCAGGGTTTTTCTGGATCTCCGCAAAGGGGGCGCTTTTCTCCGCCTGCCTGCGGATGTCCTGCGACAAGGGCGCACAGGCTGCAAGCGTTGCCAGCATGATGAAAACGAAGACGCAGGCGCCCTTCCTCCTCATCGACTCCCTCCAACCCCGATCCCGAACTGAACGGCCGGACCGGGCGCATAGGCGGGATATTCCTCCGTCTTCCACAGATACGTCTCCCGCTCGAGCAGCACGGGCATGGGGTACGGCCTGTCATGGAGCATGATCGCCTGATCCCCCTCGACGACCCCCGCCACCGTGATTTTCCGTCCCTTTTCATAAATGAGGGGATCGGCAAACCGTTCGTACACCACAAGGAACCGGCCCTGGGAAGGGGCCCTGTTGTCGGGCCTTTGCCCGGCCCCCAGGGGAAGCTGGAGCACCTGTACCCGGGTTTCCCTTTCCTTCACGACAACCTCCAGGATCTGTCCGCCGAGGACAACCACGGCGCCATGGTACTGCCCGGGATCCTTCTGCAGATCGGGAAAAGCGATGCTCGCGTCGGCTTCGCGGAGAATCCCGCTGGAGAGGACGGAAGTGCATCCGCACACAAGAAGGGACGCGATAACGGCAGTGATAATGGAATTCACCGGTGAGGCCCCCGAGGAGTCACGGAATCGTTCACCACAAGTGTACGGTACGCAACGGTCCTGATCAAATAAAAAGTGAACAAGGTAACGGCACCCGGCAGGATGAAATAATTCTTGAAATCCGGACTTTGAAGGGTGTACGGTGAGCGGGAAATTCCAATTCGCGCGATGATGCACCCGCCGCGGCACCCGTTGCTGCATGCGGAATGGAAACCCGGTCCTGGAATGATCATGCGGGGGAAAACACTTTTCATCCTGTTGTGCCTGATCCTTGCAGCCGTTGATGTCTCCTTCGCCCAGAGAGATTATCGCATCGCGCCTCCTTCCAAAGACCCTGCGAAAAACACCGACCTCATCGGCCGGTTCCGCACTCACACCGTCAAGCCGGGAGAAACGCTCCTTGACATCGCGAGAACCTACGACCTGGCAATCACGGCGCTCTCGGCATTCTATCCCGAGAAGGATCCCTGGCTGCTCGAGGCAGGTAGCCCATTGCGAATCCCCGCGATTTGGATTCTCCCGCCGTCCAAGAAGCAGGGCATCGTGATCAATGTGCCGGAGATGCGGCTCTACTATTTCAACCCCAAGAAAGGGACAGTCCGAACGCATCCCGTAACGGTCGGCGAAGAAGAAACGCCGACGCCGATTGGCACGTTCCGCGTCGTCGATCGGGAGATCGACCCGGAGTGGAACATCCCGTCAAAACTGCAGCCCAAGTACCGGACGAAAATCATGCCGGCGGGTGACGACAACCCGATCGGCAAATACTGGCTGGGCCTGTCGCGCCGGGGATACGGCATCCACGGAACAGACAATCCGTGGAGCGTGGGACGTATTCTCAGCAACGGCTGCATCCGGCTTTACCCCGAGGATATCGAGAGCCTCTTCGACCTCGTGCCGAAGGGAACGGTCGTGGAGATTCTTTACGAACCCGTGAAATTCGGCATCCGGGAAAAGATCATCTTTGTGGAGATTCACGATGATCCCTACGGCCTGATCGAGGATCTGGAAGAACACACGCGAAGCGTGGCGAAGAAAATGGGCGTCTCGGATTCGGTGGATTGGGAGAAGGTCTATCTGGCCATGGAAGAGAAGAACGGGGTGCCCGTTCCAGTGGGAACTGCGCGCAAGGGAGGTGACGGCAGGAAACCAGGCAGTCCCCGGTAAGGGGGTACGGCGCGGATTTCCCGAAGAACGCAATCTCCGGATCCGGTCGCGACCCCGCAGGAATGAGGGCATTCCCTTCGTTCAATTTTCAATCGGCAAATCAAGTGAAAGGAGGAAGATAGGATGAAGTCACGGTTTATCGTTCTCATGGTGTTGGTATTTGTTGCAGCACTGTTCTCGGGCTGCGCAACGACAGGAGACCTGGAAAAGTTGCAGATGCAGGTCAAGGATCTATCGGCGAAAGTGGACCAGGCACAGATGAAGGCTGATCAGGCAGCGAAGGAAGCCGCGGCGGCCAAGGCAGCGGCGGCGGCGACCCAGAACGAATGCGCAAAGTCGGCGGAAATGTGCAAAGCGGCTGCGGCCAAGGCAGACCAGGCGGCAGCACGGGCCGAGGCCTCGGCGAAACTTGCCGAGGACAATGCCAAGAAGTCCGAAGCGATCTTCATGAAATCGATGAAGAAGTAAGGCGGCCCGGGAAAGCGGGATCGCAGTCAAAAAAGGCGGCGCCGGTTCCATGACCGGTGCCGCTTTTTTCTTTCTATTATCTCTCTGCTCTGCCTTCTTCACTTCCCGACTTCTTAACTTCTCAACGTCCTGACTTCCCCCCTCACGGCCGGATCTCCACCGAAGTCCCTTCGGACACGAGATCGAAGACCTCCTCGATCTCCCGGTTGGTCAGGGCAATGCAGCCGTTGGTCCAGTTAAAGAGGTACTGAACGTCTCCCATCCAGAGCTTATCCGGTTTCATCCCGTGGATCATGATGCTTCCGCCAGGCGAGACCCCCAGGGCTTTCGCCCGTTCGACGTCGGCCGGACTCGGATAGGAGAGGTGCAGCGCTCTGTGGTAGATGCTGTTGCGGACCTTGCGGTCGATATAGTAGTTCCCTTCGGGTGTCCGTTTGTCTCCCTGCTGAACCTTGGAACCCTCGGGGTTGCGCCCCAGGGCGATATGGTAGGTCTTGAACTCCGTCCCCTGCTTTAGGAGCGTCATCTTCCGCTTCGATTTTTCTACGAGGATGCAATCGACGGGGCCGTCCGCTGCCCTGGCCAGTTCCATCGCAGGCGCGGACAAGGAAAAACAAAGAAGAAAGGCTGCAGCGGCCCAGGTGCTCAACGCGGCAGGGACGGTTCCGGGCGGGATGTTGAGGAATCGCATCTTTCCCTTCAATTGGCGGTGCATTTCGCGTCATTCCCTACCATGTTTCCCCTGTCTTCTGCAAGACATCTGCCACGGAAGCTGTTCTTCCAGAAAGAAGTTCCGCGTCGCGAAGAGCCCGAAGTCCCTTGCCAAACGGTGCCGAATCTCTTATGATTTTTGCAAGGCCTCCCTGCCGGAGCGGGAGGGTTCTCTCCCGGGTGCGCTATGGACAGAAGAAAAAAAATCCTCGTCTTCGGCCACAGGAACCCCGACACGGATTCCATCGTATCGGCCGTTGCCTACGCCGAGCTCAAGCGAAGCCTCGGTATCGAGAACTGTTTCGCCGCGCGGTGCGGAAACGTGAATCTGCAAACGGAGTACGTCCTGGAGCGATTCGGCATCCCCTCTCCTGAACTCGTGGGCGAGCTGATCCCGAAGGTGAACAATTACATGAGCCGAGGGGCCGTGACGGTGCCCCAAGACAAACCGCTTTGGCAGGCCCTGGAGATCCTCGACAAAGGGAACTTCAAGATGCTCCCCATCGTCGATGACGGAGGGCGCCTGCTCTCGATCCTGCACTTCAATTCCTTCGCCCAGAACATGCTCAGAAAGATCGACCCCAACCGCAAAGGCGTCTTCCCCACATCCGTCAGCCTTCTGGTGAAGACCCTGGGGGCCCAGCCCGTCACCGAATTCGACGGCGACACGGTATTCCAGGCCCAGCTTGCCGTTGCAGCCTTCGAGCTCGAAGCTTTCCGGGAGCACATCGGCGCCATGCCAGCGGCCGGCACGATCGTTCTGGTCGGCAACCGCGAGGCCGTACAGGCCTGCGTCATCGAGAGGAAGGTCCGGGTTCTGATCGTCACGGGCGGAACAAGCATCAGCCGGGAGCTGAAAATACTGGCCGAACAAAAGGGCGTCTCCGTCCTCATCTCCCCCTATGACACATCCACCACGTCGTGGCTTGCCCTCTACTCCTCCCCCGTGGCGCACACGGGGGACAAGACGATTGCGGCCCTGAAGGAGGGTGACTACATCGGCGCCGTCAAGGAGCGGCTGCTGTCGTCCGTCTCCCGGTCGCTTCCCGTCGTCGATGCCGAGAAGCGCGTCATCGGTGTGCTCTCCCAGAGCGACCTCATGCGCGAGCCCGATATCGATGTCATCCTGGTGGACCACAACGAGCCTTCCCAGGCCGTCGATGGGATCGAGAACTACCGGATTCTGGAGATCATCGACCACCATCGTCTGGGCAACATCCACACGAACACTCCCATCACCTTCATCAACAGGCCCGTGGGGTCCACCTCCACGATCATCGCGACCCTGTACCAAGACAACCGGGTACCCCTGCGGAAGGAGATCGCATCGATCCTGCTCGCAGGAATCCTCTCAGATACGGTCATCCTGCGATCGGCGACGACGACGGAAACGGATCGTCACATGGCAGAGTACCTCTCGACCCTCACGGACCTGACCATCGACGGATTCGGGAGGGACATCCTGGGGGCGGCCTCGTTGGCGGCCCGAAAGCCTGTTGACGAGATCCTCGCCATGGATAGGAAGCTCTTCGGGGATGGGAAAAACGCCTTCACGGTGAGCCAGGTGGAGGTAACCTCGCTCACGGAGGTCATGGACCGCAAGGACGAGATCCTGCAGGGCCTGGAACGACAGCATGCAAAGACCGGAGGCCTCTTCACGGCCCTCATGGTGACGGACATCACGGAGCTCGACAGCGCCCTGTTCGTGAAGGGCGATCCTGTCTTTCTCAGCCGGATCCGCTACCCCCGGATGGAGGAAAACGTATACATGATGAAGGGAATCCTCTCGCGGAAGAAACAGCTCGTGCCGGGCTTGACCGAACTGATCCGCAAGAGCTAGAGATGCCGCGGTGAGGAAATCGTCTCCTCTTTACCCGGTCAACGAGTCAACCCATCAACTCATTCCTCCTTATCGCCCGGTATGTTCATCGGCCCGCACATGGGGTCCGCCCCGTTCTTGCCGTTGAGCCGCTCACGGGTGATCCATTCCCGTTTCCGCTCTCTTCTGCTGATCTCTTTTCTCCGCATGGACTGTCTCCTTCAGCGTCAGGATTGCTGGCCTGTCTTTCGAGATCAACCTACGCTCCGGAGAGAGATCTCACAATCGGCGCGGCGCCGAATATTCCCTCAGGCATCGAGATACGGGCTTGTCGGACAGAATACGGAGGAGTCATCCGAGTGAGTCTGATGGATCCGTTCGGCGAAACCGAACGGAGTCGCTTCGCGCCGGCTCCGGGCTTCAGGAATCAGGCTTCAGGAAAAAAGAAAGGATCGAGGTCTTGCCACGATCCTTTTTCTTTGCCTTGTGGCTTGCGGCTCTCTTCCATTGCCACTCTTGCCACTTTGCCACTTCTTCACTCCCGCACTTCCGCACTTCTTTCACTGCCGCCAGCGGCCTTAGCCCAGTAGCTTGTTCTGGATGGCGTACATGGTGATCTCGGCGTTGGTCGCAAACTGCATCTTCTCCAAGATGTGCCGCCGGTAGGTGCTGATCGTCTTGACGCTCAAGCACAGCTCCTCGGCGATCTGGGTGACGGTCTTTCCCGAAGCGATCAGGAGCATGACCTGGTATTCCCGGTCCGAGAGCTTCTCGTGAGGCGCTTTGTCCACATCGCCATGGAGGAAGTACGTAAGCTTCTCGGCCAGGGCCTCGGTGACGTAGCGGCCCCCCTGGGAGACCTTCCGGATCGCCGAGATCAGCTCCTTGGGCGTGCTGGCCTTGGTGAGATAGCCCGAGGCACCGTCCCGGAACGCCCTCACGGCGTACTGCTCCTCGGGATAGATACTCAGGATCATGACAGGCAGGTGCGGCTTCTGGCCCTTGAGCTCCTTGAGGATCTCGAGCCCGCTGCGGCCCGGCATCGAGATGTCCAGCAGGATGAGATCGAACTCCTTCTTCTGGATCAGATCCAGAACCTCCTGGCCGTTGCCGGCCTCGCCCGTCACATCCATGTCGGGCTGGCTCGTGAGGATCTTCTTGTACCCTTCCCGGACGATGGGGTGATCATCAGCGATCAGGATTCGAATCTTTTTCATGCGCCTTCCCTTTCGATAGCAGTGGTATGCTGACCTTGACCGTCGTGCCCTGGCCCTTGCGGCCGGTGATGAGGGCCTCGCCCCCCCAGTGGTAAGCCCGCTCCCGTATCCCCAGTAAACCATAGGAATTGGGTTTTGCAAGCTGTTCCTGCGTGATGCCCTTGCCGTTGTCGCGGACGACGAGTTCCACCTGGTCCTTGCCCATCTTCAGGCTGACCGTTACCTTCGTCGCCTCGGCGTGTCGTGAGATGTTCGTCAGGGTCTCCTGACAGATGCGGTAAATGGAAAAGGATAGATCCGCATCCAGGCTCAGCTCTTCGGGGTCGATGGAAACGTTGCACTTGATGCCGGTGCGCTTTTGGAAGTCGTTGGCCAGCCAGTCGATCGCCACGGCGAGTCCCAGGTGATCGAGCATCCCGGGACGCAGGTCCATGTAGATCCGTTTGACCGTCTGCATGGTCATCTCGACGAGATTCAGCGAGTCCTCGGCCCGTTTCAAAAGATCCGTCTGGCCGGGCGGCACGCTGTTCATGAGCAGAACCAGATCCGTGTTCAGGGCCGTGAGCAGTTGTCCCAACTCATCGTGCAGGTCCCGGGCGATGCGGGTGCGCTCCTTCTCCCGGGCCGTCTCCAGGTGGGCCGAGAGGTTGCGCAGCCGCTCCCGCGACTGCTCCACCTCCGTCTTGGCACGCTTGAGGTCCGTGATGTCCTGGTAGGTGATGACGATGTTGCCCTCCTTGAGGCTCTCGCCGATCCGGGAGGCCGTGATCATGCAGTCGACATCGGAGCCGTCCTTGCGGCGGCATGTAAACTCCATCTTGAACGTCCGCTGCTTCTTCAGGGCGGAATACAGGATCCGGGCGATCTCCTCATAGTCCGCATCGGAGCGGTAGAAGACGCGGACGCTCTTGCCGATCAGATCGAGCGCGTCCCAGCCGAAGACGGTCTGGACGCCGTCGTTGGCGAAGATGACCCGGCGGTCCTGCAGGCCGATGACCGCATGCGGGATGGCCTCCAGGATGGACGCTTCCAGCGCCTCCAGGGCCTCGAGGCGCGTGTGCGCTTCGATCGTCTCGGTGATGTCCATGGAGTTGCCGAGGACGGCGCGGGAGCCCCGGTAGGGAATGAAGGCCACCGTTTCCATGATCCACCGGATGCGTCCATCCTTGGTGACGATGCGGAACTCGTGCGGCGAGGTGCGCTTGCCGCGGAGCATCTCGCGGGCCTGTTTTCGCACCTTGACGCGATCCTCGGGGTGCACCAGGCCCATGGAGCTCATGCCCACGAGCTCCGAGGCGTCGTAGCCCGCAAAGGCCGCCGCGTGATGATTGACGTACTGGAATGTTCCGTTCTGGACGACGTAGACGCCGGCCTGCGAGCTCGACGCGAAGAGCTTGTAGGACTCCTCGGCGCGCCTTCGGTCCGTGATGTCCTCGTAGACGATGACGATGCGCTTTTCCTGGAGGGTCTCGCCGATTCGGGAGGCGCTGATCAGGGCCTCGAAGGGGCTGCCGTCACGGCGACGGCAGATGAATTCGAAGCTGAAGGTGCGATTGCGCTCCAGGTTCGAGTAAAGGACCTTGGCGATCTCCTTGAAACCTTCGTCGGTGGGGTAGAGCAGGCGGGTTGAGCGGCCGATGAGCTCGGAGGCCTTGCGGCCAAAGACGCTCTCCACGCCGTTGTTGGCAAAGATGATCCGGCGGTTTCTCAGCCCGATGACGGCATGAGGGATGGCATCGAGGATCGACGCCTCGAGCGCCTCGAGCTCGGCCAGCTGATTGCGGGCCTTGACCTGCCGGGTCATGTCCATGGAGTTGCCGAGAACGGCCCGGTTGCGCTGGTAATGGATCGGGGTGACCGTTTCGGCGATCCAGCGCAGATCCCCGTTTTTCCCGATCGTCCGGAACTCGTAGGGATGGGAACGCTTGCCCTTGAGCATGGAGATCGCGTTCTTCCGGACCCGCTCGCGGTCCTCGGGGTGGACGAGGCTCATGGAGTCCATCCCGATGAGCTCGTTGCGGTTGTAGCCCCAGTACCGGGCGGCATGTTCGTTGACGAAACGAAACTTGCCGTTCTGGAGCACGTAGATACCGGCCCGGGATGTCCTCTCGAGGCTCCGGTAGAGGCCCTCCTCGAACAGGCAGTCCGTCTCCGAACGCTTCAACTCATCGATCTGCTTGCGCAGATCCGCCAGTTGCGTAATGAGTTGTTCCCGTGATTTTACCCCGGCCAAAACACGTCCCCCGGCTCTGCAGTGAGGTCTTTGCAGGCAGGTGTAATACGTTCCGCGGGGATTGTCAAACCCTTCCCCGCCCTCCGTCAACACCCGCCACAGGGACATCGTGAGCTTGCCGGGCCGCCGGGTCGTGCAGTCCAGGTCCCCCGTTTGCCCTCTGCACAACCTTTTCCGGTCTCCATCAGACAGCCTCTGATGGATGGATGCGCCACTGTCTGAGAGGGCACTCCTGTGCTGTCTGATGTCCCTTTCAGACGAACGCTGATTTTTTCCTGGAGCCGATTCGGGTAGGGTGGCATCGAAAGAAAAAGCAAGGGCAAGACCCGAAGGAGATGTCGAAATCATGATAGGAAGAATTACGATGAGAGCCGCAGCGCAGACGCCCCAGCGTAGCCTCCTGATGGGAGAGCGGACCGCCCGGATCCCTGGTGATCCGGCAAGCCGTTCCTATTATGAAGACAAGGGGCCGGCCCTTTTCCGATAGGGATACGCAGATAGCAGTCAGTACCGTCGTCTTCTGCAGCACGTCACTGACTATCTCCTTGACATTCGTTTGCGGGCAGGGATCGGCCCTGCCCGTGAACGGATGGAGACGAGGAAAACGCCGGCAACAAAATGACCAACTGACAGACAGCCAGAGGGAGATTAAAACATGATCAAATGGAGCGCGAAGCCCACCGCAGCGGACAGGAAAGACTGGATGAAGTACTTGGACGAGCTGAAGAAGGAAACCCTGGCGTGCCTCGTTGAGAATCAGGTGCCCTGATTTCTCTCCCGTTCAGCAACGAGTTCTCAGCAGCAAGAAGACCCCCGTCGGCTCCCTCCGCGGGGGCTTTCTTTTTTCGTCGAAACGGCATAAAAAAGGCAGCGCACCAATCGCTGCCTTTTGTCTTTCTTGGTGGAGCTGAGGGGAGTCGAACCCCTGGCCTCTTGAATGCCATTCAAGCGCTCTCCCAACTGAGCTACAGCCCCTTCTGCTGAAAAAGAGAATTGGATTTAGCACACGCATCTTGGCGTTGTCAATACAATTTTCTTGACTTTGAAGGCCCTGAAACTATAATCGAAACCCACAAGCCGGAGTGGTGAAACTGGTAGACGCAGGGGACTCAAAATCCCCCGTCCCCTGGGGACGTGTCGGTTCGATTCCGACCTCCGGCACCAAGTAATTACAAGGGGTTGGATGCATCGTCGTCTGACCCCTTTTGCCGATTTGGTCAACACTTTGGTCAACTTTATTTACGGAGCTTACCATGTCGTCCAGCCATACCGTGTATTTTTCCATTTCGGCATGATAAACCGCATCATCCAAGTTGATATAGAATGCATCCATTCCGCGTAGGCTATGGCCGAGCATCAAATCAATAACAACCTTATTCAACCCAGCGGCCACCATGTAGGACTTAACCGTCCTTCTCGTGTCATGGAATCGGAAACCGCCCTCAACTTTCATGCCGTATGTGATCCCGACAGCCGCGCAGGCTTCTTTTAGTTCCTGCCTGAACATTTTTGGGCTCATGACTTTCTTATTTTCGGCGAATACGAATTCGCAATCGGCATCATGCAAAAGATGTTCAAATACTTTTCTGGCGTTACGGTGTATAGGAACCTTCTTTTTCTTGCGCTCCTTCACATCCTTCGAAGCAAGGAAAATGAATCCCCTCTCCAAGTCGATCTCCACCGATTAACGATATGGGCCGGTGGCCGGGATCGATCGAACGGTGGGTGAACATTCGTGCAATCGGCGACAAAGCCGCAGAGGTTACACTACAGGAGAAGT
>Ga0335071_10003102_pt1 | contig 17646 bp, 15 predicted proteins | sample Lox_Sample_15_FD_206724 | JGI IMG/M metagenome (GOLD analysis project Ga0335071, IMG submission 206724) | Soil microbial communities from Loxahatchee National Wildlife Refuge, Florida, United States - Lox_Sample_1.5 | ecosystem: Environmental > Terrestrial > Soil > Wetlands | place: USA... | reverse complement strand
AGTCGGGCTGGATCCCGTCGCCGCTCCCGGCGATCTACTCCGGGGACGCGCTGACGGCGTACCGCGAGTGGCTGCCGGCCGACGGCTACGAGGGGCGCGCGTCGGTCGGCGGCAGCTACGACGCCGACGTGATCGACAACTACTACTTCACGCCGTGGGACCTCGGCTACGGCAACTACGTGAAGTTCGACCACGACTTCATCGGCCGCGACGCGCTCGAGCAGATGGCCGAGGGGCCGCACCGCCGGAAGGTCACGCTCGCGCTCGACGACGACGACGTGACGCGCACGATCGGGACGATGTTCCGCAAGTCCGACCGTGCGAAGTTCATGGACTGGCCGTCGTGCGTGTACTCCATGCATCCGTTCGACCGCGTGCTCGTCGACGGCGAGACGGTCGGCGTCTCGACGTGGGTCGGCTACAGCGCGAACGAGGGCCGGATGCTGACGCTCGCGGTGATGGACCCCGAGTACGCCGAGCCGGGCACGGAGGTGACGTTCCTCTGGGGCGAGCCGGACGGCGGGACGTCGAAGCCGACCGTCGAGCGGCACGAGCAGGTCGAGCTCCGCGCGATCGTCAGCCCGGTGCCGTACGTCGAGGCGGTGCGGACGTCGTACGCCCCGCCCGGAGGCTGGCGCGCTGAGAGCTAGACCGCGGCCGTCGTCGCGGCCGGCAGCGGCGCGCGGCCGAGGATCATGTCCGCGGCCTTCTCGGCGATCATCATCGTCGGCCCGTGCGTGTTCGAGCGCGTGATCGTCGGCATCACGGACGCGTCGACGACGCGCAGGCCCTCGATCCCGTAGACCCGAAGCTCGGGGTCGACGACCGCGCCCATCGCGCACGTCGACGTCGGGTGGTAGACGGGCTGGCAGTTCTTGCGGCCCCACGCGAGGATGTCCTCCTCCGAGTCGGACGCCGGGACGCTGAACGGCTCCTTCATGACGTCCTGCAGCACGGACTGCGCGGCGACCTCGAGCGCGACGCGCGTGCCGTGGACGAACGCCGCGCGGTCCTCCTCCGTCGTGAGGAAGTTCGAGAGCACGCACGGCTTCGAGTCCGTCATCGGCGTGCGCAGCGAGACCTTCCCGCGCGCCGCCGGCTTCACGAGCACCGGCCCGAAGACGTAGCCGTGGTCGTGCGGCGGCGTCAGCCCCTCGTCGTAGAAGAGCGACGGCGAGAAGTGGAACTGGAGGTCGGGCGCCGGCTGGTCCGCACTCGAGCGGAAGAACGCGCCGGCCTCCGGGAGGTTCGAGGTGAGCGGGCCGCGGCCCTCCGTGTGCAGCAGCTCGAAGTTCTCGGGCGTGAAGATCCCGAACAGCGCCGGCACCTTGCTGATGTAGTTGAGGTTCGCCATCGCGTGGTCCTGGAGGTTCCGTCCGACAGGCAGCTCCTCCCGCACCTCGATCCCGAACGGCTCGAGCTCCTCGCGGAGGCCGATCCCGGACAGCATCAGGAGCACCGGCGACTGGTACGCGCCGGCCGAGACGATCACCTCGCGCTCGGCGCGGACCGTCTCGCGCCGCCCGCGGCTCACGAGCTCGACGCCGACGGCGCGGTTGCCGTCGAACACGATCCGCTCGACGTAGACCGAGTCGCGCACCTCGAGGTTCGGACGGTCGATGACGGGATGGACGTACGCGTCCGCGGTGCTGCAGCGGAAGCCGCCCTTCTGCGTCACCTGGAACCGGCCGACGCCGTCCTGCGTCGCGCCGGTCAGGTCGTCGTTCGCGGGGATGCCGGCCGCGACCGCCGCGTCGATCATCAGGTCGACGAGCGGGTGCATCGAGCGGCTGTCGGAGACGGACTGCGGGCCGCCGACGCCGTGGTACTCGCTCTCGCCGCGCTCGTTGTCCTCGCCGCGCTTGTAGTACGGCAGCACCTCGTCGTAGCTCCACCCGTGCGCGCCGTTCGCGGCCCACTCGTCGTAGTCGGCGCGGTTGCCGCGGAGGTAGATCATCGCGTTGATCGAGCTGCAGCCGCCGATCATCCGGCCGCGCGGAAGATAGAGCCGCCGGTTGCCGAGGCCGGGCTCCTCGTCGCCCGTCAGGTCCCAGTCGAGCCCCGACTTGAACATGATCGGGAACATCGCCGGGACGTGGATCTCCGGCGCGGTGTCGGGGCCGCCGGCCTCGAGCAGCAGGACGCTGACGTCGGGGTCCTCGCTCAGCCGCCCCGCGAGCACGCAGCCCGCAGAGCCCGCGCCCACGATCACATAATCCGCCATCGCACGGACCTTAACCCTCCGCGCACGATGTGGTCTAGCCACTTGTGAGGGCAACTGTCCAGGGGGTAGGTTCCGGCCGATGGGCGGCGGCGACGAACTGCTCGGTCTCTACTGGACCATCTCGGGCCCGGTCGAGGTCCACGTCGGGCGGGAGTGGAGCCTGTTCGACCTGCGCGACCGCTGCGCGCACGCCGCGCGCGTCGGCTTCGCCGGGATCGGGATCTGGCACGCCGACCTCGAGCACATGCTCGACGAGGGGAAGACGCTCGCCGACATCCGCTCGCTCTTCGACGAGTACGGCCTGCGCCACGTCGAGCTCGAGTTCATCGGGGATTGGTTCCTCGAGCCGGGCGACGAGCGGCGCGCCGTCTCCGACCGGACGCGCGCGATGCTGTTCGAGGCGGCCGAGGTGCTGCCGGCACACCACATCAAGGTCGGGAACCTCGCGGGCACCGAGGTCGAGCTGCCGCGCCTGATCGAGGCGTACGGCGAGCTCTGCGCCGACGCCGCGGAGCACACCGACGCGAAGATCGTCTACGAGTTCATGCCGTACGACGCGGTCGTCAACACGCTCGACATCGCGCTCTCGGTCGTCCAGGGCGCGAACGCGCCGAACGGCGGCCTCGCATTCGACACGTGGCACCTCGGCAAGCTCGACGTGATCCCCGACGACCTCCGGCGCGTCCCGCCGCAGTGGGTCTCCTGGGTCGAGCTCTCCGACGGCCCGTTCGGGATCGCGGAGGAGTGGCTCGACGAGGTGATCAACCGCCGTCGGCTTCCCGGCGAGGGCGACTTCCCGATCCGCGAGTACGTCGGCGTGTTCCGCGAGCTCGGCTACGACGGCCCGTGGGGCGTCGAGGTTCTCTCCGAGGACCTGCGCACGCTTCCGATCGACGAGATCTTCGACCGCGCGTACGCGACGAGCGCCGCGCAGCTCACGTAACGACGAAAGGAGTCTTGGTGGCCGGCAACCGGCTCGGCAAGGAGCGGCTGACCTGGATCTACACGCAGATGGTGCGGATCCGCGAGTTCGAGGAGCGCGTGAAGGGGACGTTCGAGGAGCACCCCGGCGTGATCCGCGGCCACACGCACCTCGCCGACGGCGCGGAGGCGTCGATCGTCGGCTCGCTCGCCGCGCTCCGCCCGGACGACCAGCTGCTGACGACGTACCGCTGCCACGGCTACCCCGTCGCGCTCGGCACCGATCCGAAGGCGCTGATGGCGGAGATCTACGGCCGGAAGGACGGCATCTGCAAGGGCTACGGCGGCTCGATGCACCTCACCGACGTGTCGCGCGGCTTCATGGGCACGTCGGGCATCGTCGGCCAGGGGATCCCGCACGCGACCGGCGCCGCGTACGCGGCGCAGATCCGGCGCAAGGGCCAGGTCGTCCTCTGCTTCTTCGGCGACGGCGCGTCGAAGCAGGGCGCGTTCCACGAGTCGCTGAACATCGCGTCGCTCTGGAAGCTCCCCGTCGTCTACATCATGGAGAACAACAACTACAACGTCGTCACGCGCACCGACCAGGAGGACGCGAACGCGGCCGCCGGCGAGCCGCTCGCGGTGAAGGCGAAGGCGTTCTCGATGCCGGGCGTCACCGTCGACGGCGGCGACCCGCTGGCCGTCTACGACGTCGTCTCGACCGCGGTCGAGCGCGCGCGCGGCGGCGACGGCCCGACGCTCGTCGAGTCGCTCGTGTACCGGCTCAGCGCGCACGGCAACATCATCGTCCCGCCGGGGATCCCGCTCCACTTTCCCGAGCACGAGGCGATCGAGGTGTTCGGCAACGTCGAGGAGTACGAGGCCGCGAAGCGCGGCGACCCCGTTCCCCGCTTCCGCTCGACGCTCGTCACCGACGGGACGCTGACCCCGGAGGAGGCGGACGCGATCGCGCAGTCGGCGCGCGACGAGATGGCCGCCGCCGTCGCGTTCGGCGTCGAGAGCCCCTTCCCGGCCGCCGAGGAGGCGACCAAGTACGTCTACGCCTAGGAGGCCGACCGAGATGGCACGCGAACAACTTCCCTACATCGGCGCGATCCTCGAGGCGATCAGCGAGGAGATGCAGCGCGACGACACCGTCCTCTACTTCGGGCAGAACATCGCCACGACGGAGAACGACCCGTTCCTCCAGGCGTTCGGCCCCGACCGCGTCCGGGTCACGCCGATCAGCGAGACGGCGGAGATCGGGATGGCCGTCGGCGCGGCGGTCGCCGGCTACCGGCCCGTCGTCGAGCTCTACATGGCCGAGTTCATGCTCGTCGCGATGGACCAGGTCGTGAACGAGGCGAACCGCTTCCACTACATGTCCGGCGGCCAGGTGACGGTGCCGGTCGTGCTGAAGGCGGGCTACGGCTTCACCGCCGGCTGGGCCGGTCAGCACACCGGGACGATCTACGGCATGTTCATGGGCGTGCCGGGCCTGAAGGTCGCCGTGCCGTCGACGCCGGCCGACGCGAAGGGCCTGATGACCGCGTCGATCCGCGACGACAACCCGGTCATCTTCTTCCACCACTACCTCCTCACGCTCGAGCACGGCGACGTGCCGGAGGGCGAGTACGTCGTGCCGCTCGGACAGGCGAACGTCGCGCGCGAGGGGAGCGACGTCACGATCGTCGGGATCGGCTGGACGGTCGGCCGCGCGCTCGCGGCGGCGGAGCAGCTCGCCGCGGAGGGCGTGTCCGCCGAGGTGATCGACCCGCGCACGCTCGCGCCGCTCGACACCGCGACGATCCTCGCGTCGGTGGAGAAGACGGGCCGGCTCGTCGTCGTCGACCAGTCGACGCGCCACGGGTCGGCGGCCGCGGTGATCGCGGCGGAGGTCGCGTCCGAGGGCTTCTCGTCGTTGAAGGCGCCGGTGCAGCTCGTCTGCGCGCTCGACGCGACGATCCCGTACAGCGAGCCGATGGAGGAGTACATCCTCCCGAACGAGGCGAAGATCGTCGACGCGGTGCAGCAGGTGCTGTCGCCGACGGCCGCGTAACGGGGATGGACAGCGGAGCCGGGCGCGAGCTCCTCCGCACGATGTGGCGGATCCGCGTCTTCGAGGAGCGGGTCGGACAGCTCACGCGTGCGAACGAGGTGCACGGACTCGTCCACCTCTCGAGCGGCTCCGAGGGAGTCGCGGCGGGTGTGTGCGGGCAGCTCCGCGCGGACGACGTCGTGTACTCGAACCACCGCGCGCACGGGCACGCGATCGCGAAGGGCGCGCCGCTCGAGGCGGTGATGGCGGAGCTGATGGGGCGTGTCGACGGGCTCTGCCACGGGCTCGGCGGCTCGATGCACCTCGTCGACGTCGAGCACGGGTTCCTCGGCGCGACGGGCGTCGTCGGCGGAAACGTGCCGCTCGCGCTCGGCTCCGCGCTCGCCGCGCGGCTCCGGGGGAGCGACGCCGTCGCGGTCGTCTTCTTCGGCGACGGCGCCGTGCAGGGCGGCATCTTCGTCGAGTCGGTGAACCTCGCGACGCTGTGGGGGCTGCCGGTCGTGCTCGTGTGCGAGAACAACGGCTTCGCGGAGTTCACGCCGCGCTCGGCGCACACGAACGTCGAGCGCGTGAGCGACGTCGTCGCGCCGTACGGGCTCGAGCGCGAGACGGTCGACGGGAACGACGTCGTCGCGGTGCGCGACGCGTTCGCGCGGTTCCTGGACGCGGCGCGCGCGGGCGCCGGGCCGGCGCTCCTCGAGTGCCTCACCGTGCGGTTGCGCGGCCACTACGAGGGCGACCCGCAGCTCTACCGCGAGGCGCTCGCGGCGGAGGAGTGGCAGCGGCTCGACCCGATCCTGCGGCTCCAGCGGCGCGGGGTGGAGGAGGGCTGGCTCGGCGAGGACGAGCCGGCGGCGCTCGAGGCGGCGGCGCGCGACGAGGTCGAGGCGGCGGTCGCGTTCGCGTCGGCGAGCGCGTTCCCCGAGGTCGCGCTCGCGGCGGCGCTGGTGTACGCGTGAGCGAGACGACGTATCTCGGCGCGATCACGGCGACGCTCGCCGACGCGCTGCGCGCCGACGAGCGCGTGTTCGTCCTCGGCGAGGACGTCGCGGAAGGCGGGCCGTGGGGCGCGACGGCCGGGCTCGCGGAGGAGTTCGGCAGGGAGCGCGTCCGCAACACGCCGATCAGCGAGGCGGCGATCGCCGGGATCGCGATCGGCGCGGCGCAGTCGGGGCTGCGGCCTGTCGTCGAGATCATGTTCATCGACTTCCTCACGCTCGCGCTCGACCAGCTCGTGAACGGCGCCGCGAAGGCGCACACGATGTCCGGCGGCCAGCTCACGGTGCCGATGGTGCTGCGCACGCAGGGCGGCGCGGGCCAGCGGGGCGGCGCGCAGCACTCGCAGAGCCTCGAGGCGTGGCTCACGCACGTGCCGGGGCTGAAGGTCGTGATGCCGAGCACCGCGGCCGACGCCGCGGGCCTGCTCGCGAGCGCGATCGCCGACGACAACCCGGTCGTCTACGTCGAGAACAAGACGCTGTACTTCCGGCGCGGCGAGGCGCCGAACGGCGCGGTCCCGATCGGGAGCGCGCGCGTCGTGCGGCCCGGCCGCGACGTGACGGTCGTCGCGCTGTCGCGGCTCGTGCCGGAGTCGCTCGCCGCCGCGGACGAGCTCGCCGGTGAGGGAATCGACGTCGAGGTGATCGACCCACGGACGCTCGTGCCGCTCGACCTCGACGCGATCGTCGACTCGGTGCGGCGCACGCACCGGCTCGTCGTCGCGCACGAGGCGGTCGTGCACGGCGGCTTCGGCGCCGAGATCGCGGCGCAGGTGCAGGCGGCCGCGTTCGACGAGCTCGACGCGCCGGTCGTCCGCGTCGGCGCGCCGTTCGCGCCGATCCCGTTCAGCCCGCCGCTCGAGGACGCGTACCTCCCCGGCCGCGCCGACGTCGTCGAGGCGGTGCGCTCGGTGGTGGGTGCCTCGTGAGGGCCGTGCCCGGAACGGCCACGTCCGGTGCCAGGCACCTGCCATGTCCCGAACGGACGTGCCAGCCGGTGAACACCGCATGGTCATGCGGTCTTGGCCCACGTGGCGGAAGCGATCACGTGTCTCACGCAGCCACGTCCGGTGCCAGGCACCGGACGTGGCACGAAGGGCCACGTCTAACCGGGGTTCTCGACGCGCGCGCGGAGGTTGTCGAGGTCGTAGGAGAGCGCGCCCGCCTCGAGCTTCGCCCGCTTCACGAGCTCGCGCTCCGCGCGCTCGCGCGACGCGGCGAGCACCTCGTCCAACCGTGCTGCGGGAACGACCGCCGCGCCGTCCGCGTCGAGCACGACCGCGTCGCCGGGCGCGATCGTCGCCGAGCCGACCTGCACCGGCTCGTCGAGCGTCCCGACGGCGTCCTTCGTCGCGCCGCGAATGGAGATCCAGCGCGCCCAGATCGGGAGGCCGAGCTCCTCGAGCTCCTCGACGTCGCGGACGGCCGCGTCGACGAGCAGCGCGGCGGCGCCGCGCACCTTCGCCTGGGTCGCGAGCAGCTCGCCGACGAGCGCGTACGGCTCGGGCTCGGGCAGCGTGAGCACGAGCACGTCGCCGGGCTGCGTCCGGTCGAGCGCGGCGTGCACCATGAGGTTGTCGCCGGGGCCGCAGCGCACGGTGCGCGCGGGGCCGGCGGCACGTGTCCCCGGCACGATCCGCGTCAGCGGCACGTCGACGAGGCCGGCGCGCCCCGCCGCCTCGTACACCGTCGCCGACCCGAGCTGCGCGAGTTCCGCGTAGACGTCCATCGCTCCGACCGTACCATCGGCGTGGTGAGCGCGTGAGCACACAGCCGCTGCGCGAGAAGCTCGGCTCGGGGGCGTTCGTCGTCGCGGCGGAGCTCGTCACGAGCCGCGGGATCATCAGCGCCGACAGCGGGCGCAAGGTGCAGGAGCTCGCGCGCGCGCTCGCCGCCGACCCGCGCATCGACGTCCTCTCGATCACGGACAACCCGGGCGGCCACGCGATGCTCGCGCCGGACACGCTCGGCACCGACCTCGTGGCGCGCGGGCAGGAGGTGATCATCCACCTCTCCTGCAAGGACTGGAACCGCAACGCGCTCGAGAGCCGCGGCTGGAAGCTCAGCTCGGAGGGCTTCGACAACGTGCTCGCGCTCTCGGGCGACTATCCGGTGACCGGGCACGGCGGGCTCGCAGCGCCGGTGTTCGACCTCGACTCCGTCGGCCTCCTGAGCCTCTTCTCCGAGATGAACGAGGGGCTCCCGGACTCGCGCCGGCCGGAGGTGAGGCTCGAGAGGACGAGCTTCTTCCTCGGCTGCGTCGTCACGAACCACAAGCGGCGCGAGCGCGAGGTGATGCCGCAGTACTTCAAGCTGAAGAAGAAGGCGGCGGCCGGCGCGCGGTTCGTCATCAACCAGATCGGCTGGTGCGTGCGGAAGGACGACGAGCTGCTGCGCTACATCCGGCGCGAGCAGCTGCCCGTGTCGGCGATCGCGAACGTGTATCTGCTGTCGGCGCCCGCCGCGCGCGCGTTCCACGCCGGGAAGATCCCCGGCGTCGTCGTGACGGACGAGCTGCTCGAGCTCGTCGAGCGGCAGGCGGCGAGCGAGGACAAGGGGCGCGCGTTCTTCGTCGACCTCGCGGCGAAGCACGTCGCCGTCGCGCGCGGGCTCGGCTTCGACGGCGTCTACCTCGGCGGCCACATGCCCGCGGAGCGGTTCGGCGAGATCCTCGACATCGCCGCGACGTTCGCCGACGACGACTGGCGCGCGTTCGCGCGCGAGCTGCAGTTCCCGTTCCCGGACGAGTTCCACCTGTTCGACGCCGATCCCGACACGGGGCTCTCCTCGGACACCGTCAGCGCGTCGTACCTCGAGTCGAAGCGCGCGCGGCGCACCGACCTGCGCGTACCGATCCGCTACAGGTTCAGCCGGCGGCTGCACACGCTCGCGTTCGCGGAGGACGCGCCGCTGTTCGAGACGGGCGGCCGCGTGTACCGCGGGATCGAGAAGGCGCCGCCGCTCGTCGGGCGGACGGCGCACATGCTCGAGCAGGCGGCGAAGGTGCCGCTGTTCGGCTGCCGCGACTGCGGCGACTGCTCGCTCCCGGACATCGCGTACGTCTGCCCCGAGTCGCAGTGCGCGAAGAACCAGCGCAACGGCCCGTGCGGCGGCACGCGCGAAGGGCTCTGCGAGGTCTACGACACCGAGTGCATCTGGTCGCAGGCGTACGAGCGGCTGAAGGCGTACGGCGAAGAGGAGACGATGCTCGACACGCCGGTCGTCGTGAAGGACAACGCGCTGGCGCACACGAGCGCGTGGGCGAACACCTTCCTCCGCCGCGACCACACGACGCGTCCCGGCACGCCCTAACGCGTCTTAACGGTGACTGGCACCGTTAAGAAGCAGCGAGCCACGCGGCGCCGCGCGCGTAGAGCTCGTCGAGCTCAGGGCCGGTCAGCCCGGGCATGTCCGGCTTGACCGTGTAGCCGATCCGCGTCTGGAGGTACGCCAGGTGGCGGTAGCCGACGGGGAAGCTCTCGAGCAGCTCCCGGTCGAGCACCGGCGCCTCGGTCGGGTCGACGGGCGAGAGCCGGTCCTGCTCGTAGATCGGCTGCCGCTCGACGATCCCCCAGCGGCCGCCGCGCCGCTCGACGAAGTCGAAGAACCGGCCCGTGCAGACGACGTCGCAGACCACGCCCTCGACCTCCGCCCGCTGCGTGATCGTCATCTTCGTCTGGCACGTCGCCCGGTCGCCGGCGAGGTCGATCGAGCAGCCGCCGAGGAAGTGGAGGATCCGGACGCCGCGGTCGAACCCCGCCCGGCTCACCTCGATGAACTCGTCCGCGGTCCCCTGGAACCACGTCGCGTTCATCCGGCCGGGCTGGTGCCAGACGGTACGAAAGCGCTCCCAGTCGCGGGCGTCGCGCCAGACCGCCCAGTTCTCGACGAGGTCGCGGATCGCGAGGCGGGCGTCCCTCTCTGGGTCAGCCATTGACGGACCGTACCGTGTTGTAGGCTCGCGTTCATGAGCATCCTCGGAAATCGCGTGCTGCGGAAAGAGGACCCGCGCTTCCTCACCGGGAAGGGCCGATACGTCGAGAACCTGCCCCTCGAGGGCGCGCTCGCCGTCACGTTCCTCCGCTCGCCGCACGCACACGCGCGCATCGCCGGCGTCGACACGAGCGCCGTCCCGTCAACCGTCACCGTCTTCACCGGCGCCGACATCGACGCGCCCCCGTTCGGCCCGCCACCGTTCCCGGGCTTCGAGAACGTGCCCGGCCGGCCGCTCGTCGCGACGGACGTCGTCCGTTTCGTCGGCGAGATCGTCGCGATCGTCGTCGCCGAGAGCCGCACGGCCGGCGTCGACGCGTCCGAGCTGATCGTCGTCGACTACGAGCCGCTGCCCGTCGTCGCGAGCCCGGACGAGGCGGTCAAGGACGAGACGATCGTCCACCCGTCGATGGGGACGAACGTCGCGTGCGGCTCCGGGTCGCCGGAGCACGACGAGAACCTGTTCGCCGAGTGCGAGGTCGTCGTCAAGGGAACGGCGAACAGCCAGCGCATGGCGCCGTGCCCGCTCGAGCCGCGCAGCGCCGCGGCCGAGATCGGCGCGGACGGGCGCCTCACCGCGTGGCTCTCCACGCAGACGCCGCACCAGGACAAGATGGTGCTCGCCGGGATCCTCGGCTTCGATCCGGCGGAGGTGCGCGTCATCGGCCCGGACGTCGGCGGCGGCTTCGGCGCGAAGATGCTCGGCGTCGAGGAGCTGCTGCTCGGGTGGCTCGCGCGCAAGGTCGGCAAGCCGGTGCGCTGGACCGAGACGCGCAGCGAGAGCATGGTCGCGCTGCCGCACGGCCGCGCGCAGCGCGCCGACTTCACGATCGGCGGCACGCGTGACGGGAAGATCCTCGCGTACCGGCTCGACGTGCTCCAGGACTCCGGCGCGTACCCGGCGCTCGGCGCGTTCCTGCCGAACCTGACGGCGCTCATGTCGAGCGGCGTCTACGCGATCCCGAAGATCGAGTTCGAGGGACGCTCCGTCGTGACGAACACGACGCCGATCTCCGCCTTCCGCGGCGCGGGCCGCCCGGAGGCGACGCAGGCGATCGAGCGCGCGATCGACGTGTTCGCCGCCGAGATCGGGATGGATCCCGCCGACGTGCGGCGCGCGAACTTCATCCCGAACGACGCGTTCCCGTACCAGACCGTCGTCGGCGCGCCGTACGACATCGGCGACTACGGCGGAGCGCTCGAGCTCGCGCTCCGCGCCGCGGGGATCGACGACCTCCGCGCCGAGCAGAAGAAGCGCCGTGACGCGGGCGGGGCGAAGCAGCTCGGGATCGGCCTCTCGACGTACGTCGAGATCACGAACGGGATCCACGAGACCGAGTTCGGCGAGGTCGAGATCACGGACGACGGCGGCGCGATCGTCTACACCGGCTCGTTCTCGCACGGGCAGGGCCACGAGACCACGTTCGCGATGATCGCGGCCGAGCGGCTCGGGCTCCCGATCGAGAAGGTCACCGTCGTGAAGGGCGACACCGACGAGGTCGAGAAGGGCACCGGGACGTACGGCTCGAAGTCGACGCAGATCGGCGGGATGGCCGCGCGCGGCGCCGCCGACGACGTCGTCGAGCTCGCGAAGAAGCTCGTCGGCGAGTACCTCGAGGCGAGCCCGGACGACATCGTCCTCGACACCGCGGAGGGGAAGCTCCACGTCGCCGGCGCGCCGTCGCGCGCGCTCGCGTGGTCGGAGCTCGCGTCCCGCGCGTCGGGCGACGGCCGGCTCGGCGAGCTTCGTGCGAAGCACGAGTTCACCGCCGTGCCGACGTTCCCGTTCGGCGCGCACGTCGCGGTCGTCGAGGTCGACACCGAGACCGGCCGCGTCGAGCTCCAGCGGCTCGTCGCGGTCGACGACGCCGGCACGCTCATCAACCCGCTCATCGCCGCGGGCCAGGTGCACGGCGGCGTCGCGACCGGCGTCGCGCAGGCGCTCTACGAGAACTACGTCTACGACGCCGACGGGAACCCGCTCTCGAACACGTTCGCCGGCTACGGCTTCCCGTCGGCCGCCGAGCTCCCGTCGTGGGAGGTCGTGGAGATGGAGACGCCGACCCCGGTGAACGCGCTCGGCGCGAAGGGAATCGGCGAGTCGGGGACGATCGGCGCCACGCCGGCCGTCCAGAACGCGGTCGTCGACGCGCTCGCGCCGTACGGCGTCCGCCACGTTCCGATGCCGGCGAACGGCGAGAACGTGTGGCGTGCGCTCCAGGAGGCGAAGGCATGACGAAGATCGCGGTCACGGTCAACGGCGAAAAGCAGGAGCGCGACGTCGAGCCGCGCCTGCTGCTCGCGTACTTCCTGCGCGAGACGCTCGGGCTGACGGGGACGAACGTCGGCTGCGACACGTCGTCGTGCGGCGCGTGCACGGTGCTCGTCGACGGCAAGTCCGTCAAGTCGTGCACGATGCTCGCGGTGCAGGCCGACGGCGCCGAAGTGACGACGATCGAGGGCCTCGCCGGCGACGGCGAGCTCGGCACGGTGCAGCAGGCGTTCCACGAGCAGCACGCGCTGCAGTGCGGCTACTGCACGCCGGGCTTCGTGATGGCGACGGTGTCGCTGCTGAAGGAGACGCCGAATCCCTCCGAGGAGGAGATTCGGCGCGCCTTCGAAGGGAACCTCTGCCGCTGCACCGGCTACCACAACATCGTGCGCGCGGTCGAGGCCGCGGCACGCGCCGGCGCCTGAGAACCTAGACCGTCGCGGTCCTCCAGCCCTCGGCGTACGTCGTGCGCGGGACCTCGGAGTACGGCACCGGGCTGACGATCGCGCGGATCTCGGCCTGCCGGTGCCGCTCGACGACCGGCTTGTCGGAGCCGCGGTTCTCCTCGCCCCACACGAGCGTGACCTCGGCGCCGACCGGGACGTCGACGTCGACGACGCCGAGCGAGAGCATCGAGCGTTCGTTGTAGCTGTAGCCGGAGAACGTCGACACGCCGACCATCTGCCCGTCGACGAGCAGCTTGTCGTTCGGCCACGTCGAGTAGTTCGAGAGCGGCAGGTCGATGTACTTCACCGCGTCGCCCTTCTGGAACATCGAGCCGATCGCGGCCGCGACGTCCTCGCCGTTCCACGCGAGCGTGACCTTGCGGCGCTTCGGCTCGTCGGCCATCTTCTCGAGCGCGTCGCGCCCGACGAAGTCGTGGTCGAAGCGCACGAACCCGAAGTAGCCGAGGTCGTGCGGCGTGAGGTAGTAGTCGGAGATGTCGTCGGAGTAGTACGAGCCGCCGAGCGAGCCGGTCGCCTCGTAGCCGTTCGCCGGCAGCCACTCGCGGTACGCCTTCATCTCGTCGCCGGTGAAGATCGCCGGCAGCGGGCACGGGATCCAGCCCGACTCGAGCGTGTTCGTCGCGTAGACGCGCGAGCCGACCTGCTTGAGCCCGAACGGCTCGCCGGCCTCGACGAGCGCCGCGCGAACGTCCTCCGCCTCGTCCCACGGGCCGAACAGCTCCATCCCCGGCGCGCCCGACATGCCGTGGTGGAGCGCGCGCACCGTGTGGCCGCCGATCGTGAGCTCGCCCATGTTGAAGAACTTGATCTCGGGGAGCGTGCCGCCGTTCGCGGCGGTGAGCACGTCGAGGGCGGTCGGGCCCTGCACCTGGTAGCGGTAGAGCTTCCGCTTCCCGGTCGGGTTCGCCGCGGTCCGCTCGTCGCGCTCGCACGTGACGTCGTAGTCGCCCGTCTCCGCGTGGAACTGCACCCAGTTGTGCACGGACGGTCTGCCGACGAGGCTGACCGTGTTCTCGTCGAGGTAGAAGAGAATCGCGTCGCCGATCACGTAGCCGTCGTGGTTGCACGCGACGAACTGCTTCGCCTTGTTCACCGCGAAGTTCGCGAACGAGTTGACGCCGAGGTCGGAGAGCAGCCGGATCACGTCCGGGCCCTTCACGTAGAGGTCGGTCATGTGGTGGGACTGGTTGAAGAGCGCGGACGTCTCGGCCCAGGAGACCTGCTCGTCGCGCCAGTTCGTGAACTCGGCCGCCACCGCCGGATAGACGTAGGGACCGATCTGCGAGTTGCGGGCGAGGTTGACCGCACCGCCCTTCGCCGCCAAGAGTTCCTCCAGGTTCGCGTAGCCCATGTTCCCTGTAGCCTCCTCGGAAATAGCGTTGGACGAAACGATATCCCCGCGAGGAGGGTCCGAATGAACGGAGAGCGCACTCCGCCGTTCCGCGCCGATCACGTCGGCAGCCTGCTCCGCCCGCCGGAGCTTCACGCCGCACGCGCCGACTTCGCCGCCGGACGGATCGACGGGGACGAGCTCCGCGCGGTCGAGGATTCCGCTATTCGGGACGCCGTCCGGATGCAGGAGGAGGTCGGGCTCCGTGGGATCACCGACGGCGAGTTCCGCCGCGCGTCCTGGCACATGGACTTCATCCTCCAGCTCGACGGGATCACGACGGACGAAAGTACGCTCAGCGTCAAGTTCCACAACGAGCAGGGCGACATCGAGTGGACGCCGCGCGCGCTCCACATCGACGGGAAGCTCGGCGTCTCGGAGACGATCTTCGGCGACGCGTTCTCGTTCCTGAAGGAGACCGTGACGGCCGGCGTGCCGAAGCTGACGATCCCGTCGCCGTCGATGGTGCACTACCGCGGCGGGCGCCCGTCGATCGACGAGTCGGTGTACCCGGAGATCGACGGCTTCTGGGCCGACCTCACCGCGGCCTACGCCGACGAGGTGAGCCGGCTCGGCGCGCTCGGCTGCACGTACCTCCAGTTCGACGACACGAGCCTCGCGTACCTGAACGACCCGAGCCAGCGCGAGCACATCGCGACGCTCGGCGGCGACCCCGACAATCAGCACGTGCAGTACATCCACCACATCAACGAGGCGCTCGCGGCGAGGCCGGAGGGCATGTCGGTCACCACGCACATGTGCAGGGGGAACTTCCAGTCGTCGTGGGTCGCGACCGGCGGCTACGACTACGTCGCGGAGGCGCTCTTCAACGAGCTCGAGGTCGACGGCTTCTTCATGGAGTGGGACGACGAGCGCTCCGGCGGCTTCGAGCCGCTGCGCTTCGTGCCGAAGGGGAAGACCGTCGTGCTCGGCCTCGTGACGACCAAGCGTGGCGAGCTCGAGGCGAAGGACGCGCTGAAGCGGCGCATCGAGGAGGCGTCGCAGTACGTCGACCTCGACCAGCTGTGCCTCTCGCCGCAGTGCGGCTTCTCGTCGACGGTCGAGGGCAACGCGATCTCGTACGACGAGGAGGTCGCGAAGCTCCGCCTCGTCGTCGAGACGGCGGAGGAGGTCTGGGGCTAGCCGTGGCGTGGGACGCGCTCTCGCCGGAGCAGCGCGAGCTGCGCGATCTCGTGCGGACGCTCGCGCGCGAGCGGATCGCGCCGCGCGCGGCCGAGATCGACGCGAGCGGCGAGTTCCCGTGGGACGTCGTCGAGCTCTTCCGCGAGAACGACGTGTTCGCGCTCCTCTACGACGAGCGGCACGGCGGCACCGGCACCGGGACATTGCTCGCGCTCGTCGCGATCGAAGAGGTGGCGAAGGTCTGCGCGACGAGCGCGCTGATCCTCGCCGTGCAGGAGCTCGGCTCGCTCGGCCTGAAGCTCGCCGGCACCGAGGAGCAGCAGGAGCGGTGGCTGCCGCGGCTCGCGTCCGGCGAGTGGCTCGCGGCGTACGCGCTGACCGAGTCCGGCTCCGGCTCCGACTCCGCGGCGATGCGCACGACCGCGCGGCGCGACGGCGACGAGTACGTCCTCGACGGCTCGAAGCGGTTCATCACGAACGCCGGCGTCGCGAGCCTCTACACCGTGTTCGCGAAGACCGACCCGTCCGCGGGCCACTCCGGGATCTCCGCGTTCGTCGTCGAGTCCGACGCGCCGGGGTTCGAGGTCGCGCGCATCGAGCCGAAGCTCGGGATCAAGGGCTCGACGACGGGTGAGCTCGTCTTCGACGGCTGCCGCATCGCCGCGGCGAACCTCCTCGGCGCCGAGGGTGAAGGGTTCAGGATCGCGATGCGGATCCTCGACCGCTCGCGGCCCGGCGTCGCGGCGCAGGCGCTCGGGATCGCGCAGGGCGCGACCGACTACGCGCTCGAGTACGCGAAGACGCGCGAGACGATGGGGAAGCCGATCGCCGAGCACCAGCTGATCCAGGCGAAGCTCGCCGACATGGAGACCGAGTGCGAGGCCGCGCGCGGGCTCCTCTACCGCTTCGGCGCGATGGTCGACGCCGGCGTCGACGGGCCGGAGCTGACGAAGATCTCGGCGATGGCGAAGCTGAAGTGCGGCGACGTCGCGATGGCGGTGACGACGGAGGCCGTCCAGATCCTCGGCGGCTACGGCTACATCAAGGAGTATCCGGTCGAGCGCTATATGCGCGACGCGAAGATCACCCAGATCTACGAGGGAACCCAGGAGATCCAGCGGCTTGTGATCGCCCGCGAGATGGTCCGGGAGCAAAGGGGGCATGAATGAAACTCGAAGGCGTCCACCACGTCACCTGCATCACGGGCGACGCGCCGCAGAACGTCGAGTTCTACACCGGCGTGCTCGGGCTGCGGCTCGTGAAGAAGTCCGTCAACCAGGACGACCCGACCGTCTACCACCTCTTCTACGCGGACGAGAAGGGCGACGCCGGCTCGGACATCACGTTCTTCGAGTACCCGGGTGCGAAGAACGGGCGCGCCGGCTCCGGCATGGTGCACACGGTGCTGTGGCGCGTCGGCTCGTCCGCGGCGCTCGACTTCTGGGCGGCGCGGCTCGACGCGGTGCGCGACGGCGACTCGGTGCGCTTCAAGGATCCGGAGGGGCTGCAGCACGAGCTCGTGCTCTCGACCGTGGCCGACGAGCCGCTCGTCGCGGAGCATCCGGAGATCCCGCACGAGCTCGCGCTGCAGGGCTTCGAGGGCGTCCGCGCGTACACGCCGCTGCCGGAGACCGCGAGCGCGGAGTTCCTCCAGAAGCTCGGGTTCGAGCTGCAGGACGGGTCGCGCTGGGAGACGCGCGGCGAGAAGCGCGGCGGCTGGATCGCGTACGACGAGCCGCCGGCGGAGCCCGGCGTCCCGGGCGCGGGCACGGTCCACCACGTCGCGTGGGCGTCGCTGATGGAGGAGCAGGAGGCGTGGCAGCGCCACGTCGCCGAGGTCGGCGGCCGGCCGACGCCGGTGATCGACCGCTTCTGGTTCCGCTCGATCTACTTCCGCGAGCCGAGCGGCGTGCTCTTCGAGATCGCGACGCTCGGGCCCGGCTTCGACACGGACGAGGACCTCGCGCACCTCGGCGAGAAGCTGATCCTGCCGCCGGACTTCGAGCATCTCCGCGCAAAGGTCGAGCCGATCCTCACGCCGCTGCCGGATCCGCGGGAGAGCTGGACGACGGCGTGAGCCTCGCGTTTCGCGAGCGGCCCGCGGCGGGGGACGCCGCGGGCGCGCTCGTGCTCTTCCACGGGCGCGGCGCCGACGAGAACGACCTCGTCCCGCTCCTCG
>Ga0335071_10003100_pt1 | contig 17654 bp, 16 predicted proteins | sample Lox_Sample_15_FD_206724 | JGI IMG/M metagenome (GOLD analysis project Ga0335071, IMG submission 206724) | Soil microbial communities from Loxahatchee National Wildlife Refuge, Florida, United States - Lox_Sample_1.5 | ecosystem: Environmental > Terrestrial > Soil > Wetlands | place: USA... | reverse complement strand
ATCGCCGCAGTGCGCCTGGCTGGGTCGCCGGACGCCTTCGTGGCCCGCGCCTACGTCCTGGCGGCCGACGCCGAGACCATCCTCCGCCTGGTGCCCGCCGAGGCCGCCAGCGCCCGCGCCGCCCGCACCCTGGGCCGCATCGCCCCCCGCCGCCGGCTCCTCTCGGTGAACCTGGTGGTCAACCAGGCCGCCCTCCCCCCGGCCCTGGGCGAGAACGTCCTGGCCCTGCGCGACCCGGCCGGCGGCGACGGCCCGGAAAACGCGGTGTTCCTGCAGATCCTGCCGGCCCGGCGGGACGGCAAGAAGGCGCCGGGGGACCTGGTGCCCAACGAGCGCGTGGTGTGCGCCAGCGCCTTCATCCCCGCCGGCGCCAGCTCCCGCGAGGACCTGACCGCCGCCGCCGCGGGCATCCGCGAGGCAGTGGCCGACGCGGTCCCCTTCTTCGAGCGCCACCTGGTGGCCGAGTCCACGCCGATCCTGCAGGCGCCGCCCGAGCTGCAGGAGGGGGTGCGCCTGCTGGCGCAGCCCCTCTACGAGACCGACCTCGACAGCACCCTGGGGATCACCGGCCTCTCGGTGCGGGCCCCGTGGCGAAATGCCTTCTTCGCCGGACGCGAGGTGCTGCCGGGGCTGGGGCTGGAAGGCGAGTTCTTCGCCGGCATCCAGGCCGCCGGCCACGTCGCCGCAGCCCTGGGCCGCAAGGAGGTGTTGAAGTGACCCCTTGCGCTTTCGGCCACGACGGGTAATATGCCGCGCTCTTTCGGCTTTCGGAGCACGACATGGCACGACGTTGCGAGATCTGTGGGAAGGGCCCGCTCGTCGGGAACACCGTCTCCCACGCCAACAACAAGAACAAGACGCGGTCGTTCCCCAACCTCCGCTCGGTCCGCGCCAACCTCAAGGGCGAGGTCCGCCACATCCGCGTCTGCACCCGCTGCCTCAAGGCGGGCAAGGTACTGAAGGCCGGCCGGGGCCGGCCCGCCGCCGCGACGGCGTAGCCCGCCGGCGGGGCCGGGCGGTGTCCTGACCGGGAGCCTGGCCCGCGAGACGAGCCCCGGCAAGGGCCCGGCCCTCGCGAGGAGCGACATGCCGCGGGGCGACGGCAGCACGAAGGTCCCCGTCACCGAGGAGCTGCACCGCGACGGCCCGACCCTGGGGCGGCTCACCACGCTGCGCCTCCTCTCGCGGCTCCATGCCGGCGACGCCGAGGCGGTCCGAGCCGTGTCGCGCGCCCTCCCCTCGCTGGCCGGGCTGGTCGAGGAGGCCACCGCGGCCCTGGCGGGCGGGGGCCGGCTGATCTACGCCGGCGCCGGCACCTCCGGCCGGCTGGCCGCCGCCGATGCCGCCGAGTGCCCGCCCACCTTCGGGGTCGCGCCCTCCCGCGTGCTGGCGCTGGTGGCCGGCGGAGCGGCCGCGCTCGGCCGGGCGATCGAGGGCGCCGAGGACGACCGGGAGGCGGCCCTCTCGGCGGTACGGCGGGCGCGGGTCGGCGCCGGCGACCTGCTGGTGGGTGTGAGCGCCTCCGGCCGGACGCCCTACGTCCTGGCCGCGGTGGCCGAGGCCCGTGCCCGCGGTGCCCGCACCGCACTCGTCACCTCCAACCCGGCGGCCCGCGGGCGCGCCCACCGGCGGGTGATCCTCGACACCGGGCCGGAACGGATCGCCGGCTCCACCCGGATGAAGGCGGGGTGCGCCGCGAGGATGGCCCTCGGGCTCCTCACCAGCGCGGCCTTCGTTCGGCTGGGGGCGGTCCGGGACGGGCGGATGGCGGCGCTGCGGGCGACCAGCGCCAAGCTGCGGGCACGGGCGGTGCGCAACCTGTCCGCGCTCCTCGGGGTGGACGCCGCCCGCGCCCGGCGGCTCCTCCTCCGGGCCGGGTGGAGCGTGGCCGAGGCGATGGCGCAAGGGCGAACCCATCCTCGAGCCCGGGGCCGGGCTCGGGCCGGGAGGTAGCGTGGCGGCGAAGGAGAAGGCGCTGGCGCGGGCGGAGGTGGAGACGGCGCGGGCGGCGCTGGCGGCGGCCTCCGGGCGCCGGCGCCTCGACCTGATCCTCTCCGCGCGCGACCCCGCCGCGCTGGTGAGAGCCCTGCCGGCCCAGGACCTCTACTTCACCATCCGCGAGATCGGCCTGGCCGACGCCGCCCCGCTCGTCCCGCTCGCCTCGCTGGCCCAGTTCCGCACCTTCCTCGATCTCGATGCCTGGCGGGGCGGCCAGCTCGACTCCCAGCGCGCGCTCCTCTGGCTGCGCGCCGCCCGCGCCGGCGCGCAGCGCGACCCCCGGGCGGCGGCGGGCTGGCAGCGGAAGCTCCGCGGCATCGACCGCGAGGTGCTCTTCGCCGTCCTGCGGGCGAACCTCATCATCCACGACCTCGAGGACGATCCCGATCCGGTGACGCAGACCGACCGGATCCTGCCCACCGCCGAGGGCCGGTACCTGGTGGAGTTCCTGCCCGAGGGGCCCGAGCACGCCGCCCTGCGCGGCATCCTCGACGACCTCTACGCCGAGGACGCCTTCCTGGCGGGCCGTTTGCTCGCCTCGCTGCGCTGGGAGCTGCCCAGCGAGCTGGAGGAGGAGGCGCGGCGCTTCCGGGACGCCCGGCTCGCCGACCTGGGCTTCCCCTCGCTGGAGGAGGCGCTCTCCTGGTTCGCCCGCCCCCCCACCTCGCCGGCGGAGCCCGCCGGGCCGCCGGCGAGGCCGGCCGGGTTCTTCCTGGCCGCCCTGGCCTCGGGGGCGCTCCTCGACCGCGGCATGGACGCGCTCCCGCCCCAGGAGCGCGCGGCCGTCGAGGCGCAGGTGGTCGCCGCCGCCAACGCGGTGCTGGTGGCGGACCAGGTCGACCCGGCCGACTCGCAGGCGGTGCAGGCGGCCTTCCGGGCGGCGCGGGCCCTGCTCGAGCTGGGGATCGAGGCGCGGCTCCGCGCCGAGGGGCTGCCCGAGGACGGCGCCGGCGCGGCGGCGCTCCTGGGCGGGACGCCGGTGAAGCGGCTCTTCCAGGAGGGCTTCGGACGGGTCCTCTCGCTGCGCTGGCGGGCCGAGCGGATCCTCGCCGCCGGGGGCGCGGGCAGCCGGGAGGCGCCGCTCCTCGACCCGCCGCTGGGCGAGGCGCTCTCCGCGCTTGCCGCCCGGCGGCCGCTCTACTTCCCGGGGCTGGAGACGCCGCGGGGCGAGTGGGGCAGCCCGGGGGCCGGGGCCGGCCTGCCGCGCGCCTTCCTCTCCTCGGGGGAGCTCGCCCGGACCGGTGCGGCGCTCGACCTCGCCGAGGCGCTCGCCGCGCTGGCGCGGTCGCTGGGGCTCTCCGCGGCCCCGGCCGCCGAGCCGGAGCCGCGCCTCTCCACCCTCTACCTCACCGCCCTGGCCGATGAGCGGCTGGGGCGGGCCTTCGCCCCCCTGCCCCTCTCCCCGGCCGAGCTCGCGCCGGCGGCGGCGGCGCTTCGATCCCTCGACGACGCGCGGCTGGCCGGCGCCGGGGAGGCCGGGGAGCTCCTGCTCGCGCTCGCCCGGGCCAAGGCCGCCGAGCTCGGCGCCCTGGAGGCTGCCGGCGAGCTCCACCCGGATCGGGTGGCCGGGCTGCTCCTGGTGGCCGGCGGGTGATGCCCAGGCGCCAGGCCGCGTCGGCGGTGAAGGTCGCCCCGCGCCCAGCGGAGGGCCCGGTCCTTCCCGGAGAGCACGCCGCCCTGGCGGGCAGCCCCGCCCGCCAGGATCTCGTCGAGCTCCAGGGGAGCTCGCGGGCCAGGCGGAAGGTGAGCCCGGCCTTGCCCGCCCTGCTCCATCAACGCCCGGTCCGTTCCCCGCAGCGCCGAATGGAGGATGCGGTCGAGGTCGCGCGCGCCCCCTCGTCCCGCTTCATGGGCTGGAAGCGGGGCGAGGACCGGGTGCGCCCGGTCCACGGGGCGTCACCGCCAGGTGCCGTCGAGCGCGCTCGCCTCGCCGGCCGGCCGGCGCCAGCTCCCTGGACTCCCAGCAAGCCGTGGGCGCGGAGCAGCCCTGTTCGTGGGCGATCGACCAGGGGACATGGGGCGTCACCGCACCGCCCACGTGGACGTGGAGGTCCGACAGCTCGCGCGCCGTGCGGGTGGGTGGCACGGTGACGGACCCACGCCGCCGGCGCTGGCGATACTGCTCGCGCGTTCAGCCTTCTCCCCGGCCCTCGTCCGGCGCCCCCAGCGAGAGTCCGCAGTCGGGGCACTCGACCGCGCCGCCCCGGGGCACGAAGGCGTGGCCGCAGGCCGGGCAGGTCACCTCGCCTCCGGCGTCGAGGTCAACCCCGTCGACGCCGCGGCGAGCCGCCTCCACGGCGGCGTCGTCCCCGAGCAGGCTCCGCCAGTCCTGGCCCAGGAGGCCGGCGGCCTGCTCCGCCTCGCCACGGGCCACGTACAGGTTCCAGCGCGGTGCTTGGGCTTCCTGCTCGTTGGCCGAGGGAACCCGCTCCATCGCCGGCGACAGGCCGGCCTCCTCGAGCGTCCCCATCATCTCCCGGACCGACGCGTAGTCGAGCCGGACGAGCAGGGCCATCCCCTCGGCCGCCGCCGCGCAGGTGACGCAGCGCCCCTCGGGGTCGAGCGGCGTGGAGCAGGTGGGGCACCGCTGCATGAGATCCTCCCGTCCCGCCGGGCGCGGCGAGGGCCAGATGATACCCGGAAGCCGCGCCGGTCCGCGACCTCGGGCCGCCCCGCGCGGCGGGCCCGCCGGGTATACTGCGCGCCCCATGATCATGGACGGCAAGGCCCTCGCGGCAAAGGTCCGCGCCGAGGTGGCCCAGCGGGTGGCGGCGCTCCGGGCGCGCGGCGTGGCCACCGGGCTCACCGTGGTGCGCGTCGGTGACGATCCCTCCTCCGCCATCTACGTGCGGGGCAAGCGCCGGGACTGCGAAGAGGTGGGCATCGCCTCGGTGGAGCACCACCTGCCGGCCGACACCAGCCAGGCGGACCTCATGGCCCTGGTGGACCGGCTCAACCAGGACCGGGCGGTCCACGGCATCCTGGTCCAGCTCCCTCTCCCCGACCACCTCGACGAGCAGGCGGTGATCGACGCCATCTCGCCTGCCAAGGACGCCGACGGCTTCCACCCCTTCAACGTCGGGGCGCTCTCCATCGGCATCCGCGGCGTCCCCCGGCCCTGCACGCCGTCGGGGGTCATGCGCCTGCTGGACGAGGCCGGGGTCGAGCTCCAGGGCAAGCGCGCCCTGGTCCTGGGCCGGTCCAACATCGTGGGCAAGCCCATGGCCCTCCTGCTCCTGGAGCGGCACGCTACCGTGACGCTGGCCCATTCACGAACAGTAGACCTGGCCGGCGAGGTGGCGCGGGCGGAGGTGCTGGTGGCGGCCGTGGGGCGGCCGGAGCTGGTCCGGGGCGGGTGGATCCGGCCGGGGGCGGTGGTGGTGGATGTGGGGATGAACCGGCTCGCCGACGGGCGCCTGCTGGGGGACGTGGAGTACCCGGCCGCGGCGGCCCGCGCCTCCGCCATCACGCCGGTCCCGGGCGGGGTCGGGCCCATGACGCGGGCCATGCTCCTCGTCAACACGGTGGAGCTGGCCGACCGGGCGACCCGCTGACCGCCGGCCGGCGGTCCCGCCGCCCGGTGCGCTTGACCCCTCCTCGCGCCCCGTGGACAATCCGCCCGCTCCCACCCGAGGCCCCATGGCCCTTCGAACCCCCTTGTACGACACCCACCGCAAGGCCGGGGCGCGCCTGGTCGAGTTTGCCGGCTGGGAGATGCCCGTGCAGTACGAGGGGATCCTGGCCGAGCACGAGGCGGTCCGGACGCGGGTGGGGCTGTTCGACGTGTCGCACATGGGCGAGGTGGTCTTCCGCGGGCCGGGGGCCCTGGAGGCGCTGAACCGGCTCTTCACCAACGACCTCTCCCGCGTGGCCGACGGGCAGGCGCAGTACGGCTGCCTGTGCGCCGACAACGGCGGGGTGGTGGACGACGTGGTGATCTACCGCCGCGCGGCCGACGACCTCCTGGTCTGCGTGAACGCGGCCAACCGGCAAAAGGACTTCGCCTGGCTCTCCTCCCGCACCGGCGGCGCCGCCGAGGTCCGCGACGAGTCGGACGAGTGGGGCCAGCTGGCGCTGCAGGGCCCGCTGGCCGCCCAGCTCCTGCAGCGGCTCACCAACGTGAACCTCTCCGCCCTCCGTTCCTACCGCTTCGCCCGGGGGGAGGTGGCGGGCATCCCCTGCCTGGTGGCGCGCACCGGCTACACCGGCGAGGACGGCCTGGAGCTCTTCTGCCCGGCCGCCTCGGCGGTGCCGCTGTGGGACGAGCTCACGGAGGCCGGGCGCCACGAGAAGCTGGCGCCCTGCGGCCTGGGGGCGCGCGACTCGCTCCGCCTGGAGATGGCCTACCGGCTCTACGGCGCGGACATGGACGACTCCACCACGCCGCTGGAGGCCGGCCTGGGCTGGGTGGTGAAGCTGGACAAGGGCGACTTCGTGGGACGCGAGGCCCTCCTCAAGCAGAAGGCCCAGGGGATCCTCCGCAAGCTGGTGGGGTTCGTCCTCACCGATCCCGGCATCGCCCGGCACGGCTACCCGGTGCTCCAGGAGGGCGCCCGGGTGGGAGAGGTGACGAGCGGCACGAGGAGCCCGACGCTGGGGACCTCCATCGGCCTCGCCTACCTCCCCCCCGCCCTGGCCGCCGAGGGCTCCACCTTCGCGGTGGACATTCGCGGCCGGCCCGCTGCCGCACGGGCGGTGAAGACCCCCTTCTACGCCCGCAACCCCGGCAACCCCGGCCATCCCTGAGGAGGAGCCATGAACTTCCCCGACGACCTCCGCTACACGCGGGAGCACGAGTGGGCCCGGAAGAAGGGGCGGCTGGTGGTGGTGGGCGTCACCGAGTACGCGCAGGACCAGCTCGGCGACGTGGTCTACGTGGAGCTGCCCGAGGTGGGCGACGAGGTGAAGCGCGGCGAGGCCTTCGGGGTGGTGGAGTCCACCAAGGCCGTCTCCGACCTCTTCGCACCGATCTCCGGCAAGGTGGCGGAGGTGAACGACCCCCTCTCCGACGCCCCCGAGACCATCAACTCAGACCCCTACGAGGAGGGATGGATGGTGTCCATCGAGCCTTCCGACCCCCAGGAGCTCGACGACCTCCTCGACGCCAAGGCCTACCAGGCCTTCGTGGACGAGCAGGAGTAGCGTTGCGCTACCACCCCCATACCCCTGGGGACGTCCGGGCCATGCTGGAGGTGATCGGGGCGAGGAGCCTCGGCGAGCTGCATGCCTCCATCCCCGAGCGCCTGCGGCTCGGCCGCCCGCTCGACCTTCCCCCGGCCCTCGACGAGATCGCCTTGCTCGGCGAGCTCCGGCGCCTGGCCGGCCGGAACGAGACCCACCACCCGCCCTTCGCCGGAGCCGGCGCCTACCCCCATCACGTGCCGCCGGTGGTCGACCAGCTCCTGCTCCGCGGCGAGTTCTTCACCGCCTACACCCCCTACCAGCCGGAGATCTCCCAGGGCACGCTGCAGGCGCTCTTCGAGTGGCAGACCTTCGTGTGCCTGCTCACCGGCCTGGAGGTGGCCAATGCCTCGATGTACGACGGTGCCAGCGCCACCGCCGAGGCGGCCCTGCTCGCCACCCGGGTCACCGGCCGGCGCAAGGTGGTGGTGAGCGCCGCCGTCCACCCGGAGTACCGCAAGGTGGTGGCCACCTACCTCCGCTCCGGCCAGGCATCGGTGGTCACCGTCCCATTCGGCCGGGACGGGCGCACCGATCTGGCCGCTCTGGCGCGGGCGGTCGACGCCGAGACGGCCTGCGTGGTGGTCGGCTACCCCAGCTTCCTGGGCGTGGTCGACGCGCTGCCCGAGGCCGCCGCCCTGGCCCGCAAGGCCGGGGCGCTCACCGTGGCCGTCACCGCCGAGGCGGTGGCGCTGGGGCTGCTGGCCGCGCCGGGCGCGCTGGGGGCCGACGTGGCGGTGGGCAGCTTCCAGAGCTTCGGCAACCCGCTCTCCTTCGGCGGCCCCGCTCCCGGCTTCCTGGCCGCGCGCGAGGACCACCTGCGCCAGCTCCCCGGCCGGATCGCCGGCGCCACCGTCGACAAGGTGGGGCGACGCGGCTTCGTGCTCACGCTCTCCACCCGCGAGCAGCACATCCGGCGGGAGAAGGCCACCTCCAACATCTGCACCAACTCCGGGCTGTGCGCGCTGGCGGCCACCATCCACCTCTCGCTCCTGGGCCGGCGCGGCCTGGACGAGCTGGCCCGCCTCAACCACGCCCGGCTCCTGCTCCTGCGCGAGGAGCTGGGAAAGGTGGGGTGCCCGCCGGTCTTCTCCGCCCCGGTCTTCAACGAGCAGGCCTTCGACGTGGGCGACGCCGAGGCGGTGGTGGCGGCCATGGCCCGGCGGGGCATCTTGGCGGGCGCCCCCCTCTCCCGCTGGTTCCCGGACGAGCCCTGGGCCCGCGGCGCGCTCCTGTGCGTGGCCACCGAGCTGCACGACCCCGAGCTCATCCGGCTCTTCGCCCGGTCGGTGAGGGAGTAGCCATGGCCAACCCCACCGGCTGGAAGCCGAGCACCGAGGCCGAGGCGCCGGCCGCCGCAGCCGAGGCGCCGGGTCTGGGGGGCGCGGTGCGGGGGCTGGTCCACGAGGAGCCGCTGGTCTTCGAGCGCGGCTCCCCCGGCCGCTGCGGCGTGTCCCTGCCCGCAGCCGAGCGGGGCGTGGACCCGGCCCTCCCCGCGGCGCTCCTGCGCGAGGGGGGGGTCGCGGGGATGCCCGAGCTCTCCGAGCTGGAGGTGGTCCGGCACTTCACCCACCTCTCCACCTGGAACCACGGCATCGACACCGGCTTCTACCCGCTCGGCTCCTGCACCATGAAGTACAACCCGAAGTCGAGCGAGGCGATGGCCCGCCTGCCCGGCTTCGCCGATCTGCACCCGCTCTCGCCCCCCGAGCTCTGCCAGGGCGCGCTCGAGCTCATGTACGCGCTGGAGCGGGCGCTCTCGGAGATCGCGGGGATGGACGCCACCGCCCTCTCGCCGGCCGCCGGCGCCCAGGGCGAGCTGTGCGGGATGATGCTGATCCGCGCCTACCACGAGGCCCACGGGTATCCGCGCCGCAAGGTGCTCATCCCCGACACCGCCCACGGCACCAACCCCGCCTCCTCGGCACTGAACGGGTACGCGGTGGTGCAGCTCGCCTCCGGCTCCGACGGCCGCCTCCACCCCGAGACGGTGGCTGCGGCCATGGACGAGGACGTGGCGGCCATCATGATCACCAACCCCAACACCCTGGGGGTGTTCGAGAGCCACGTGGCCGAGATCGCCCAGATCGTCCACGGGCGCGGCGGGCTGGTGTACGGGGACGGCGCCAACATGAACGCGCTGCTGGGCGTGGCCCGGCCGGGCGACATGGGCTTCGACGTGGTGCAGTACAACCTGCACAAGACCTTCGCCACGCCGCACGGCGGCGGGGGCCCGGGCTCCGGGCCGGTGGCGGTGAAGGAGTCCCTGGCACCCTACCTGCCACTGCCCCTGGTGGTGCGCGAGGGGGCGAGCTACCGGCTGGTCACCGACCCGGCCGAGCGCCCCCGCACGGTGGGCAAGCTGCGCGAGTTCTGGGGCAACTTCGGCATGTTCGTGCGGGCCTGGGCCCTCATCCGCGAGTGGGGGCCGGCGGGAGCGCGGGCCACCGCAGAGCTGGCGGTGCTGAACGCCGCCTACCTTCGGGCTCGGCTGGCAGGCGCCTACCACCTCCCCTACGAGACGCCGTCCCTCCACGAGGTGGTGCTCGACGACAAGCACCAGCAGGCCCAGGGCGTCACCACCATGGACGTGGCCAAGCGGCTCGTCGACCACGGCTTCCACCCGCCCACCATCTACTTCCCGCTGGTGGTGCACGGCGCGCTGATGATCGAGCCCACCGAGACCGAGTCGAAGGAGACGCTCGACGCCTTCGCCGCAGCCATGCTGGCCATCGCCGAGGAGGCCAGGACCGATCCCGCCGCCCTGAAGTCCGCGCCCACCCGGACGGTCCGGGCCCGCCTGGACGAGACCCGCGCCGCCCGCAAGCCGGTCCTGCGCTGGACGCCGGGCTAGCCCTTCTTCTCGACCGCTCGACCGTGCTCGCCGTGGAGGAGGGGCGAGCCCACCTGGAAGCCGGCGGCGTGCGGCTGGGGCTCGAGCGGTCCCTCGAGGAGGACGTCGAGGTCGCGCTCGAGGTCTTGGCCCCCACCTGCTGGTCCCCGCCCAGCCGCCCGATCCGGAACCGCGAGGCCGGTCAGGCCCTCCCCGGCGCCTTGGTGGTCCGGCGGCGACGAGGGGGTGCTCCGCAGCACCGGCACGTCGGGGCGGACCCACTCCAGGAGGTCCCTCCTCCGGATGTCGTGGGCGTTGAGGACGGCGTTCCTCGTCCCGGCCATGCAGACGATGACGAGGCGGGTCGGCCTCGGACGCTCACTCCGGGAACGGCCGCTGCGAGGGCAGCTGGGGCGGCGCGCCCACCCGGACGTGGATGCCGCCTCCGGCCTCGAACCGGAGCGTCCACGCCGACGCCGGGATCTCCACGTGCCCGTCCTTGACCAGTGCCGCCGGGACGTTGGGGAAGGGCGCCGCCGCGCGCACCGCGCGGACGATCTCGCGATCGAGGAAGTCCAGCCCGCTCGACTGGATCACCTCGACCGAGGTGAGCTGGCCCGACGCGTCCAGGGTCATGGCGATGGTCGTCCGGCGATCGCGCAGCGGGTAGGTGGTGCCGCGGGGGTCGCGCGCCTGGTAGGCGTCGCTCGGCTTCCACTGCTCGTAGACCGACTCGAAGATCCGGTTGTAGAAGGTCGCGTACTTGTAGAACCGGGTGTTGAGGAAGGTCCCGTCGCCCTCCTCGATGTCCATGTCGCGAAGGTCGTCCGGGCTCGGCCCGCCGGTGATCGCCGCCATGCTGCGGGTACTGGGCAGGAGGTTGGCTTCCCCCGACTTCCTGGAGGCCTCGCCAGGGGCGCCCGGGGTCCCCGGCACCGAGACGCCCTCGTCGCCTGGAGACGGCGCCGGCGCCGGGCGTTGCCCCTGGGGCTGGAGCAGTCCGCCCAATCCCGGCTCACGCGGTCTCTCGGCCAGGGCCAGCTGCGGCTGCTCCTCCTGGGGCTTCACCCCCGACCTGGAGGGCTTCTCCGCGCCGGTGCCGTTCGGGACGTCCGGCCCCTTCTTCGCCTCGCGGGTCCGATCGGCATTGCCCCCGTCGCCCGTCTCCTGCTGCGGCTTGGCGGCCCCCTCGCTGGGCGCGGGGAGGAGGTTGGCGAACTTCTTCGTGCCGGCGAAGCGCGAGCGCGTCTCCTTCTCCACGGAGTTGTCCCGGTCGGAGACGAAGCGCGAGTCCTTGGGCGGCGTCGCGTCCTTGGAAGGCGCCACCTGCACCAGGCGACCGGGGAGCTCCTCGTCACGGCGAGGCGGTGGAGGCACCGGTGTCGGGGCCTCGGGCGGCCTCTGCGCCGGGACGGGCGCCGCCGGCGGGGGCGGAGCGACCGGCGGGCTCATGGCCGGGGGGAGGCCGGCGATGGCCCGGTTGGCGCTCCACTGGTCGGCGCTGAGCGGGGCGAGCACCACCCTCTCCGTGGCCGGGGGCGCGGCGAGCTCGAAGGCCCCCAGGCGCGCGACCAGCAGGACGAGGAGGGCGTTCAGGGCGAGCGAGGCCAGCGCGGCGACCGCGACCCTCGCGGCCGGCCGCTCCGCCACCCTCTTCCGCCGCAGGCTCGGGCCGAGAAACGCCATGATCTTCCGGGGGATGTTAACAGGCCAGGCGGCGTTTTCATCCCCTCGTCCGCGCGACCCCGCTTCGGTGGCCGAACCGGTTGATCTCTGGGCGGGAGGGGGGTATGGAGCGCGCCCGGCGATGGGTCCCGAGCGCACCTCCCCGCGGCCGCGGCGCCGCCCGCCCCGCACGGGAGCCCGCGGGCTCGCCGCCGCAGCAGCGGGGCTGGCGCTGGCTTACGGCCTGGTCCTCTTCACCCTCCGCCTGGCTCCGGTCGAGGCCGCCCTGCGCTCGCGGATCGAGGCGGCCCTGGATGCCCGCCTCGGCAAGGTCCAGCTCGGGCCCGACGTGCGCGTGGACCCGCTCTTCCGCGTCCGCTTCGGCCCGGTGGTGGTACCGGGCGAACGAACGGGTGATCCCCCCCTCCTCCAGGTCGAGGCCGTCCGCGCGCGCCCCGATCTCGTCGCCCTGCTCCGCACCCGGCGGGCGGTCGTCTCCTCCCTCCGCATGTCCGGCGTGCGCCTGGAACTGCCCGACCGCCCTGGCGCGCTGCGCGAGGCGCTCGGCCGCCTCGGCGAAGGCGGCCGTCCGGCGGAGCGCGGGACCTCTGCCCCGGTTGCCTCCCTCGGCCCCTCCGCGCTCCACGTCCGCGACCTGGTCGTGGCCTTCAAGGCCGGCGGTCGGCCGGTGGTGCTCGGGCCGCTCCGCGCCAGCCTGCACCGCCTGCGCGGCCCGGGTGGCGAGGAGTCGCTCAGCGCGGCGTTTCGGCTGCCCGGCGACGGACAGGGCGAGCTCGAGGTGGGCCGGGCAGGCCACGGCCTGCGCGCGACCCTCCGGCTCGATCGGATCGGGCCGGAGGACCTTTCCCCGGCCCGGGAGCCGACGGCGACGCGCTGGACGGGGGGGACCCTGGCCGTCGAGGCCTCCGCGGAGGCCGACCCGGACCTCGCCGAGGTGCGCGCCCGCGTCCAGCTGAAGGCCAGCCAGCTGTTCCTCTCCGGTGAGACCCTGGCCGGGGCGCCGCTCGGCCCCCTCGACCTCGGGTTCTCCGGCGAGCTGGGCTGGCGGCGCGCCGACGGCCGCGTCGTGCTGGACAGGGCACGGGTTGCCCTGCCGGGCGGAGCCACGGCCAAAGTCGACGGGGCGATTGGGCTGGGCAGCGGGCTGCCCTTCTCGCTGTCGGTGAATGCCGCTGGCGTGGAGTACCTGCGCACGGTGGGAGCCCTCCCCGCCGCCCTCGAGCTTCCCCCGGGAGCGCCGCGGCCCGTGGGCAGCCTGGACGCTCGGGCCGACCTGTGGGGTGAGATGGCGGAGCCGGGCGGCTGGCAGCTCACCGCGGCGCTGGACCTGTCGCGCATGCGCGAGGCCGCGAGGCGGGCCCCCCCGGTCGCGCTCACCGCCCCGTTCGAGCAGCGGGTGGAGGAGGAGGACGGCACCTCGCACACCTTCGTGGTGGGGCCGGAGAACCCGGACTTCGTCTCCGTGGCCGAGCTGCCCCGCTACGTGGTCCGGGCGGTGACCGCCAGCGAGGACGCCGGATTCTTCGCCCATTCGGGCTTCGACTTCGACGAGCTGCGGAACGCGGCCGTCGAGGGCGCGCAAGCCGGCCACCTCCGGCGCGGCGGCTCGACCATCAGCCAGCAGCTGGCCAAGAACCTCTTCCTCTCGCGGGAGAAGACCCTCGCCCGCAAGCTCCACGAGGCCATCCTCACCGTGGCCCTGGAGGCGACCGTGCCCAAGGCACGCCTCATGGAGATCTACCTGAACGTGGCGGAGTGGGGCCCGGGCATCTACGGGATCGGCCCGGCTGCCCGTCACTGGTTCGGCAAGGACGCGCGGGAGCTCTCACCGCGGGAGGCGGCCTTCCTGGCCACGGTCCTCCCCAGCCCGGTGCGCTACCACCAGATGTGGGAGCGAGGCGAGCCGTCGGAGGCCTGGTCGGCCCGGGTCGACGAGCTTCTGCGAACCATGAACAGCCAGGGCAACCTGACCGACGAGGAGCTGGCGGCGGCGCTGGAGGAGCCGACCGTGTTCGCGCGGACGGCCGGGGCGGCGGACGCGCCGGCCCCCTAGGTGGCGCCGCGCGGCGGCAGCCTGGACCTCACTTGTCGCGGTAGGTGATGCGCCCGCGGGTCAGGTCGTAGGGCGACAGCTCCAGCTTCACCCGGTCGCCCGGGATGATGCGGATGTGGAACTTCTTCATCTTGCCGGAGGCATAGGCGAGGACCACCGGTCCCTGGTCGACCTTCACGCGGTACATGCCGCCCGCGAGGGCCTCCTCGACCGTGCCTTGGACCTCGATGCCTGCTTCCTTCTCGCTCATCCATCCCTCGCGCTGATCGTGGCGAGGAGGTACCCCGTCCTCGCCCACTTCCTCCGTCCCTCATTTCGCACCCCGCGGGGCGCCACACAAGCGCGAGCGGCCTCGGTCACCCGAGGCCGCCCGTGAGTTCGACCGTGCGAAGCCACTACGCCCGGCGGACGTTCGCGGCCTGGAGCCCCTTCGGCCCCTTGGTGACCTCGAACTCGACCCGATCCCCCTCCTTCAGGGTACGGAAGCCATCCATCTGGATGGCCGTGTGGTGCACGAAGACGTCCTCGCCGCCCTCCTGCGAGATGAACCCGTAGCCCTTCGCATCGTTGAACCACTTCACGGTGCCGTTCGCCATCGCTGCACGCTTCCTTTTGGATCACGCGAGTCGACCGCCGACTCACGGAGCCTCGGGGCACGGACCCTGGGCTCAGGCGCGCGACTATCCCCGAAACGAGCGAGAACCGTCAAGGGCGGCGCACGCCATTCGGGCCCGAAATCGACTGATCCGGTCCGGTCCTGGCCCGAGGCCCTGCCCCCAGCCATTCACTCGGCGAGCGCGGCCGGCGGGGGCGCGAGGCGGCGGCACCGCCTCCCCCTTCGCGGCAGCTCGACGTGGGCCTGCCGCCCCCGGGCCGAACCCCGGGGACGGCCAGGGGGCCCGGCCCGCTCCGCGGGGCTGGCTCGGGTGGCCGAGGACGGTCGCCCGCCGCCGCCCCGCGGTCACCTCGCGGCGCTCGAGGAGGGGATCTGCCGCGCCTTGGCCACACCGGTGGTCCGGGTGGCCGACGAGCCGCGGCGCGTCCACTCCCGGCCCGGCTTCTCAGGGCCGCCGAACGATGCTCTATTCCGGGCATGCGGACGCTGGGGGTCGACCTGGGCAGGGTCCGGATCGGGCTGGCGCTGGCCGATGACCTCCTTGGCACCGCGCGACCGCTGCGCACGGTGGTCCGCCGCGACGAGAGCGCGGACCTGCAGGCCATCGCGGCGCTGGCCCGGGAGTACGAGGTGACCCGGGCGGTGCTGGGCTTGCCCCTCAACATGGATGGCAGCGAGGGCCCGTCGGCGCGGCTGGCGCGGAACTTCCAGCCGCGGCTGGCCGCGGCGCTGGGCGTCCCGGTGGATCTGTTCGACGAGCGCCTCTCCTCGTTCGAGGCGGAGACGCGCTTGCGCGATCGGGGGATTTCGTCGAAGGATCGGCGGGCGATGGTGGACGCAGAGGCCGCGGCGGTCATCCTCCAGGGCTGGCTCGATCGGAGCGCGCCGTGAGGCGGGCGCTGGCCGCGCTGGCGGTGGTGCTGGCGCTGTGCGCCGCGCTCGCCGCCTTCCTCGCCTGGCGCGAGGTGGTCGACTTCCGGTCCACGCGCTACGGCGGGCCGGAGGAGAAGGTGGTGGTGATCCCCTCGGGCGCGACGGCGCGGGCGGTGGTCCGCGCCCTGGCCCAGGCGGGCGCGCTGTCGCGCGAGCGGACGGCCTGGTTCTACGTCCGCTTCGTACGGCGGGACCCGCGGCCATTCCGCGCCGGGGAGTACTCCTTCACCGGCCCGCTCACCCCCGACGCGGTGCTGGACCGGGTGCACCTGGGGCAGGTCAAGCTCTACCGCCTGACCGTCGCCGAGGGGCTGCGCGCCGACGAGATCGCCGAGCTGGTTGGCAGGACCAGCCTGGTGCGGGCCGAGGACTTCTTGGCCGTGGCTCGGGACCCGTCGGTGGCGGAGGCCCTCGGCCTCCCCTACCGCAGCCTGGAGGGATTCCTCTTCCCCGACACCTACATCCTGGCCCGGGGGATCTCGGCCCGGGCCGTGGCCGACCTCATGGTCGCCCGCTTCAAGGAGGCGTACGCGAGGGCCGAGGCCGCCCGGAAGCCGGAGGTGAAGCTGGACATGGGGCAGGTCGCCACCCTGGCATCGATCGTGGAGAAGGAGACCGGCCAGGAGTCCGAGCGCCCCCGCATCGCCTGCGTGTTCGAGAACCGGCTCAGGCTGGGCATGCGCCTGCAGACCGATCCCACGGTGATGTACGCCACGTTGCTCCGCACCGGCCACTGGTCGAAGAACATCACCAAGGCCGACCTCCTCACCGCCCACCCTTACAACACCTATACCTTCTCGGGACTCCCCCCTGGGCCGATCGCCAACGCTGGCGCCGCCGCTCTGCGAGCGGTGCTGGCACCGGACGCCTGTGCCGACCTGTACTTCGTCTCTCGCAACGACGGGACCCACCAGTTCTGTCCCGACCTCACGTGCCACAACGCTGCGGTGAGGACCTGGCAGGTCGACTTCTTCCACCGGAGCGAGCGCTAGAGGCCTGCGATCGCCGGTCGGGGTGGCGTACACACCCGATGGGGGTTCGGCTCGCGGGCGCGGGCTTCTGCAGCCGCCCCGGCCGGATCTTATGCTCAAGCCCTGGACGGGCTCGCCGACGGCCGCCGGCCGTCAGGCCACCCCCGCCGAGCCAGCGAGGAGCACGATGAGAGAATCCCGGGAAGTCGCGAGCGGCATGGTCTCGCGCATCGCCTCGATGCAGGACCGGACCCACTACTCCGAGCAGCACTGGGAGGGCACGTTCGAGGACTACCTGCACATCGTGCGACAGAACCCCAAGGTCACACGCACCGCCTTCCAGCGCGTCTACGACATGATCCTGTCGCACGGGAAGACCGAGTACATCGACAACAAGAAGAAGCTCATCCGCTACAACTTCTTCACCGACCCGGACTTCGGGGGCAAGGACGCCATCTTCGGCCTCGACGTGCCGCTCATGAAGCTGGTGAACGTCTTCAAGAGCGCCGCGCAGGGCTACGGCACCGAGAAGCGGGTCATCCTCCTGCACGGTCCGGTGGGCTCGTCCAAGTCCACCATCGCCCGCCTGCTCAAGAAGGGGCTGGAGGCCTACTCCAAGACCGCCGAAGGGGCGCTCTACACCTTCGCCTGGGACGTGGAGCGGGTGAACCTCGACGGGCAGAAGCGGCGCGAGCTGATGCCCTGCCCCATGCACGAGGAGCCGCTGCACCTCGTCCCGCAGGAGTGGCGCGCCGGCATCCAGGCCGAGCTGTGCCCGCCCGAGTCCGGCTACACCATCTCCGACGCCGGCGATCTGTGCCCGGCCTGCCGCTACGTCTACCGGGACCTGATGACCGAGTACAAGGGCGACTGGGAGAAGGTGGTCCAGCACGTCCGGGTGCGCCGGCTCATCCTCTCCGAGAAGGACCGCGTCGGGGTGGGGACCTTCCAGCCCAAGGACGAGAAGAACCAGGACTCCACCGAGCTCACCGGCGACATCAACTACCGGAAGATCGCCGAGTACGGCTCCGACTCGGACCCGCGGGCCTTCAACTTCGACGGCGAGTTCAACATCGCCAACCGCGGCATCATCGAGTTCGTGGAGATCCTCAAGCTGGACGTGGCCTTTCTCTACGACCTCCTGGGCGCCACCCAGGAGCACAAGATCAAGCCCAAGAAGTTCCCCCAGACCGACATCGACGAGGTCATCGTCGGGCACACCAACGAGCCCGAGTACAAGAAGCTGCAGATGAACGAGTTCATGGAGGCGCTGCGGGACCGCACCGTCAAGATCGACATCCCCTACATCAGCCGGCTGGACGAGGAGGTGAAGATCTACGAGCGCGACTACAACAGCCACAAGATCCGGGGCAAGCACATCGC
>Ga0335071_10003099_pt1 | contig 17655 bp, 14 predicted proteins | sample Lox_Sample_15_FD_206724 | JGI IMG/M metagenome (GOLD analysis project Ga0335071, IMG submission 206724) | Soil microbial communities from Loxahatchee National Wildlife Refuge, Florida, United States - Lox_Sample_1.5 | ecosystem: Environmental > Terrestrial > Soil > Wetlands | place: USA... | reverse complement strand
CCTATCTCATTGCCCCTGATGAGATAGGCCCGCGAGTCACCGACCTGAGCCACGAAGTATCGCCCGGAGCCGATGAGGAAGGCCGTGACAGTGGACGACATTCCTCGCTTGTTCTCGGACACGGCTATCTGGAAGATGCGGGAATTGGCCTCTCGGATGGCGCCCAACAGCGCTGCCTTCCTGTCCTGGTATGCCGGCTTGGCAGCAACGACCCACTCCTTTGCCAGCAACAGAACGATACCACTGGCGACATCGCCTCCAATGTGTCCGCCTACGCCGTCGGCGATCAGAAAGAGTCCGCTTGCCAAGTCTACGCCGACAGCGTCCTGGTTTGACCTCTTTACCCGGCCTTGATCAGAACCGCTGCCGACGTAGACCCGCATTCATGCTCCTGTTGCTGCTTAGTGTCCGCACGCCGAAGCCGTCAGGATAACTCGGCAAGACGCTGCTTGGCGCGGTTGTAGATGGTCGCGTCCGCCGTGTCTGCGCTGGCAGGCGGCGGGCCCATCTTGACTATCTGGTCGTACAGCGCCTTGGCCTTGGGACAGGACTCCTCGTCGCCATAGTCCTTGCAGCGACCGTAGTAATCCTGCGCTTGCTTGTCCAAGTCCTTCGCCTTCTGACTGTCCCAACTTGAAGCGCTCAGCTTGGAAGACTCAGCTCGGGCGAGCGAGTTGGCCGGATCCCTCTGCAGCAAATCACCGTACAGCTTTGCCGCTCCGGGCAAGTCCGACACGTCTGGTCCCGAACGATACCGGGCCTGCTGCCAAAGGTCTATCCAAGCTGCGAGTTCCGTCGCCTTAGGATCGCCAGCGGGAATCGCAGCGGCCATCTGCTGCGCATCCTCCAAGCTCCCGAGGCGATAGGTCGCGAGGGCCTTGTCATATGGTGTAACAGAAGTAATGGGCTCAGGCTTTTTCGAAGGGTTGACAGTCGGCTGTTCCTTTTCCGCCACTGGATTCTCTCGCGTAGAGGTAGTTCCTGTGCCGACGCGCTTCATGGCGTCCGGATCGTCAGGCTTCAGAGCCCGAACCCTTGACCAGTGCATCTTGGCCTTATCCGGGTTTCCTTGATTTTCGAGCGCGAACGCCGCGGCCTTGTGCGCCGTCACGACCTGGTCACGAACGCTCCCGCTGGTGGAATCCTTACTCCACGCCAGGTCTGCGAACTGAACCGCCTTCTCATTGTCGTTTTGACCAAGTGCTTCCATGGACTGCTTGACCAATTCGCTGGCAAGGACGCTGGTCTTGCCTCCCCCGGTCGTCGGACCCGTCTGGCGATGAAATGCAAGGTAGGCCCCCGCGACAACTATGATAGCCGCCGCGACACCCACCGCCCACTTCCACGGCTGTCCCTCCTTCTTGACAGGAGCAATGTCGGGCCTGAAGAAGGGAACGGTTGCCTTCTCGGCTTCAGCCTTTGTCGCCCCCCCCCCTCCTTTCCACTCGATCTCTAAGCTAGCCTCCCCAAGCTGGATCCGATCGCCGTCCTTTAGCTGCGTCGGCTTGTCGATCAGCTTTCCGTTCACGCGGGTGCCGCTCCTGCTCCCCACGTCAACGACAGTTAGCTTGTTCTCGATGAACTGGATTCGGGCGTGCTTGCGCGAGACCGTCGCCTCGTTCAGCGTGATGTCGCAGTCAGCGTCGCGGCCGATAAGCGGGTTGTTGGTGAGATCATAGGACTTGCCCACCTCCTCGCCGCTACGAACCAGCACGCGCGGCGTACCGGTGAAGGTGAACACCTCGGTCGGTTTTTCAAGATTTTCCATTCTTCCTACCTGGGTTGGTCGTTCAAAGGCTGCTAAGCCAAAAGAAATCGTGTACGGGCTTATCCTGATGACATCGCCGTCTTTCAGTTCGTAGTCCTGAGTTATCTTCCTCGCTCCGACGAATGTACCGTTGGCGCTGCCCAGGTCGGAAACGAGATAGCGTCCGGTATCCTCCCTGATCTGGGCGTGCTCACGAGAGACGAGACTATCGTCAAGCTTGATGGCACTCTCGTCTCCTCTGCCGATCAGAACCACCATGTCACTCGTCATGTCCAGTTCCTGGACGGTCTTGTGCTTGAGTTGAACTATAAGTTTGGGCACTCTCTACCTCCCTTTACTCCTGGAATCAGGTCCATCCTCTCGGACTACTTGGGTTGAAGTTGCAGGCGCCATATGTCCCAGTCCTGTCCGTTTCCCTTTCTTAGAAAAGAGAAGTAGATGTAACCTCCCGGGCCCCACGACGGGTCCCACTCAGTTCCCTTGGAGGTAGTCAGCTTCATGAGACTCCTGCCGTCGGCATCGATCTTGTAGATATTCCAGTCCTTGTCTCTCCACGAGGCAAAAGCAATGGCATTGCCCGACGGCGACCAGCACGGCATCCAGTCAACGCAATCAGTTCCATTTGTTATCTGACGCTCGTCCTTCGACTCTATGTCTTTGACCATTATGAAGGAGTTGTCACCGCGTCGCTGGGAGTACGCAACGCTCTTTCCGTCAGGTGACCAGGCAGGATCGGAGCCCGATGCGAAGTACTCGGCCAGTTTCGTGTCCACGTTAAAGATAACTATCTGCGGGTTTTCCAACTGCGGTTGACGGCGGAAGACGTCGGTCTTGACAATCCTCGTCTTTCGGCTCTTCGGCGTCTCCATACACACAGCGATGAACTTGCCATCAGGAGAGGGGAAGCCGCTCCAGATAGAGGCGTCGCCCACCCAGAACTGGTTCTCTCTCTTGATTATGGCGTATCCTTCCATCTGTTTGGAAGGGAAGTCCTGCCAGTAGAGACTCCGGGTATAATACGGAGACCCGTCGTAGCGGGCGTACAACAGTCGGTTCCCCTTCCACCAGTACGGATAATAGGCATCCTGGTCGCCTTCCGTGTTTGTGATCTGGCGCCGGTTGCTGCCGTCATCCGCGTTCATGACATATACGTCATTGGTGGCTTCCTCGCCAGACCTCGTTACCGCAGGACGGGAAACGAAGGCCACGTACTTGCCGTCTGGAGAAACGCAAGCCTGTCGCTCGTCACCATTAGAAGTAGACGTCATTTGAACCACTTCTTTCACATTGGAGTGATCCCATTCCAACCTCTCTCCGGCCACTGGCACGTAGATTGAGTCTATCCTTGTCACAGGCGCGATGACCGGGGCGGGGCAACCTATCTGGGTTGATGCCAGCAGAAGCAGTGCCAGGCATAGGACGAGTCGCCCGAGGTTGGGCTGCCTGAGAGTTTTGTCCGCTTTCACATTTCCTCCTCGCTTATTGATATGTCTTGGCTGTCTGAAGCGCGAATTCTCTTTGCTTGGTGACGGCCAGACCATGGTGCCGACGTCACCAGCCGGGCTTTCCCATTTGACTAATTGAGCAGCTCCATTGTAAACACACCTACGGTCTTCAACGAACGCGCCTCCCAGTTACGATTGGCTGCTGCACTGTACAGCCGTTCAGTTCCTGCCTCGGCTAGTGCCGCCGTGCGCCCTCCCGGGCGCGTGTTTTCTCAACAGGGATCCAGACGTTCAGAAAACGATACCGCTGCGGCATCGTGTGCCCATCCGGGCATTGCACCCGGACCCTTACTCGGCCAATCAACCCGGCAATTGTAAAATCCAACGTCCCGCTGTCAAGGACGGGGCAGACAAAGGTGGGCACATTGTTGGAGCCACGAACCAGTCTGAGCCGATCCAGGAAACAGACGCCCTCATGGACAAGGCAGTCGGCAGTGCCTGCTCCCTCCAAAGTCCGCTCCGCTGTCTTCACGGACAAGCACGCCCAGAGAACCGAGCGTGCGTCAGTCGGTCTGGCCATTGCATCGCGCATCGGACGCCTCGCTTAACTGACCCATCACGCCTGCGGTTGTCGGTGCCAGCAATCCGCCAAGCCCGGACTGACCGATGTAGACGGCCCCGGACATTGGCTGCTGTTCGCCGGGCGTGTAAGGGCACTGGCACGGGTTTCTGTCCTCCGGGCTCCGCGCGCGGACGACATTCGGCGCGGGCTCGTTCTCGTCTCTACACGGCGGGCTGTTGGTGAACCTTGTGCCTGCCGGCCGTTCGAAACTAGGTGCCATGTCCGTTCTCGCACCGCCCGAACCGGCGTGGTCCCAGAGCTCGCTGGACCCTCGGAGAGCGACCTCTCTGGTCGGGTTGCCCTGCGGGGCGACCACTGCTGCTGCGGGCGCAGCATCAGAGCCGCGATGGCGATAGTCAGTCTGCGGGTCGTCTGTCTTCCTCGAGAAGTCTTCCCGAGCATTGACGTATTCGACGAACGACACGACCTCGTCAGCCACCTCGGAATTGGTTAGCCTGATGGTGACTGCGGCCACGTAGAGAACCTTCAGGATGTTACGCGCCTGGTCTGAGCCGTCACGCTCAAGACCGGCTAAGAACGCTGCAGTCGCGGCGCCACGGTCGTGGTTTTCCACCAGCGCCCTGATGCAACTCACGTAGTCGTCGGCACCTCTGCAGCCGTTGCCGCGCAGGATGCCGCGCAGAACCTGATATGCAGCCTCACGCTGCAACCGATGGAGCGTGGCCTGTCCGATGTTTCCGCCCGAACCGTCGATGACCTGGCCAAGGTCTCCCAAGAGTCCTGCTTGCGCTGACGCCGCCATGGCGAGGCCGATCACGATTGCGAATACGGTCCTCTTCACGCTGTTCACGAATCCTCCTCTGGTTTCTTCTACCTTCCCGAGAACTATGGACTCACGACTTATGCCGGAGTCTGGTTTGTCATGCGTCATCGCAATAGACAAAGGCAGCAAGCGTGCCAGAGGTGGTTAGCGCCGTTGTTTCAGTAGGTTGGACAGGGCGAAGCAAGCTGCGGCCGCGTGCAAGGGGTTTTCGTGTTGCGCGGGCGCAACGGGGTTGTGGCGGGCACGCAACAGCAACAAAGCACGTCGGGCGGTATGAGAGAGGCGGCTGCAGAGCCGCTCCTCGATTCGTCATTGGACAATCTCGACGAGTTCACGCGTCTCCGTGATGTCGCCAATCCTGAGTTTGCAAGTGTCAGGGCGGGCGCAAGCCCGCCCCGACCGCACGAATCGGGCGCGCCCTACTACCGCGGATGCACGGGCCTTGTTTCTGTGTACTGGATTGGGCCGGCCTGGAATGACAGCTGGTCAGTCAAACCGCGCCGGCTGTCAAGGCACTTCGTGGCGGAGGCCTCAACCCCCACCGGCCCGAGTCTGCCACTGACGCCGCCGCCGAAGCAGGCACCGCTCGACTGGCCGACGTAAACCTCTCCCCGAGCCAGCTCACCGGCGTCAACTGACAGAGTGCCTTGGTTGTCAACGCACACTCCAATGGGACCAGCACCGTAGCACGCGCCGACCGTGCGCTCGACCTGGTCACCCGACGTGGACCCCTGGTAGTTGCTCAAGCCGGTTGCGGAGCTGTGGCCGTTCACGGTCGGACTCGGATTCGAATAGTAGGGAGACTGAGGGAGGCAGCGAGTCGGGTAGGAGCAGTTGTTCTGATACGAGTTGCCGTGAGGATAGTACTGCGCCTGCACCAGTGACGCGAATGCACTGATTGCGACGAGCAGTGCCGCAACTGCCACGGACTGAGCATAGGTCCTCGTTGTTAGGCGATTGCAGTGAGACATTTCATCTCCTCCTGTGAGCATCCCATTCAGCGCACCAGGGATGCGAGTTCTCGTCTCCGGCTCGGTGCCGCCGGATGAAGCGTGGGCTCGCGACTTATGCCGGAGTCTGGTTTGACATGCATCATCGGGACAGGTGAGTGCAGCATGCGTGCCAGAGGCGGCTGGCGCTGCTATTTCAGGGGCTAGGCTGGCTAGAGCAGGCTGAAGTTCGACGTGAGGGATCGCTCGTGTTGCGGGGCGCCACGGTGGCTGTTGCGTGGACGCAACATGCGGCGAAGGCAGAGAGACCTCTCCACTGCGGTCGGAATGGCACCGCGGGCTCGGGCTTCCGAGCAGGCGGGAGGCGATCAGCCGTCGGCTGTGAGCTGTGGGCCGTCAGTGGTGGTCAGTGGGGAGATAAAAGCACGTGCCCGGCGGGGCTCCAACCGTTGCTCTACTTGATATGCGCCGGGACCCTATCTTGTGGAGGATCCCCGACGTGCCCCGATGATGCGAAACGTTTAGCGTCCCCGATGCCTCCCAGTTCGCGTAACTCCTCCATGTCCTCTGGACCTGTCATCTCCGATAGAGGGACTTGGGCCAACCACATGTTCCGCGGGTCACTCCGGTCATAGGGGAGCCTACGTCGTCACAAGCACGGTTTCACTCCGCCATCTCGACAGAGGTTTGCTCACTCCTTACGCGAGATTCCCAGAATGGTGGTAGATGTGGGGCTGTTGAAAGAGGGCCTCACTACGTTCCGTCAGCGTGGCGGGCAGAATGAAGCCAGTGGAAGTAGCTCTACTGCGGCGGTTGCGGACGGCCGCTCCTGCGTGAAGCCTCAGGTCGGCTCCAAGATGGGGTTTTTCAACAGCCCCGATGCACCTATGCTGCTACGGATCTACTGTGGCTTCATCCTGACGTCAGGCGGTCCGCAGAGGATGGTCATTTGAAGTTCGGATCGTCGTCGTGCCGCGGCCACCAAGTCAATGTGTTTACGGTGCCATGGCTGTCCTCAACCCGAATCGTGGCACTGGCGTTATCGGCGTCATCAGTGGACACAGCCCCACAATTGATAGACCAACTATACGTTTGGTTTACTCCAGCCCGCGCGTTCGCTTGTTCATCATAGGTAACAACGTCCCTGTGGTAGTCGCGGTACGAAATCGTCACAGTTGCATGGTAGTATTCCGACCACCAGTTGTTCGTCGTAATCTGAGCGTGCAGGTAGTACGTGTTGCCTACGAGGTTTGCTCCTATACCTGTCGGCCACGTGCTGGCATTGGCGAGTCCTGGAATCGCCAACGCGAGTGCCACCAGTGCACCGACTACTGCCGTCAGCGGGATCAGTGCCCGCGAGCCGGACTGGTGGCGTTGTTTCTCAACCGCGTTTCTCATGCTTGCTCCTTGTTCCCGCCGCGCACCACGGCGTTCGACTTCGCCTTCGGCTCGGTGCAGCCGGATGAAGCACGGACTCGCGACCATTGCCGAAGTCTGGTTTGACATGCATCATCGAACCATACCAGAGCAGCAAGCGTGCCAGCGGTAATTGGCGCTGCTGTTTCAGAGGGTTAGGCTAGATGGAGCGGACTGCGTTCGGGCGTAGTGGCGTGTTTGTGTTCCGTGGACGCAACGGCTGGTGTTGCGTGGACGCAACAGGTGGAGCGCGCCGAGAGATTCCTCCACTACGGTCGGAATTACGTGATGGAAGGGGCCGGAGTGACGAGACGGAATCGGTCGTAGGCGGAAAGCGGCTGGCTGTGAGCTGTCGGCTGTTAGCTGCTGGCCGTACTAACGCCGAGGCGTTCCAAGGTTCGGTACAGCGTGGTTCTGTCTATCTCAAGGATACGGGCGGCTTCGGTTATGTTCCCTTGGCAGTCAGCCAGCACCTTGAGAATGTGCTTTCGCTCGAAATCGTCGCGAGCCGACTTGAGCGACTGGCCGTCCGATGCCGACTGCTCAGAACCGGTTTCGGCGGTTACTAGAGGTCTGATGTCATGCGCTGAGAGCGTCTGTTGGGGAAGAAGGACAACGAGCCGCTGGATGACGTTGCCGAACTCCCGGACATTGCCGGGCCAAGGTTGCGCCGCGAGAAGGTCAATAGCGTCATCTGTCAGCGCCTTCAACGGGACGCCATGCTCGGCGCAGTACTTGCCAAGGAAGTGCTCTGCCAGAGCCGGGATGTCCTCTGTCCTCTCACGGAGCGGGGGAACCCTGAGAGTCACAACGTTCAAACGGTAGAACAAGTCCTCGCGGAAGCGCTTTGCCTTGATTTCCTCTTCCAGGTTCTTGTTCGTGGCTGCGAAAGTGCGCACGTCCACCTTGAGCGTCTTTATGCCGCCGACGCGCTCAAACTCCCCTTCCTGCAGGAAGCGAAGCAGCTTGGCCTGAACATGGAAGTCCATGTCGCCAATCTCATCAAGCAATACCGTGCCCTTGTCGGCCAGCTCCAGCTTGCCCGGCTTCTGGGCGACTGCGCCGGTGAAAGCGCCTTTCTCGTGACCGAATAGCTCGCTCTCGATGAGTTCGTGTGGAATCGCGGCGCAGTTGAGGCGAACGAACGGCCCGCCGGCCACAGCGCTCTTCTGATGGACCGCGTGAGCGGCAAGCTCTTTCCCCGTGCCGCTCTCGCCCAGTATCAGGACGCTGGCCTTGGATGGCGCTACGCGGTCAATCATCTCGTACAGTCGCTGCATGGCAGGAGACGTGCCGACCATCTGGTACTTCGCCAGAGTCTCGGCCTTGAGCGTGGCGACTTCTCGCCTGAGCAGGTCCTTTTCAAGGGCGTTCTTGATTGCGACGGTCACGCGGTCAACATCGGGCGGTTTCTCGATGAAGTCATACGCGCCCTCCTTTGTCGCCTGCACGGCCAGCTTGATGGTCCCGTAGCCGGACATCATCAATACCGGCAGCGTTGGGCTGATCTTGCGGGCCTCGTGCAAGACCTTCAGGCCGTCGAAGTCGGGCAGCCAGTAGTCCAGAATGACCAGATTCAGGTCATTCTCACGGATGCGCCGCAGGGCCTCGGTTCCGTCCGGCGCTGCAAGGACCTCAAACCCCTGGTCTTCCAGCATCTCGCTCATCAGCGACCGGATGCTGGCGTCGTCGTCAACGACGAGGATTCGCGGCTTCACTCTCGCTGGTTTCATGCACCTTCCATGCCCAGAACAGCCGACGGTTCACGGCTCACGGCTGACGGCCTCCAAACGGGCCGTGCAGAGGCACGAGATGCCTCGACCCGTCGGACTCGCTCGGAATGACAGGCTGGCGCGGTTGGACATGTCATGCTGAGCGAAGTCGAAGCATCTCTCATTCGCAGTAGTCCGCTATCCTGCCGGCAGCGTGATTGTCACGGTCGTACCTGCACCTTCTTTGCTCTCTACCCTGATCGTGCCCTTGTGGTCCTCAATGATGCGCTTGGTGATGGCCATTCCCAGCCCGGTTCCGCCGGGCTTGAGCGCGAAGAACGGCTCGCAGACCTCGTCGAGATAGCGCTCAGGGATTCCCTTGCCGGTGTCCTGCACCACTGCCTCCACCTTCTTGCCCTCAACGATGTACGATGTACGAATGGTGATGGTTCCCGAATCAACGATTGCCGAGATGGCGTTTTCGATGATGTTGGAGCAGGCTACAGCCATCTGGTCGCGGTCCAGTGCCACCAACGGCAGGCCTTCGGCCAGGTCGTACCTTAGCTCAACGTCCGCAGGTCTGACGCCCTCAAACTTGCTTGCACACTGACGAACGACCTCGTTGATGGCGGTCGAGACAAGCTTCGGCGGTTCCAACTTGCTCAGTCGCATGAATCCGTCCGCCATCTTCTTCAGCCGGTCAATCTCGTCTCTTAGGCTCGTGTAGTATCGTTCGGTCTCGGGTGTGCGGTACTTGTCGAGTCGTTGGAGAGTCAGCGCCATCGCGGTGAGCGGGTTCTTGATGTCGTGCGCCAACTTCTGGGCGGCCGGCGCCCAGGATGTCACGCGTTTCATGTACTCGACTGCGGAGATGTCCTCGAGCGTTAGCAGGGTGCCGGACTCCACCGGTGTTGCCCGGGCGAGGACTGTTTGCCCGGTGGACAGCGACAGTGGCAGTTCGCGTGCCGCTCTACCTTCTGCAGTGGAGCTAGCGAGTGAGGCAAGAGAACCTGAAAGTGGAGTGCTCTCAGTCGCACCGGCAGCCAAGAGAAGCTCACGTCCCCTTGGGTTCGAACGCCGCACGTTACCCCGACGGTCGAGTTCGAGGACCCCGGCCGCGCCGGTGAGGCCTCGGATAATCGTGCGGATGTCGCGCAGATGCCGGTATCGGTAGGCGAAGGAGACCAGAATGGGAACCATGAGAGCTGCCGTAAGGATGGAAAGAAACCACCCCAATGCTACCCTTCGTGACAGAACCGGGCTGACTCGGATTTCGTATAGCCGGTACGTCCTGGTCTGATCGCTGGTCGGGCCGGCTAGAAGGACAGATCTGCGCTTGTGGCGCAGAACTCGGAGATCGCCGTCGCCGACGAGTGATTCAGCTATCGGCCGCCACTTGGAGTCGAAAATGATTGCTCGCCCGTTGGAGACTTGGACCAGCAGTTGGTCGTGGAGGCTGTCCGTGAACCTGCCCACATAGACGGCAGTACCGTAACCGCCGGTCAGTGGGATCTCCCTGACCAGCCTTAGTTTGTTGTCCAGAATCCTCATAGTATCGTCTCTGCCGGTCAGGGCGAGCCTCGGCTGGCCCGCCCGATCGGAAAAACCCACGCATGATGCATTGAGTTGTCCGTACTGAGCCGAGAGAACGCATCCCCCGTTGGAGGCATCCAGGACAAACAGACTGTCGGGCTGTGCGCCAGGGATCGCACAACCGCGCTCGACTACGAGGACTTGTGGAGTGCCAGCCGCCGTCTTGCCGAACCACGCAACCTGGGCCTCCTGACCGTAGGAACCGATGTCCCGCCGCCACTTCTCGCGGCCATCGCCGCCAACGCAAGCGACGTATGTAAGCGTGTCTGGCGGGTCATACCCGGGCGGCCGGTTCCCCGGTGCCAACGAACCGACGATAACTTCAGGCTTCCCGTCATTATCGACATCTCCGACAAGAAAGTTGCTCGGGTTCGGGCCCATCTCGTAGTACCAGAGGCGTTTGCCCGTTGCCCAGTCAATGGCGAAGATCCCTCTGGGCTGGAGGTCGAATCCTACCGCGACGGAGACGACCAGTTCTTTCCTGCCGTCCCCACCCAGATCATGTAGTTCGACTTGGCGGATGGCCCCATCCCACCAGTCGGGGGCTACTAGGCTGCGACCGCCCGCAACGGAGATTTCGCGCCTCGGCCAGAGGTCGTAGACGAAAGCGGAGTCTCCGCGGTCGTAGCTCACCCACACAGTGTCTCCGTTGATCCCGCCAGCCGAAGCTCCTCGTGACAGGGTCCCCTCCTTGAAGACGCGCGACCCAGATGCGACGTCGAAGTTCTGGTCGTACGCAACGACGTAGAAATCGCTGGCAAGCGTGAGAAGCTCGTCGACGGAATCACCGTTGACATCAATCGGGAAGACTGCGAGCAGTTTGTGCTCCCAAAGGAGATTGATATCAGCAGGCATGAGCCTGGCTGAGGAGAGGCCAGCCAGCATCAGTATCCCCAGAACGCCACGCCACACGGCGACATGGCGCGCTGCCATCCCCCAATGGTGAAACAGGCGGGGGCCGGTGAAGACCATCACCGTGCCGCGCTCGTCCGCGTCGCGGATAGTGCGTGCGTCGCGATTTCCGAGTTTCAGTCTCATCTCACCTGCCAAGGCCAGGTGGGTTTGAGGTTCCACGCAGAATTGTAGGCGCGTGGGAAGTGAAGTCAAGCAGACGGAGGCGCGTGCGAAAGTGGGACCGGGAAACTGGTCGAAGGGTCGGCCGGGCGTGAGCACAACGGGTCAGATGGCGCGGCTAGAACATGATGTCGAGGACCTAGCCACGGGGATCCAGGAGCAGCGTGCGAGTGGCCAACTACGAAAGTCCAAGGGAAGGCGAAGGACCACGATGCACGCGGGGCGCGCAAGTGAAGAACTGAGGGCCGGTGCGCGGGCAGGAGCGGGTGCTGTTGCGGAGGCTGCTGCGGATGCGGGAACGAGGGCCGGAGCGGCTGCTGTTCACCGGGCTGTTGCAGGCACCGGAGCGGGCGCTGTTGCGGTGGCTGTTGCGGTAGCCGCAGCGGAGGCTGGTGCGGCGGCTGTAGCGAGTGGAGAAGCGAGGGCTGTTCAAGGCGGCGGACCCATGCCTGTTGCGGGTGTTGTTGCGGTTGGACGAGCGGCTGATGTAGCGAGAGCGGCGCCAGAGGTCGTTCAGGAGGATTGAGCGGCGGTCGTTCCTTGCGCCGTTGCGGTGCCTGCAGCGAGTCCGGGAGCGAGGCCTGCACCGGGGGCCGCAGCTTCCCCTACCGTCCAGGGGATACTGAAGACCGGACAGTTCAGAGTCCAGAATTCAGAGACCAGAACTCTCAGCAGGAGAAGGAGTTGGGACGCGACGGCGCGGGCGAAGTCAGAAGGCAGAGGCCAAGGGCCAAAAGTCAAAACTGGGGACGTGGAACAATGAGCGGAGGGACTCCGGGGCCACAGAGAGGGCAGAAAGAACTGAGGGTCTCGTGACACTCGACAACCGAGCGTAACTCAATTGCTCTCGGTCGGTTAAACACTGTCGGGTCGCGGAGAGTCCGCATATAGGGGTCGCCTGGGGGCTAGCCTTCGGAGAAGGAATAGCCTAAGGTTAAGACTGAGGTTAAGAAGCAGGTTTGAAGGGAGCTTTCAGACGAGCTTTGCCGCGAGCTTTCTATAGAGCTTTGTAGCAAGCGATGTGAGAAGCGATGCGCTGAGCTTTGAGATGATCGATGAACGATGCGATGTGATGAGCTTTGAACTGAGCAATGGAAGATGCTATGAAGTACGCTTTCGAGTTTGCTTTCTAAGGTACTTTCCGACGAACTCTGAGTCGAGCTTTCTGGCGAGCCTTCAAGGGTATTTCAGATTCGAGATTGATGATTGCAGATTGCGGATTGGCGGGCGGGGCGATGTTGTGCGTCGAGTTCCCGGGCGGCGGGACTGGCGCGGCCGGGCGTCAATGCCAGCGGGCGCGTCAATGACGCGCCCGCGCAATTGGATCGAGCCGGACTAGGCTTCGGCCTTAGCCATCGCCCGGGTCGCCGCCTCGGCGGCCAGCGATTCCTTCGCCACGGTCACTACGCCGGCGAAGTCCTCGGGCGCATCGATTGCCATCTCCGACAGCACGAACCGGTCCATTGTAATCCCGGCGAGTTTGAGGCCGTGGATGAACTTGGAGTAGCTGAGCTCCAGCGGTTTCAGCGCGGCGCCCAGCCGGATAATCGCGAGCGACCGGAACGTACGCTTCTTGCGCCGGCGCTCTTTGTAGCCGGAAACGCCGGCATGGACTACCGCCTGATGTGCGGTCCGGAAAAGCCTGGACCTGCCGCCCCAGTAGCCTCTCGCATCTTTGAGCCACTTCTTGCGGCGCTGCTTGGTATACGGGCCGTTCTTTACTCTCGGCATCCTGTCTCCTTATTTGTAGGGAACAAGCTCGCTTAGCCGCCTGGCCCTTTCGCCGTCCAGGACTGTCGGCACGTTCAAGCCGCGCTTTCTCCGCTTGCTCTTGGATGAGTTGTTGTGGCTCCGGTTGGAGTTCCGGTACAGGAACTTGCCTCCGGCGGTGCGCTTGATGCGCTTCTTCAGCGAACTGAGGGACTTGGTCTTCTGCTTCATTTTGGCACCAGCATCATCTGGATTGATTTTCTTCCTTCGGTCTGCAGTCGGGGTGGCGCTTCCACGCGGGCGACGTCAGACAGGTCCTGGCTCAGGCGGTCCATCAGTTTCATGCCGAGGTCGGCGTGAACGATTTCGCGGCCGCGGACGAACAGCGTAATCCGAATGCGGTCCTTGTCGGCGAGGAACTCGCGCATCTTGCGGATCTTCACTTCGTAGTCACCGGGTCCGATCTTCATCTTCATGCGCATTTCCCTGACCTCGGTGGCATGCTGCTTCTTCTTGGATTCGCGCAGCCGGACCTTCTGTTCGTAGAGGTATCGGCCGAAGTCGACGATGCCTGCGACCGGTGGTTCCTCGGTCGGCACGAGGACGACCAGGTCGAGGCCCTGCCGGCGCGCCAGACCGACGGCGTCGCGGGTCGGCAGGATGCCGATGAGCTTTTTGTCGGAGCCGATGACCTTGACATATGGTACGCGTATCTGTTCGTTTACTCTGGGCCTGTCTTTGAAAGCGTCGCGAGCAACTTTACCCGGGTACGTTGTTTTCCTCCTTGATTTGGGCGAGCGCCGCCTCGACTGAAACCGCACCGAGATTGCCCTTGCCGTGACGGCGAACCGACACGGTGCCCTGCGCGGCCTCGCGGCCGCCCACTACGAGCATGAAGGGGATCTTTTGGCGTTCGGCTTCACTGACTTTGAGGTTTATCTTATCAGACTTCAGATCGATTTCAACTCTTATCCCGGCGGCTTCGAGCTTCTGCCCCACCTCGCGCGCATAGCCGATTTCGGTGTCGGTCACCGACAGCACGCGCGCCTGTACCGGCGCGAGCCAGACCGGGAACGCGCCGCCAAAGTGCTCGACCAGTATCCCCATGAAGCGCTCAATGCCGCCGAGGATGGTGCGGTGCACGAGGTACACGGGGTGGTGCTGCCCGTCCTGGCCCATGTAGTTGAGGTTGAAACGGACGCCCTCGTTGAAGTCGAACTGGCAGGTCGGGCACTGCCATTCGCGGCCGAGCGAGTCGAGCAGCTTGATGTCAATCTTGGGACCGTAGAAGACCGCCTCGCCCTCGGCCCGTTTGTAGGGCAGGCCGACGCGATCGAGCGCACGGATGAGCGACTGCTCGCCCAGGTTCCATTGCTCGTCGGTGCCGAGGTACTTGTCCAGGTGCTTAGGGTCACGCACCGACAGGTCGACCTTGAACTTCTCGAAGCCGAACGCCCGAAGCATCTTCACCGAGAGGCTGACCACGCCGAAGACCTCGTCCTCGACCTGCTCGGGCGTGCAGAAGATGTGCGCGTCGTCCTGGGTGAACCCGCGCACCCGCATCATGCCATGGAGCACGCCTGACCGCTCGCGGCGGTAGACCGTGCCCCATTCGCCCATGCGCAGGGGCAGGTCGCGGTAGGAGTGCACCTTGGTGCGGTAGATGAGCATGTGACCGGGGCAGTTCATCGGCTTCAGCACGTATTGCTCTTCCTCGACGTCGAGCACGTACATGTTCTCGGCATAGTAGTCGAGGTGGCCCGATGTCCGCCACAGGCCGGCGCGGGCGATGTGCGGAGTGAGGACGAGCTGGTATCCGGCGGCGAGGTGCTCCTTCTCCCAGTATTGCTGGATCAGGCGGCGGACGGTCGCACCCTTGGGGTGCCAGAACGCCAGACCGGCTCCGGCCTCCTCGTGGAAGCTGAACAGGTCGAGCGCGGGTCCGAGCTTGCGATGGTCCCGTCGCTTGGCCTCTTCCAGCCGGTCGAGATACTCCTTGAGCATTTCCTTCGACGGAAAGGCCACGCCGTAAACGCGCGACAGCATTCGGTTCTTCTCGTCAGCATGCCAGTATGCGCCTGCAACCGAGAGCAGCTTCACGGCCTTTATCTTGCCGGTGCTGGTGACGTGCGGGCCCCGGCACAGGTCCACGAAATCGCCTTGCTCGTATACCGAGATGCTCTCGTCGGGTATGCCTTCAATCAGCTCCAGCTTGTACGATTCGTCTCGGGTCTTGAAGAGATCAATCGCATCCTTGCGCGGCAGGAACTTGTGGACAATGGGAATCTTCTGCTTGGCGAGTTCGTACATCCGCTCTTCGATCTTCGCAAGGTCAGTCTCGGTGAACGGCTTCTCCACGTCGAAGTCGTAGTAGAAACCTTCGGGGACTGCCGGACCGATGGTGACCTTGGCACTCGGATAGAGCTGCTTCACCGCCTGCGCCATCAGGTGGGACGCGGAATGCCAGTAGACCTCGCGCCCCTCTTCCGAGTCGTAGGCCACCGGTTCGACCCGGGCGTCTTGTTCGAGACGGAAGGTCAGATCCACAAGCCGGCCGTCAACCCTGGCCGCTACCGCGTTCGGGTCGGCAAGGACCTGGCCGACGGCAACACCCGGCTCAAGTTGCCGAGCCTCGCCACTTACCGTGACGTTTATCACGGGGCAATCATAGCGCGACTCGTGCGAGTGTCAACCAAGGCGCGGCGAGCGGATGGGTTTCCGGTTACCAGGTACCAGTTGCCGGTAGACTGATCAGGCCACCTTGAGACTGAACACTGGAAACTGGTCACTGGACACTTGCCCGTCGCTTGATTCACCTTGCGCCGACGCTACAATGTGGCCACTTGAGCCCCACACCAACACGACGTTCAGCACGGACCGCGTCTGGCCACTCGCCATTCCGCATGGGCCTCGGCTTCGACGCCCACGAAATGGTGCGGGGCCGTCCGCTGATGCTCGGCGGCGTCCACGTTCCGTCGGAGCAAGGCCTTGCCGGCCACTCCGATGCCGACGTGCTCCTGCACGCCCTGACCGACGCCCTGCTCGGAGCGCTGGCGTTGCCCGACATTGGCACCCTTTTCCCGGATACGGACGCGAAGTGGAAGGATGCGGCCAGCGAGTTGATGCTCAGGGAGGCATATCGGCGCGTGAAGGCTAGAGGGTATCGGCTCGTCAATGCTGACTGCGTTCTCGTCTGCGACCGGCCCAAGCTGTCTCCGCACTCCGACGCGATACGCGAAAGCATCGCCCGCATGCTCTCCGTACCGGCCGGCAACATTGGCCTGAAGGCCAAGACCACCGAAGGCACGCTCCTGGCTCTCAAGGCCAAGAGCATCGCGGCAATGGCGGTCGTGCTGGTAGCCCCGGCTCGCCCATGATCCCCCTCCGCGACGACATCCGCTCCGAGAAGCGGCCATACGTCACATGGGGGCTGATAGCAGTCTGCACCCTCGTATTCATACGACAGACGCTCACCGAGTTCAAGGACCCGGCTGCCGGCGACCTGATCGTTCGCACCTACGGAATGGTGCCCGCGGTCATCGTGTCGGGTCATCGCCTCTACACCCTCTTCACATCGATGTTCCTCCACGGCGGCTTCTTCCACATCATCGGCAACATGCTCTACCTCTGGATATTCGGCGACAATGTCGAGGATGCTTTCGGCCACTTTTGGTTCCTGATCGTCTACCTGCTTACCGGCGTGGCCGGAAGCCTGCTCCAGATTGTGCTCATGCCCGGCTCGTCGGTCCCGACCATCGGCGCATCGGGCGCGATATCCGGAGTGATGGGCGCGTACTTCGTGCTCTACCCGCGGGCGCGGGTCCTGACCCTGATCCCTATATTCTTCTTTATCCGCCTCATCTACCTGCCGGCCCCGCTTCTGCTCGGGTTCTGGATTCTGTTCCAGGTGCTGTACGGATGCAGTTCGGCGCCGGGCATGGGCGGCGGTGTGGCCTACTTTGCCCACATCGGCGGATTCGTTGCCGGTCTCATACTGGGGCTGGCCGTGCGGAACCGGGTGCGCCGGCCCTGGTATGAAATCAGCTAGCCGGCTGCTCCTCGCAGCTTTGCTGGCCGGTCTCGCGCTGCGTCTCTGCCTGCTGCTGGCCCCTACCGCCTCTTTCGCGACCAAGGTGCTTGAGCCGACCGGTGACTCGCCCGAGTATGTGCGGCTCGCCGGCAACATCGTCCACGGTCATGGCTTCTCTCAGGATTCGATGCCGCCGTACCGACCCGACGTCCTTCGCACGCCCGTCTACCCCATGTTCCTCGCCCTGCCCCTGGCCGTCCTCGGCTCGTCGCTGGTCTGGCCATTGCTGCTCCAGTTGTTGCTTTCCCTTGCTACCATCTGGCTGACACGGAGGCTTGCGCTTGAGCTTGGGCTTGCGCCGGCTGCGGCCTCGCTTGCCGCGCTGCTGGTCGCACTGAGCCCGAACCTTGTCTTCTACTCGATCAAACTCACGACGGAGACGCTCTCCGCCCTGCTGCTGCTTACGACGCTGCTGCTCATCAACCGGTTCCGAGTTCTTCACCGCTGGCAGGAACATGCAGCCTCAGGTATCTGCTGCGGCCTGCTCATCC
>Ga0335071_10003097_pt1 | contig 17662 bp, 15 predicted proteins | sample Lox_Sample_15_FD_206724 | JGI IMG/M metagenome (GOLD analysis project Ga0335071, IMG submission 206724) | Soil microbial communities from Loxahatchee National Wildlife Refuge, Florida, United States - Lox_Sample_1.5 | ecosystem: Environmental > Terrestrial > Soil > Wetlands | place: USA... | reverse complement strand
GGACCGGCACGCCGCAGAACGACCGCGTCGAGGCGCTGGCCCTCGTGCGGATCTTCGGCGAGGGCGGGGTGCTGGTGAGCTCGACCAAGTCGCTCATCGGCCACACGATGGCCGCCGCGGGCAGCGTGGAAGCCGCGGCGACGCTCCTCGCGCTCCAGCACGGGCTCGCGCCGCCCACGGCGAACCTCCGCGATCCCGATCCGGAGGTGCCCTTTGACTGCGTTCCCGGCGCGGCGCGCCCCGTCGAGCTCGGAGCGGCCCTCAGCAACTCCTTCGGCTTCGGGGGCCAGAACGTGAGCCTGGTGTTCGGGCGATGAACGGCCGCCGCCGGGTGGTCGTGACGGGTATGGGCTCGGTGAGCGCAGCCGGGTCCGGCGGGAGCGCCGCCGTGGCATCCGCGCTCGCACGCCGCGAGCCCACGATCGCTCCGATCAAGGCGTTCTCCCCCGATGGCTCGTCGAGCCGGCTCGCCGCCGAGGTGGACGATGCCCTGCTCATGGATCTGCTCGACGCGGCCGACGTGCGAAGGCTCTCCCGCATCTGCCGGATGGCCGTGGCGGCCTGCCGGCTCGCCGCCGCGGACGCGCGGCTCGAAGGCGGCGCCCGGCTCGGCCTGGCCGTGGGCAGCGAGTACGGAGATTTCCGCTCGGGTGCCGAGTTCTTCAACGGCTTCCTCCGGCGCGGCCCGACCGGCCTCTCGCCGATGATCTTTCCGAACACGGTCATGAACAGCATGGCCGCCGTCGCGGCCATCGCCGTCGGGGCGCGGGCGCCGTCCGTCACGCTCAATCAGGCCACGGTGGCCGGCGACCTGGCGGTGGCGCGCGGAGCGGCCCTCATCGCGGACGGCCGCGCCGATGCCGTCATCGCCGGCGGGGTGGACGAGATCTTCGTCGATGTCTACCGGGGCCTGGCGGCGCTCGGCGCGCTGTCTCCGATGGGCGGCGGCGGCCCCGAAGGCTGCCGGCCGTACGCAGTCGACCACAACGGGACGGTGCTGGGCGAGGGGGCGACATTTCTCGTGCTCGAGGACCTGCCGACGGCGCGCGCCCGGGGCGCCACGATTCACGCCGAGGTGCTCGGCAGCGCGTGGGGCGGCATCCCGGTGGCGCCTCATACTGCGCCCGCCGCTCGCCGGGACGCCGGCCGGACGGTGCGGCGGGCGCTCGTGCAGGCGCGCACGGAGCCCGCGTCCCTCGGGCGCTGCTACGGCTCCGGCAACGGCGATCCGGCGCTCGACGACTGGGAGATCGAGCTGCTCGCCGCCGACGGCATACGGACGCCCGAGTCGCTCGCCCCGCTCTTCGGCCAGCATGGCGGCCTGGGCGCTCTCCGCGCCGCCGCCGGCGCGCTCTCGGCGGAGGCGGGAGATGGGGTCAGCCTGGTGCACGGCATCGCGCGCGGCGGCTGCCGGACCGCCGTGGTGATGGGGCGGGCCACATGAGCGATCACGTCACCGTCATTCCCGTCTTCGACGAGTCCGCCACGATCGGGGACGTGGTGGCCCGCGCGGTCTCGCACGGCGCCGTCATCGTGGTGGACGACGGCTCGGCCGACGACAGCGCGGTGGTCGCCGCGAGCGCGGGCGCGCTCGTCTGCCGCACCACAGGCCGGCGCGGCAAGGGCGCTGCGCTGCGCGTGGGGTTCGCGGAGGCCCTAACCCGGGGCGCGCAGCGCGTCGTCACGCTGGACGGTGACGGACAGCACGACCCGGAGGACATCCCGCGCCTGCTCGCGGCGGCAGCCGACCGTCCGCGGGCGCTCATCATCGGCAGCCGGCTCGCCGACGGCGGCGCGAGCATGGATCCGGCGCGGCTCGATGCGCTTCGCGTGGCGAGCTTCTTCATCAACTGGCTGACGGGATGGGACGTCGGCGACACGCAGTCCGGCTTCAGGGTCTATCCGCGCGCGCTGCTCGAAGCCGCGGCGCCCCGCTGCGGCGGCTTCGTCCTCGAGACCGAGATGCTCCTGGGCGCGGCGGCCGCGGGCTTCGCCATCCACGAGGTCTTCCTGTCGCCCGGGCGAGCCGCGACGAGGCCGAGCCGGTTTCGCCCCTTGCGGGACGGGACGGCCGTGACGGCCTATCTCACCCTGCATGGGCTCGGACGATGGGCGCGGGATGCCGGCCGCGTCGTGGCGGCGCTCGCGCGGCCGTTCACGCCGGCCCGCTTCAGGGAGCGGCATCGCGAGATGTACCGGTTCGCGATGCCGTACAGCCACAGCTATGGCGCCTGGACCGCCTCCATGGGCGCCTTCATCCTGGATCGCACGGCGCGGACCTGGGAGCGATGGTGGCGAGATCCCCGCGCGAGGGTGATGCGCGCGGCTGCGCTCGGCACGGCGGCGCTGCCGCCGCTCGCGGCGGCGGCGATCGTCGAGCGGGCGCTGGGCCGGCGTGGGCCCGCGCTCGTCACGGCACTGGTGCGGGGCGTCTTCTCCCGGGAGCGGCTGGCGGCGGCCCACGGTCACGTCCCACGGCCGGACGGCGCCGAAGCGGACTACGACGTCCTCGTGGTGGGCGGCGGCCCCGCGGGCTCGACCACCGCCACCTTCCTCGCGCGCGGCGGGCTGCGTGTCGCCCTCGTGGAGCGCGAGACCTTCCCCCGCTTTCACGTGGGCGAGTCGCTCCTGCCCGCCATGATGCCGGTGCTCGACCGGCTGGGCGTGCGCGAGCGTATCGACCGCCACGGATTCCTCGTCAAGTACGGCGCCGCCTTTCACGATCAGGAGTCCGACCTCGAGTACCGCTTCTATTTCCGCGAGGGGAAGGCGTGGCCGCCCTACAGCTACGAGGTGCCGCGGGCCGAGTTCGACCAGATCCTCCTCGACCACGCCGCCAGGGAATCCGGCGTGAGCCTCCTCCAGCCCGCGCTGGTCGAGCGGGTCGAGTTCGATGCGGGCGGCGCCACCATCGGGATTCGGAAGGGCGACGAGGCGCGGGCGGTCCGCGCCCGGTTCGTGGTGGACGCGAGCGGCCGCGATGGCTTTCTCGCCTCGCGGCGCGTGGGGCGCCGCGAGCCCATCCCGGGCCTGGGCAAGGTGGCCCTCTTCGCCCACTTCGAGGGGGCCCCGCGCTGGTCCGGACGCGACGAGGGGCTGATCCAGCTCTACATCTTCGACGAGGGCTGGTTCTGGTGGATTCCCTTCGCCGACGGGCGGACGAGCATCGGCTGCGTGCTGCACGCGAGGACGGTGCAGGGGCGCGAGGGCTCGCTGGAGGCGCTCTTCGACGACATGATCGGCAAGTGCCGCCGCGTCGGGGAGGGTCTCCGCCACGCCCGGCGCGTCACGCCGGTGCGGAGCGCGGCGAACTTCTCCTACCACACCACGCAGGTGGCGGGCGACCGCTTCCTCTGCGTCGGCGATGCGCTCGCGTTCGTGGACCCCATCTTCTCGTCCGGCGTGTACGTCGCCCTCCAGACCGGGGAGCTGGCGGCGGCGGAGATCCTGGCCGCCTTCGCCGACGGCCGCTTCGAGGCCCGGCGATTCCGCGCCTACACGCGGCGCGTCCGGCGCGGTGTGGGCCCGTTCGTGCGCTTCATCCGCCGCTGGTACGAGCCCGCCTTCACCGAGATCTTCCTGCAGCCCCGCGAACGCCTGGGCATGCTCGACAGCGTCACCGGCGTCCTCGCCGGCGGCGCCTTCATGCGCATGCGGCTCAGGATGTGGGGCTCGCTCATGGTCTTCTTCGCCATCGTCCGCGCCAACCGGTGGGTCCGCCGCTGGCGCGGCCGTCCCGTGGAGTCGAGGCTCGAGTGGTGAGGCTCCGCGCGTGGCTGCCGCGCGGCTACGCGTTCACGGTCATCGGCATCGCGGTCGGCGTGGCGGGGCTGGTCTCGCTGGGAGCCATGGCCGAGCGGATCATGCGCTTCATCGACGGCGGCGACCGCTTCGTCCTGGGGCAGATCTCGGTGGCCGGGGAGGGGATGGGCATGGGCACTGGCTTCACCGCCGGCGGCCTCCTCTCCGCGGCCAAGATCGCGGCGATCGCCGCCGTGCCGGGCGTGTCGGGCGTGCAGGCGCAGGTCATGCTGCCGCTCAACACGAGCACGTCCCACTTCCTGACCCTGACCCAGGAGCTGATCATGGGCCTGGACCTCTCCGTGCCCATCCCGAACCGGCACTATCGCGAGCTGCCGGTGGCCGCGGGCCGCTCGCTCAAGGCCGGCGATCATCGCGTCACCGTCCTCGGCGCGGATTTCGCCGCCTCGCGCCACCTGGGTGTCGGGAGCACCGTGGCCCTGGGCGGCCAGGATTTCACGGTGGCCGGCATCCTGCACAAGACCTTTACCGCGCCGGACCGCTTTGCCCTCGTTCCCATCGAGGACGCACGCGAGCTCTGGCTGCGCCGCGACCCGCTGCTCGTGCAGGCGTTCGGGGCGGCCAGCCTCAGGCAGGGCGATCTCAATACCGGCGCCGCCGTGGGCTGGCGCGACGGCCTAGACCCCGACGCGCTGGCCCGCCGCATCCAGGCCACGGTGCCGGGGCTCAACGTCACGATTCCGGGGGAGCTGAGCCAGCTCCTGCGACAGTCGACGGCGTTCTTCTCCGCGCTCCTCCTGGGGATCGGTGCCCTCGGCCTCCTGATCGGCGGCCTCTCCCTTGCGAACACGGTGACGGCGGCGGTCTTCGAGCGACTGCGGGATTTCGGCATCAAGCGGGCCCTGGGCGCGACGGATCTCGATCTCCTGGCCGAGGTGCTGGGCGAAGGGCTCCGCGTGAGCCTCTGGGGCGGCGCGGCCGGCGTCCTCCTGGCTGTCGCCATCGGCCGGGTGGTGGACAGCCGGCTGGTCCGGGACGGCCAGCAGCTCTTCCTCTTCTCGCCCCGGCTCCTGGCCTTCGCGCTCGCCTTTTCGGTAGCGCTGGGCGCGCTGGCGGCTGGCTACGCGACGCTCCGCATTGCGCGTCTGTCGCCCGCCGAGGCGATCCGGCGAGGCACCTGACCATCCTTCGCGCGGCAGGCCTCAGCAAGACGTATGCAGGACCCGACGGTGCGCCCGTGCCTGTATTGACCGGCGTCGATCTCGAGATCGCCCGCGGCGAGTTCGTGGTGGTGGCGGGGCCGTCGGGCTCCGGCAAGACCACGCTGCTCAATCTGCTGGGTCTGCTCGAGCCGCCCGATAGCGGCGAGATCTGGCTCGGCGGCGAGCGCGTGAGCCCGGCCGGCCGCCGGGCCCAGGCGCGGGTGCGCGGCGCCTCCATCGGCTATGTCTTTCAGTCATTCCTGCTGCTTCCGGGCCTCACCGCGCTCGACAACGTGCTGCTCGCCGCGCGCTACGTCCGGCGCGACCAGACCCAGGCGCGGCGCGATGCGCTGGTGCTCCTCGAGCGCATGCAGGTCGTGCATCGCAAGGATCACTATCCGACGCAGCTCTCCGGGGGTGAGCAGCAGCGCGTGGCCTACTGCCGGGCCGTGCTGAACCGGCCGCCGCTCATCCTGGCCGACGAGCCCACGGGCAATCTCGACGACCTGCATGCGCGGACCATCCTGAGCGAGCTGCGCGCGGCCGCCGCGGAGCGGCACGCGGCGGTCCTCCTGGTCACGCATCGCACGGAGGCGCACGCCGGAGCCGACCGCGTGCTCCATCTGAGCGGCGGCCGGCTCGCGGTGCGGGCGCCTGCCTCCGCCGCGTGACGCGCGCCGGCGCCTCGTGGATCACCGCCGGCTTCGCGGCGATCCTCGCCCTGTGCCTGCTCTTCCCGGGACTGGGCCGGGCCCCGTTCGACGATCCGGGCGAGGGGCAGCATGCCGAGATCGCGCGTGAGGCGTGGGTCTCCGGGCAGCTCGTCGATCTGCGTCTCAACGGCGTCCGGTATTTCGACAAGCCGCCGCTCCTCTACTGGCTGATCGCGCTCGACTACGGCGCCTGGGGCGTGTCGGAATGGTCGGCCCGTCTACCGTCGGCGCTCGGGGCGGCCGCCGCCGCCGCGGCGACGGCGCTCCTGGGCGCGCGCCTCCTGAATCCCGCCGCCGGGCTCCTCGCGGGGGCCGCACTGTCCTCGTGCGCGCTCTTCCTCGTCTTCGGCCGTTACGTCCGGCCGGAGACCATCTTCGTGGCCGCTATCCAGGTCGGCCTGACCGGGCTTCTGCTGGCGGTTCGCGACAGCGGCCGCGTGTCCGCCCGCGGGTGGGCGACTCTCGGCTGCGCCTCCCTGGGGCTGGCGGCGCTCGCGAAGGATCCGCTGGGCACCCTTGGCCCGCTGGCCGCGGTCGCGGTGGCGCTCGCGCTCGCGGGACAGCTGCGGCCGCTCCGTCGCTGGCTCCCGCCCACGGGTCTCCTGCTCATGCTCGCGCTTGGACTCGGCTGGTACGTCGTGGCCGGAGTCCGGCACGCCGGATTCCTCTGGTACACCGTCGTGGACAACCACCTCCTGAACGCGGCGGGCCAGCGGCACTTTCCCGACGAGGACGTGCCGCTCGGAACGGCGGAGTTCCTCGCCGTCTCCGCGCTCGGCGCATTTCCGTGGATCGTGGCGGCCGTCGCGGCGACGGCGTCGCTCGTGCGCCGGCGCGCCTGGCACGACCCCGACGAGGCGCCGTGGGTGGCGCTCGCCCTCTGGACGGCGGGCCTGTGGGCTGTCTTCATCGTCTCCGCCTTCAAGCTGCCGCACTACGGGCTGCCCGCGTACCCTGCCATCGCGCTGCTCGCCTCGCGCTGGTGGATCGAGGACACCTCGTCGGGCCGCCGCCCCGCGCTGCTCCATCTGGCCCTGCTGGCCCCGCTGGCCGCGGTGCTGGGCGTGATCGCTGCGGGCAACGGCGCGGCGTTCGTGGACGCGGTGTTCTCGGCGACGGACGTGTACACGCGCAAGGAGCTGTCCGGCGCGCAGGCCTCGCCGCTGCCGCCATGGTCCTTGCTCCAGCCCCTCGTGGCGCGCACCGCGCTTGTCCTCGCCGCCGGCGCCCTGGCGCTCGCGCTCTGCGCCTGGCGGCGCGCCGGCCGGTGGACGGCCGCCGTCGTGGCCGCCACCATGCTGGCCGTGATGCCGTCGGCGCTGCGCGCGCTCGATCTGGTGGTGACCGGCCGCGCGGTCGCGGGCATGGCGTCCGAGGTCCGCCGCCTCGCCGGGCCCGAGACCGTGCTCGTGCACGAAGGACCGATCGAGAACTCGGGGGCGCTCGAGCTCTACTCCGGCCGACGCCCCGTGCTCGTCGACGCGCGCCGGAGCGTGCTCGGCATCGGCGCCACGTTTCCCGACAGCGCGGAGGTCTTCTGGTCGGCGGAGAAGCTGCGCGAGGCCTGGCTGTCCGGGCGCCCGCTCCTCCTCGTCACGCCGCGCGATCCGCGCCATTCCCTGGTCGCCACGCTGCCGCCCGATCGCGTGAAGCTCGTCCGGGCCGAGAACGGCCGATGGCTCTACGCGTCAGTCGCCAACCCGCCCCGGTAGGCGTGGTGTGCTATCCGAGCGGGCCCGGGTCGTCGACGCGCCCCGACGGCCTCGGGCTCGAGGACGCTCGCCCGCGACCCCTGAACATCTATAACTTATATAAGAACAATATGGTAGGATGGACATGGGCGCCGATCTCGGAAGGCATCAGCCCGGAGGCGTCCTCTCGAGGGCGGCCATGCCCACCCAGCATCCACATGAGGTCAGCTATGTCTCACGAGCCACTCATCGGAAGCTTGTCTTTCTCCACGCGCGGCGAACGCCCGGGCGCGCTGTTCGCGACGGCAGGACGTGGCGAACTGGCTGCGGTAGTCACGGATTCCGATGGCAAAGGCGCGCGCGGTTCGGGCTTCGTCCATTCGGGCTTCGTCCGGATGACGAGCCGCGGGTAGGCCAGGCGAATGCAAGTCGGGGCCTTCGCCACTCCGTCGAGCGGTGGCTGGAGATGGCGGATCATGAACTATGCGGGTGAGATCGTCCAGGAGTCACACTCGGCCTTTTCCACCATCGGCGAGGCCGTGGCCGAGGGGAAGAAGCGGCTGGCGGAGATGAACGTGGTGGATCGTTCAGTCGCGCCGCGCCCGTATCGGTCGACGTCGCATCTGAGAGGCCGCTAGATCAATGGCAGGGGAGGCGGCGATGTTCGAGGAGAAGACCAGAGTTCTCCTTGTCGTTCCGCAGGCGCTCGTGGACCGGCGCGGGTGTGCGCGGGAGCGGCCACGACCGGGCTCAAACGGCCGGTCAGCCTCCAGATGGTCCTGCGCGCCCTCATTGACGAGGGGCTGAAGCGGCAAGGCGACCGGGCGATCCTGGGCAACGTCGCGGAGCAGGTCCAGGCGATCCTCCGGATCAGGAGCGAGGCAGCTCGCGCGGGGGTCCCGGGAAAGAGTCGGCGGGACCGCCTGATCGACGCCGCTCGAGGGGGCGATCGCCGCGGCTCGCAGGCACGGAGGTCGTGATGGGCGCGGGCCTCCTGCCGGTGACCCATCACCTGCGGCGTGGAGCCCGGAACTTCGAGAATACGGCGTACAACTCGCGCGTCCTGGCCTGGGTGACGGGCGGTGAGAGCCTGCACGACAATCACCACGCGCATCTGCGAGCTCCGAAGTTCCGCATGAGCCGGTTCGAGTTCGATCCCTCGTGGCTGGTCATCCGGTGCCTGGCCGCCGTCGGATTGGTCACGATAACCGGAGTGCCCGTGCAGGTTCCGCGGAGCTGAATGCGCCATCCGGGGGAGCGGGTCGGGAGCGAGAGCGGCTACGCTTGCTTGATGGTCTGAAGGGTCGCGGTGGAGACGAGCCGGCCGGGCAGGGTATGCGTGCGCTTCACAATGACGCCGTGGCTGACCGACTTTGCGATGATGGTGAGGGTGCCCGGCGGTCTATCGGCCGAGCCGGTCTGGAACCCTTGGAGCCGCCCCGACGGGCTGCTGCCCGCCGGGGCTCTCCTGCGCTTACGGCACGGTGACGGTCGTGCCGTCGCCGGTCGCGGTGATGGAGAACGTTCCGGCGCTGCTGGACGTGTACGTGTAGTTGCCCCAGGCCGGCGAGCCACCCGGAGGCGGTGTCGGCACGTTCGCCATGAAAGGGCCGGCGCTCTGGTTGAGCCCGTTGACGGCGGCAGAGGTCAGGTCGGTGAGAGCCGCGGGGAGGCTGCCCATGTGGGCGGCGTAGATGCTGACGGCCGAGGCCAGGGTACGCGTGTCAGCCTGGGCCTTGGCGATGCGGGCGCGGGTCTGGACGTTGGCGTAGAGCGGGATGGCGATGGCGGCCAGGATGCCGATGATGGCCACCACGATCATCAGCTCGATGAGCGTGAAGCCACGCTGGTTGTTCACCGGCCTGTGTCCCGATTGTGTCGACGTGATCAAGTTTGCGTCCTCCTTGTGTTCGAGCCAGGCCATGAGGGTATGGAAGATTCCTTAGGCCAGGCTCCAGGAGTGCAGATCCGGTGCCAATGGGTGAGCGACGGAGTAGCGGTCAAGAACGACCCTGGGGGGGCATATACACCGGCCACCATGGTGCGGTTGGGCAAGTGACGCGCTCTTCGCACCCCGCTTTGGGGGTCAAGCTCTTGAGATTGGAGCAAGCAGGAGCAGGAGTGTCCACGCGCATTGCGATCAGTGTGTCAGAGAGAGGGTAGGGACCGTCCGCCCGGCTTCACGACCTCCGGCCTGGCGAGGCCACATGGCCTGCGTGCTAGCATGAAGCCATGAAGGTCGTGATCATCGATGCCATCGCCCGCGAGGGCGTGGCCCACCTCCTGGAGCGCGGGTTCGAGGTCGAGGAAATTTCCTCGAAGCTGCCGCGCGCCGAGCTCTTCCAGAAGATCGCCGGCAGCGAGGCCATCATCACCCGCTCCTCCACGACCGTGAACGCGGAGTTCCTGGCCCACGCGCGCCGTCTCCGCTTCCTGGGGCGGGCCGGCGTGGGGGTGGACAACATCGACATCGACGCGTGCTCCCGGCAGGGGGTCATCGTCGCCAATGCGCCCCACGGCAACGTCGTCTCCGCCGCGGAGCACACGATCGGCATGTTGCTGGCGCTCGTGCGCAAGATTCCCGCGGCGCACGACGCCCTCAAGCAGCTTGTGTGGGACCGCGGCATCTATGGCTCGGAGCTCTCCCGGAAGACGGCCGGCGTCATCGGCCTGGGGAAGGTGGGCTCGCGCGTGGCCGCCCGCCTCCGCGCCTTCGACATGGAGGTGCTGGTCTACGACCCGTACATCCCAGAGAGCCGCGCCCGCGACCTCAACGTGCGCCTGACCGATCTCCAGGCGGTGCTCACGCAGTCCGACATCGTCACCGTCCACGTGCCGCTGTCGGACGAGACGGAGAACATGCTGGGCGCGGCCGAGATCGCGCTCATGAAGCCCGGCGTGCACCTCGTCAACTGCGCCCGGGGCGGCATCGTCAGCGAGGGCGCGCTGCTGGACGCGCTCGACGCGGGCCACGTGGCGGGCGCCGCCGTCGACGTGTGGACCGAGGAGCCGCCCGTCTCGCCCCAGGTCCGGCGGCTCGTCCAGCACCCACGCGTGGTGGTCACGCCGCATCTCGGCGCCAACTCGCAGGAGGCGCAGGTCAACGTGGCCATCGACGTGGCGCGCCAGCTCGTCGCCTTCCGCGACGGCGACCTGGTCGAGCACGCGGTCAACGTGCCCGTGGGCGACCGCGAGAGCATGGCCGAGCTGCGCCCGTTCGTGGCGCTGGCGGAGATCCTGGGCCGCTTCTGTCTCCAGCTCGAGAAGGACAACGTGGAGCGGGTCGCCGTCGAGGTGGCGGGCCACGTGGCCCGGCGCGATCCCGAGCTGATCGGCCGCGCGGTGCTGAAGGGTCTCCTGGGCGGCGTCACCGCGCAGTCCGTCAACCTCGTCAACGCGCGCTTCGTGGCGCGGGAGCGGGGGCTCGACGTGGCCATCGAGACGGACGAGGAAGCGCCGTCGGGCTACACGAACCTCGTCACGGTGACGACGCACGCGGGCTCCGGCCGGAAGATCATCGCGGGCACCGTCTTCGACGGGGTGCCGCGCATCGTGCGCCTGCGGGACCTCCACATCGAGTTCGTGCCGGAAGGGCACATCCTGGTGCTGTCCTACGAGGACCGGCCGGGCATGGTGGGCAAGATCGGCTCCATCCTCGGCCGCCGGAACGTCAACATCGCCTCCATGCACGTGGGGCGGCGCACGAAGCGGGGGAGCGCGATCGTCGTGCTCCTGCTCGACGAGGACGTGCCGCCGGAAGTGATGGAGGAGGTGGCCAAGGCCGTCGAGGCCGACTTCGCCCGCGTGATCCGATTGGGGGAGACATGAAGGCTCCACGCGGCACGACCTCGCGAGGGGCCGCGCGCTCGACCCGCCGCCCGCAGGGCTTCGAGTCGCGCCCGTGGGGCGGATTCGAGAACATCGTGGAAGGCGCAGGCTACAAGGTGAAGCGTCTCACCGTCGAGCCCGGCCACCGCATCAGCCTGCAGCGGCACCGCTTCCGCGCGGAGCACTGGGTCGTGGTGGAAGGCTCCCCGCGCGTCATCGTCAACGGCCGCGCGCGGCGCCTCAGGGCGCGCGGGTCGATCGACGTGCCGCGCGGCGCGTGGCACCGCATCGAGAATCCCGGCCGCCGTCCCGTCGTGATCGTGGAGGTCCAGCACGGCCCCTACCTCGGCGAGGACGACATCATCCGCAAGTCCGACGACTACGGCAGGTAGAACTACTTCAGGTAGGACGAGATGCCCAGATAGATCGCCGTCAGGCCCAGGTATTCGTGGAGGACCGCCTCGGCCTGGCGGCGCTTGCGCCACCAGTCCCCGTCGAGAAAATCGTCCTCGGGCACGACCTGCACGAGCGCTTCGATGTCCCCCGGCGCCTGCCGGCTCCACACGAGCTTCACGCGCCGCGAGTGCTGTGGCGAGGTCACGAGGATGACGCGCCGCCAGCTGCGAGCGCGGGCCGTCTCGCCCACGACCTTGAGCTCAGCCTCGGTGGTCTTGACGGGAGGCGTCAGAGCCACGATGGCGCGGGCGGGCACGCCCCCGTGCTCCAGGACGGCGCGCGCCTCGCCCTGGTAGTCGAAACGCCGGGCCCCGAGGGTGATCAGCTCCCGCACCCGATCCGGGGTGAACTGGTTGGACAGGACGACATCGGGAGCGAGCCCTTCGCGGTAGAGCCGGGCCGCGGTCTCCTCGCGGGTAGGGGTGCCACCGGCGACCACCACGATGGCGTCGGCCCTGGCCGGCGGGTCTTCCACGATCAGCGCGTGCCCGATCCAGCGGAGCGCGGGGCCGTGGCCGAGGACTGCGATCGCGGCCAGGGCAACCGCAGCGAGGACCAGCCACCGCGCGCGCGTCACCGCTCCAGCTCGACCAGGTACTCCTTGATCCGGCGGGAGTCGGGCGCGTCCGGCTTGAGCGCGAGGTACTTCCGGAAGGCTTCCCTCGCCTTGTCGCTCTGCTTGCTCTGGTAGTAGAGGAAGCCCATCTGGCGAAAGGGATCGGGGAAGGTTGCGTCGAGCGCGGCGGCGTCCTCGTACGCCTGGAGCGCCTGGGCCACCAGCATGGGCTTGTCGAACGGGTTCTTGGCGCGCTGGGCCTGGAGCCGGTAGAGATCGCCGTAGTACAGGTGCGTCGTGGGGTCCTTCGGGGCCAGCGCCAGCACCCGGTCCAGCTGGGCCTTGGCGAGCCCGAAGCGGCCGGCGCGAATGTCGAGCGCGGCGTTCTCCCGGACCACCGTCCGCGTGCGCATGGCGAAGTCGTCGGTGCTCTGGACGACGTCCGAGGTGTCCATCCCCGCGTACTTCGTCTTCAGGAGCTCCTGGGTGTTGGCGATACGCTCGTCGAGCCTGGGATGATTGCCGAAGAAGAAGTTCTCGAGCTTGCTCCCGTCGCCGTGGTCGTCCTTGAGGAGCGCGAACGCGCGCGGGGCCTCGCGCGGGTCGTAGCCGGCCTTGACCATGCGATCCATGCCTTCACGGTCGGCCTCCCGCTCCAGGTCCCGCCCGAAGCCGTTGACGGAGGCGATGAAGGCGAGCTGCAGACCCAGCCCCAGGAGGATGTTCGACGTGGTCCGCAGCACCTCCGCGCTCACGTAGTTGCCTTTTTGCTGCTGGCTGCCCGTGGCCACCGCCACGCCCAGCGAGGCGGCGATGGCGAGAGCGGTGAACCAGATCTGCTTGTTCTGGGCATCACGGTTGAACATCAGCGCGTGCCGGTTCGTCACGTGGGTCATCTCGTGCCCGAGGATCATGGCCAGCTGGGATTCGTTCTCGACCCGGCTCAGGAGACCCGTGTGGATGTAGATCTTGCCGTTCGGCATGGCGAAGGCATTGAGCGTGGGATCGCGCCACACGGCGACCCGGGGGGCCGGCGCACCCGCCTGCTGCGCTTCCTCCGGGACGAGCCTCGCGGCCACTGAGGCCAGGTAGTCCTCCAGGAGCGGGTCGTCGTACGTCTTCCCGAGCTTGTTGAGCTTCTCCTCCTCCTTCTCGGCGTCGCTCCAGAGCTTCCGCTCGTCGGGCTCGGGCCGGAAGGGCTTGCCCTGGTAGCCCATGGGCGGGATGTTGGTCGAGGCGCATCCGGACAGGAGCGACCCCACCAGGATCCACGCCAGAAACTTTGTGGGCCATCCCCACCGATAGTACGATGCCCGCCAGGAGGTACTAGACATGCGCCGTTTCCTTGTTCTGTTGCTGTCCGTGGCGGCCTTGACGGCCTGCGCGTCCAACCCGCCGAAGGTCCAGCGCAGCGAGTTCGAGGACATCCCCGTCCCCAAGGGTCTCACCGTAGACCTTAACAAATCCACCATCATCGAGTCGCCCGAAGTGAAGGCCGCCCGCATCTTCTACAAGGGGCGCGTCGAGATCGAGAGCGTGGCCGTGGCGTTCCGGACGACCCTCGAGGCCAATGGCTGGAAGAACATCTCCGCCACCACCCTCTCCGATCAGGGTATCACCCAGATCTACGAGAAGCCGGCGAGCTCGCTCCAGGTGCGCATCTACGAGAGCTGGTACAACACCTGGGTCGAGATGTCCGCCACGCGCGTCGTCCAGGCAACCGGCCAGTCCAAGTAGGGCGTCGGAAGGGGTAGCCGCGAGGCTACCTCTTCTTGACGACCCGCTGCGCCACCTGGACGAGATGATCGAGCGCCCCGGGCTGCTTGCCCGTGAGGTGCACGCGGACGATGCGGCGCCCGGCATCCCGCAGGGCCTGCAGGTCCCCCAGCGCCTGCGCCGTCTTGAGAGTGGAGAATCCGTAGCCCGCGCCCGGGATGGCCATGTCCTCCTTGTCCTCCCCGGTGAGCTGCAGGAAGAGGCCGTTCGGGCGTCCTCCCAGGTGCAGCTGCACGGTGGAGTGGAGGTAGCGGGGACCGAAGGCCACGGTGGTGGCCACCCGCAGCCGATCGCGGAGGAGCGTGCGTAGCTCCTGGAGGCGCGTCGTGGTGTCCGCGGTGGGCGTGAGGTACGCCTGGATGGCGATGTAATCCCCCGCGCCCGCCTGCCCGAGGAAGGCCTGCAGTCCCTGGCTGAAGCTCACCGACTTCTTGCCGGTGTTGGTGGCGAGGACGAGGCCGTTCTCCTCGGCGTCGACCGGCCATTCCGGGAACCTGCGGGTCTTCTTCCACCCGGCGAGGAGCGCCGCCGTGTTCTCCCTGCTGCGGGCCACGTCCGGCTCGTCGAAGGGATTGACGCCCAGCGCGACCCCGGCCGCCGCCGTGGCCAGCTCCCACCGGAAGAACTCCGCGCCCACCTCGAGCGGCTCCTTGAGCGGTATCCGGATGACGGGATGGCCGGCGTCCTCGAGCGCGTTGAGCGCCGCCTCGGAGGTGTTGTCTCCGTCGAGCGTGATGGCGACGAAGACCCGATCCTCGCCGTACACGGCGGGAGGGCCCAGGGGCTCGTCGTCCACGGGCACGATGCCTTTCCCCTCCTTGCCGAGCGACTCGGCCAGGAGCTGCTCGATCCACGGGCCCAGCCCCCGAAGCTTGCGCGACAGGACCAGCGTCACCTTGTCGCGGCCGGCCTTCGCCAGCCCGGCGAGGGCGCCGCCCAGCCGCACCGCCGCGTTGTCGCGCGCGCCCACGGCATTGCCGCACGTCTCGACCATGGCATGCGCCCGGTCGAGCAGCGTCTTGACGTCGATGCCCATCAGCGCGGCCGGCACGAGCCCGAAGAAGGAGAGCGCCGAGTAGCGGCCGCCGACGGAGGCGGGATTGAGGAACGTCCGACGGAAGCCCTTCTCGGAGGCGACCTTGTCGAGGGGACGTCCCGGATCGGTGATGGCCACGAAGTGGATGCCCGCGCGCGGCACCGACGAGCCCTCGACCTGCCCCCGGAAGTATTCGTAGAAGGCCAGCGTCTCGGGCGTGTCGCCGGACTTGCTCGCCACCACGAAGAGCGTGCGCGCCAGGTTGAGGCGCTCCAGCGTCTGCTTCACGGCCGCGGGATCGGTCGAGTCGAGGAGCACCAGGTCCGGGAAGCCCATCTTGGAGCCGAAGGTCAGGTTGAACACATCGGCGGCGAGCGAGGCGCCGCCCATGCCGAGGAGCACGACATGGGTGAACTGCAGGCGCCGGATCTCGTCGGCGAAGGATTTGATGTCGTCGATGTGGCCGCGCATGATCGTGGGCGAGGTGAGCCAACCGAGGCGATTGCGGATGGCGGGCGCATCGCCTTTCCAGAGCGTCGCGTCCTTGACCCAGAGACGGTCGAGGAAGTCCTGGGACTCGAGGGCGTCCAGGGTCTCCTGCACCGTGGGGAGCTTGAACACCTCGTCGGTGGGCCGGGGCCTCGGGGGAGCGGCGACTTCCGCCGGGTCGTCCATGCGGATCGAGCCGCCCGCCTCGGCCGCCTCCAGACGCTCTACGACCGGCGGTGGCTCCGGAGCGGGCCGGGGCGGCCGCTCGGCGGGCATCTCCCGGGCCGGGGGCCTGGCGAACGGGCCGCCGGCGAAAGGACTCGGCGCGGCCGCCTTCTCCGGGGCCATGACGCCGCCTTCCAGGATCGCGATCTTCGAGACCTTCCGCGCGAAGCGCTCCTCGCCGGAGAAGGAGGCGCCGAGCCACGCCATGGCGATCGCCACGGCTCGGGACGCATCGACCTCGCGCGCACCCAGGCAGAGAACGTTCGCGTCGTCCTCCTCGCGCGACAGACGGGCCGCGTCGGGGTCGCGGCAGAGCGCGGCGCGAATGCCGCGGATCTTGTTGGCCGCGATGGAGGCGCCGGTGCCGCTTCCGCAGATCAGGACACCGGCGTCCACGAAGCCGCGGAGCACCGCCTGCCCGACGGCGCGCGCGTAGTCCGGGTGATCTACCGGGTCGGTCGAGAAGGTGCCGAGGTCGAGGAGATCGTGCCCGCCCGCCTCGAGGGCAACCGAGACCTGTGCCTTGAGCGGGAAGCCGGTGTCGTCGCACCCGATGGCAATGCGCATGGGTCGAGAATCCTATTCTCTCAGGAGAGGCGCGGAGTCACAACGCTTCCGTACAGGCGTCCCTGCCGAGCCCGGGCCCGGGCGTAGACATCGTGTCGCCGCGGATCGGGCTCGAGGACCCGTCCCGTGGCCTCGGGCGAGGGAAGCGCGTGCCCAACCCGAGCCAGGGCGAGGAGGGCCGCGCCGCGGCTGGACGCTTCGGCGGTCTCCCGCACGTTGATCGGCACCCCGAGCGCGTCGACGATGATCTGGCCCCAGACGCGCGAGGTATGGAGCGCGCCGCCGGAAGCGACGACGGCGTGGCCAGGGACGGCGAGCGGGCGCAGCCGCTCGTAGACGTCGGCCAGGCGATACGCGACGCCCTCGAGCAGGGCCCGGAGGATCTCCGGCGCCGTCGTCGAGAGCCCCATGCCGGTCACGGCTGCGCGGGCGTCGCCCCGCCAGCCGGGGCTCCGCTCGCCGGCCAGGAAGGGCAGGGCGGTGAGGCCGTGGCCGTCCGCCGGCACGGCGGCGAGTGCCGTCTCGAGCGCGCCCTCGTGGTCGGGAAGCGCCAGCGTCCGCCGCGCCCACGCGAGCACGTTGCCGCCCTCGGATGTGGCGCCCCCCACGAGGTGTCGCTCCCGGTCGACCCGGTAGTGCCACAGACCGTCCGGCACGGCGCCGGGTACGGCCGTCACGAGACGGAGGGCGGCCGAGGTGCCCAAGTTGAGCGCGATGCGCTGGCGCGTCACGCAGTCCAGCCCCAGATTGGAGCAGGCCCCGTCGCCCACTCCGGGCAGCCACGGCACGCGAGCCAGCGTGGGCCAGCGGCCGCTGAACTCCGGGACGAGACCGGTGACCGGCGTGTCGTCGATGGGCGGCAGGCGCTCCGGTCCGATCTCGCATGCGGCGAGCATCGCGGGGTCCCATGAGCCTGTCCGCTGGTCGAGAAGGCCCGTGCCCGAGGCCATGCTGAGGCTCGACTGCCATCGCCCGCTCAGGCGCAGCAGGAGGTACTCGGCGAAGCCGCACCACGACGCCGCGCGATGCCAGAGATCCGCCCGGGACTCGCGCAGCCAGGTGAGCTTGGCGGGGAAGAACGCCGAATGGATCGGGGCGCCGGTCCGCTCGCGGATCGCGTCCGCGTCGAGGCGTGCCCGCAGCGCTTCCGCGGCCGGAGCGCTGCGCGTGTCCGCCCACGTGAGCACGCGGGTGAGCGGCCGCCGCTCTGCATCGAGGGCCAGCAGGCTGTGCCAGAACACGGAGGCGCCCACCGCGGCCGGCGGCTCGCCTGCGGCGCCCAGGCAGCGGTCGATGGCCGAGGCCGTGGCGGCCACGAGCTCCTCCGGATCCAGTTCGGCGCCGCCGTCGGGCGTGGTGAT
>Ga0335071_10003096_pt1 | contig 17662 bp, 30 predicted proteins | sample Lox_Sample_15_FD_206724 | JGI IMG/M metagenome (GOLD analysis project Ga0335071, IMG submission 206724) | Soil microbial communities from Loxahatchee National Wildlife Refuge, Florida, United States - Lox_Sample_1.5 | ecosystem: Environmental > Terrestrial > Soil > Wetlands | place: USA... | reverse complement strand
GCCCGCATCGCAGCACCGCGGCTGCCGAACTGCCCGGCTGTCAGGTATAGGTGAACGGAATCAAGTTGGTAGCGCTAAATAAGCGCTGAGCTGCGAGAAATCTGGTGCGCGATACTGGGATTGAATTTTACAAGCGCACCTATCTTGACCAGCGAAAATAGCCGCCTAGCTGCAAAGTTGCTGGCATCGGGCGGAATCTCGTTGTAGTCTCGCGGCAACCCCTCGGGCACACGGAGGGCACACGACAGCACGGGAGACATCATGGCCAGCTCGACGTTTGGGACCGTCGTCAGACTTCCATCAGGCAATTACCGGGTGCAGTATTACGGTCCCGAGGGCCGCAAGGGCCGCCGCTACGGCGCCCCCACCACCTTCCGCACCAAGGCGGACGCCAGGAAATTCCTCGCCACCGTGCACGCCGAAATCATCGCAGGCAAATGGATGCCGCCCGCCGACGCTAAGGCCCCCGGCGCTCCTGCGGTCACCCTGGCGACCTACGCCGAGACCTGGCTGGCGCACCGCGACATCCGGCCCCGCACCGCCGCCCAGTACCGCTCACTACTCAACCGCGCCATACTGCCCAAGCTCGGCGGCCTGCCAATCAACGCAATCACCGCCGACGACGTTAAGGGCTGGTACTCCAAGCTCGACAAGTCCAAGCCAACGTGGCGCTCGCAGGCGTATGGGCTACTCCGCACCATTTGCGGCGACGCGGTGCGCGATGGGAAGGCGAAGGCCCAACCGTGCAACATTCGCGGCGCTGGCGCGGTAAAGCGCGCCCGCAACATCAAGCCCGCCACAGTGGCCGAGCTGGCGAAGATTACCGACCTCATGCCCGAGCAGTACCGGGCGATGGTCACCCTGGCCGCCTGGTGCGCCCTCCGGTTCGGCGAGCTGACCGAATTGCGCCGCCGGGATGTGGACGCCGAGCGCGGCGTTATCCACGTTCGCCGGGGCGTCTCGCACGTCGAAGGGAAGTTTGTCGTCGGGCCGCCCAAGACCGCCGCCGGGTCACGTGACGTAACCATCCCGCCGAATGTGTTGGAAGCGGTGCGCGCGCACCTTATCGACCACACTGGCCCCGACGCCGACGCGCTCCTGTTCCCTGGCGTCGGCGGCCAGCACCTCGCGTCGGCCACGTTCTACCGCTGGTTTTACGCGGCCCGCGACGCTATCGGGCGCGGCGGTAAGGACCCGCACCCGCTGCACTTCCACGCGCTGCGCCACACGGGCGCGGTGATGGCCGCCCAGGCGGGCGCGACGCTGGCCGAGCTGATGGGCCGCCTTGGTCACACCACGCCGCAGGCCGCGATGATTTACCAGCACGCCTCGGCTGACCGGGACCGGGCGCTCGCCGAGCGTATGGCCGCGATGGCTGACGGCGGCGGGTTCGCCTAGCTGCTCGCGCCCCGCTCGGCCCCGAGGCCCTGTCCGATTCGTTCGGCGGGGCCTCGGTCTATTTAGGGGACGTTCGTGGCCCTGAGAGGCCCGCTGGCCGCCGAGCTGACCCACGCCGGATAGATGGCCGCCGGGCGACGCGCGACACGCCGAGGCGGGGGTATGCACCGTCGCTACAGTTGGCGGCAATGACCGGAAACGAACGGTACTCCGCAAGCGCCCCTGACGCCGAAAGCAATCCCGCTGGCACGGCACCCCCACCCCGAGAAGGGAAGCAGGAACCGTGCCAAAGAAGACAGAAGACAAGTTCACAAGCCCAGCAGGGGCAGCCGAATACCTCGGCGTCAGCGTCCGCACAGTCCGCAACATGCTGGCCGATGGCCGCCTTAAGGCGTACACGCTCGGCCCGCGCGTAGTTCGGATTCGCCTGTCGGACATCGACGCCGCGCTAAGCCCGTACACCGAGGGCCGCTGATGACACCGCGCAAAATGCCGAAGATGACTGCCATCGTTGACTATTGGCGCGAGCACCCCGAGGGCCTCAAGGCCGAATACATCGGTTGGGGGGAGCCGTTTTGCTTCGCTTGGTGCTGAACGGAACTTCGCGTAATTTTCCGCAAGGTTGCGCCGCGCGTCAGGTGTGTATCGCAGGTGTAACTTTCGGTACGTCGCAGGTCAGAGGCCATAATTTTGAGGTGAGTCGAAGAAATACTCACCTGACACCCACCGGGTCGACACGCCCAGAACGAGACGCGCCGCTCAATAGGGTTGCGCCCACGGCGCTATCCCAGGGCACCCGCCGTTGTGCCCACCAAAACACAGGAGCATTCACCAATGGAAGAACTCATACTTGACGCGCTCGCGGGCGGCGAGACCGTCATGCTGCGCCGACTGGCCGAGCGAACGCGCCTGGGCGACAGTGCCACCCGGCGCACCGTGGCCAAGCTCGAGCAAGCTGGGCGAGTCGAGCTGTCGAAGGTCAAGGCTGCCAACGGTCACCCGGCGGCAGCCGCGACACTGGCCAAGCCGAAGCGCCAGCGCCGCAAGCCCGCCGAGCTGGTGAGCGTCGCGAAGATAGACGTTCAGCTCCCCGCCGACGTGACGGTCACACCGAGCGCGATTGCCGATGTGCTTCGCGGGATTGCCGATTCGATAGAGGCCGAGCAGTAAGCCCTCGGTTCCGTTGGCGCGCAACGGTCGACCCCCAGATACAGAAATACCCCGCAACCAACCGAGGAGGTAACACGTTGCGGGGTATCGCTGCTGAATTCGGACCTTATGGAGAAGGGCCGAGCGCGCACACCAGTAACGACTATACCGTAGCCCGCATCGGCGACACCGAGCGCCTCGGCGTGTTGCACTGACCTTGTCTACCAACGGGGTTTGACCTCGCGACACGCGGGGCCGTGTCGCGGTCATTCATACCCTTGGTTGTAAGTCACACCAGACATATTCCTAGTCGGACAGGCCAAGCACACCAGCACCGGCCACCGACGCAACGAACACGTCGGCCTGCTGTGGGTCAGCCCCGGCGGCGACAAACACGCAATCGTACGGCCAGCGTCCGAGGTCGCGGCGAACGTCGAAGCGATGGGCACCGCCCAAAACGCTTACCTCGCGCCGAATCCCACCGAAGGCCCCGCCCGCGAAGGCACCCGAGGCGACGAAGAACAGACGACCCGCATTGCCGCCGTGTATGCCGACCTCGACGTTAAGGCCGGGGCCTGCCCAGACCTCGACGCCTGCCGGTCGGTAATGAACACCATCAGCGGATACCTCGGCGAATACCCCGCCGTGATAATCGAATCCGGTGGCGGCCTGCAACCTATCTGGGCGCTCGAATACTGCCCACCTGACAAGGGTGTCGCCCTGCTGCGCCGGTTTGGCCGCCTTGTGAAAGCCGTTGGGGATGAACAGGGATACGCCCTCGACTCAGTCTTTGACGCGGCCCGCGTGCTGCGTATCCCCGGCAGTGTCAACCACAAGTACACCCCGCCCCGCCCGGTCGTTGCCAGCCTCGGCGGCGGCGGCCCAATGGACCCGGCGACACTCGCCGAGCGCCTAGACGAGTGGGGAGTGCCCGAGGAGGACGGCGACGCGCGGCTCGGCCTCGGCGAAGTCGTTGCACCCGAGGACGGTTGGCGCTGGGCGCTCTACTCGTGCGGCTACGCGGTGACAACTATCGGCGGGTGGCTCTCGGAGCGGGTCGACGCGCGACACCCCTGGCTGCTGTCCTGCCTCGTGCGGCTGGAATGTATGCGGCGCAACGGGTGTTTGACACGCGCCGAGTACACCAGCACCCGCGACAGGCTCGAACACCGCTTCGTCGGGATGCTGACCAATAACGAGCCCACCCGCGAGCCGGGGCGATACGAGATTGCGGGCGTGCGTCATGCCGCCGTCGACCGGGCCACCCGTAAGGACGTGGCCGAGCTGGCAGCCGAGCTGGGCGCGCACCCGCACCTGATTAGCTCTGTGCGGCTCGAATCCGAGTCGCCGGTATCGGACGCCCAGCCATCGGGAGAACAGGCCGCAGAGGACGACTCAGCCCCGAGCGCGCCGTTCCTGGCACTAGAGCAAGACTTTTGGGAGCGCGCCGCGCTCAAGCGGGTCTACGATGCCGCGATTGACAGCGGGTGCGCGCCGTGGGCGGTGCTCGCAGTGGTGGCCGCGCGGGTGCTGACAATGGTCGGCCCTGACGTTGTGCTCCCGCCAATCGGCAGGCCCCGGCGGCACAAGGCGAACCGGGGCGGCAGTCTCAACTCGCTATTCGGTCTCGTGGGCAGTTCCGGCGGCGGCAAGGGCGAAGCGACCGCCGTGGCAATCGAACTGATACCGGACCCCTGCGACCTCGACCCGTCGATACTCGACGGCGTACGCCTACGGGTGTGCAACGTCGGGACCGGCGAAGGCATGGCCGACAAGTACGTTAAGCGCGAAGGCGGCAAGCGCGTCGGCCAGTATGACGCGGTCCTGTTCGACGCCGACGAAATCGACGCCCTCTCAGCGAAGGCCGACGCGAAAAGCAGCACAACATGGGCGGTACTGCGGAGCGGGTTCTCAGGCGCACGGTTGGGCTTTACCGCGATGAGCAACCGGGACAACGGCATTGACGCGCACACGTACCGGATGTGTGTCGTTGTCAATATCCAGCCCCGCAAGGCCGGGCCGCTGATGAACGATGCGGACGGCGGCACACCGCAACGGTTCCTGCTATTCCCCGCGACTGACCCGCGCGTGCCGCTAAAAATGCCCGAATGGGACGGCAAGTACCTCAAGCCGCTGATAACTCTCGCCGATATTCCGACCGGACCCCTCACCGTTGAGGTGGCCTCGGCGGTGCGCCGGTTCGTCTGGGAGAACAACGCCAAGCGCAAGCGCGGCCAGGGCGACGCCCTCGACGGGCACGCCATGTTCTGCCGGTTAAAGTTCGCGTTCGTGCTCGCGGTCCTCGACGGGCGCGCGAACGTCACCGAGGACGACTGGCGTCTCGCGGGTATCGCGTCGAGCGTCTCGGATTCGATACGGGCGCTGATTGAATCGGAGCTGACCGACGCCGAGCACGAGCGGGCCGCCGACGTGGGCTCGCTACGCGGTGTCTCTCAGGCGGCGGCGCAGGCGTCCTCGGTTACCGCGCTCGCCGAGGCCCGCGCCTGGTATGAGGCGAAGGTGTTCACGGCGGGCGCGGACGGTATCACCCGGCGGGAGCTGCATCACGCGAGCAAGCGGCACCGCCCGTTCCTCGACGCGGTGCTAACCGAGCTGGTCGACAACGGTCGCGCCGAGCAGATGAGCCGGGGCCGGTTCTGCTGGAAGCCCTCGGCCACCGGGGCGGGTGTGTAGCAAATGTGGGTCAATGTGGGTATGTGGGTCGCGTTTCCGTGTGTGGGTCGCCGTTCGCTGAGAAGAACCTTAGAACGCTCCAAGTTAGGCTCACCTTATCGAAAATCGAATAAAGGCAGGTGGATATATGTATATAAATAAACTAACTAATACTTGCTATCGTACGCGAGGGGCCGAGGGTCTCGGATGTACGCGAGGGCCGGATGTGGGCTACCCACATATCCACATCCCAGCAAAGCAAACAACGGTTATGACCGCCAATATCGGCGTCGGGCGATGCCTCGGCTACATCCTGGGCACCGTTCCGCTCGCGGCAATCACGCGGCACACGTTGGCCGACCTAGTGCCGCTCGGCATCGCCGCTGAGAACACGACGCCCTTCAATGACAATGTCCGCGCGTGGCTGCGTCGCGCCGAGAAGGCGGCCAGGGTGCGGCGCGGCGTTCATATCGTGGCCCCGCTCAACCCTGGCGGTCTGCGAGCCGAGGCGACGAAGGGCCTCGATACTTGGCGCGGGTCCGACTTTATGGACATCGGCCAGGCGATGCGGGCCATCGCGGCGCGGGAGGTCCCGCCGGTCCTCGCCCGGCAGGTCGTAGCCGAGGTCGCTTGGTTGACCTCGCTCGGCGATGAAAGCTGGTATCGGGCAACATAATCTGTCGTTGAACGAACGAAAGTGGTTATCGTAGCGCAGTTTTGAGCACCGACAGGCCCGCATTCTTATCATCTTCACAGGTGGAGTTAGCGATACGCCGCTGGGCGTCCGACAGCTTCGGCACGAACTCGGGGTGCTTCAGCCTGGGGTCGACGGCCACGGCGGCCCGTTCGGCGTCGTCGGCCAAGCTGCGATACAAGCCGGGGACGCGGTACTGGTTGCGCCTGGCGCTCGCTGCGATAGGCATTAGCCCACCTGCCAGCGTGTGTTTGCTGCCTTGCGCGCTCTAGACGACGCCCGCGAGGCCCGCACGGTCGGTGCGGCCTTCGGTATCTCGGGGCGAATCTGCTTCAGCAGCCGGGCGATATGCGCTTCAGTCAGGCGAAGTTCACCGGACAGCTTCACATAATCCTTCGCGTCGGCGGCCTCCGAAATGCGTGATTCTAAGAAGTTCGCCGAGCTGCTCGAATCCCCAACTGTCGCAGCCGCTCTCTTTACGCCCGAGGTCGCACGCCAGAACCGGGCGAACGCCAAAGCCAAAGTGGAACAGGTGAAAGCGGGCCTCAAGGTGGACCCAAACGACCTGAGTGCCGACCGCGCCGTACGCAGGGCCGAGAAGAAACTCAGCGAGTCCGAGAACAAGGTCGCGACCGGACAACGGCTCATCGAAGACGCCGCAGACCGGGATGAGCTGGCCGTCGTTGTCGAGGCAATCACCGCGACCACCGAGGACAGCGACGCTTGGTTGAACGACACCCTCAAAGCCCGTGTGCCCGAGCTGGCCGCCGCGATTGACGCCGAGCGCGCAGCGGCGATAACCGAGGCGAAGGTCGTTAACAACGATGTCAGGCTGCGCCGCGCTGTCGCTGAAAAGCGGGCGCTCGCAGTGCCTTTGACAGAATGAACTTGGGTCGCAGCGTGTCAGCCTCTCCTAATGCCATTGGTGGGCTGGCCGCTGCCTCTCAAGCCGCGTGTGCGCGCCCAGATTCGGGGCCTGCGGCACCGCAAAGCGGCACTGGCCGACCGGGCGAGCACCCCTCCGCTCGTGACGCCAGTGCCGTTCAAGCGTGGTCCCCTAACCTCGGGTCCTCGGTAATTCCAGGGGTTAGGGGCCACGTCTCCACAGTTCACAAGGTCGACTCGGCGTTATGCGAATCCACCGTTTTGCAGGAACGGGCGTCGAGTCGACCCCAATTCGATACGACTATCCGCTCAGCGGTGGCCGCGTACCGTGCTGGCGAATATCGCCGGGCGCGTCGATTGGCCCGCCGCGCAACAGGATTGGCCTCTAATGGCACCGCGTAAATACCCGCCCCTATGCGTCGAAGCCCTATGCTTGAGAAGGTGTTGGAATGGCGAGCACATCCGTTGCCCAAGACACCGCGAGCAAGGCGGCGACAAGACTCAGCAAGCGCAGCAGCGCAAGACAGCGCGCTAGCGTCGCGAGCCACACACACGCACGTATCGCCTCGGTTCGCGGTGCGTGGTGTGTTGTGCCTAGCCACGTTTACGCCGGGTCCTGTCACACGGCGCGCGCTGTGGTGAGGTAGAACGACAAGCCGCGCTGGCGAGCCCGCTGTCGAGCCCCACGTCGTTGGTGGCCCCCGCGATGACACGAGGGCAGCCAGTCCCATAAGCCAAGGCGGCCAAGCCAAGTACGCTGCGACCCCGACGCACACACGCGCAGCTCGAGCCCGCCAGCCCCACAAGCGCCGACGCTTTGCGCTGGTCAAGAGTCCACCTGTCCGAGCGAGCGCCATGGCACCCCCCCGGCAGGACCCCCCACCCCCCTCCGACGATGCCCCGGTCCAAACTGCGGAGGGGGGTCGACGCACGCATTTTTCGTAGAGTTTAGGGTAAGCTAATAGGGACAGAAGGAGCCGAAATGGCAACGCATACAACGGAAGCGCGCCGGACGAGGCGCGAGTTAGACAAGTTACTCGCCACAGTGAGCGAACAGAGCGGCACCCAGCTAACCTGGGACAGCGTCGAATTGGAGGTTATTGGCCTGATTATGGCCGCAACGGACCGCAAAGTGGTTCTTAGATGATTCTCACGGGGAGCGCCCTCGTGGCGCGCGGTATCTGCACAGGACCCGACAACCGAGGAGATTTAGTGAAATGCCAAGCAACGCCCACCAGGCGGCAAGCGCCGCCGACCGTCGTCGGTGATGCCGAGGGCCGCCAGATAGCCCGCCGGGCTTAGTGGGCTTTAGCCAGCGCGGCTCGCGTACGCTGGTAAGTAGTAAGCAACCCTATAGATAGGACGAAAGACTATGGCCATCAAGGCCCGTACCACACTCGCAAGCCCCGACGACGACGGGCAGCCCAATCCGTCAACGACACCCGGCAGTGACCCGACCTCGGCCCTGAGAGGCTCAGCGAATCGCGTATATCCGACCCCCGGAGGCGGCGCGACCGACCAAAGCGACGGCGGTAGCCTACGCCCCGGCATCGGCGACCAGGCCCGCGACGGGGCCGGGCCAGGCCGGGCGGTCTAACCATGGCGCAACGTCTCAGTCTGTCTGCCGCAGAGGCATATACGCAGATACCAGCGAGCACGCTGCGTTCGTACGTGAGCAGCGGCAGGCTGAAAGCTGCTCGCAGTCCAAACAATAGGCTTTGGTTCTCAGTCGAGGACCTAGACGCCCTGTTTACCCCCGTCAAGAAAGGGAAGTTACATGCCTAACGGCTACATTGATTCGTCTTGGTCCGACCCGCCAGCCTCGGCGAGCGGGCACGCCAACGCGGCCCCCCCGTCGCGCCCGACCCCTGCGCCGAGTAGGGACGAAATGACCGTCAACGGCCTCACAGCCGAGGCGGCCCGAAAGCTGGCCGCGCAGAAGGCGGCCCAGGCGGCCCGACCCAGCTCGGACCTCACCGGGCAACAGATTGCAGCGGCGAAGGAACTGGAAGCGCGGATTAAAGAGATTCGAGCGGACGAGACCCTGTCCGACATCGGTGTAAACCACGTCTCCGGTGACCACGGCGGCGGCGCGTAGGTTGCGGTCCTTCGACGCCAGGGAGCCTCAGCTTGTGCCGATGCGGGCGTTGGACTTCGGGAAGTTCCCCGAGCTGCTCGATGTGCCGTTTGTGGCGGAGGCGCGCGGCGAGGTGCCCGAGACCATCGAGGAGCGCGACGCCCGCGCCGTGCTGCTACGTGTTCACCACAACGATGTTGTCGAGGTCGGCGAGAGGTACGCGCAGCGGGAGGAGCGGGGCCGCGCGGTTGCCAGGGGTCATACCGTGGGCCGCATCGACGCCAGCGGCGACTACGTGCCCGCCTGAATCACTGCACCGGATACCGGCACCCTGAGACGGGCCGCCGTGGTCGATGTTTGCTGGCCGTGGCGTTAGCTGGCGGTAGTCGTAAACCGTAAAACACGTTGCGCGCCAGCATGATTCGCGAAAACCGGCCCGCCGTTGGTCGAGGACCTCGGAGCCCTCGGAACTGGCGGAGCTGGCCGAGGGTTTTGAGGCTGAACTGCGTCGACCCCGTTGATGATTCGCGCGGCCACTAACGCGGCACGCGCTACTACACCCTTGGGCCGTTCACGTATCTTGCCCGGGCATGTCGGCGATGGGGTCTTGCCAGTCGTCTGGCGGAACGATTTTGGCTTCAGTACCGGTGTGTTCGGCAAGGAGGTAGAGCAGATTCGACCCGTCGATGAGTTCAATCGGCTTGTTCAGGGCGAAGTCGAAGCTCGCCTGCCCGTAACCAGAGGTGGTCACGAGGATTCCCTTGCTTGCACCCTCGTTCTGCAAGGTTCCGAACAGGTCCCGTACAGCAGATACGCCCACCGTGTTCTTGTACCGTTTCGCTTGGATGACGACTTTGCCGCCAAAAATCGGACGAGGGTCCCAGGCAACGCAGTCAACCCCGCCGTCGCGCGATGGACGGGTCTGGCGCGCTTCCAGGCCCATCTTTTCGAACAAGTTCTGGATTAGCGCCTCGAACTCAGTGGGCTTGAGTTCCATGAGGTTTGGGCGCTGGTCAAGTTCTGACAGGGCGTCGCTTTCGGCGACGAACCGTGGGTCCACCATGCTGAACTCCAGCACGGGACGGACGGGCAAGAGTTCGGCGGGACTCTTCGATACGCCAGCTGAGAGGTGCTCCAAGCACGCCAGCGGCTCGACATGAGTCAGGTCGAGTTGGCTGAAGGTTTCACGCGTCGTGCGAACCGTGACCAAGCATGGCCGAACGGGCTGACCACTGCCTGGGTCGATGGTGTCCGCGAACCCGTTGAACACCACCGTGTCGATGTGCCCGGCCTTATCCGACGTCAGCAGTTCGTGCACCGTCCGAATCGCTACCTGCGCCACGACTGATGCGTACAGTGCGTTGACCTGGGAGTGGGGCCGGGCGGTTTCAGCGATGGAGTCAGATTGTTTGACGTATCTGTACGCCTTGACAGCCGGCACCAGGTCGACGGTCGGCAGCTCATACTCCACGACGGCCTGCCGGGACTCTGGAACGTAGGCGAACTTGAATCTCTGCGGGAACCCGTCTGGGTAGGCGGATGCCTCTAGCACCATGGAACAGTAAGACACCACCGCGTTAAGCTCACCGCGGTGGTAGTTGGCTTCGAAAGCGTCTATTAGCTCATGCTGCTTCTTGGCCTCTTCCTCGAGTTGTGCTGCGGCGGCTTGCCATTCAGCGCGGGCCTTCGCCAGGGCGTTGGTTCGCAGCCGCTCGCGAGTGCGGTGTTCCAACACCGCTTGCTCGTATCTCGCTTGCCCTTCAGCGACTGCCTGCTCATGTTTGGCCTTACCGAATAGCTTGCCCAGACCGGTAAGAGGAGCTGGCATGAATTTTTCGGGCACTGGGGCGGGTTCAGCCCGCTTGAGGTGGGCGTGTTTCAATGGCGGTTTCGATGCGGGCTTCTTTAGCGACGAGAAGCTGACAACATGACCAGCCTTCAACGAAGCCGCGAGAAGCCCCTGCAGCGCCTCCACCGTGGCTTCGAGGTCGGCATTCATGGCGGCCACATGCGCCACGCGGCTCTCTACGTAAAGGCGCTTGTGCTCCTTCTCTTCAGCCGCCAGAGCACGTACGTAAGCCGCATGGGCACGCTCTGCCTCGCGTCGCGTGGCGGCCTGAGCGCGCATTTGAGCCGCTTGTCTTCGCGCTGTTTCGCGTTGAATCTGCGCGTATGTAGAAAAAAACGAACTACGGCGTGCCATCGCCAACCTCCGCTCATCCTCAGCCCTGGCACCCACGTTGACCTTATCGCGAGCCATTTGCCTGAATCGAGAGGATGCATTGCTACCCCTTGGTCTGAGGCGTCAGGAAGCCCCAGTGCTGCTCAGCTTCGCTGCGTTCGTCCAGCAGTTCGTCTACCGACCCGATAGGAGGGCAGGATTCCGTCCTGCTCGCGGCACACCCGGCGAACGGCGGCCAGCAACCGCAACTCGCTGTCGATGGTCTCCAGGTCGCGCACGGCGGTAATCCTCGACGATTTGCTTCAGAGTGCGCAAGTCACCGTGCGGTGTACTGGAGACTGTCGCTGCGCGGTATAACGATGGCGGTGGCGTTAAGCCGACTTCATGAGGCTTATCACGCCACGTAACCGCGCCTCATGGCGGCGTTAAGTTGACAGACGCGCAAGCGCGAAGGGCAGTCGATATGGCAGTCGACATCGTCGAGGAGGCGCATCCACTCGCCAGCCTCTTGCCTACCCAAGCAACTTGACGCCTTACGTTGGCCCTGAGCGCCCCCACAAGCGCCGGACGCCCGCTCGGCCTGTGCCATCGGCCCGACCCTGCGGCTGGCCCCGAACCTTTCTCACCGGGCCGGATTACGTTGTGGGCGTCGGCTTTTCACCGGACAAACCAGCGATGTTAAGCGACTCGGGCAGCCCGTGATAGGGCTGGAGGCAGTGATTGCAACGGGCGGGAACGTCGGGAAAGGCCATCCGGACAGCTCGGCTAAGGGCATCGGTTTCGACCTCTAAGTACACGGGTCGTGCCAGTGGGTCGGCGGGCACGTCGACGAAGCTGCCCTCTATTAGCCTTGCATCCTTGACGATTCGGAACACACCAGCGCGGTAGAGTTTGGCCGGCTGGTGCTCGCAGCCATCCTCATTCCCACAAACACGGCAGATTCCGGATGGTGTCTTTTCGCCCCGCACCCAATACAAGCGGCTCCTTCGGTGCGAACACTCTGTCACGTCCTGGTCGCAGACCGAGCAGAGTCTCCTGGCCACGAAGTGCACTGAGAGGCCAAACCGCTTGTCGGCCAGCTTCACCGAACAGTACGTCCTGTAATTCGTTCCGCCCCAGACCAACTCGCAGCCGAAGGTCTTGCAAGTCCAACGTCCGATTTGGTGAAGATACTTGTGCTCGGCTCCCGCATCCGCTGTTCCTTCGGCGAACCAGTACGCGTGAGCGGCCTCCGTCAATGCCTCCCGCGCTAGTCGTTCGGCCTCTTCCCGCGAAGACGCGAGGGCATCGCGCGCAGCCTCGAACAGCTTGCTGGCACGGGTGTGCGCGGACTGGATACGCTCAAGGTTCCGCTTCGCCCAGTATTCGTCGGCGGGTCCAGCATCGGTTCCCGCGATAGGCTCCTCGGATTCTCCGGCGTCGAGGGCGCCCTGTTCAGTCATCCGATGACGAAGGAAGTGCTGAGGGCGGACTGGCCTTCATCAGTTCGGCAACGTCAGCCCCCGTGCCCTCGAACGTCCGCCAAGTACCCGTAATAGCCCCATCAGGTCCGCGCGTCTCTTGGACGACCTCAAGCCGGACCCGGCCTTCGCTTTGAGGGCTTCGTCCAAACCACTGAACGAGTTTGGCGTAGGCGGCGGCTGCCATGATGCTCACGGGAAAGCCCGCGATGGCTCCCCAGATGATATCGCCCGCCGAGCGTTTGCTGCGCAACGCGCGTTTGCCGGGTCCGTCCGCCCACGACACTGCGACTCCGTCGCCCCGTAGGTCTTCCGCCAGGTCGACCAGGCCCTCGTCGTAAATGCCGCTACCGTCGTCCTCGCGCCCTTCCGGGAGCAACACGATGCCCGCAGAGCGGTCGGATTCGGCGAGTGCTCGCTCGACTTCTTGTCGTTCCTCCTCGTTAAGCACGGAACCAGCGTAGCTGCGCAGACGAGTCGCCCGCCTCTGCCGCAAGGACACCGACATCGTGATTATCGTCTCCGAACCACCCATGCCTCCCGGTGCCACTGCACGATGGTGGCCGCCAGGGTGACTACTGCGCGTGCCTCTTCCGGCGAAGGGGTACGTTTTGGCCCGCTAGCCCCGCCGCCGTGCCGGTCGTGGTTCGGCCACATCAACCGCAGCATCGCTACGAGCGGTGCGACATCGTGTGACTGGTCGTTACCAGGAAGGACCATTTCCCACAGCGCACCCTGCTGTCCGCCTAGCTCACCTATCACGTTGCTCAAAGTCGCCCTGCTGTTGTTCGGCACTACGACGGGTATCAAGATGTCCTCGACGGCCTTAATGGCGTGGTCCCAAGCATCAGAGGCATCACCATTGCGGCCGAAGGCGTTTGACCATGCTTCCTTGAGTTCCTTCGTCGCTTCGTCAGCCGTTGAAGTCGCGGAGGTGAAGGTGGCCTGCGCTTGGTCGCTTACAACCCGCGTTAGCGATTCATGGTCATCGGCGACACGCCAAACGGAAGCCCCGGACTCCAGAACCCTTTGCAATGCTTCCCACTGGTTTCTCGTGCTGCCCCAGACGCTCAGCGCCGCATCGATAAGGTCCACAAAGACATCATCGTCAGCCCTGCCCTCGGAAAAAAGCGCCCGCATCAGTTCTTGCCCCGAAAACCTGTATCCGACATCGCTGCGTATACGGGCAGCGGTTGCCTTCATAGGGCCTTCCTGCCAAGCGGTGTCGTGGCGCCTACCATACGGGTACCCACAGATGCCCTCAAACCAGTACGCGACGCCCCCCAGGATGTGGTCGGGTATACCTTCGAAGGGGCCATCCGGCTGTGCCCCGCTCAACCTCTGTGACAACGGCCGCCATGCCATATAGCAAGCCTATCGGGGGTATCCTGCACCCACACCAATGCGGACAGTGGGCGACGGCGGTACAACACCTACAGCGCTCAGCTTCCAGCGAGCTTCCGGTCAAGCTCGCGGCGTTTGTCCAGCAGCTCGTCTACCGGCCCGATAGAGGGCAGGATTCCGTCCTGCTAGCGGCACACCCGGCGAACGGCGGCCAGCAACCGCAGCTCGGAGTCGATTACCTCTATGTCACGCACGTCGGGAATCGTTGACGATTCGGCTTCGAGTACGCAAGTCACCATGGATTCCGTCGCGGGGCACGCCTTTGGGCTCAGGCGGCCTGTGAGTCACCTGCTGGTTATGAACGGCCTAGCTCACTACGTATATGGGCGCCCAATCGTTCGATTAAATCGTTGTAGCGGGTACCCATTTCAGCCGTCAGGCCGTTGATGAGGGCTTCGAGTTCCTCTGGCGAGTCGTTCTTGTGAGCGATGATGGCCCCGGTGTTGGCGTAGCGGCAGAAGTTCACGAAGTCACCGACGAGCGCGCGAAGGTCGTCGGCCAGGATGCGCGCTCTGAGCTTTTGCACGGCGACCTCAGCGGCGAGGGATTCGTCATTAAGTGCCGCGTCGCCTATCTGAAATACTCCGCCCCTCTGTCGCACGGTCATCAGGTCTTGGTGAAGAATCCTGCCGGTCGCCCGCGCCAGTTTTTGAAGTTCGTCCTGCAAGTCCAACAAGGTCTGCCGCTGCCACTCGTGACGTTGCTCCTTTAGGCGGTCGGCGCGGTCCGCCTTTCGCGCCGTCTCCTCGCGTTCCAGTGCTCGCTTGTCGCGCGCTTCGTCGTGGCGGCCAGACAGCCAATATCCGGCCAGACCGTTGCTGACCGTGGACACCGCGCCAATACCGGCGACGATGATGGTGGCGATGTCAGACATACCCCTCCTGTGCTCAATCTTCCCACCCGCGCAAAGGGTTTTCCGGGACCGCCGAGCAGCTAGCTTAGCTAGCCCCACACGCTTCTCTCGACATCCTTGCGCGTAAGGCAGTGCTGGCGTGCCAACGTCAGATGTTCGTTACGCGATTCTTCACGTCTTCCCACATCGCCTTTAATTGGCGCAGTGTCTGGCCGGTGTCCGGTGCTGAGTCCCGCCCAAATCGGCTCTAATCCTCCGTTCTTGATTTCGTTAATTTGATTGTTGAGCGCGTCCACCGCCTCGTAGAGAGGTGTTCCGCGAAGCACTAACAAGGCGACAAACAGAGGTTGCTCAATTGTGTTCTGCCACTTTGAGGAAAATTTCCGAATCTCCTCGCGAAATTTCTCTTCGTATGTCGGGCCGCGACCCCCAGGGTGACGCTGCGCATTCAGACTGAAAGTTGGCGGCAGTCCTTCCAGATATTCGGTCCAAGCATCGAACTCCATCTGCATGCCGGTAATCGCTCCCCAGAGGTTCCCGAGTGCCTCTATGCACTCTCGCCGCCGACTGACTTTGTGGTCCACCAGCCGGGCTTCTTGCAAACGCATCGACTCGCGCCGTGCATTGTTGGCCTGCCGCAGCGCCACAACCACAGCGGCCAGTGTTAGCGCGCCCGATAGCCATGCCTGCGACCGGCCCCCATTGCTCCGCGCCCCATTTGCTCCCGAACGCAACAAGGAAGGCCAGGGGCAGGCCCACGGCCAGGCCCCCGGCGAAGTAAATGGCTACCACCCGCCACTGCGCGCGGGACGGTCTATTCACTTCGGGAAGACCGACAACTGGTCGAGCAGACGCAACAGGGTGCCAATCAGCGCGATAACCAGACCGGCCAGCGCCAGGGACTTGTCCTTTATGCCGAAGATTTTCTCCTGTGTCTTGTGCTCTTCGAGGGCGCTGGCGATTGCGGCATTGATGTCGTTGGCGACTTGACCAGGAAGCCTGGCGACCTGGTTTTCGACGCGTTGTAGCCGCTCCTCAACGTCGCCGAGCATCTTGACGACGATTTCCGCTTCGAGCTGCCCGTGGCCGCCAAGTTTGGCGGCGACCTGGGCGACCTGGGGTTTGTTCTGGGGCGTGTATTCGCGCACCGCCGCCTCGAGGTCGGACAGGACGCTGTTCCGCAACCGCTCGATGCCGTTTTGCAACCTATCGAGCTGGCCCGTTACGCGATTCCAGGCGTGCAACGCTCCGTACCCGCCGAACGAATGCGCCCAAGAGCTGAAGCGACGTTGCGGCAATCTGAATGGCGCTAGCCGACATGGCACTATCCGACCACCGGCAGTTCGTCGAGTCTAGGAAGGCGCGCCGATGTTGTCGTCGGGACCGCACGGGACCGCAGCAGAATTTCTCGCGCTTTCCGGCGGCCAGCGCAACCAACTCCCTGACCTGCCGCGTTATTGCGCAGCCGTCACAACTTCATTCAGCAAACATCGAGGTGCGTTCGTCAGCATCGACAAGGTTACGACGTATTAGGCGCAGGTCATTCCTGAAAGGAGCGGGGCCGGTCAAGACCACGGCTGCGTTTGCTTTGGCTTGTTTTGGAGCTTCCTGGTCCTGGTTGGGCGCGTCGAAGGAGGAGCGGAGGCCCCGCTCCTTCATCACATCAGAGCATCATTTCGCGGGTTGGGGACCAGCAGCGGGACCGCAGCTCGCACAATGGCGACGGCTTGGATAAGACCTCGACACAACCGGGAAATCGGGTGGAATGGTCAGTCGACGCCCTCGTCCATGTCGTCGTAGTCGCGTGCATAAAAGGCTGGCCAGTAGGTGGGGCTGGGTTTGGCGCGGTCGAGCATCTCTTGTAGGAGTGCGCCATGCAGCTTGCGTATCTCGATGGGCTTCGTCTCACGAGCGACGTTGTCCACGACGTAGATGTAGTAGTTGTCTGGGTCCTCGCGAGCGGCCTGGGCCTGTCGTTCTTCGATGGGAACTTGCGCGCTTCGGGCTGAGCCACCGAACGCCTTTACCTCGATTTTCCGTGGCGGACTCCAGATGTCGTATGGGTGAGCGCGACTACGATGAACGTCTTCAGGCTGCCGACCCGCAGCGCGCTCCTGCTCTATGACATGTTCGATGGCTTTGCGCTCGACCTCGGAGTTAGTCATGTACGCCTCCTTCTACCGTGGCAAGTCCATCATCAGCGTGACAGCGCGCAGCAGCGGCCTTAATAGCGGCGTCCAGGCTGTCGGCAACGTCGTCCAGGTCATCATCAAACAGGTCCGCATACACGTCGAGCGCCATCGACGCCTTGCATGCCCGAGCATTCGCTGAATGGCCTTCACGGTTGGCGCGCCAGCCGCTGACCGCCAGGCTGCCGACGAGGCCCTCGGCGACGACCACGCCCTCGGTGTTTCAGCAGGTCGTCAAACGTCTTTTAGACAATCGTTACTGCCTTCTGCACAGGCACTTGAGGTTGGACGGGTGGGTCGGCCCGAGCGGGTAAGAACGCCCAGCACGGCGGCCTATCCCATCACACGGGGCGGCCCGCGCTCGTTGGCTCCTGGGGCCTCTCAGGGCCTCGGCCAGCGCCAGCTCGGCGGCCTCGGCCTGCCGCGTTCGCAGACATCGACCACACGGTGCCCTTCAGGCGGCCAGCGGGCCGAGGTGCGGGGAGCACACGTCAAGGCCCGCTGATTCGGGGAGCACACGCAGAGCACACACCCGAACAGTCGGCCGCATCGAATATGGCCTTTGACGTGCGCGGGCGGTCTGTGCGCGATACTGGGATTGAACCAGTGACCTCTTCCGTGTCAGGGAAGCGCTCTCCCGCTGAGCTAATCGCGCCGGGTCGAAAGCTGGAGGTGGAGACGGGAATCGAACCCGTGTG
>Ga0335071_10003095_pt1 | contig 17662 bp, 15 predicted proteins | sample Lox_Sample_15_FD_206724 | JGI IMG/M metagenome (GOLD analysis project Ga0335071, IMG submission 206724) | Soil microbial communities from Loxahatchee National Wildlife Refuge, Florida, United States - Lox_Sample_1.5 | ecosystem: Environmental > Terrestrial > Soil > Wetlands | place: USA... | reverse complement strand
CGCCAACCCGTGATTTCCGGCGCGTCGATGCCGTGCTGATACGCGTGGGCACGGCAGGCGAGCTGTCGGTTACGGAACTTCTCTTTCGCATGGCCGCCGATGCGTTGTAGCGCGGGGACGCGATCAATGGCGTCGAGGGCCAGGCTGAACCGGTCGGTTTGGTTGTTGATCGCCAGCTCCATCGGCGTGTTGATATTGCCCTTTTCTTTGTACCCGCGGACGTGCAGCCTCCTGTTGTTACGCCCGTAGGTGAGCCGGTGGATCAGCCAGGGATAGCCGTGAAAATTGAAGATGATCGGTTTGTCGACGGTGAACAGCGAGTCGTAATCTTGGTCGCTCAAACCGTGGGGATGTTCCGAGCACGGCTGCAGCTTGAACAGGTCCACCACGTTGATGAAGCGGACCTTGAGCTCGGGGAACTCTTCGCGCAGCAGTGCCGTCGCTGCCAGGGCCTCCTGAGTGGGGATATCGCCGGCGGAAGCCATCACCAGGTCGGGCTCGCAACCCTGATCGTTGCAGGCCCACTCCCACATCCCGATGCCTTTCGTGCAGTGCTCAATGGCCGCGTCCATATTCAGGTACTGCAGGTGCAACTGCTTGTCGGACACGATCACGTTGATGTAGTTCTCACTCTTCAGGCAGTGATTGGCTACGGAGAGCAGACAGTTCGCGTCCGGCGGCAGGTAGATGCGAGTCACGGCGGCGCTCTTGTTGAGCACCACGTCGAGGAAGCCGGGATCCTGGTGAGTGAATCCGTTGTGGTCCTGCCGCCAGACCGTCGACGTAATCAGCAGGTTCAGCGACGAAATCGGCCGGCGCCACGAAAGATGATTGCAGATGGAGAGCCACTTCGCGTGCTGGTTGAACATCGAGTCCACGACGTGAATGAAAGCCTCATACGACGAGAAGAAGCCGTTTCGGCCGGTTAGCAGGTAGCCTTCGAGCATGCCCTCCATAGTGTGCTCGCTCAGCATCTCGATGACGCGCCCGTCGGTGGCCAGCTCGCCGCCATCCTGATCTTCCGGGAAATACTCGGCGATCCAGAACTTCTTGGCAGCCTGATACACAGCCTGCAGCTTGTTCGACGTGGTTTCGTCCGGGCCGAACACGCGGAAATTGGTCATGTTCAGCTTCATCACGTCGCGCAGAAAATTACCCAGCGGCGGAACATTCTCCACCTCGACACGGCCGGGCCGCTCCACTTTCACTGCATAATCCTCGAACGCAGGCAGGCGCAGCCCTCTTCTGAGGACGCCGCCGTTGGCGTGCGGATTGGCGCTCATGCGGCGTTCGCCGGCGGGCGCCAGAACCTTGAGGTCGGCCCGCAGCTTGCCGCTGCTGTCAAACAAGTCCTCCGGCCGCTGGTCGCGCATCCACTTCTCGAGGATCTGCAACTGCTCGGGATCCTTCTTGACGTCGGTCAGCGGAACCTGGTGCGCGCGCCAGAAACCTTCGAGCCGATGCCCTCCCACCTGTTCGGGAGCTCCCCAACCCTTCGGCGACCGGAGCACGATCATCGGCCAGCGCGGCCGCGTGGCGACGCCCGTCAGCCGGCATTCCTGCCGATGCCGCCGGATCTCCTGGACGCAATGCTCCACCGTCGCAGCCATTGCCTGGTGCATGCTTTCGGGGTCGGAGCCCTCAACGAAATGCGGCGTCCAGCCGTAGCCCTTCAGCAGGTCCTCCAGCTCCTCGTGGCTGATGCGCGCCAGCAGGGTGGGATTGTTGATCTTGTACCCGTTCAAATGGAGAATCGGGAGCACCGCGCCGTCGCGGATCGGACTCAGAAACTTGTTGATGTGCCACGAAGTCGCCAGCGGTCCGGTCTCGGACTCGCCGTCGCCCACCACCGCGGCCACGATCAGCTCGGGGTTGTCGAACGCCGCGCCGCAGGCATGCGACAGCACGTACCCCAACTCGCCGCCTTCATGAATCGACCCGGGCGTTTCCGGCGTGCAGTGGCTCCCGATGCCGCCGGGAAACGAGAACTGTCTGAAGAATTCGCGCATCCCGCGTTCGTCCTCGCTCTTGTCCGGGTAGATTTCGGAGTAGGTCCCCTCCAGGTATCCCGGCGCCAGCACGCCCGGAGCGCCATGACCCGGCCCGGCCATGAAGATCATGTCGAGGTCGAACTTCTTGATCAGCCGGCTCAGGTGGATGTAGCTGAACGCGAGCCCGGGGCTCGAGCCCCAGTGGCCGAGCAGCCGGTTCTTGATGTGCTCCGGCTTGAGCGGCGTCTTCAACAGCGGGTTTTCCTGCAGATAGATCATGCCGAGCGCCAGATAGTTGCACGCTCGCCAGTACGCGTCGGTTTTCTTCAACTCCTCCGCCGTCAGAGGCGATCCCTTGACAGTGGATCGCGCTGTCCCATATGCGCTCAACGGCGCACTCACTGGTTGCTCGGTCTCTACGACAGGTGTCATTCGTCAGGCTCCTTGCGTTTTCGCGGTGCTGTTAGAACTGTTCATTGTTTTGTGTGGCGGGGCGCCGATCAGAATGCAACGCTCAGGCCACTCGCCAAACTCCTGTGAATCCACAATTCCGCCCTTGCGCCATGTCGGATTTACTCGGCGATTGACGGAAATCCGTCACCGCCACACCGGAACCGTCATCGAAACCGGGTAGTGATCCGACCCATGCACGTCATCGTGGACCCGGCCCTGAAACTTCAAATCCTCCGAAGCGAAGATCCAATCGATCGCGTGCGCGTGGTGAGCCAGTCCGTGGACCGGTGTTGTGGGACGCTCGTGTAGTCGCACTGCGTCATGAAAGCCCGCCTCGCGGAGAAGCCTAGCGGCATCGCCGCGGCTCGCAATCAAGTTGAAATCCCCACCGATCACGAAGACTGGCCGATTGACATATCGCCGGCAATCATCGAGCACCTCAGCCAACTGCCGGACGCGAAGCGCGTCGTCGCCTTTACTCTCCAAGTGAAGGTTGTAGGCCACCAGCCTGCGGCCGTAGACGCTTGCCTCTGCTACAAGCGCAATCCTGCCGCCGTTCCGCCGCTGAAACACTCCGAGTTCGGGAACATACCATCGCGGATGCCAAAAGTTGGACTGGTCGCGAAATTGAATCATCCTGCCCCTCGAGAGCGGCCACGGAGACAGCGTCGCCTGGCCTTGAAACGCGGGAAAGGCTTGGGAACCCTCACTGAGTTCCTGGAATTCCTTTCCAAAAACAAAGTTCATATTGAGAGCTTGCGCCAACTCGCTCGCGATATCGGAAAAGTGCGTCCGCCGCGCGTTCAGGTCCACCTCCTGGAGCAGGATCAAGTCTGCCTCGATCGTCCGCAAAAATTCGAGAATTCTCGGAAACTGCAAACCGCGTTCGATATTCCAGCTCACAATGCGAATAAACTCTCGCGACCATGGCCTGATCGCCAAGTCTTTCATGGGGCCGCCCGGACCGGGTTGAACTGGAAATACGAGTAAAGCGCAATCGGCCAGACGATGTTGGCGCCCACCGCAGCGCCGATGAAAGCCAAATGTGTGGCGCCGAAAAGCGCAAAGCCCAGGAACAGGTACGGCATGCAGCATCGCCGGATCAGGAATTCCGTATGGCGTCCGAGGTACAGAAACGGATTGGACCGGCGTTTCGATGCCTGCCCTTGCCAGATCTTCAAATACTGTTCGGGGCGGGCACCCGCCAGCCTGCGCCGTTGCATAGCCGTGGTCAGAAAGCTGGCGACCGCCCCAAAAAAGAGCACGCTGCCCCAGATCATGTAGACCGGCCCTCTGCCCAACAGCCCAATCATCATTCCCGCAAAGATGAAGACATAGTAAAGGTAGTCGCAAACCGTCTCCAGCCAGCAACCGAATGCGGACTCCTGGAACGTCAGCCGAGCGACCTCGCCGTCGCATCCATCCAGAATGCTCGCGAAGACCGACAGCATGGCGCCAAGTAGCATGTTCCCGCGGCCGCCAAACGCGAAGAACGCGCCTGCCAGAAAGCTGACACCGAGAGTGAACAGACTCACCATGTTCGGTGTCACTGGGAACTTGATAAGCTGCCGGCTGATGGGGATCGACACCCGCCGGTTCATTCTCGCGAAAACCCCGTCGGTCGGCTTGACCAGCCATTCGTCGAGCTTCTTCTCAGCCAGCACGCGATCCTCGGCCGTGGCGACGCTCTGCCAAAGGTTGCCCGGTACCGACTCGCACTCGACGGTGCGTATCGACACGAGCGAGTCATGCAACTCCTCGATCGTCCGAGTTCCCGAAGGGCAAACCCTGGTCCCGTTCAACCCATAAATGCCAACAGGCAGCCCATCGGTAGTCAGCGCCAAAGCAGAGCGCCCCGCCCACTCCGCGGCGCGCCGGTGCAAAGATGGATGGTAGATTCGGTCCGCCACGATCAGCACAATGCGCTCTTCAGAGTCGGCGACACTCCGCAGGATCGGCCCGATTTCGCCCGCGACCGGCGGGCGCCATTCGACGGCCTCCGGTAAACGTCGCGTACGCGCCAGTTCTTCCTGAATGCGGTGCGCCCTCGCCCCGTCCACGATCGCCACGATCCTCGACGCGCCGGCCTTTTGCGCGCCCAGAATCGCGCGCAGCAGGATCGGAAGCTCGCCGACCCGCGCCAGAAGCGAATCCATCGGAAGTCCGTGCGCAAGAATGATCGCGGTATGGAGGTCGCCGGCGGGCTTGTCTTCGTGGCCCGTCGGGGACTCATCGCCGCGGGCCGGCTGGGGTAGTTTCACGAGACACAAGACGCCAACGGCCGCCCAAAACAGTGCCCGAATCCGGCGGACCAGTCCCAACGTCAGTCCTGCCGCTCCGCCGATGCCGAGCATTCGCGCCAGGAGTATGTTTCCACCTTCATACGTGCCGATATTTCCCGGATTGAATATTCCGATTACGTTCACCAGCTTGGTGAGTCCTTCGATTGCGAGGGCCGCAAAGAGTCCGGTGTGCACGCTCATGAACCGTAAGATGAGATAGACCTCCAGCACCGCTGCCAGCTGCCCGCCCAGATTGAGCGCGAGACTACCCCAGAACGCCCCGCGTGCGTGGTGAAAGAAGTCGAGCAGCCTGTTTTCCACCGAGACAATTGTGGACAGCTTGCCATCGACCCAGCGTCGGGCGAACTTGATCCGGCCCACCGCGCGAGCGGGACCTGCGAGCACCGCCCACCGTCGCCGCACCGCAATCACAGCCAACCCGATCAGCCCCACGAGAACAAGAACGAAGCTATCTGCGTAAAGCGCCGTCCTATGCGGCAGCGGTAGCAGGAACGCCACGGCAATTACACCCGCGATGGTCACCAGAGCGCTGGTTAGAGTGAACAACGCCCGATCCAACGCCACCGAGCTCACCCGGCTCGCTATCGGCAGTTCCGCACCCAGCCCCGCGACGCGCCACGTATCGCCGAACACCTGGCCAAACACCCCGACCTGTCCCGCGGCCTCCGATGTCAGACGCAACGCGAGCATGCGGCGAAACGAGGCGTGATGTCTATCGTCAAGCAGTGTGAGTCGCCACGCCCAGGTCCGCACCAGGTGAGACACCCCTGCCAGACCGATCACCAGGACCACGCCCCAACCGACCGCGGCGATCCCTTCTACGATCCTCGCGGGACCCGCGCGCCGCACCAGGTGCGCCAAGAGCAAAAGGCCGCATAGCACCACCACCAGACGGCCCCACTGCTTGCTGCTGGACCTTGTCTCAGGCATACACGAGATTGTCCCCGGCGTAAGCCAGCGCCTCCGGCGTATCCACATCATGCCACTGCGCGTCGCCAATCTCCATCGCGCGAAGCCGGCCGTCGCTCGCCAGACGGCGCATGCCGTCGGAGAGCGAACAGTTGCCGTCCCGGCTGGCAGACTCGAGATCGTCGAACAGCGACTGGCTACAAAGGAACATGCCAGTATCCAGCGCGTCGTACTCCGCGATCTCCTTGCCGATGTCGACAATCGAGGCGCCTCTGCGCAGGACCTTGGTCGCATCGTCGATATCGAAGATGCGCTCGACGCCGGGGTCGACGGCAAGCACGACTTCTCGCGGCGCGAGCCGCTCACGCATCAGTTTCCTCGCCGTCGCCGGCTCGAAGAGATGGTCCGCCATCAACAGGAGGAAGTTGCCGCGAAGCGCGTTTCTGGCTTTCAACGCGGAAATGCCGTTGTGCTTGTGATACTCCGGATTCTCCACCAAGGTAATGGACGCGCTCCTATTCCACCGGCTCTCAAACCACTCTCGAATCAGATCGCCGCGATACCCGACCACGATCACGAATTCCTCGATCCCCGCCTCCCGGGCCCGGTCAATCACATGTTCCAGGATGGGTCTGCCTCGAAACTCCACCAGCGGTTTGGGCAGGATGCCCGACACCCTCCGCATGCGACTGCCGTTTCCGGCGGCCAAAATCAGGCACTGTTTGACTTTTGACATTGCTTTCCCTTCAAAAACCCAGGACGAACTTTCCTCGGAACGTCCGGGGCGGTGAGTTAAAGAGTGACCCGAAGCGGTAACTGTCCAGATCGTTCTGTACGTCCCTCGGGTTGAAGTGATTGAATAGGTTGAATACGCCGAAGCCTACCTTCGCCTTCCGGCCCTTGCCGAAACCCGGTAACCGGACTTCCTTGGTAACCTGAAGGTCGAACGAGGCGAAGCGCGGTAATCTGTCCACGTTCCGCGGGCCCACATATTCTCGAAGCTGGTTCTCAATCGAATATGGGAACCCGCTATGCAGATCGAAAACAGGGACCAGGGCGATCTTCCACGGCGCTGCAAATTCGCCCCAAACCAGGAACCTGTTGGGCGCGTCAAAGGACAGCCGCCCACGTGTGTTCGGCTGTATGACGGCCAGCGGATCGTTACCGAAGAACTGATTGAAGTCGTTCAGATCGCCGTACGCCCGGGACCTCACATACGAAGCGTTCACGCTCTGCCGGTGTATCTGGTAAGCGCCCGTGACCTGGAATTCGCGATAGGAATCCCGTCCGGCGTTCGAGACCAGCAGCGACGAGCCGCTCGGGGTCACCACAAAGCTGTCGCGCGTGTTCCGCTGCTGGTACGCAACCCGAACCTCCAGGTTGCGCATCACCTGGCGGTTCAGTTCGAGATTCCACGCGTTACTGCGAGGATTTCGAAGACCACCGGAGAACCGGTTCGTGTATGCTGTCGAATCCAGCACCTCTCCTAGCGGGCCCAGGACCAGCACGGTGCGTGCCGGGAACTGCGGGAATGCGGGAATGTTCAGCGGGACGCGGTCGTAAAACACCCCGGCGCCTGCTTTGAGCAGCGTTCTTCGATCGCGCGTGAGCGCGAGTGTAACGCCGGCCCTCGGGGCTGCGTGTGTGGAGCCGGTGATCGAATCGTGGTCGAACCTCAGCCCCAAATCGACCGACACACGAGTTGAGGGACGCCACTGATCGCCGACAAACCACGCGAACTCATTCTGATCGACGGAGAAACTGGCCGGCGCGCCGAATTCGATCCGCTCGAGCGAATATCCAGAGGAGCCGACTATGTCCACCGGCGAGAAAGCCTGGCGTCCGTCATAGTTACTGTGGGAAAAGTCGAGCCCCGCCTTCAGAACGTGCGTGCCGAGAAAGTTCCGCTGCCCCGACTGATAAAGTTCCTGCCATTCGACGCGATTGCTCCGCCGCTTTTGCCGGTTGAAGAACCCGCCTTCCGTCGTCTCGACCAGTAACTGGTACGGAGCGGTGCTGTTCGGAAGGATGTCGGCGTCGTATTTCTGATAATTGATCTGCGAAGTAAGTAGCCCCGAGCTGCCCATAACGTAACGGTCCTGCGCGGAACCCTGATACCCGCGCTGGTGTAAGTCGGGCGTGGAGGGTTGCGGCGTAAACGTGTTCAGCCCCAGGAATGCAAGCTTTTCGGGAAATGTCGAAAACGAGAAGGTGGCGTTGTTGGTCTCGCTCAGCGCCACGTCCACCTGGGTGAACGAATCGAAGCTCTCCAGCTTCATATCGCGCTGGAGCGGAGGCAGACTCTGCACCGGCGTGCGCTCAAACCGGTACTCGAACGATTGCGTAATCGCGACCCGATTCTTCACCAGCGGTCCGGTGACGGTGAGCCTCGGTGTGAAGGATTCGAGGCCGACAACATCGCCATCTCGATCGCGCGCTCGCGGAAGGAGGTTCTGTACCGACACGTGATACTTGTCGAGATTGCCCGTCCGTGTCTCGACGCTGGAAACCGCTCCCGTGAATTTCCCGTACTCGGGGTCATAGGGATTCGACATCACCTGCACCGACGACACCACGTCGATCGGCAGGTTCATCGCTTCCGCGCCCGTCGCCGGATCGGTCACGTTCGCCGAATTCACCAGCCACCCGCCCTGTGCCGAGCGCGCGCCCTTCATATTGATGTGCCCGTCCGGGCCTCGCACAACTCCGGGTACCAGCGGCAGCAGGCTCTCGACACGTTCGTTTTGATTCGGCGCGGTCTCCACGGTCGATTGCGTGATGGTCGTGGATTGCGCGGATGTGGCCTGCACGCCCGAATCGGCGCCGGTCACGGTCACGGAACTTGTCACCGTCGTAAGGTCCAGGTGGATCGGCGCAGCTGCTGTTTCTCCGGCTGCGACGTCCACTGTCCCCGTTCCGCTGAGGCCCGGCGTCGTGGCTTCGACCTTGTACCGGCCAGGCGCCACCAGCTCGAACCGGTACCGCCCGCCCGCGTCAGACTCCGTTTCTCGCGCCACCGGGCCATGGAGAGATACGTGTACTCCTGGTGCCAACGCCCGCTGTCCGTCCGCGCCGATGGTGAAGACCTCTCCGGCAATCGACCCCGGCACGACGTTCCCATCCCACGCAAAGCAGCAGGCGAGACTGAGCAGGGCGGAGAGTGCGCGTGCCCGTTTCAAGGCTTGGTCACCGCCGAGAGCTTGGCGATCAGCGGTTGCGCGGCCGCCGGTGTGGCTCCGCCATCCACAATCTCGCCATTGCTGCCGCTCTTCCCGTAAAGAGCCTTGTCGCCAGACTCGTCGCGCGAAAGCGTGGCGCCGTCCAGCCCAAATCCGCCGAACATTCCCTTGGTATGCCCGAAGAACAGGATTTTCGCATTGGGATCCTCATGCGCCGTCTTGCCGTTGCCCCACGCCGCGGATGCATCTGTCCCGATTGCAAAACGCTCCGAGAGCAACTTCGCCCGCTTGCTCGGATCCAGGGACAGGACTACGATGTCGATCTCTTCACCGCCCACCTGAACCCCCAGGCTGCCGCTCTCCAACTTGACTGCCGCCGGCGCGGACCATCCACCGTCTTTGCGGCAGGAGATGAACCCGCGCCCGTATCCCACTCCGACAACGGCCGCGCCTTTCTTGAACCCTGGGATCACAGCCACGCAATCGGCGTTCGCGAGTTGCTCCGCCTTCACGCCGCCCTTGCCGGCGGTCATCGAATCGAGTACCGCGACAGCCCTGTTCACTCTCGCAGTCACATCATTCGCCGCCGAAATCGCGCCAGCGCCGATTATCGACAAAGCCAAAATTACCGAAGCCCGCATTCTTCTAAACCTCATCGTGGATTTGTGCAGGCGCGTAAAGCGCCCTCGCATTAAAAGGACAGGGAGTGCAGATTAATTTGTTGGCGCGGAGAACCTCAAACAACCACGCCACCAGACCGATCCTTTCCGATGACAGGTTAGTCTTCGAATGACTCCAACTATCTGGGTGTCCCTCGGCCAGCTTTCGACTCTGCTCATCGGGTCGCTAGGTATAGGCGTGGCCCTGCTGAATCAGCGGCGCCAGTTGAATGCGCAGATGTTCATTGAGTTTTCCAGGCGATTCGAGGACCTGTTGCGGCTGTTCCCAACCGAGGCGTGGCTTGCGAACCGCAATCCCACGCAGCCGCTACCACCGCCCAGTCAGGAACTGACCGACTGCACGCTGTACTGCGTTCAGTTCATCGCAGACGTTTACTATCTGCGGAAGACCGGGTACATTCCGAAGAGCCTCTGGGTGCTTTGGGAGCGCGAAATTGTGCGCACCCTGAGCGGACCGGTCTTCGAGCGGGAATGGACAAAGATCAGGTCGGAATTCTCTCACGACTCCGAATTCCTACGTTTCCTGAGCGCGCTGACGCACCGGAAACGGATGGCCGCCTGTTAGTCGATCACCTTCGCGATCCACCTCATCAGATTCCGCCGCACTTCCTCCCGGTTCGCTTCGTTGAGCATCTCGTGCCGGCCGCCGGGGTAGAAGTCGTAAGAAACGCCGCAGACGCCCGCCTGCCGGTAGCGGCCGATCAGCGTGGCGACTCCGCGCAGTTGCTGGCCCACGGGATCGTCGCCTCCCGAAAACAGGTAGATCGGCAGATCGCGGCGGACGTTGCGCAACCGATCCGGATCGGCCAGCTCCGCCGCGGCCGCGAAGAACGAATCGGCCGCGGCGGGTTGCAGCCAGCCAAAGCACAGCGGATCGTTCAGAAAGGCATCCACCACCTCGGGATCGCGGCTGAGCCAGTCACAGGGCGTCCGCGCCGGCTGGAACCGTGCGTTGAGGATCTCGCCCGGATCGCGCCCTGACGCCCGCACCTGTCCCACCAGTCCGTCGAGCGCGCCGGAGCCTGACAATGCAAGCCCGAAGATGCAATCGCTGTAGTCGAGCGCGTACTTCTGTGCGGCAAATGAGCCCATGCTGTGCCCTAGCAGGATGAGCGGTAGCCCCGGCAGTTCCCGGATTGCGATGCAGCTCAACTCGTGCATGTCGGCCACCAGCAGATCGAAGCCTCCCGGTCCGAAATGTCCGAAAACCTCCGGGAACGCCGCTGTTTGCCCGTGCCCGCGATGATCGTTGCCGTAGACCACCAGGCCGGCATCGACCAGACATTCAACCAGCCCGGCGTATCTTCCCATGTGCTCGCCCAAACCGTGGGCGATCTGCACCACGCCAGTGGGCGTCCGGCCGCTGTCCCATCGCGTGCAGAAGATGCTCAAGCCGTCGGCGCTGGTGAATCGAAATGGATGGGCGCGGACCATTCTAGTGAGGCGCCTTTCGATCCTTCGGTTGCCGGATTCTGACCAGGCTCCACGGCCGTTGCTTGACCTGATCGCTAAGCTGATCCAGGTTCTCCGTTGCCAGCCGGAGATTCTCCACGGTCTCGCGGATATCATCGTCGTTGGCCCGCACGCCGGTCTGGATGGTCGCGATCAAGCTCCTCGCCTGCTCCAGCGTCGCGTTCAGTTGCGCGAGATCCTGCCGGATGGGATCGCGCAACTGCTCGACGGTCTGGTTTACGTTGGCCACCGCGGCGTCCGTGTGTTGCAGCAGAGGACCAACTTTGCCGATGGCGGCATCCGCATCCCGCGTGACTTGCAGCACTTGATCCGTGATCTGGTCGAGCTTTGGCGTCTCCTTCGCGAGCACGTTGTTGACTTGACTGAGAATCGCCGCGATCTGCGCCCGATTCACCGGCCCCGTCGCGTCGTTCAGATTCGCCAGCAGTACCTTCGCCGGTCCTGCGACCTCCTTCAACTCGCCCTGCACCTGTACGATCAGGCTCTCGGCGCTGTCCGCGATGCCGGCCAGCTTGCGGGTCATGTCATCGATGCTTACCGTCTCCTGCGAGGCGATCGCCTCTCCGGGTTGGAGCCGTTCGGCGTCTTGCGCGCCCGTCGTGATCGACACCGCCGGGCTGGCCATCAGGCTCACCGCTCCCAAACCCGCCACTGACTTCCGGTTTATAGGAGTGCCTTCTTTGACGTCGAGCAGAATCTCTATGCGAGTCGGATCCTTGTCCCACGCGCGCACGGTCTTCACGCGGCCTACGGCGATTCCGCCGAAGAGCACTTCGGAACCGGCGCCGATCCCGCCCGCGTAGCGCAAGTAGGTCTTGTACCGCGTCACGTGGCTGCCCCACTGCTCGTTGCCCACATAGTAGACCGTCACTCCCAGCAGCAGGAGACAGACAATCACGAAAATGCCAACTTTGATTTCGGTATTCACATCGCGCTCCCGGCCAGGTATGCCTGAAAGTGTTTGTCGACTCCCGCGCTATCGGCGATCTCGTCCGGGACGCGGTCCAGGAACTGCCGGATGCGCGGGTGCGTGCTGGCCTGCAACTCTTCCTTGGTGCCCACCGCGATCAACGAGCCCTTGTACAACATCGCCATCCGGTCCGCGATCTGGAATGCGCTCGCCATTTCGTGCGTCACCACGACCACTGTCATGCTGAACGCACGCTTGAGGCCCAGGATCAATTCGTCCAGCTCCGCTGCCACAATCGGATCCAGGCCCGCCGATGGCTCGTCGAAGACCAGCACCTCGGGATCCAGCGCCAGTGCCCGCGCCACTGCGGCGCGCTTTTTCATTCCGCCCGATAGCGCCTGCGGACTGAGCTTGCCGGCGTCGGCCAGCCCGACCACGGCGAGCTTCATCCAGGTCATCAGCCGGATCGTCGATTCCGCCAGGCGCGTATGCTCCCTCAGCGGCAGCGCGATATTGTCTTCCACGGACATGGAATTGAATAGCGCCGAGTTCTGAAACGCGACTCCGATGGAACGCCGGACCCTCTTCAGTTCCCGCGGCTTGCAGCACGCCAGATCGACGCCGTTGATGAGGATCTGCCCGGATTCCGGCCGCTCCAAGCCGATGATCTGGCGCAGCAGCGTGCTCTTACCGGACCCGCTGCCGCCCAGCAACACCATCGTTTCACCGCGATGGACGTCGAGATTGACGCGGTCCAGCACACGTCGTCCGTCGTAGCTGACCACCACATCCCGCACCGAGATTGCCGGTTGAGTGTCGGTCATGATTTCACCGCGCCGCCGTGAGGTAGAAGATCGCGGTAAATCCCACGTCCGCGAGAATCACCAGGAACGTGGACTTCACGACGGCCGCCGTCGCCGAGCGCCCCACGGCATCCGGCCCTCCGCGGACGCGGAAGCCCTCCAGACAGCCGACGTGAACGATGATCGTGGCAAAAGCCATACTCTTCACCAACCCCGTGACGACGTCCCGCAAGACCATGGAGTGCACCACCGAGGTCAAGTAAATGCTGAGCGCCATGTCCGCGCTGATCCGCATGAACAGGCCGCCCGCCAGGATTCCACAGGCGCTCCCGAGGATCGTCAGGCACGGCAGCACGATCAAGGCAGCCAGATACTTCGGCGCAAGCACAAATTCAATCGGGTCGATGGCCATGGTGCGGAGCGCGTCGATCTCCTCGGTGACCACCATGGAGCCAATCTCGGCGGAGAAGGCTGATCCCGAACGGCCGCTCACCGCGATGGCCATGAGCAGCGGCCCCAACTCCCGCATGAACCCGATCGTGACCAAATCCACCACGAAGTTCACCGCGCCCATGCGCCGTAGCTCCGTTGCACCCTGCATCGCCAGGATGAATCCCGCGCAAACCGACATGATGCCCACCATCGGAAACGCGTCGACGCCGACCGCCACCATCTGGCGCAGCGCCGATTGCCAACGGAGCCGGTTTCCCACAACCGGCAGGCTTCGCCACATCGTAGCCAGCGTATTCCGAAACTGAATCGCGAGCGCGCCCACGTACCCGACGTGACGCAGCGTCGCCGTTCCGACCCGCTCGACGACAGGAGTACTCATGGCCTGCCTTCCCGATCTACTTCGTGAAAAAGATGCAGCAGGCGCGTCGCTTCCAGCAAGTACCGCGGCTTCTTGCGAAGCCCACTCAATCGGAGGTCCTTGCCTCGCAGCCGCGCTGCTCTCAACACTTCCATCAACATGGCGAGTCCCGAGGTATCGATATACGCAACGTCATACAAGTCCACCGTCAGGGTGCTGCAATCCGGAGACTGCACACGCCGCAGTAACAGCGACTGCAGGTCGGGAGAGGAATCGATGGTGATTCGGCCCGAAAGCTCTACGCGGCAGCCGTCCGCACCGTCGCGGCAGGCGGCGCGGACCTCCGCGTCAACGGAAGCGGTCGTTCCCGATCGTAGCCAGGGGAGATTCACAGGTTTCGTACAACAAGATGGGCGCTTTTCGCTCCTTTGTTGGCTGAAGGTTCCTGGTGCTGCTTCAAACAAGCGGCCCGTTTGGCCCATCCTTTTTACTGGAGATAAGGAGGCCGGTATGAGCTCGGGAATGTCCACGTTGGATGATGCTGCCCTGGTGCAGATGGCCCTGGCAGGTCAAGGTGAATGTTTCTCGGAATTGATGCATCGCCACAAGAAAATGGTCCGGGCCCGCGTGGTATCGATTGTCCGGAATTCGGCCGACGTGGATGACGCCGTTCAGGAAGTGTTCTTCAAGGCATGGCGGGCTCTCCCCACGTTTCGGGCAGACTCCGCCTTTCGCACCTGGATCACCAGCATCGCCACGAACGAAGCGTTGATGCTTTGCCGTCGCGAGCGGCGGAAGCGGCTTCATGAGACTCCGGGCGAATTCGACACCATAGCCTCTCGTGGCGAGCTGGCGGATAAGGCGGTTATCAGGGGCGAAGCGGCCCGGGCTGTTCGTGGCGCCATCGTGAAACTTCCTGCTATGTATCGCGAGGTCATCACGCTGTGCGACATCGAAGAGTTGAGCGCGCCCATGACTGCCAAACGATTGAAGTCGACAGTGCCGGCCGTGAAGACGCGCGTGTTCCGCGGCCGCCTGAAACTCGCGGCGGCTCTCCGCAACTGGCGCTCACATTCCTTACTTCACGCGGCGTGACCGCGCAGGTTCGCGCGGCGTCTGTAGGGTACAAAAGTACCCGCTGTGGCCCTGGGCGCCGTTTGTTTTCAATCGCGGGTTTCACCAAACGGGTACACGTGTACCGGTTCCAGGAACTCCGCCGGAGGCTCGAGGCGTTGAAAGAGACGGTTGAATTCCTGGCACATCACGGATATTGGCTGCTCTCCGGCGCCGTGCTCAGCCGACAGGCTTGCCTGCCCGTGCCGGCGAACCTTCTCCTGGTCGCCGCCGGAGCGTTGGCGCATCGGGGAGAATTGCACTTCGCGTCGATTCTTGCGTCGGCCGTGCTGACCTTCATCGTGGCCGATTTGGCGTGGTACGAGGCCGGACGGCGCTGGGGAGATCGGACGCTGCACCTGCTTTGCGGCTTCTCCCGCGACCCGGCGGCAGCGGTCCGCCGCGCGACCGCGGCCTTCTCCCGCCACGGCGTGCGCACGCTGCTGATTTCCAAGTTCGTAGTCGGCGTCGATGCCATCGCAGCGCCGCTGACCGGTGCCTCGGGAGTGTCTCCGGCGAAGTTCGTGATGTTCGACAGCGCCGGCGCCACACTCTGGTCGGCCTCCTACGCAGCCCTGGGCTACGTGTTCAGCGACCAACTGGACCGAGTCGCGGTGCACGTAGTGAGGATGGGCGCCGTTCTGGGAGGTCTCGCTGCGACGGCCGCGGCCATCTATTTCGCGGAACGAATCGCGCGCTGGCTCCGGTTCGTCCGGCAATTCGCGCTCGAACGAATCAGTCCGGAAGAGCTTTACCGGAGGCTGAACACGGGCGACGATATCCTGCTCCTCGACTTGCAGGGGCATCATGGCGGCAAGAACACGGAAGCGCCGGCGATTCCGGGCGCGATCCGTATCGACCCGCGGAAGCTGGAACTGTACCAGGACGTGGAAATCTCACCGTCCCGCGACGTGGTCCTTTACTGTGCCTCTCCGGGTGAACTTACCAGTGCGCGAGTGGCGCTCGCGCTGCGCCAGAAAGGCATCATGCGCGTCCGGCCGCTTGCCGGAGGTCTTCAAGGATGGCGGGCTCGTGGATTCCCGATCACCACGCAGGTCGGCCTTCCATCCGGTTCGGCGGTTTGATCCTGGTGCGCAGAAATCTCGGCTAATGCTCCTCGTTTGGCAATTCACCGTCGTCGCCGGTGAGCAGGACCGTGCCGCGCAACAACTGCAACACAGCCGCGCCACGATTCTCCAGTTGACGGACTCACTCGCCGGCCACGAAATCTTCGCAACGCATTCCGATCGAATCCGGCCGTAAGCGGCATCCTCGACGATGTGGTGCGGATGGGCGCATGAAGGGATTCGTCAAACAAAAACCTCCGGATAGCAGTTCCTCTTCTAAGAGGCCGCGGTTTGCGGTCACAGGAGGATCGATGAAGAACACGAACGCTAGAATTGCGGTGGCCCTCGGATTGTCGTTGATTGGCGCGGCGCGAGTCCGGGCCCAGGAGCCGGTGCGCCTGCCAACCACGGCACCATCGGAGCAGGGCGTTTCGGACGAAGATATCAGGTTGCTTCGGAAAGACCTGAGATCGCTGAAGAAGCAGACTATCGCCGCCAACCTGGAACTGACGGAGACGGAAGCCCAGAACTTCTGGCCGATTTATGACCGGTATGCGGCGGATTTGGCCGCCGCATTGGACAAGAAGTACGCTCTCCTCAAGAGCTACCACGATAACTATTATTCGATGACGGACACGCAGGCGGTAGCGTACATCAAGGGGCGGGCGGAGGTGGAGGCGGATGTCGCGAGGCTGCGTTTGAAATATCTCCCCATTTTTGCCAAGGTTATTTCGGGTAAGTCGACCGCTGTGTTCTTTCAACTGGACTGGCGTTTGGGAACCATTCTGGACTTGCAGATGGCCTCCGAAATGCCGCTGATTGAGCAGTAAGTTCCGCAGCCCGCTCTTGGCAAACACCAGGAGGCGGCGAACAGCGTTTTCGCGACGCCCGCCGCCCAAGCAATTGGCCTGATTTCCAACTTACCTACTCCTGTGTTCTGAATGTTTCACTTGTCGCAGAGACTGGCAAGACTGGTCCGCAGAAGAGCGCTCACGCCGCTCCATACGATCTGAACACCGATACACAGTAGAATGAAAGACGATAGGCGAACGACGACACTCATTGCCGTCTCCCCTAGAAGTCGCCCGATTGGTTCGGCAAAGCGATACATTAGGTAGACAACGAGCGCCAGGACCGCGCATCCCAACAACGCCGCCACGGGTAGAGTCCAACCCGCCTCGCTCCCAGGCGGGCGGTTTGCACCCACCGCGATGGCAACGGAGATCGACCCTGGCCCCACGGTTAGCGGCATCGTCAAAGGATAGAATGCGCGACGGGCCAGATAAGAGGAAGGATACGAAGCTTTCGGCAGCTTCGTAGGAGATTCAGGCACTCGGTCGTCGTCATCTGCCCGATTCAACAATTTCCACCCGGCTGCGACGACGACGAGGCCGCCGCCGACCTGAACCACCGGCAGCGAAATGCCGAAAAATGCCAGGATATGGGTCCCGATCAGAACCGAGACCACAAGAAGCACAAATCCGTTCACGGCAATCTTGCGTGCCAGAACCGCGCGACTCCCGGGAGAGAGGCCCGTGGTCAGGGTCAGAAAGATTGGCAGGTTTTCTGGCGAGTTGACGATAGGAAACAGCGCGCCCAGGATCAGGAGCGAGGTTCGAACCAACTCGGCAATCCTGTCATGCATAGGGGGCCAGATCCTTCATGTATTGGGACAGTCACGTTGGCGTTTGTGTTTGCCCCGCGGCCACCAACATTTTGGGTTGTCTGAGGGGTCGTTTATTACAGGAGCAAGTCATGGACAACTTCACCTTCCTCAGACGCTTCGTCCTGGCCTTCAGCCTGGTGATCTTCACTGCGGTCGCGCTCCAGCAGGCGCAGCCGATCCCGCCATTTGAAGGCGACGGCAACTCCGCCCACGATGGGCAGCCGGCCTGGTGCCAGAACTCGGACTCTGGCGGCTACACCCACAACTGCGATTGCCAGCCTAAGATGGGCGATCCGGAATGCAG
>Ga0335071_10003092_pt1 | contig 17667 bp, 17 predicted proteins | sample Lox_Sample_15_FD_206724 | JGI IMG/M metagenome (GOLD analysis project Ga0335071, IMG submission 206724) | Soil microbial communities from Loxahatchee National Wildlife Refuge, Florida, United States - Lox_Sample_1.5 | ecosystem: Environmental > Terrestrial > Soil > Wetlands | place: USA... | reverse complement strand
GTCAGTTGTTCCGCCAGGAGCACGGCTGATTAGCTACGTTCTGAAGGGATAACCGCTGAAAGCATCTAAGCGGGAAGCCTGCTTCAAGATGAGGTCTCCCACAGGGTCAACCTGGTAAGGCCCCCAGTAGACGACTGGGTTGATAGGCCGGAGGTGGAAGCGTGGTAACACGTGCAGCCGACCGGTACTAATAGGCCGAGGACTTGACTCACATATCTACTCACCAACTGGTGAGTGCGCATCGCGTCCACTGTGCGGTTCCCGAGATACGGTCGGGAACGCCCAAAGAAAGCGCCCGCGCTTTCGACTGACATCTCCATAGAGTTTCGGCGGCCATGGCGAAGGGGAAACGCCCGGCTCCATTCCGAACCCGGAAGCTAAGCCCTTCAGCGCCGATGGTACTGCCCTGGTGACGGGGTGGGAGAGTAGGACGCCGCCGGACATTCTTTGCGATGAGGGCCACCCTGAATTCTCGGGTGGCCCTCATCGATTTTCCGGGCAGGAGGTCAGGTGGACCAGGGCGCATCCGCGGGCAGGCCGCGCCGGCATCGGCCGGGCGGGCCGTCGCGCGGCTCGACGCCGGCTGCGCGCGAGTCCGGCGCTGCCGCTCGGCGCGCCGCACCCCGAGGGCACCCGCGGCCCGAGCCGGCGGAGTCGACCCGACCACGGCGCCGCGTGCCGGCCGCCCCCGAGCCGGACGAGGACGCGACCCTCGCCGAGCTCGACCGCGCGACCCGGGCGCAGCTGCGGACCCTGCCCGCGCAGCTCGCCGACGACGTCGGTCGCCACCTGGTCATGGTCGGGCGCCTGCTGGAGGAGGATCCCCAGACGGCGTACTTGCACGCCGCGAAGGCCCAGGCGCTCGCCTCCCGCGTCAGCGTGGTGCGCGAGGCGCTCGGGCTGGCCGCGTACCGCACCGGGAGGTGGGCGCAGGCGCTGGCCGAGCTGCGCGCCGCCCGCCGGATGGGCGGCCACGACGACCTGGTGCCGTTGATCGCGGACTGCGAGCGGGCGCTCGGTCGGCCGGAGCGGGCGCTGGCGCTCGCCGGTGACCCGGCGGTGGCGCGGCTGGACGAGGCGGGTCGGGTGGAGATGCTCATCGTGGGCGCGGGCGCGCGCCGGGACCTGGGGCAGCCGGAGGCGGCGGTCCTGGCCCTTCAGGTCAAGGAGCTGACCCCACCGGTGCTGCGGCCTTGGACGGCCCGGCTGCGCTTCGCCTACGCGGACGCGCTGGCGGCCGTGGGACGCGACGCCGAGGCGCGGCGCTGGTTCGCCGCAGCCGTCGAGGCCGACGTGGAGGGGGAGACCGACGCCGCTCTTCGCCTCGCCGAGATGGACGGCATCGTGGTCGAGCCGCCGGGGCCCGACCCCGGTGTGGTCGTGGTGACCGACGCCCTCGTCGACGCCGAGGAGTGCGACTAGGTCCGGTCCGACCCGTCCACGTGGTCCACCTGGTCCATGCGGTCCACCTGGTCCATGCGGTCCACCTGGTCGAGGAAGCGCATGATCCCGACCACGTTGGACCGGTCGGCGTTGAGGTGCTCGTAGCGGGCCACCCGACCGGGGTCGGCGAGGAAGGCCGCGTAGCGCTCCAGGGTGGCCTCGCGGACGCGGGCCACGGCGTGGTCGAGGTCGAGCCCGTCCGTGCGCGCCCCGCGCACGAGCTCGACCCACAGCCGCAGCTCCTCCTCCGAGCGGGCCAGGGTCGCCCCGACGTCGGTGACCGGCCCGAAGTGGCTGAACAGCAGCCGGGTGGGCGCCTGGTCGCGGAACCGGTGCAGGGAGTCCACCGCCAGCTCGAGGTCGAAGTCGGGGGGCGGTGTGGACGGCCGGAGGTCGGCCGTCTCCGGGATGTAGATCCCCGCGGCGTCGCCGACGTACAGGTCGCCCGTCGCGGAGTCGACGAGACCCAGGTGGTGCTTGGCGTGACCGGGGGAGTGGAAGGCAGCCAGCCGCCGGCCCTCCCCGAGGTCGACCGAGCCGGTCTCGCCAAGGGACCGGATCCGGGCCGCGTCGGTCGGCCGGAGCAGGCCGAACACGTCGTCGAGCACCGACCCGAAGACCTGCCGGGCGCTGGCGAGCAGTCGTTCGGGATGGGCCAGGTGCCGGGCGCCGCTCTCGTGGACGACCACCTGGGCCTTCGGGAACGCCGCGGCGAGGTCACCGACGCCTCCTGCATGGTCGAGGTGCACGTGGGTCACCACGATCGTCGCGAGGTCGTCGGGGCCGACGCCGAGCTCGCGCAGGCCCGCGACGACGGTTCCCGCCGACGTGGCGGTGCCGGTCTCCACCAGGCAGGGGTGTGCGGAGCGGATCAGGTAGGCGCTGGTGATCCCGGGGTAGCCGGACATGGTGGTGTCGACGAGGAACACCTCGCCGCCGAGTGGCACCGCAGCGTCCACAGCCGATCTCCTCTCGCCCTCGTCCCCATCCTGCCGGACGGGCCGGCTCCCTCCCCTCGGGTCGCAGCAGGCTGGAGCGTCACCCCCCGATGCGCAGGAGGCTGCATGTCCGCGACCACTCCCGCCCACCTCAACGAGGTCCACCTCGTCGGTCGGCTGTCCGCACCGCCCGTCGAGCGGGAGCTGCCCTCCGGCGACCACGTGGCCCTCTTCCGGGTGGTCGTCGAGCGCCCGGTGGGAGCCGCCGGAGCACCGGTGGACACCCTGGACTGCGCCGCCTGGCGGGCCGGCCTTCGACGTGCGGTGTCGCGGTGGAACGCCGGCGACGTGGTCAGCGTCGACGGCCAGCTGCGCCGCCGGTTCTTCCGGCGGGCGCAGGGGCTCGGCAGCCGCTACGAGGTCGAGGTCAGCCGCGCGCGGCGCCTCAGCCGGCCGACGTGACCGGGGGCTCGAGCACGCGCAGGAGCAGGCCCGAGCGCGGCTTCGGCCAAAACGACGTGGACTTGCGCGGCATCCGGACCCCCCGCCCGGCGAGGTCGAAGACGGTGCCGATGTCGACCGGGGCGAGCAGCACCGCCGTCCCGCCGGCCTCCGCCGCGCGGCGTACCGCGTGCTCGGCGTCGTGGTGGTAGGTGACCGCCTCGTCGGGCACGCCCCAGGCCGGCAGCACGACGTGGTGCAGCACGACGGTGTCCAGCGCGCGCCACTGGGGTGGTCGTTCGTCCGGCGCCAGGGCGGCTCGTACCGTGCGGTCGACCGCCGCCCGGTCGTCGACCCGCGCGACCCGGGCCTCGCCCCCCGGCCCGACCAGCAACATCTCCCCCGCGCTCAGGCGGGGCAGCCGGTCCCACCACTCGGCTCCCGCGTCCTCGAGGCGGACCCCTTGTGGGGCGCTCGCCCGCGCTGGGACCACCCCGTCCACGTGGCGGTGGATCGCCGCCAGCCGCGGGGGGTAGGCCTGGAGGTCGACGAGCAGCGCCAGGCCCCGCTCCCACGGCCCGCCGGGCCGGCCGGCTCGAAGGCGCCGGTACGCCGCCAGCCGGTGGTGCCCGTCGGCCACCAGCGCCTGGCGTCCGGCGAGGTCCCGCGCGACGCGGGCGAGCGTTTCGGGGTCGGTGAGCGCCCACAGCCGGTGGCGCAGCCCGTCGGGGGTCACGGCCTGCGCGAGGGGCTGCGTCGTGGCCACCTCGTCGACGGTGCGGGTGGTCGTCGCATCGTCACCGTGGAAGAGCAGCCAGATGGGCTCCAGGTTCGCGCCGGTGGCCGCCATCAGGCGCGTGCGGTCCTCCACCGGACCGGGCATGACGTCCTCGTGCGCCAGCACCGCGCCGCCCTCGGGGTCGCCGAGGCCCAGGGCCCCGATGACCCCTCGCTGGAGGACGCGGGTGCCCTCGGACTGCTCGTAGACGTACAGCGCGTCGAGCTCGTCGGGGACAACCACCCCCTCGGCGATCCACGTGCTCAGGGTGCGCGCCGCGGCGGCCGCCGGGTCCGGCCCCACGGGCAGGACCAGCCGGACCACGTTGTGCTCGTCCCGGTGAGCGAGGGCGAGCGCCTCGTCGCGCTCCACGACGTCGTACGGCGGCGCGAGCACCGCCCCCAGCGGGATCCGCGGCGCGTAGCGCCACGCGCGGAATCCCGCCAGGGAGAGGGTGTCCGGTCCCGCCACGCGCCGCATCGTACGGTGGGCCCGTGGACCACCCGGCGCTCGCCGCCAGCTACGACGGGACGATCCTCGACCTCGACGGCACCGTGCACCGCTCGGGAACGCTCATCCCGGGCGTCCTCGAGGCGCTCGCCGAGTCCTCGCAGCGCTACGGCATGCAGCACGTCTTCGTGACGAACAACGCCAGCCGCACGCCGGAGGAGCTCGCGGCAGACCTGCACGGCCTGGGCATCGAGGTCGAGGCCGATCACGTCTTCACCAGCGCACAAGCCGCGGCCCGGCTGCTCGTCGACCGGGTGCCGGCCGGCTCGCCGGTCCTCGCGGTGGGTGGCTCCGGGGTCCGTGCCGCCCTGGAGGCGGCCGGCTTCCGGTTGGTGGAGCGCTCGGACACCGGACGCCCGGTCGCCGTGGTCCAGGGGTGGTTCCCGGACCTGGCGTGGCGGCTGCTCGCCGAAGGGGCGTTCGCGCTCGCGGCCGGTGCGCTGTGGGTGGCCACCAACCTCGATGCGACGCTGCCGACCCACCGCGGCCTGGCTCCCGGCAACGGGTCCTTCGTCCGGGTGCTCGCGGCCACGACGGGGCGTGAGCCGGACCTCGTCGCCGGGAAGCCCGGTCCGGGGATCCTCCTCGAGGCCGCCGCAGTGCTCGGCCTGCGCCGGGCGCTCGTCGTGGGGGACCGGCTGGACACCGACATCGAGGGTGCCCGGGCCGCCGGCCTCGACAGCCTCCTCGTGCTGACCGGGGTGACCGACGTGTGGCAGCTGCTCCAGGCGCCGGTCAGCCGGCGCCCGACCTACGTCGGCGCCGGCCTGGACGCTCTCCTGCGACCGACCTCCCTGCCGGTCATCGTCGACGGGGTGGTCACCTGCGGAGCGGCGTCGGTCGTACGCGGCTCCGACGGCGTCCTCGACCTCCATGCCGCGGGTGACCGGCTGGACCTCCTGCACGCCTCGTGCGTGGCCGCGTGGTCCGAGGACGCTGCCCAGGTAAGGCTGTCCGGCCCCCTGGCGGCGGCACTGGGCGTGTCGGTCCAGGGGTAGCGTGGGGCCGTCGACCGAGGAGCGGTCGACCCGACCAGGGTCCGGACCGGAGGAGCGATGGTCTACGACGCGATGCGGGGCTACCTGCAGCTGGCGCTGGGGCTGACCGAGGTCAGCCGGCAGCGGGCCAACGAGGCAGCCCGGGCGGTCGCCGCCCAGTTCGGCATCACCGGCGAGGACGCCATCGCCGGGGCCGGCGCCGCGGCCGGGATCGCCAGCCAGCAGGTGCAGACGCTGGCCGAGGACCTGTACGAGGCGGCCCGCAGCAACCGCAAGCTGCTGACCGACCTGGTCCGCACCGAGGTGGATGTGGTGATGACCCGGCTGGCGAGCGTGGACCCGCGGCAGGTGGAGGCGCTGCGCGGCGCCCTCGCCAGGCTCGAGGAGACCCTGGCCGCGCTGCTGAGCTCGCGTCCGGGCGTCCCGGGCAAGACCTCCTCCGTGGCCTCGGCCCGACCGCTGCGCCCCGAGGCGCCCGGTGCCGCAGCGCCACCGCCACCCACGAAGGCGGCCAAGAAGACCACGGCGACAGCCAAGAAGGCGACGCCAGCGAAGAAGACCACCGCGAAGAAGACCACCGCGAAGAAGACCACCGCCAAGAAGACCACCGCCAAGAAGACCACGGCCAAGAAGACGGCGGCCAAGCAGACGACGGCCAAGCAGACAGCGACGGCAGCGCCGGCTCGGCCGGCCACGGTCTCCGAGGCCACCGTCGCCGATGCAGCGCCGATCTTCGCGTCGAGCACGGGAACATCGCAGACCGGCTCATCCGACACCGGCTCATCTGACACCGGCTCATCCGACACCCGCTCATCCGACACCGGCACATCCCACGTCGTCACACCGGCCACGGCCTCCGTCCTCGACACCCGGCAGCGAGCGGACGCCACCGGCGGCGAGGTGGCTGCGGAGGAGGTCATCGTCATCCCCGCCGTGGGCGATGAGGTCGAGGCGGGCTCCCCGGACTCGCCGTGACCGAGGGACCCCACGCCGTCGAGGCCAGCGACGGCTCCGACCACCTCGCCACCGACCCCGGCGTCGGCCCGACGCAGGACGAGGTGCTCGCCCGGCGCGTCGCACCTGTCGCTGACGCCCTGGCCGGGCTGGACACGCTGGGCGAGTCCTCGCTGGAGGAGCACGTCGCGGTCTTCGAAAGGATCCACCGCGGACTGCAGGACGCGCTCGCCGACGTGGACGCCGAGACCTGATCGCGTGCCCAGGGCCCGCCTCGACATCGAGCTGGTCCGACGTGGCCTCGCGCGGTCGCGTGAGCACGCCCAGGAGCTGCTCGCCGCCGGTCGGGTGAGCGTCGCGGGGACGTCGGCGACCAAGCCGGCCACGCAGGTGGCACGCGACACACCCATCGTGATCGCCACGGCAGGACCGGCGGACGGGTACGTCTCCCGCGGCGGCCACAAGCTCGCCGGCGCGCTGGACACCTTCTCGGACCTGGCCGTCGACGGGCGCAGGGCGCTCGACGCGGGAGCCAGCACCGGAGGGTTCACCGACGTGCTGCTCCGGCGCGGCGCTCGTCAGGTCGTGGCGGTCGACGTCGGCTACGGCCAGCTGGCCTGGAGCCTTCGCACCGACGAGCGGGTCGTCGTCCTGGACCGCACCAACATGCGCACGCTGGGCGTCGAGCAGGTCCCTGGCGGGCTGGTGGACCTCGCCGTCGCCGACCTGTCCTTCATCTCGCTGGGCCTGGTGCTGCCCTCCCTCATCGGCGTGACCATGGCCGACGGAGACCTCCTCGTCATGGTCAAGCCGCAGTTCGAGGTGGGGCGCGAGCGGCTCGGCCCGGGCGGCGTCGTCCGCGAACCCGCGCTGCGGGCGGAGGCGGTGCGTACGATCGCGGAGCGGGCCGCCGCCCTCGGGTGGGGCACCGCGGGGGTCACGGCCAGCCTGCTGCCCGGACCCGCCGGCAACGTCGAGTACTTCCTGTGGCTTCGCGCCGGAGCTCCTGGACCCGACCCGCGCGCCATCGAGCGCGCCATCGTGGAAGGACCGCCGTGACCGTCCCCGCGCGTCGGGTCCTCCTCGTCTCGCACCCTTCCCGCGAGGTGGCCCGCCACGCGGTGCTGGCGGCGACCAAGCGCTTCCTGGAGGAGGGCGTCGAGGTCGTGGTCCCGGTGGAGGACGCCTCACCGGAGCTGCCCGACGTCCAGGTCAGCCGAGACGCCGCGGGGTGCGACGTGGCGATCGTCCTCGGCGGTGACGGGACGATGCTGCGCGCGGCGGCGCTCACCCACGGCGCTCGAGTCCCCGTGGTCGGGATCAACCTCGGACATGTCGGCTTCCTCGCCGAGGCCGAGGAGCGGGACCTCGCCGCCGTCGTCGACCAGGTGGTCGCCGGGCGCTGGAGCGTCGAGCAGCGCCTGGCCCTGGACATCACCGTCACGCGGGAGGGGGCGCTCGCGGAGCGGCTCTGGGCGGTCAACGAGGCCTCCCTGGAGAAGGCCGATCGACAACGCATGATCGAGGTGGTCGTCGAGATCGACGGCCGCCCGCTGTCCCGCTGGGCGTGCGACGGCGTGGTCTGCGCGACACCGACCGGGTCGACGGCCTATGCCTTCTCGGCGGGTGGGCCGGTGGTGTGGCCGGAGGTCGAGGCGTTGCTGTGCGTCCCGATCAGCGCCCACGCCCTGTTCGCCCGGCCCCTCGTCGTGGCCCCGACGTCGGTGATCGCGATGGAGCTCATCGGGCGGGTCGAGGCGGTGCTGTGGTCCGACGGGCGGCGCAGCGTCCCGGTCCGGGTCGGGGACCGGATCGAGGTACGTCGCAGCGACGAGCCACTGCTGGTGGCACGGCTGGAGCAGACGCCGTTCACCGACCGGCTGGTGGCCAAGTTCGCCCTGCCCATCGAGGGATGGCGGGGACGGCCGGGGTCGCAGCGGTGATCGAGGAGCTGCGGATCAGCGATCTCGGAGTCATCGACGAGGCGGTGCTCGAGCTCGGCCCCGGTCTGACCGTCCTGACCGGGGAGACCGGGGCCGGCAAGACGATGGTCGTCACCGCGCTCGGCCTGCTGCTCGGCGGCCGCGGTGACGCGGGTGCCGTTCGCGCCGGCCGGCCTCGTGCGGTGGTCGAGGGGCGAGTGCTCGCCCCGGATGCGGTCGTCCGGCGGGCGGAGGAGGCCGGGGCCGTGCTGGATGACGAAACGTTGATCCTCGCGCGCACGGTGACGGCCGAGGGGCGGTCGCGGGCCCACGTGGGTGGGCGCCAGGCGCCGGTCGGGCTGCTCGCCGAGCTCGGGGAGGAGCTCGTGTCGGTGCACGGCCAGTCCGACCAGCAGCGCCTGCTGAGACCCTCGCGGCAACGGGAGGCGCTGGACCGCTACGCGGGGCCGGCCGTGCTCGAGCCACTGGCGAGCTACCGGGACGTCTTCGGCGAGCTGCGCGAGGCCGAGCGCGAGCTGGCGGAGCTCACCACGCGGGCCAGGGAGCGGGCCGAGGAGGCGGATCTGCTGCGCGGCGGGCTCGCCGAGGTGGAACGCGTCGCCCCCGAGGCGGGGGAGGACCTCCGCCTGGCCGAGGAATCCGAGCGGCTCGGTCACGCCGGTGAGCTGGTGGCGGCGGCACGGGCGGCCCACGACCTGCTGACCGGGGGCGGTGAGGAGGGCGCCGATGCCGGCACGCTCGTCGGCCTCGCCCGCCAGACGCTCGAGCAGGCGGCCGGTTACGACCCCCGGCTCGCCGACCTGGCGCGCCGGGTGGCCGAGGTGTCCTACCTGCTGGCCGACGCCTCGGCAGACCTCTCCGGCTACGCCGAGGGGGTGGACGCCGACCCGGCCCGCCTGGCCGCGGTCGAGGAGCGCCGGGCCCAGCTGTTCGTCCTGACCCGCCGCTATGGGGGAAGCGTCGAGGAGGTGCTGGCCTGGGCCTCCAGGGCGGGCCTTCGCCTGGTGGAGCTGGACTCCGACGACGAGCGCATCGCCGAGCTGCGGGCGCGTCAGGAGGCCCTGGGACGCCGGGTACGGGCGCTCGCCGAGGAGGTGAGCAGCGCCCGCAGGGCGGCTGCCGAGGCCTTCGCCGAGCAGGTCAGCGCCGAGCTGGCGGCACTGGCCATGCCCCAGGCCCGGCTGACCGTCGACGTGACCTCGGTGGACGCCGCGGAGCTGTCCAGGTACGGCCCCGAGGGAATCGACACCGTCGAGCTGCGCCTCGCCGCTCACCAGGGTGCGCCGATGCGGCCGATCGCTGCCGGTGCCTCCGGGGGCGAGCTGAGCCGCGTGATGCTCGCCGTCGAGGTGGTGCTCGCGGGCGCGGACCCCGTGCCGACGGCCGTCTTCGACGAGGTGGACGCGGGTGTCGGCGGGCGCGCCGCGGTCGAGGTGGGGGCGCGCCTCGCCCGCCTGGCACAGACGGCCCAGGTGCTCGTGGTGACGCACCTGCCTCAGGTGGCGGCGTACGCCGACGCGCACCTGCTCGTCGAGAAGGACGCGTCCGACGGCCGTACCCGCGTCGTGGTCCTCGAGGGGGAGGCGAGGGTGGCCGAGCTGACGCGCATGCTCGCCGGGCTCGAGGGCAGCCGGACGGGGGCGGCGCACGCGCGGGAGCTGCTGGACGCCGCCGCTGCGCTGAAGGGCGGATCACCTCGGAGGTGATCAGTCGGTGAGACAATCGCCACCGATGAGGCTCCCCTTCCTGCACCGACGCCGGGTCGTGCCGACGCTGCCTGGTGTCACGGGCACGGTGCGGGTCGACCGGCGGACCAAGAACCTCACCAAGCGGCTTCGTCCCGGCGACATCGCCGTCATCGATCACGTGGACCTCGACCGGGTGAGCGCCGAGGCGCTCGTGGGCTGCGGCGTGGCGGCGGTGATCAACGCCGCGCCGAGCATCAGCGGGCGGTACCCGAACCTCGGACCGGAGATCATCGTCGGTGCGGGGATCCCGCTCGTCGACGACGTCGGCCCGGAGGCGATGACCCGCCTGCGCGAGGGTGAGTCCGTCCGCGTCGACAGCGAGACGATCTACCGCGGTGAGGACGCCCTGCTCAAGGGGGTCGCCCAGACGCCCGAGTCGGTGGCGACCGAGATGGAGGAGGCGCGGGCCGGGTTGTCCGCGCAGCTGGAGTCCTTCGCCGGCAACACGATGGAGTACCTGCGACAGGAACGCGACCTGCTGCTCGACGGCGTCGGGGTCCCCGACATCCGCACCGACCTCGAGGGCCGCCAGGTCCTCATCGTCGTGCGGGGCTATCACTACAAGGAGGACATCGTCACGCTTCGGCCCTACATCCGGGAGTACCGCCCGGTGCTCATCGGGGTGGACGGCGGTGCCGATGCGCTGCTGGAGGCCGGGTACCAGCCGGACCTCATCGTCGGAGACATGGACTCCGTCTCCGACGACGCGCTGACCTGTGGTGCCGAGCTCGTCGTGCACGCCTACCGCGACGGGCGCGCGCCCGGCCGGGCTCGGCTGGAGGCGCTGGGGCTGGGGCCCGTGGTGTTCCCGGCGACCGGCACCAGCGAGGACGTGGCGATGCTGCTCGCCGACGCCAAGGGCGCGAGCCTCATCGTGGCGGTGGGAACTCACGCGACGCTCGTGGAGTTCCTCGACAAGGGCCGGGAGGGCATGGCGAGCACCTTCCTCACCCGGCTGCGCGTGGGCGGCAAGCTCGTCGACGCCAAAGGCGTGAACATGCTGTACCGCAGCAGGATCGCGACCTGGCAGGTGGTCTTCCTGGTCGGCGCGGGCCTGCTCGCGCTGGCGGCCGCCATGGCGGCGACGCCGCTGGGCCGCTCGTTCTACGACATCGTGGGCTCGCGGTGGAACGACTTCACGTTCTGGCTGCGCAGCATCGTCTGAGAGGCACCGGTCCGGCCGTTGATCGACTTCCGCTATCACCTCGTCTCGCTCGTCGCCGTGTTCCTGGCCCTGGCGGTGGGCATCGTGCTCGGCGCCGGGCCGCTGAACGACACCCTCGGCAACGCCCTGGAGAAGCAGACCAAGGCGCTGAGCACGCAGAAGCGCGACCTGCAGAGCCAGGTCAGCAGCCTGCAGAACCAGGTGGGCTACGGCGAGGACGTGGCCTCCGACCTGGTCGCACCCATGGTGTACGGGCGCCTCACCGGCCAGCGCGTGGTCGTGATCCAGCTCCCGGGAGCGGACGGGAAGCTGGTCAACTCACTCACCCGCACCCTCGTCCAGGCCGGGGCCACGGTCTCCGGAGCCGTGCGGGTCGAGTCCTCCTACGTCGACCCGAGCAAGTCGGTGCTGGTCGGTGACCTCGCCAGCCGGCTGGCGCCGAGCTACCTGCAGATGCCGATCACCGGTCCGTACGACGCCGCCGCGCTGCTGCTCGCCGAGAGCCTGGTCACCCGCGTCAGCGACCTGTCGGGGCGGCCCGACACGGAGTCGGTCACCGTGTTCAGCGGCTATACCCAGGCCGGGCTCCTCAAGGTGGCCGGCAGCGTGGACCGGCGGGCCGACCTGGCCCTCGTCGTCGCGCCCGGCGCACCCGCCTCGCCGAGCGACACGACCGACGCCGCGAACCAGGCCCTGCTGCCACTCGTGTCCGACCTGGCCGACGCGGGGCACGGGGTCCTGGTGGCCGGGCCGGTCGGCAGCGCCGGTGACGGTGGGTTCGTCCGCGCGGTTCGCGGCGACCACGACGCCCGGGCGAGGGTCAGCACGGAGGACATGGCCTCCCAGCCGTCCGGCCAGATCGGGACGGTCCTCGGTCTCGTCGAGCAGGCCCAGGGCGGGGTGGGCCATTACGGCAACGGCCCCGGGACGACCGGGGCGCTGCCGCAGCTCACCCCGCTCGGCACCCCGGTGGCGAGCACGACGTCCTCCTCCTCCCCGAGCCCGTCGTCGCGATGACGGCGGCCGGGCGTCTCGGCGCGTGTGCCGTGGGGGCCGGCCTCGCCTGGGCGGGCACGGCACGATGGATCCGAGGAGGGCCGGTCGAGCGGAGGGCGCCGTGGTGGCGGACCAACTACCGGGGCCGCACGGTCTCGCTCGCCGAGGGCCCGCTCCTCCTCGCCGGCTCCACGGCCGGCCTGCTCGTCGTGCCTGGGCTGGACGCCAGGCGCCGGGTGGCGGCGCTGGCAGCGCTGCTCGTGGCTGGTGGCCTGGGCGCTGTCGACGACCGGGCGGAGGCCACCCGCGCCGCCAAGGGGCTTCGGGGCCACCTCGAGGCACTGCGGGGCGGCGAGGTCACCTCCGGGAGCCTCAAGCTGGTCGGCATCGGCGTGGTCGGTCTGGCGGCTGGAGCCATGCTTCGCGACCGTCCGGCCGAGCGGCTCGCGGCGGGGGTGCTCGTCGCGGGGTCGGCGAACCTGGTCAACCTGCTCGACCTGCGCCCCGGCCGGGCGCTGAAGGCGGGCCTGCTCGGGGCCGGTCACCTGCTGGTCCGCCCGGGGGCGGGGGGTGCCATCGTGGCCGGTGGGGCCGGGGCGGCCGCGGCTCTCCTGCCCACCGACCTCGGCGAGACCTCGATGCTCGGGGACTGCGGCGCCAACGCCTTCGGCGCCCTGGTCGGGTCCGGCTTCGCCGTCCACGCCTCGCCCCGCGGGCTGCTCGCCGCCGCGGCACTCGTCGTCGCGCTGACCCTGCTCAGCGAGCGGGTCAGCTTCACCGAGGTCATCGAGGCCGCCCCCGGCCTGCGGGAGCTCGACCGGCTCGGCCGGGCTCGGTGAGCCAGCGGGGCTCGGTGGCCGCGGGGGTCGCCGGCGGTGCGGCGGTCATCGCGGTCGTCACCGTGCTCGCGAGGGGGATGGGCCTGCTGCGGCAGTTCACCTTCACCCGTGCCGTCGGCGTCACTTGCCTCAACAGCGTCTACACGACCGCGAACACGGTGCCGAACATCGTCTTCGAGGTCGTGGCCGGGGGTGCCCTGGCCGCTGCCGTCGTACCGGCCGTCGTCGCCACGCTCGAGCGAGGTGACCGCGAGAGCACCACGGCAACCGTGTCGGCACTGCTGACCTGGACCATGCTCGTGCTGCTGCCCGTCACCGGGCTCGGCTACCTGCTGACCGGCCCGATCGTGCACGCGCTGCTGGGGTCCGGCGGCGCGCACTGCGCTGACCAGATCGACCTCATGCGCGGCACGGCCGAGCTCATGCTGCGCGTCTTCCTCGTCCAGGTGCCGCTGTACGGGCTCTGCGTGGTGCTGGCCGGCGTCCTCAACGCGCACCGTCGCTTCCTCGCACCCGCGCTGGCCCCGCTGGTGTCCAGCGTCGTCGTGATCCTCGCCTACGCGACGTACGCCGTCCTCGCGCGCGGCCACCGCGGGTCACTCGTCGCCCTGACCGGGACGGAGCGGTCGGTGCTGGCGTGGGGGACGACGGCCGGCGTCCTGGCCATGCTGCTCACCCAGCTCCCGGGGTCGGCGCGTCTTCGCCTGGGCCTGCGTCCGGCGCTGCGTTTCCCCGACGGGGTCGCGGGCCGCGTCGGCGGTCTCGCGCTCGCCGCGGTCGCGGTGGTCGCCGCCCAGCAGGGCAGCACGGCCGTGGTCGTCCGTCTGGCGAACAGCCGTGGCACGGAGGGTGCCCTGGGTGTCTGGACGGTCGCCTGGACCGTCTTCCTGCTGCCCTGGGCGGTTCTCGCGGTACCCATCGCGACCAGCGCCTTCCCTCGGCTGGCCGCCCACCACGCGGCGGGGGAGACGGACGCGTTCGCGGCCCTGACCTCGGGGGTCACCCGGACCGTCCTGCTCGTGTGCGCCGTCGCCGGCGGCGCCCTCGCCGGCAGCGCCCCCGCCGTGGCCCGGGTCGTCGCCCTCGGCGTCCCCGGGCCACCGGCCACCCACACCCTCAGCCTGGCCATCACGGCCTTCGTCCCCGGACTGCTCGGATACGCGCTCGTCGCCCACCTCACCCGAGCCCTCTACGCCGCCCTCGGAGCCCGCGCGGCGACGCTCGGGGCGGTGCTTGGCTGGGTCGTCGTCGTCCTCGTCGATGTCCTCCTCGTCACTCGGGTTCGGGCCGACCAGGTCGTCACCGCGCTCGGGGCGGGCAACTCGGTGGGCATGACCGTCGCCGGCGTCGCCCTGTTGGTCGCCGCCCGGCGGCGGCTCGGTTCCGGCGCGACCTCCGGCGTGCTGCGCGCGGCCGGTGTGGCGGTGGCCGCGGGGGTGATCGGCTTCGTGGCTGCCCGCGCGGTGCTCCTCGTGACCGGTGCCGGGGAATCGGTGCTGGCCTCCCTGGTCCTCGCGGTGCTCGTGGGGGCGCTGGGGCTCGCGGTCGGCAGCGCGGTGGCGTGGACGCTCGCCCGATCCGATGTCGACCGGGCGCTCGGTGCCGTCCGGCGCAGCGTCGCCCGATGAGGGTCTGCCTCGTGCTCGGGCCGAGCGCCGGTGGCGTCGGTGCCCATGTCCGGTCCCTCGCCGCCGGGCTGGTCGCCCGGGGGCATGCGGTGACGGTGCTCGGCCCGCGGGAGACGACGGCCCGCTTCGCGTTCGAGGGCACTGGCGCTGCCGTGGTCTCGCTGGAGATCTCCGACGCCGTACGTCCGGGCCGGGACGCCCGCGCCGTCCGGACCCTGCGCGCGAATCTTCGGGGCAGTGACGTGCTCCACGCCCACGGCCTGCGCGCCGGCCTCGTCGGCGTCGCCGCGGACCGCGTCCCGGCCCGCGGCGGCCACCGGATCCCGCTGGTGGTCACCTGGCACAACGCGGTCCTCGCGTCGGGTCCCCGCGCGGTGGCGCTGTCCGTGCTCGAGCGGGTGGTCGCGCGCGGGGCGGACGTCACGCTGGCCGCATCCTCTGATCTCGCCGAGCGCGCCCGGCGGCTGGGGGCGCGCGACGTCCGCGACGCGCCGGTGAGCGCCCCGGCGCTGCCGGCTCCGGCGCGCTCCCCGGATGAGGTACGCACGAGGCTGGGGCTCGGGGACGACCCGCTGGTGCTCGCCGTGGGGCGGCTGGCACCGCAGAAGGACTACCCCACCCTCCTCGACGCAGCGGCGCGCTGGCGAGAGATCGGGCCGGTCGTGGCCATCGCCGGGGCGGGACCCCTGGACGGGCAGCTGCGCCACCGCGTCGAGTCCGAGCACCTGCGCGTGCTCCTGCTCGGGTCCCGCGACGACGTCGCGGATCTGCTCGCGGCCGCGGACGTCGTGGTGGTCCCCAGCCGCTGGGAGGCTCGCGCCCTGGTCGCGCAGGAGGCGCTTCGCGCCGGGGTGCCTCTCGTGGCCAGCCGGGTGGGCGGGCTGCCCGAGCTCGTGGGCGATGCGGCGGTCCTGGTCCCGCCCGCCGATCCCGTCGCCCTGGCCGGGTCGGTCGAGCGCATCCTCGGCGACCCGGCGCTCGCGGCGCGGCTGCGGGCGGCCGGCCCGGCCCGCGCCGCGACGTGGCCCGGGCCCGAGCAGACGGTCGAGCAGGTGGCGGCGGTCTACTCGGCGCTGACCGGGGCGAGCTGATCGCCGGCCCCCACCTCCAGGAGGACGTCGAGCAGCGCGAGCGCGTACGCCTCCTCCGGGTGAGCACCCTCGGTCCGGCGCTGCTCGCCGAGCAGGGTGTAGGTGACCACCCAGGAGCCGTCGAGGCGCTCGAGGCGGCGGAACAGCCCGCCGAGCAGGTCCCGCAGCTGGCCCTCGTACGGCAGCCAGAGGGCCTGGTCCTGCTCGACGGAGTCCAGGGCCCACTCGGTCACCCCGTTGAAGCCGATCTCGCGCCCGGTGGGGAAGTCGTGCACCTCCACCGTCATGTCGGAGAGCACGAAGACCTCCTCGTCCATCCCCCGGTCGGGGAGGACGAAGCGGTCGCCGCGCGCGGGCGACCAGCGCAGGCCGGCGGCGCGCAGCGAAGCGGCCAGGGGGACGGGCAGCACGCTTCCCAGTATCGTCGGGTGCGGCTGATACGCTCGAACCCCGTGGACAGGTGGGTCCTCCCGCCGCACAGAAACGACCACGGGAGCTGTCGTTGGCCGTCCCGCAGACCACCAAGCACCTGTTCGTCACCGGCGGCGTCGCCTCGTCGCTGGGCAAGGGTCTCACCGCCTCGAGCCTCGGCAACCTGCTGAAGGCGCGCGGCCTGCGGGTCACCATGCAGAAGCTGGACCCGTACCTCAACGTCGACCCCGGGACCATGAACCCGTTCCAGCACGGCGAGGTGTTCGTCACCGACGACGGGGCCGAGACCGACCTGGACGTCGGGCACTACGAGCGCTTCCTCGACACCGACCTGCACGGCTCGGCGAACGTGACGACCGGGCAGGTGTACTCGAGGGTCATCGCCAAGGAGCGCCGCGGGGAGTACCTCGGGGACACCGTCCAGGTGATCCCGCACATCACCAACGAGATCAAGTCTCGTATCCGCGAGATGGGCGGGCCGCACGTCGACGTGGTCATCACCGAGGTCGGTGGCACGGTGGGCGACATCGAGTCCCTCCCGTTCCTCGAGGCGGCGCGACAGGTGCGCCACGAGGTCGGCCGCGACAACGTCTTCTTCCTGCACGTGTCGCTGCTGCCCTACATCGGGCCCTCGGGAGAGCTGAAGACCAAGCCGACCCAGCACTCCGTGGCTGCCCTGCGCAGCATCGGTATCCAGCCGGACGCGATCGTGCTGCGCGCCGACCGCCCGGTCCCCGGCGGCATCAAGAAGAAGATCAGCCTGATGTGCGACGTGGACGAGGAGGCCGTGGTCGCCGCGGTCGACGCCCCGAGCATCTACGACATCCCCAAGGTGCTGCACGGGGAGGGACTCGACGCCTACGTCGTCCGCCGGTTGGGGCTGCCCTTCCGCGACGTCGACTGGACCGCCTGGGACGAGCTGCTCAGGAGGGTCCACCGGCCGGTCGACGAGGTCACCGTGGCGCTGGTGGGCAAGTACACCGACCTACCGGACGCCTACCTCTCGGTGACCGAGGCCCTGCGCGCGGGCGGCTTCGCCAACGACGCGAGGGTCAACCTGCGCTGGGTGACCTCCGACGACTGCGAGGCTCCCGAGGGGGCGGCTCGCGAGCTGGGCGACGTCGACGCGGTCTGCGTCCCGGGCGGGTTCGGTGTACGAGGCATCGAGGGCAAGCTCGGCGCGATCCGCTACGCCCGCGAGCACGCCATCCCCATCCTCGGGCTGTGCCTGGGCCTGCAGTGCATGGTGATCGAGTTCGCCCGCAACGTCGCCGACCTCGAGGACGCGAACTCCGCCGAGTTCGAGCCGGCGACGCCGCACCCGGTGATCGCGACGATGGCCAGCCAGGTCGACGTCGTCGAGGGCAAGGCCGACATGGGCGGCACGATGCGCCTCGGCCTCTACCCGGCGGTCCTTCGCGAGGGGACGCTGGTGGCGGAGGCGTACGGCCAGACCAACGTCGACGAACGGCACCGGCACCGCTACGAGGTGAACAACGCCTACCGGGAGCAGCTCGAGGACGCCGGACTCCTCTTCTCGGGCACCTCACCGGATGAGTGGCTCGTGGAGTTCGTGGAGCTGCCCCGCGACGTGCACCCGTGGTTCGTCGGGACGCAGGCGCACCCCGAGTTCCGGTCGCGACCGACCCGCGCGCACCCGCTGTTCGCCGGGCTGGTCGCTGCCGCGCTCCGCCGGCAGGCGGAGACCCGCCTGGAGCTGCCCGTGACGGTCACCGCGTGACGCCGCACGCTGCCGACGCGGG